>ENA-OWPI01000912-OWPI01000912.1-marine-metagenome-genome-assembly--contig:-NODE-912-length-36285-cov-3.948382_pt1 | contig 36285 bp, 34 predicted proteins | sample MGYA00238138_ERZ651775 | MGnify/ENA primary metagenome ERZ651775 (study PRJEB26906, sample SAMN06265043) | marine metagenome | isolation source: Helgoland LTER site | place: Germany:Helgoland, sampling...
GTTGTAGCGCCGGATGAAAGCGTAGATTGAACGCGACTTTGATCCGGGCGAAATCCCCATGGATCGTTTCGCTCCCTGTGTCGTAGACGGGCTTCTCCACCATCAAAATGCCACTAAACCCAAGCGAAGATAGCTGCTTGATGTCATCGCGATGTTCGATAGTGCGGCTTGCAATGACCACATATTCTGGCATAAATTCTGCCAGCGCTTGATCCAGCGTTGTAAAACGTTGCGGATGATCAATTTTACGGCGGCTTAAGACAGCGACATCATGGCCCATTGTGCCTAACACGTCTGCGTGGCGATGACCAATGGACCCATACCCTAGAATGAGAGATTTCATCTGTCGCGACCCGCGTTAAAATCAGACTTGGCACGGTCTAAGTCATCGATGCGACCAATATCGAGCCAGTATTCATGGATAGGAAACACTGCCGTTTCATTGTTCTCAGTCATCACCTGTTCAAAAACCTGCGTCATATCGCGGTGCTGACCTGCAGGGATTGTCGCGATGATATCTGGCTCAAGAACATAAATCCCAGCATTCACAAAGAACCGGTGTAAAGGTTTTTCGTCGATTGCAGTGATGCGGTTGTCTTCAATGCTGATGACGCCAAAGGGAACCTGAAAGTCGTATTCACGGACGCACATTGTCGCGCGAGATTTTTGCTCTGTATGGAAATCGAGTAAATTGTGGAAACTGGCGCGTGTGACCAAATCGCCGTTCATGACAATAACCGGTTCCGTTGGCGCTGAAGGTAAAAGTGTTAGCGCGCCAGCGGTCCCCATACGTTGCTCTTCTTCGAGGTAGCGTATGTTTACTCCCCACGCTGACCCATCGCCGAAATGATCTTTAATGGAACTGGCTTTGAAATTTACAGCTATGAAGAAATTTTGAAAATTCTGCTCGATGAAGCTTTCAAGGATAGACTGTAAAAGCGGCTTGTCACCGATCTGTAAAAGTGGTTTTGGGGTGTCCTTGGTCAGGGGGAGTAAGCGCTCGCCAAGGCCTCCTGCCATAAGCACAACCCAGTTCTTATTTGGCGCGCCATTTCGCATTAACTCATCAAGTGTGATCAGGCCGCACAGGCGCTTTTCGGCATCAATGACGGGAATATGCATGATGCCTTGATCAAGCATCTTTGTGCGAAGAGCATCCCGATCATCGTTATCGACAGCAGTCCGGGGGTTTGCATTCATAACCTCTGAAACATATGCATCAAATGGAATACCATTTAATAGCCCACGGCGTATATCGCCATCTGTTATTGTGCCTAAGAGGATACTGTCGGTGTTTGTAACAAAGCAGATTTTTTGTGCATTACTCTCGAGGATACGAGCTGCATCTAAAATTTTTGCGGCCTGATGAATGCAGAGATTATCGATTTTTGATTTCATCAGAATGCCTTCGCGGGTATGCCTGCAAAGCGCGCATTAGAACTGATATCCGATATGACACATGCGCCGGCTGCAACCATCGCTTTTGAACCAACAAAAACATTTTCAATCACGGTCGCATTGGTGCCGATGTGTGCGCCATCCCCGATTATCACAGTGCCACCCAAGACAGTCCCTGGGGCAATGTGTGCGTGATCACCAATGCGACAATCGTGATCGACTGAGGCACTCGTATTGATGATTGAATTCATGCCGATCTTGCAGCCAGGTTGTACTATTGCACCGGCCATAATCTGTGTGCCGATACCTAGTTCTACATCAGATGCAACGATGGTTGAGGGATGAACGCACGTCAAAAACGAGTACCCATCATGGAGGAACCGCTCAAATATGTGGCGACGGATTTTATCGGGCTCTGTTGAGCCGATACCAACGACAAGATTGAGGTCTGTTTTCTCATAGGTCCTGATAATCTCGTCGTTACCCAGGACAGGACAGTCCAGCACGCTTGTACCGTGGAGGGCATTATTGGCATCTGTCAGTCCAATAATATTGACCCCTGAAAGTTGCAAGGCATTCGCAACGACTTTTGCATGCCCACCTGCACCAATGATGATGACTGGTTTTGCCATGCTTAAATTTGCTCACCTTCATCGAAATTGTTCGAGGCTGTTTCATCGAGTATGTCCCAAAACAGCATTGGCGACTTTCCATTACCAGGCCTTTTTGCACCAACATTCTCAGCTGTAAGCTGCGCGCCTTTTACTATTGGGTAGAGAGCGATCAGACTTTTCCTTGCGACAGAGATGGTCTCCATCTCAGATGGGCGTGGTGTTTTGACGCCGTCGCCCAATGCGCTTTCAATGCCGCGAACGCCCTGGATCAGTGCTGTCAGTTCTTCCGGCGTTAACGACGCCTTGTGATCCGGCCCGGGCAATGAGCGATCCATCGTAAAATGCTTTTCAATCACAGTCGCGCCAAGGGCGGTCGCAGTCAGGGACGCCGTTTGGCCTTCGGTATGATCAGAGAAACCGACATTCAGGTTAAAGGTCTCGCGCATTGTTGTCATCGCGCGAACATTCGCGTCGGCGAGAGGCGTTGGATAGGCGCTGGTGCAATGCAGGATGGTAACGTTTTCCTTTAACGCCAATTGACCAGCATCGGATGCCATTGCTGCCTCAAACGCGTCAACCGAGGGAGCCTCTGTTGCATCAATGAGACCGTGTGCCAGCACGCTTAATGCACGCCGGACTTCTTCGAGGGTGCTCATGCCGGTCGAAAGAATGATCTTTGATCCACTTGCGGCGATCTCGTGAAGGAAGGGGCCATTAGTTAGCTCGCCGGATGGTGCCTTGATTGTCGTGAGTTTGAGATCATCAACTAGAAAACGGAGGCTGGAACTATCAAAGGGTGTTGATAAAAATTCAATGCCATTTGATGCACAGTAGTCACGTAACTCGAAATGCCAATCTAGCGGCAGTTCAAGACGCCGCAACATATCGAGTTGAGATTCTGCGGCATCCGTTGTTTCATTTTGATATGCGGCTTTTGGCGCATTCTCTGATGCCAGAGCGGTGGCAGAGAATGTCTGAAACTTGACGGCGTCAGCACCAGCGGCAACGGCGGTATCAATGAGTTGATATGCTATGTCCTTGTTGCCGTTGTGATTAACGCCAGCTTCGGCAATGAAATAGACGCTCATGACGCAATCCGCTCCGGGGGCGAATCATAGAATGATTTTTGTGCAAGCTGACCAAAGTCGAGATCACGAATTATCAGGGCCATTTTCGTTGATGCACCGGGCGCACCATACGGGCATAGATTATCTTCATATGCATCACGGAACTCTTTCGAAAGTGCTGTTGTCATCGCACGTGAGATGTCTTCCGTCTTTGCAGCGCAATCGATTATGGATGCTGCGCGTAAACGTCCTTTCTGCCGGTCACCAATATTGACGGTCGGCACGCCAAACGCGGGGGCCTCGATGATGCCGCTTGAAGAATTGCCAACGACAATGGCGGCATATTTCATCGCGCTCAAATAACGAACCTGGCCGAGGGAATTGAACAAGCGTGCGCGGCTCGGATTATCTGCTACGTAGGTTTGAATGCGTTTTGTAATCGCATCATGACCAGCGTCCGCATTGACACCTGTAAAGATGGCAATGTGATCTTGCATGCAGGCCAACGCTTCAAGAAGAGCTTCGATTTCGGCTTCGTCTGGCGCCTTCTGTCGAGTGGTTGGATGCAGTGTAATGAGTACGTACGGCAAGTCGGTTCCTATGCCTAGAATCTTCGCGATACCGACGTCGCCCAATAGTTCTGTACGCGCAATGTGATCCAGCCCGGGCGCACCAACTGTAAATACGGTATCGGGATGCTCGCCCATTTGCACAACTCGGTTCCGATACGCCTCAGCGGCGACAAAGTGAACAGACGACATCTTAGTAATGGCGTGACGCATGGCGTCGTCGATCGCGCCTTCAGTGACTTCACCGCCATGAATATGTGCGATGGGTAAGTTGCATATTGTCGCGGCAGTCGCGGCAGCTAAAATCTCAAATCGGTCACCCAACAAAATAACTAAATCAGGGCATAAATTTACGAAGGCCTTTGCGATTCCACTTACTGCCAAACCCGTTGAGTGTGCAATTGCAGCAGATTCATCATCGCTCAGTTCAATTGGTATGCGGGCGTCAATCTGAAACTCGTCGGCTTCAATCACATCGACAGTGTGATCAAATTTTGTTTCCAGATGTGTTCCCGTGACAATCAATTGTAATGTCAATGCGGGATCGCTTTCGATGTCACGCATAAGCCAATATAGAAGGCCGTACTCGGCGCGGGTTCCCGTAACAACGCAAATATTACGCGCCTGCATTTTTTAATCGCGTGGCAAGTTGCGGGCTGGAAGGAATGTTTATCAGGCGCGCATAAATATCTTCGGTAACACTCAGATCCATGCGCGGGCATTCAATGAACATCGATAATTGATGCATTGGTCGCCATGCGGCGCGAGTCATAAAACCTGCTGAATTGGTGGCCTCAAGGACATCGTCGCGCAATGCGGCATCTGCCACATCAAGCATCAGAAGGTTAAGCCAGAAATTGCTTTTGCCCCACGCGGGCTCGTTAAAAAACGTGACACCTTCCAAGGTAGAAAATGAGTTGGCATAAGCTTCGGCAAGTTTGCGTTTCTGCTTTAGGAATTCTGGGAGCACTTCTAACTGCGCACAACCGAGCGCCGCATTTATATTAGGTAATCGATAATTATACCCAACTTCGTCGTGAATAAATTCCCACTTGTGAGCTTGCTTGGCGGTTGTCGTTAAATGCCGAAGCCTTTTCGCCAACGCATCATCGTTGGTCATGATGGCCCCGCCGCCGCCGGTGGTAATCGTCTTGTTGCCATTGAAGCTGAGTATCGCAACGCGGCCTTGATTGCCAGTGTGATGGCCTTTGTAATAGGAGCCAAGAGACTCTGCCGCGTCCTCAATTAAATCGATGCCAAAGTCATCACAAAGCGCGGTTAACGCATCTAGATCAGATGGATGACCAAACGTATGCATGCAGACGACAGCTGCGATACGTCTCCCGGTTTTCGTGTTGATCAAACGGCCATCGCGGGGTTCAGAAATTTGCGCCAGGCGCGCGCGAAGCTTATCGGCATCAATGCCCAACGATGTTGTCTCTGCATCGGCGAAATGAGGGACGGCGCCTGTGTATGTGACAGCGTTTGCTGTTGCAACGAACGTCAGTGCTGGAACAATAACCTCATCGCCATTACCGATGTTCAGTCCGGCAAACACTGCATGTAAAGCGGCTGTCCCGCTTGATGTTGCGATCACGTGGGCGGCACCCGTGAAATCGCGCAGCATATCTTCAAAGCGACCGACATAACTGCCCGCCGTAGACACCCATCCGGTATCAATACAGTCTTTGACATAATCCCACTCGCGACCTTGAAAACAAGGCTCGTGCAAGCCGGCCCGCTCGCCCAGCAAGTCGTCAAATACGCTGACAATGTTTGAGGAAAGTTGGTTCAAGAATCAGGGTTTTTTATAATCGATTTCATAGTTGCCGTAAAAGTTGGCACGTGTTTCCGCATCATCAAACAGATTCTGATCAAGGGCGCGGATAAGTTCTTTGATACCGTCTTCGACACTGAAGCGTGGCGTGAAATCCAAACGCTCACGAATTTTTTTGAAGTTGACGCGATAGTTACGAGGGTCCGAGCCATGTGCTTGATAGGCAACAGGTACATCCGGAATATGCTTTTGTATCGCCTCAACAATCATCCGCTTGGTGAAGTTGTTGTTATCGCCGCCAGCATTAAACACATCAAAGCTGATGTCGGCGGCAGGGGCTTCGAGAACCCGCTGAATGACATCCGCGAAATCTTGCACATGACAATAAGGCCGCCATGTGTCGGCATCATAGACAAGGAGGTCTCGGCGCAGATACATCTCGCGGGTGAACTGGCTGACGGTCAGATCAAATCGCATCCGAGGTGCCAGGCCGAACGCCGTCGCAAACCGGAGCGCGGTGGCCTCGTAATCGACGCGGCCTTTCAAAGACAGCAGTTTTTGCTCAACTCCGACTTTTGCTTTTGCGTAAAGCGACAGTGGATTGAGTTCGTACTCTTCATCCGCAAGCGCGCCTTCTGGGATCAGCCCGTAATTCGAACACGTAGAGACAAAAATAACGCGCTGTAGATTCTGCCCATTCAGTTGATCAATCAGGTTTCGAATACCGGTTTCATTTACAGCGTCATGCGCTTCTGGATATTTTTTAGTAATCGGATCGCCAACAAGCCCGGCCAGAATGACGACATCGGTTGCTTCTTTGAGGCCGCTGGCGACGACATCAGAGCCCACCAGATCACCGTTAAGAACTTCAAGGCTGGGATTGTCTAATAGGCCCAACATGATGTTCTGTGTGTCGTACAAGAAGAGATCAGCAATGCGGACTTTGTATCCAAAACCGAGTAATCGTTTTGCGACAATTGGACCAATATAACCACCGCCACCAAATATGGTAACCCGTCGTCCGCTGCCTGAGTTTGCTGAGTTTGTATTCAAGATAACCCCATCATTTTGGCATGCTACCGCACTCTCGGTGAAATCACCCAAAGTGCGAAATTCTCTAAATACGCTGTGCTTCGCGTTTAAACAGCAGCGAATACAGCGTCCTTTTCAACCCGGGCGCGGACCTGTCGCCCAAGAATACTTAACAAGACCGTGACACGATCGCGGTCGTCAGAACTTTCAAATAATGCTTCGAACTCACCTAGTGCGCCGCGCAAAATGCGCACGGCATCGCCCGGCTTGAAGGAGGAACCGGCATGCGTTTTGACAAGCCCACGCTCATCTTGTCGGGCTTGAATTTCGTCGATCACAATATCTGGAATGGGCGCGGGTTTGTTACCAAACCTTACAACGTCAAAAATCCCGACAGTTGAGCGAATAGCGCGCCACGGAGAATGATCCGGATCGATTTCAATAAAAATATACCCAGGGAAAAGCGGTCTTGGCACCCAGTCTACTTTGCGCGCATGGCTGCGGCGCTTCAGGTGTTTTGGTAATAAAACATGAAAGCCCTGGCGAACCAGGTGCATTAAGGCTTTGTCCTCACCATTTGGATGCGTATTTGCGACACACCAATATGTCATGAGCTTACGACCTCATTGGTGTCAGGAGCCATGGCCATATTCTTGACGACACCTAGAAATTTTGCCGCCAAAATACGCTCTTGAGGATAATAGCGACGCGCTTCTTCGAAGGCCCCTTGGGGGTCAGAAATATCGCATATAATGACGGCATCAACGTCTTTAATTGTTGTTGGATCAGACGTTGCGGGTAATCCTGCATATTCATTAATGCTAGACGAGTGTGTGATGACAGCCAGCAACTCGATGTCATAATCTCGAGCTGACAATGTGAAGATTTCATTCAGGTCACTGGCGCCGAAAAACACAATGCGTTGCCAGTTGTTATGCTGGCATTGATCAAACAGCTCGGCGCTTTGAGTGCGGGCATGGCGGAAAAGATTTAGCGATTGCGATAAGAATTCAGCTGTCAGGCGGCTCTTTTCTGAAAATCCTTGCGGCGTCAGATAGTAGGCGTATCGATTTGCAGGCGCGTGGCTGATCTTGATCAGCCCTTTTTTTACACATCGCTTCAGATAAGCGTTGGCAAGACCGAGAGCAATCCCAAGATCGTCAGCCATTGAGCGCTGAGAGGCCTGAGCGTTGTCATGGACCATGTTTAACAAGCCAAGCGTAATCTTAGCTTCGTTGTCCATCTCAGAAGTATTGGCCTTCGTCTTCGACAAATCCGTGCATCCTATGGATCGCGCCAAAAAAGCTAAAAACACCGAAGCATTAATGAATTAAGGTAGTTTTTATCCTTATACACCATGCAGTGTTCACGAATCGAACAGTACCGCGTTCATTTGGTGAACGTCAAGGATTCATTTTATGAACAGCCTGAATATACAAGGGCATAGCGCGAAATAGATGGTGTCAATAATCGATCAAAATTGACGATGTGAGGCAGATATTGTTCATTGTTTTCGATTTCGCAATTTGACTGCGCGCTATATTGGGCATACCAAGCGTTTGCAGGTACTTTTTAGGATATCAATGAATGACCTCCTCTGCGGGTGAGAAAATTGCCGTTGTCGGTTTGGGCTATGTAGGGTTGCCACTTGCCCTTGTCTTGTCGCGTCATTATGCCGTCGTTGGGTTTGATATATCGTCGCAACGGATTGCCGGTCTCAAAGCTTTCGAAGATCGCTCTGGCGAAGTGGAGCCTGCAATACTTCGCACGACGACAATGTCATTTACAGATCAGATCGACGATATCACGAGGTCCGATATTTTCATCGTCACGGTTCCAACACCTGTTGATGCGGAAAATTTGCCTGACCTCGGCGCTATGATCGCGGCGTGTTCAAGCCTTGGAAAAATTATTCAACCTGGAAACATTGTTGTTTTTGAAAGTACCGTATACCCGGGTATCACAGAAGATTTCTGTGGGCCCGCACTCGAAGCGGCGTCTGGGCTTCGGTGTGGCGAAGAGTTCTTCATTGGGTATTCGCCTGAACGCATTAATCCTGGCGACAAAACATATACCGTCGACAAGATTACAAAAGTTGTTGCGGGGCAAAACGAAGCCGTTACTGCAAAGCTCGTAGAGATTTATGGCCGGGTCACGTCGGGTGGCGTTTTTGTTGCGAAAGACATCAAAACAGCAGAAGCCGCAAAAGTTATCGAGAACGCGCAGCGCGACATCAATATAGCCTTCGTGAACGAGCTGGCGATGATCTTTAAAAAGATTGGTCTCAACACGCATGATGTTTTGGAAGCCGCAAATACGAAATGGAATTTCCTTCCTTTTACGCCAGGATTGGTTGGCGGCCATTGCATTGGTGTCGACCCGTATTATCTCGCGCATCTGGCCAGAGGCTTAGGTCATGAACCTGAAGTTATTCTTTCTGGACGGCGCATAAATGAAGGCATGGCCGGATTTATTGCTCAGGAAATTGACCGGAAGCTTGGAAAGAAATCTGCACAAATTTTGTTGTTGGGCCTTACATTTAAAGAAAATGTACCAGACCTCAGAAACTCAAAATCTGCAGACCTTGTTCGTGCGTTGAGTGATCTCGGGCATCAAGTTGAAGTGCATGATCCATGTGCTGATCCGTTACAGGCCAAGGCCGAGTACGACTTAAATCTAAGGGACACTTTAGAGGGTATCGAGCCTGTAGATTGTATCGTTGGTGCCGTCCGGCATGACGCTTACAGTGACTTCACGAGTGGCACGCTGGAATCATTGCTTACCAAGGGCGGGCTGATTGCTGACCTTAAAGGCATGTGGCGAGATATCGACATGCCGCCGGAATATATCCGTTGGAATTTGTAAGCGCATATAGCCTCTTATATTTGCTTTCAGTCTTGAGCGGCCGATATGATTATTAAGACCTTTCAAACACGAGACGATTGCGCTCGCGCGCTTAGCGATGATCTTGGAATCGCATTAAACGCCGCTCTTGCAGAAAATGAGCATGCCTCACTTGCCTTGTCTGGCGGACGATCACCAAAGACAGTCTTACCGAATTTGGCGTCGATGCCGCTACGCTGGTCAGATGTCGATGTGACACTCAGCGATGAACGCTGTGTTCTGCCATCCGATAAAGATAGCAACGCCGCAATGGTGCACTCGAGTTTCCTGGAGCAAGGCGCAAAAGACGCGTCATTTCATCCGTTGTGGACAGAAGATGTCGATATTGCAGGTGGCCTCGAAAATGCAAAAAGTAAGCTGCGTATATTCCCGTGGCCGCTCGATGCTATTTATCTTGGCATGGGTGAAGACGGCCACTTTGCATCCTTGTTCCCAAGCGATGATATTTCTGATTTTGACAATGATGATGGTCCTGTGGTGGCTGGACGCGCGCCATCAGCGCCACATCAGCGGATTAGTCTCAGTTTATCAACGATTCTGAAGACGCGGCATTTATTCCTTCATGTAACAGGGAGTGCCAAGCGCGAGACATTTGACTATGCCAGAACTATTACACCTACATCGCAATGCCCGGTCTCGTTACTTCTTAACAATGCCGAGATTGATTTGCGCGTTTATCTGACAGATTGACCAGGCCTTATGAGGGGGTCAGCCTTCCATTTTAAAGCGCCATTTGATGGTTGTTTCATCGGGTTCGTGGTTCCCCAGTATAACGATTTGCTGGGCACGATGTTGCTGGCCATCAAAGAAGCAGATGCTCTCTTCGAGCATGACAGGATAGCGACACGTGAAGCGCCATCCGCGGCCCTTTGGCGGTTTTAAAATCACTTCACCCCCTCCAGATACCATCGATGCACGGACATTCGGAAAGATATGAAATCGGATAGAAAACGGTTGGGAGCGCCTACCGGTCACGATGTCTTCGCCCCGTAGGTCACTGCCACCCGCATCCAGATATATGGCACGTTGATGGAACATATCAAACGCAGCGAAATACCCATCGTGGGACATTTCGATCAGTCGGGCACCCTCATGATCGCGCCGATTAACGGTCACGGATTGCAAAGCCCCCGAATCTTTATCGTTCATCACGAGCGATGAGTGCGCTGCCGTTTGTGTGAGGGCGTTTGCCCATGTCGCCTGTTGTGTGTCGTTAGCGAGCCTGGCACCGCAATTGCTAATGATGCGAACCTTGCCAACGCTTAACTCAAAAGACCCAGGGCCTTTATAGCTTTCCGGATCTGGAATGCGGGTTTCGCCGCAATCAACGATGAGTGTCGTTTGCCCTGCCCGCAATCGATGAAATCCCGTATGCGGCGCCGAAGTCATCGCCTTGCCTTTGCCGCCGGATGATTTCAGTACCGCATCAATCAAGGCGCTGGTATCGCCGCTGGCACCCCCCATCAACGCAAACCCACCGTCGCCATGGCGAAGCGCTTTGATGAAAGGCACCATTCGGTCCATCGCAGAAATAAGTTCGTTAGGGGGCTCGATGTGATGTCCGACGAGGGCGTCCTGAATTTCCGCCAAGATCGCAAGGACGGCGAGCGCACGACTAGGAGAACGTTCGATATGGCCGCCGTCGCTCAGGATTTGTTGGTCAACATCGACGCCGAGTGAGTTCAAATGCCCTTGTAGTTTTGCCTCAAGATTAGGCAGCGCCAATGATGCATTGATCCGGGCTTGATGGACGATGAATTTCTGCCAGGGATGAATGTCTGCTATCGGGACGCGTTGCAAATGGTGCGCTTGGCGGAGGATAGATGTCGCCCAGCGCTGTTGATCAACTGGATCAATATGTGGACTAATATGGTCGAACGCGCTTAACCAGTTTGTGATTCGCGCGCCAAGGATATCTCCGCGCCAACTTTCCGTATGCCATTTATCATTATGTGACAGCCATTCAGCGATAACGGCCCATGCAGACGACGCATTATGGGTGTTGCCTGCAAGCCATATGAAATCACCTTTGACCTCGCGTGTCGGCAGCTCAAAAGAAGGCCGGCGCAACATGGCATAAGATTCTGCTTGTGCGCTGAGGCCGTGAATACCCTTTGGGACGAGAACCGTCTTTGGTGCTTTTCGACCAAGTATCAAATCATAGATACCGGAGCCGTAGATCATTGTGTGGACGGAAGCAGGAAGGCTAAGGGTCATGACTATCGATTTCTATTGGCATGCACGTACGGACAAATATCAAAATTAAAATCGGGCAAAAATCTGTCAATTTAATAGCAATAGATTATGCGTTGTTTTTGACCAGCCGTGCGACAAAAAAACCATCCATACCGCCTTGATCGCCAAGTAAATGCGGCAAGGTTCGGAGATCACCGTCAGATGTGATGGCATCTTCAAGCCCCGGCAGTTCCGCTTTTTGGATGCCGGCACGGGCGAAATCGGTGTGGCGATTAAGAAATGCAGTCACCCGTTCAAGCCCTTCTTGGGGTTGAAGTGAACACGTCACAAACATCAACATGCCACCCGGTTTAATGTACACTGCCGCACGGTCTAAAAGCTGATCCTGAATGCCAGAAAGCTTCGTCACATCGTCCATTGATTTGAGATATGCGATATCCGGGTGTCTACGCAGTGTGCCTGTCGACGAACAAGGGGCGTCGAGCAAGACGATGTCAGCCAGTGTATTTGGCTCCCACGTTCGTGCATCTTCTGTGACCAATGTTGCCGGATAGCCTGTGCGTTGAAGGTTCTCTCGAACGCGGCCCATGCGACGTTCAGAGATATCAATGGCCGTGACGCTGGCGCCAAGCGAGAGTAACTCTATGGTTTTGCCGCCAGGTGCGGCGCACAGATCGATGACATGTTTATCCTGCAGGTCACCTAAAAGTGTGACAGCGAGGCGTGCCGCTGCGTCTTGAACCCACCAATGACCGTCTTCGAACCCATCGAGCATTGTGACATCAGGTGCTTCGCTCAGGCGCACAGTCCCATCTAGAATGACGGTGCCGCCAAGTTGCTCTGCCCACATTTCAGGATCTGATTTTGGGGTCAGATCAAGAGGCGGCGTTTCAAGGTGAACAGCGGCGATGGCACGGGCCGCTTCTTCACCGTATGCCTTAACCCAACTCTCCCAGAGCCAGTCTGAGGTATTGAGGCGTGCGGGGTCTTGCGCTTCAAGTAACTGCGCGCCTTCACGCTGTATTCGGCGCATGACGGCATTGACCAATTTCGCAAAAGAAACTTGTTCAATATCCCGGCACAAATCAACAGTCGTCGACACGGCTGCATGTGGCGCTGTGGCTGAAAACAGCAGTTGCGTAATACCAATGCGTAAAACGTCACGTACAGGGCGAGCTTTTCTAGGCAAAGAATCTGGCACGCAATGATCAATCAATGCGTCAATTTGGCCCAGGCGTCTGAGAGCAGTGCGCACAATATAGCTTGCGAACCCTCTATCAGCGCCGGTTAACGCCGTATACTGGGGGATAAATCCAAATGCGTCATCCAAGGCACGCTTCTTGAATATCACGTTGCGCAGGACTTCAAATGCTGCGCGCCTGGCGACAATCATGCTTGCGTCTACATTCTTTGATTTTCGGTTTTGTGACATGAGCCTCAATACACATAGCTATTATAAAGCGATACACGAGTGCAACTCATATGTCTTTGTGTCCGCAACGGCAAAAGAAATATATAACCACCAGACCATTGTTCTTTTATGACACATAAATAAGATAGCGTGCGTCGCGATTGCGTGTATCAGAAACGGACAAAAATTGTTTAAAAAGAAAACTCAGCCATGACCGGACTCAGCAACCTGCAACGCTTGGAATCTCAATCCATCCACATCCTTCGAGAAGTGGCGGCAGAGTTTGAACGTCCGGTTCTGATGTATTCAATTGGCAAGGATTCCGCCGTTCTTCTGCATCTGGCGATGAAAGCATTTCATCCAGGTCCCGTGCCGTTCCCTTTGTTGCACGTTGATACGACGTGGAAATTTAAAGAGATGATTGAGTTTCGAGACCAACTCGCAGCTGACAAGGGACTGGACCTCATCGTTCACACCAACGCAGATGGTCTCGCGAAAGGGATTAATCCGATTGATAGCGGGTCATCGTTACATACAGATGTGATGAAGACGGACGCCCTGAAACAAGCCCTGGATACACATAAGTTTGACTGCGCGATTGGGGGTGCTAGGCGCGACGAAGAAAAGTCCCGCGCTAAAGAACGCGTTATGTCATTTAGAAACGAGAGCCATAATTGGGAACCCAAACGTCAGCGCCCAGAGCTTTGGAATCTTTTCAACTGTCGCGTTCAACCCGGCGAGAGTGTGCGTGCATTCCCGTTATCGGATTGGACAGAATTAGATATTTGGAATTACATCAAATCTGAAAACATCCCTATCGTGCCATTATACTTTGCCAAAGAGAGGCCTGTGGTGGCGCGCGATGGTCAGCTGTTTATGGTCGATGATGACAGATATCCATTACGCGACGGCGAAGTCCCGATGATAAAAATGGTCCGCTTTCGTACGCTTGGCTGTTATCCACTAACGGCGGCTGTCCCGTCTAAAGCAACGACCATCGATGATATTATTTTGGAGACACAAGTTACGCGAACATCAGAACGTCATGGGCGGGTCATTGATCACGATCAATCAGGCTCCATGGAGAAGAAAAAACGCGCGGGGTATTTTTGATGCGCGCACCAACAGAACAAATGACGCAGCTTCGCTTTTTGACATGTGGAAGTGTTGATGATGGTAAGTCAACTTTGATTGGTCGACTTTTGTATGATGCGAAAGCGATCTTTGACGATCAGCAAGATGCCTTGCAATCAGATAGTAAAAAATTTGGAACGGTTGATAATGGGATCGATTTCGCGCTGCTTGTAGATGGGCTTCAAGCCGAGCGCGAGCAGGGCATCACGATCGATGTTGCGTACCGATACTTTGCGACGCCGAACCGCAGTTTCATCGTTGCAGACACACCCGGCCACGAACAATACACACGTAATATGGCGACAGGTGCATCGACGGCGGACCTTGCGGTTATTCTGGTGGACGCGCGCCAAGGCGTTGTGATACAGACAAAACGACATACGTATATCGCGCATCTTCTTGGAATAAAGTCGATCACTCTCGCGATCAACAAGATGGATCTTGTTGATTATAATGAGGATGTTTTTCTGAGTATTGTCAGCGCATATAAAGAATTTTCGGATCAAATTGGTGTTTCTGACATAACGGCTATTCCAGTATCCGCTTTGCATGGCGAGAATATTTCGTCTCTGGGTGAGCAGATGCCTTGGTATAAAGGCCCGTGCGTCCTTGAGCATTTGGAAACAGTTGAGATTGTTGAACTGTCGAATGGGTGTGGCGCTCGACTGCCTGTACAGCGCGTTAGCCGACCAAGCGCGGATTTAAGGGGATTTTCCGGCACTGTTGCGGGCGCGCCTTTGAGTGTAGGTGATCCAATCACGGTAGAGCCTGATGGTGCGCACTCGACGGTCGCCGAAATTTCAACATACGATGGCTCGATAAAAACAGCATTGATCGGACAAAGTATTACGGTCGTGCTAGAGGATAATATTGATGTAAGCCGCGGCAATGTCATGCGGCAGTCCAAGTCAGAAATGGAACCTACGGACCAAGTGCAGGCACATCTGATTTGGATGTCCGATATCGAAATGATCCCGGGGCGTCAGTATGAAATAAAATTGGCGACAAGTTCTGCACTCGCATTGGTCAGCGAGTTGAAATACAAAGTGAACGTAAATACGCTGGAGCATACGGCGACGAAAACGTTGGAGCTTAATGATGTTGCTGTTTGCAATCTGAGTTTTGATCGTCGGTTGGCGTGCGAGCCTTATACGATGTGCAAAGAAACGGGCGGCTTCATTCTCATTGATCGGCATACCAACGAGACAGTTGGCGCAGGGATGATCGATTTTGCTTTGCGCCGCGCGCGGAATTTAACCCGTCAGAAATTGACGCTCGATAAAGTTGAGCGTGCGAAAGCAATGGGCCAAGCACCAGCCTTGCTGTGGTTTACGGGATTGTCAGGCTCGGGAAAATCAACCGTCGCCAATGTCGTCGAAGCCAAGCTGCATCATATGGGGCGGCGCACATACATGCTTGATGGTGACAACGTTCGCCATGGGCTCAATCGAGACTTAGGCTTCACGGATGCGGACCGAGTTGAAAATATCCGCCGAATTTCTGAGGTAGCCAAACTGTTTGTCGACGCTGGAATGATTGTTCTTGTCTCTGCGATCTCGCCTTTCAGAGGTGACCGGGATATGGCGCGCGCCTTGATGGACGATGGTGAATTCTTTGAAGTTCATATCGATGCATCGCTAGAGACGTGCGAGGAACGAGATCCAAAGGGGCTTTACTCTCGTGCCCGTGCAGGAGAAATCGCGAACTTCACGGGTATCGATTCACCTTATGAAGCCCCTCTAGAGCCCGAGCTTCGGATTGATACAGATCGTATGGACCCTGAAACAGCTGCAGATAAAATTATCGCGCTCCTGCCTCGTTAAGTGTTGGCTCTAGCCCCAGGGCCGGCCGACAATACCCGCGAGATCACGTAGCTTCTGAACACGGTTTGCCGTTTTTGGGTGGGTCGAAAACAGACTATCTGTTTTTCGCGTATGCAGCGGATTAACGATGAACATATGTGCTGTTGCCGGATTATCTTCGGCAACGTCGTTGTCGATCGTCGTCGCGCCCTGTTCAAGCTTTTTAAGCGCGCTGGCAAGCCACATCGGATTGCCACATATTTTAGCCCCTCCGGCGTCAGCGCCATATTCACGGGTTCTCGAAATCGCCATTTGTACGAGCATCGCAGCAAATGGTGCCAGTATCATGACTGCAATCGTGCCAATGATCCCAAGCGGATTATTACGGTTGTTACCAAAGAACAGAGCAAAATTGGCGAGCATTGAGAGGGCGCCAGCAATTGTTGCTGTGACAGTCATGATCAGTGTGTCACGGTTTTTTACGTGTGCGAGTTCGTGCGCCATGACGCCAGCGATCTCTTCGTGATTAAGAAGCTTTAGCAAACCTGTTGTTGCAGCGACGGCAGCATTTTCGGGGTTCCGTCCTGTTGCGAAGGCGTTCGGTTGTGGATTTTCAATGATATAGACGCGCGGCATCGGTAATTCAGCACGGCGGGCCAATTGCTCGACAATACCATAAAATCCAGGCGAGCTTTGTGCCGTTACTTCACGGGCCTTGTACATCTTCAGGACAAGACTGTCAGAGCTCCAATAGGCAAACGCGTTCATGCCAATTGCGACGACGAGCGCAATAATCATCCCGCCTTCACCGGCAAGCATAAAGCCTGCGCCCATGAACAAAGCCGTTAATCCAGCCAGCAATATGCCTGTTTTAAAATGGTTCACGTGTGATCCTCCATACCGAAACCTTGTGGTCTCCGTGTTATTGAATTATCTCAAACGTAACCAATTGCAATCGCTGCTGATATAAATGAGAGAATATTTAATGAACGATGATACCCCAAAAGCACCGGAATCAAGTCACGAGCCTGCGCCGAAACCGGATGTGGAGACTAAAGTGATCACCGAAGGCAATGCTGGCGAGACGGGTGGCCCAAAAGGACCTGAGCCGACACGTTATGGTGATTGGGAAAAGAAGGGTCGTTGCATCGACTTTTAAAGCCTCGGTTTATTGCCAATGATTTGCGGAGTCCCAAAGACCGGATTATCATGCGGTTAGGGGCTATTTGAAGACGAAAGCGCGAATTGTCGGTATGGGGATTTTTTCTGGAATTTTTGGCGGCCTTTTTTCAAAGAAAGGATCGCGAAAAAAGAAACGGCGCCGGGGGGCTAAGCGTTCTGGTAATGGATTCCGCCCCAGTGACGGTGGTGCCGAAGGCTCGGTACTGGTCGCCAGCTTGTTTGGCAGCGGCGGCAAAGAAATATCTGATTATATTGCGAATATGCTTAGCACCGAAGGGTCGTTTCAAACCTTACGGTTAGAAAAAACCTTAAAACTCAATCTTCGTGTGGGTCTTTTGGAACGTCTTTTGCTTGCGTCGGATGAAGGCAGTAACTGGATCAGGGACGAGCAAGCAGACCTCATGATTTGGGGCGAGATGGAAGATATGGGTACTGTTGCCGGCTTCGTTTTTTATCTTTTGGCGCAAGTGCGGATGGTCAGCCCGGAACTTTTGGGATGGCAGACACGTTGGATTTGCCGGTTCCAATTCCTGACGGTGTTGGCGATATTGTTCGCGCCGCGACCATGGCGGCATTGCTTCCCGTTACATCTGGATCGAAGAAAGAGCTCGCGGACCGTATGAGCGAAGTGATGGTTGGCGCGCAAAAAGCGATTGAAGACCTGGCTAAATCCGTCCCCCTCGACACAAGAGTTACGGCGCTAAACGTGGTTGGTAATGCATTCGCGACGGCTGTTCGGTTTGGCAATAAGCGTGCGCTTAAAGGTGCGGTGAAAATTTATGAAGCTGCTGACGCGTTGATCGAGGCTAAGCAATCTCCATTGATGTGGGCGCTCATCCAAACGCATTTGGGGGCTATCCTTGAAGCTGACGCACGGCTCAGAAAAGATCCGTTGGCGCTCGAGGCGGCGATTGCACGCTACAAAGGCGTTACAGATTCTCTTGGACGTGATGAACATGGCTACGATTGGGCGCTGGCGCATGTGAGGCGGGCCATGGCGTTATATAAAATGGCGACCATGATACCTGAAAAATCGACAGAGCATCTGAAGGCCGCAGCCTCTGCATTTGAAGAATCCCTGACCGTTTACGATAAGGCGCAAATGCCGCTTCGCTGGGCTGAGGTGATGAACCATTACGGTGTTGTGCAAATGGCGCTTGGTGGTCACGGCAATGCCGAGGCTATTCTTCAACAGTCGATCTCGACCTTTAGAAAAGTTCTCGAAATTCGTCGTCGCAACGTCACCCCATTGCTATGGGCCCAGACGTCAAACAATCTGGGCGCGGCATGTTTCGCCTTGGCGAAACGCACGAATGAAGATTACCTGCTGCAAGAAGCCGCAGCCTGTTTCCAAGGGGCCATTCAGATATTCAGGCAATCACGCGGACAAAAGAAACGCGCGAAGGTCATCGCTCAAAATTTGCTGCGGGTTGAGCAGATGCTGAACGAAGATGAAGACGCCGCTTAAAAAAAATTGAGGCCCCTTACGGGGCCCCAAAAATATCCAATTAAATCACTTAGATTAACTTTGTTTGTTTTGTCGGTTCTCAACCAGGTCATCGACGACGGCAGGATCAGCAAGCGTTGATATATCCCCAAGATTTGAGAAATCATCTTCAGCGATCTTCCGCAAAATCCGACGCATGATTTTACCGGACCGGGTTTTTGGTAATCCGGGCGCCCATTGCACCCAGTCTGGTGAAGCAATCGGGCCAATTTCCTTGCGGACCCAATTTACGAGTTCTTTCTTCAATTCATCAGAAGACGGTTCATCAGCATTCAATGTGACATAGGCATAGATGCCCTGCCCTTTGATATCATGCGGTGCGCCAACAACGGCAGCCTCGGCGACTTTTGGATGTGCGACGAGGGCGCTTTCAACTTCGGCTGTTCCCATCCTGTGGCCGGACACGTTGATAACATCGTCCACGCGACCTGTGATCCAGTAATACCCATCTTCGTCGCGGCGGCAGCCATCACCTGTGAAGTACTTGCCGTGATAGGTCGAGAAATATGTAAGCTCGAAGCGGTCATGGTCACCGTAAACGGATCGCATCTGACCAGGCCAGCTATCGGTAAGGCATAAGTTCCCCTCGGTTGCGCCATCGAGAACCTTGCCATCACCATCGACGAGTTGAGGCTGCACCCCAAAGAATGGCTTTGTCGCAGATCCAGGTTTCAGGTCAATGGCACCGGGGAGCGGCGTGATTAAAATGCCGCCTGTTTCTGTTTGCCACCAGGTATCGACAATAGGACAGCGTCCGTCACCGACAACGTTGTAATACCATTCCCATGCTTCCGGGTTGATCGGCTCGCCGACGGAACCCAGCACACGCAGTGATTTTCTGGATGTGCGTTTAACAGGCTCATCACCTTCACGCATGAGGGCGCGAATAGCGGTTGGCGCGGTGTAAAAGATATTGACGTTGTGCTTGTCACAGACATCCCAGAACCGTGAAATTGATGGGTAATTTGGCACCCCTTCAAACATCAACGTGGTCGCGCCATTGGCCAGCGGGCCATAGACGATATAGCTGTGACCCGTGACCCAACCCACGTCAGCGGTACACCAATACACTTCGCCATCTTTATAATCGAAGATGTATTCGTGGGTCATGGAGGCGTAAACCATATAACCGCCTGTTGTGTGTAGAACACCCTTCGGCGCGCCGGTTGAACCCGATGTATAGAGAATGAACATCGGATCTTCAGCGTTCATTTCTTCTGGCGGGCAGTCAGGCGATGCTTCTGCGCACACGTCTTCATACCAGACGTCGCGCCCTTCTTGCATGTTCACATCGCCGCCTGTGCGGTTGACGACGATCACGGTCTCAACGCTAGGGCAGTCTTTCAGGGCTTCGTCTGTGTTGGCTTTAAGGGGAACCTTTTTGCCGCCACGTAAGCCTTCGTCGGCTGTAATGACACAGTTTGAATCACAACCAATAATACGCGCAGACAAGCTGTCAGGGGAGAACCCGCCAAATACGATTGAATGGACAGCGCCAATCCGCGTACAGGCCAGCATTGCAACAGCGGCTTCGACAACCATCGGCATATATAAAGTAACGCGGTCGCCCTTTTTAACGCCGCGCGCTTTTATCGCATTGGATAGGCGGCAGACACGCTCATGCAGGTCACGGTAGGTAACGTGCTCAGAATCAGCCGGGTCGTCGCCTTCCCAGATAATCGCCGTATGGTCTCCACGTGTTTCAAGGTGACGGTCGAGGCAGTTCGCGGATGCGTTCAATGTGCCATCGTAAAACCATTTAATCGATACGCCCGGTGTTTTGAAGTTTACGTCCCGGACCTTTGTATATGGCTTGATCCAGTCGATACGCTTGCCGTGCTCAGCCCAAAAGGTCTCAGAATCATCGATTGAAGCGCCATACATATCTTCATACTTGGCTTTATCAATATGCGCGTTTTTGGCGAATTCGGCCGTGACCGGATATACGTGTGCTTCACTCATCTGAACGTCTCCCTAATGCCTGCTGTTTTTCAGCGATCGTGTGGTTTCCCCACTTTAAAGACGATTATCGACAATATGCGAACGTTGCCAAGTGGATATCAGTGATTTTAGCTTTTCAAGCCCCGCGCGCAGAAACATAGATGCTGCCGTCTCGAATAAATGCGTCCAGCGAAGTTAGCTGATCGCCTTCGCAAGGACCGGAAATGCAACGGCCGTCATTGATTTCGAACAAGGCCCCGTGGGTCGAGCAGATGATGTGCGTTCGCTCAATATTCAGAAACTGTCCAGGTTTAAAATCCAGCGGCGAGCCGATGTGCGGGCAATTGTTTTCATAAACAAAAATGGTGTCACCCTGGCGTACGGCAAGGACGGCGATGCGTTTATCTTTGAATTCAGCAATAAACCCGGCAGAGGTGCCGTCGGCTATATCGTCCAGTGCACACAAACGAACGTCGCTCATGCGTCGACCCGACCCATTTTGCAGATAATTTTCCAGGATTTGGCATCGATGGGCACCACCGATAATCGCGATTGTTTCATAAGTGCAAGCTCTGACAAGCGCCCGTCAGCCTTGATATCCGCCAATGATACGGGCTTGGGTACAGGCTTGAGCGCCTTGAAATCAACCATACCAAACCGGCCCTTTGGGTCTGTGTGATCTGGATAATAATCCGACGCGACTTCAACGATACCGACGATGCACTTTTCTTTGACCGAATGATAAAAGAACGCGCGGTCGCCGATCTCCATGGCTTTCATGTTATTGGTCGCCTGATAATTCCTGACACCATCCCAGGGCTCGACACCCACGCGGACCTGGTCACCCCATGACCACGATCCAGGTTCAGATTTAATCAGCCAATACTTCATGACGCCCTCCTCGCATTAATCCGCTGGAAATACTTTTTTCCATGCGCGAATGTCGACGCTCTCAAAAAGGCCCGCTTGCGCGTATGGGTCGTTTGCGGCCCACGCCTCGGCTTCGCTGCGATCTGTGAATGTCATAATCAATGTTGATCCGATCATACCTTCGCCGTCATCGCTGAGCATCGGGCCCGCAGCGATAATTTTTGCGGCGCTCGCCTTTAAATATTCAACGTGGGCGGGGCGGCTTTCTGCGCGGACATGTCCGTGGTTTGGCTTATCCAGACAATAAATGACAAAATGCATGAAGGAATCCTTAGTCTTTGAGGTTGGAAGGTTTATGTGGTTTCAGGTCTGAGTGGTCGTTCCATCAATTCAGCGATAGCGACATCGATATCTTTGTTCTCATGAATAATCGCGTGAACACTGGCCGAGATTGGCATCTCGACGTTGTGTTTATCCGCGAGCTCTTTAACGGACGTTGAGCTGGTCACGCCTTCGGTGACAGCAACCCGGGAGGCCAGAATTTCGGCAACGGATTTCCCCTGACCCAGCGCGTGCCCGAACGAGAAGTTCCGAGACTGCATGGCGTTACACGTCAAAACCAAATCACCAAGCCCAGCTAGACCCATCATGGTGCCTGTAGACGCGCCTTTGACATGGCCAAGGCGCATGAGTTCAGCAAGGCCGCGTGTGATAAGTGCGGCGCGTGCATTGTTGCCAAGGCCGCGCCCTTCAACGACTCCGCAGGCGATGGCGAGAACGTTTTTGACCGCGCCACCGATCTCGGCACCGATCAAGTCATCAGACTGATAAATGCGGAACATGGGACTGGCGAGGGCATTGATAAGTTTTTGACCTAGCACGTCGTCGGTGCACGCTAACGTCAGCGCAACCGGCAGGCCGCGCGCCACTTCAGCCGCGAACGAGGGCCCTGAAATCGCGGCCATTGAATGCTGTGGCATGGTTTCTTCAACGATCTCGCTCATCAAGGCGAGCGTGCCTTGCTCAATTCCCTTGGCGGCAAGAACAATTGGGACATGTATAGGTGTTATGTCGGATAATGCTTTAGCTGTCGCGCGCAGAAACTGTGCGGGGACGACAATCAATAACGCATCCGCATCTTTAACAGCGTCGTTCAGATTAGCTGTCGCACGGATGTCTTTGCTTAAAGATACATTGGGCAGGAAAACCGGATTGCCCTCGCCCGCATTGATCGCGTCGACGATCTCGGTTTCGCGCGCATATAATTTTGTCGAGCACTTGGCGCGGCATGCCGCCGTTGCCAATGCCGTTCCCCAGGCGCCGCCGCCAATGACTGTAATATTTTTCATGCGGTGATTTTAAATGATAGGGTCGAGACTGTCACCTGTGCATGGATAGCAATGGATTAAAAGTTTGTGCGCAGTCTTAGTTCAGGAAGCGATGCGAAGATTGAAAATGCCCTGATTGTAAATTTTATCCAGCCGACTTTGGAAATTGAGAACGATTCTGTCGAGATGATCGGCAAGCTTTGAAGCTTTGTCATCACCTGGAAATTTTTCACGATAGGCCTTTGCTTCTTTTTGTATGTCGTCGACCATCAGTTGGAAATTTGTAACGTCTATAGCAAAGTTATTGGTTATCTGACGCTTCAAATCTTGGCGCTTTAATTCCCAGCTAGCGAGCAAGTTAATGGCACGCCATTTCTGTGGGTATGCGCTTTTCGTGATCAGCACTTCAGATTCCTTTATGACGAGCTGGATATATTTTTTAACGTCATCACGGCTTTTAATGCTCTGATATGCGACGGTGAGCCACCAATAAGCATCACCTCCAAATTCATTCCAAGCTGGTTTTTCAGGCGTAAGGGGAGAGCCTTCTTTGATCGCATCAAGGGCCTAGTTATGAAATTGGATGGCTTCTGGCCAGTTTTCTTTCTTGCCTGCGATTCTACCTAAAAGGTGTAAGCAAGAAGTTTTTAGCAACAGCAAATCAGAAGCTAGCAAGTCCCGAGATTTCAGATCAATAGTATCGAGGTCTATTTTATTGATAAGTATAAATCGGAATTTGCATTTCTTTTCTGCATTGTCGAAATCTTTTTTTGAAGCTTTTATTTGCGTCCTTAGTTTTCTTCATTGCGGCAACTGCAAAGATTTTGGATTTGATGCCCTTTGGGAGATTGGTCGTGTTTGTCGTTGTGATGTGCGTGGTTCTAGATTTTTGAACGCAACCGGTTGTGAGGACAGACACCCCAAGGAGAAGCAGCAGTAAGGATCGTGCGGCAATTTTCATATGATAACTCTAGGTCAGCTTACGCTTGATTGTCACGTGCAATTACCGGTTTAGTTGAGAATGCTTTTACCCTTATCGAATACCGTTTCTTGTTTGATCCAGTTATTCGTTTTTCGGGTTCAGTATTTCACTGAGAAGTCATCGTTCTCACTATTCCACGACCGCTATACCGTTACTAAAGATGACGGCCAACTCGTTTCATTAGGCTTGAATTGAATGCCTGCAGATTTAATAGGCAGGCTCTTTATCTTGCTGTGGTGTTTTACGCCTTGGCCCCTGCATAGGCGGCGGACGGGGCGTCGGGGTCGAGCGGCCAGCGCGGGCGTGCTTTGAAATCTAGGGGGTCGCTATGGCCTAAACGGAATCGTTCAAGGCCGGCCCAGGCAATCATTGCGCCGTTGTCGGTGCAAAGTGCTGGCGCGGGTTTTACCAATGACATGTTGGATTTTTCGGCAAGCTCGGTCAGTGCCGTGCCAATCGCCTGATTGGCGGCAACGCCACCTGCGACGACAAGATGCTTAATGTTTGGGTGAATATCTTTGGCCATCTTGATGGCGTTCTTGGTGCGGGTGACCAAGGTCTCTGCGACAGCTAATTGAAAAGACGCGGCCAGGTCACGTGTTGCGTCTGGACCCAGGGAACCATCAAGCGTTTCAACCGCCCGCCGAACGCTTGTCTTGAGGCCTGAGAATGAAAAATCACACCCCGGACGGCCTTTCATAGGACGAGGCAGATTAAAGCGTTTTGCGTCGCCGCCTACGGCGGCTTTTTCAACAAGAGGGCCGCCCGGATATCCGAGCCCTAACATCTTTGCGGTTTTATCAAAGGCTTCCCCTGCAGCGTCGTCGATGGTCGTGCCCAAACGTTTATACTGACCAACGCCTTCACAAATCAGTAGCTGACAGTGCCCGCCTGAGACGAGCAGCAGCAGATAGGGAAACGGCACGTCATTGGTTAAGCGCACGGTTAAGGCGTGGCCTTCAAGATGATTAACCGCGACAAAGGGTTTGCCGCTCGCCAAGGCGATGGCTTTAGCGGACATCGCACCCACAAGAACGCCGCCGATGAGGCCGGGCCCGGTTGTTGCGGCAATGCAGTCCAGGTCTTTAAAAGACATATTGGCGTCTTGCATGGCCTGAGCGATCACGGAATCCGCATGTTCAAGGTGCGAGCGCGCCGCGACTTCAGGCACGACACCACCATATAGGCGGTGTTCTTCAATTTGCGACAGGACGACGTTTGCGTGAATGACCCGTGCATCGTCGACAACGGCAGCAGCCGTTTCATCACAACTCGTTTCAATTCCCAAAACAATCACGTCAAAGCCCTTTCGCTTCCAAGTCCGGGACTTTACTCTTGCGGGAAACCGACGCCAAGGGCGTCTAATATTGATACTGATATATAAGGTTCTCATGACGGCGCAATCGACCCCACTTATTATAGGTACACGCTCAAGCCCCTTGGCGATGGTGCAGACGGAGACAGCTGCTGACTTGCTGCGTGCGGCGCACCCCGAGCTTGAAGGGCAGTTAAAAGTTGATGCTGTGAAGACGACGGGTGATCTGGTTCTCGACCGGCCATTGTCTGAGATTGGTGGTAAAGGACTGTTCACGAAGGAATTGGACCTTGCCCTGATGGACAAGCGTATCGATATCGCCGTTCATTCAATGAAAGATCTTGAGACATGGTTACCTGAAGGTATGGCAATTGGTTGTATTTTGCCCCGTGCCGATCCTAGGGATGCATTTATTAGTCTGACATTCCCATGCCTTAAATATTTACCTCAAAGTGCCCGCGTTGGAACCGCATCATTGCGTCGTAAAGCTATTCTTTTGAATAAACGTCCGGACTTGGACGTGGATATTATCCGAGGCAATGTGCAAACGCGATTGGGCAAGCTCGCCGCAGGTGAGTTTGATGCAACGTTTTTGGCTCTGGCTGGATTGGACCGATTGGGTCAGCGCGATGTTGCAACTGAGATTTTATTTCCTGAGGATTTTTTGCCAGCCTGCGCGCAAGGCGCTGTGGGTATTACGTGCCGGGCTGATGACGAACGCACGCTGGCATTCCTGAGCGCATTGGATGATGCACCGACACGGCAAACAGTGATGTGTGAACGCGCAATGCTTGATGCGCTTGATGGCTCGTGCCAAACACCCATCGCTGGACTTGCTGAGATTAATGGAGATCAGATGCGCCTGCGAGGACTGATCGCACGCCCAGATGGTTCAGAGCTTTTGCATACTGATGTGACAGGTGCCGTTGGTGACGCTGAAGCCCTTGGGCGCGACGCCGGGCTCGAGTTGAAACAGCGTGCAGGTGCGAGTTTTTTTGACGAGGCCATATAATGCCGATGCTTGCCATCACGCGGCCGCTTGAAGATGCAGCCTCTTTGGCGTCAGCACTTGCTGATTTAGGCATTGAGACGATTGCTGCGCCCTTGATGCTCATAGAGGCTATTCTTGGCTCTGAAGTTGACCTTAAGGGTGTGCAGGGGGTGCTATTTACCAGTGCGAACGGCGCGCGCGCCTTCGCTGTGCGATCATCTGATCGAGATATACCCGTTTATGCGGTTGGTGATGCAACGGCACGTGCGTTGAAAGACCTAAAATTCAAGAACGTCACGACAGCGAGTGGTGACGTTGACGATTTAGCTGGGTTGGTGAGCAGGTCATGTGATCCTGATAATGGTGATCTAGTACATGCCTGTGCGTCTGTTGTTGCAGGTGACCTGTCTGGTATATTGACGACGAATGGCTTTCGTGTTGTGCGCCATGTGCTTTATCAAGCAACGGCCGCACAAGAATTGCCGGTTGAAGTGATTGAGGCGATCCGTGCTAAGAAAGTCGATGGGATGATTGTGTATTCGCCAAGAACGGCACATATTCTGGATACATTGATAGTGGACGCTGGCTTATCGACGGCGGTCGCTGAAATGAAGCTATTTGCGCTGAGCCAGAATGCAAGTAAAGCATCAACCAGCGCATGGCATGAACGAATTATTGCGGCACATCCTTGTCAGGAGTCCTTGCTGGAAGCAGTCCGGATTTGTTATTACTGAGAAACCGCAGACGCGGATAATTGAGAGGGACTTCAGATGGCTGAACCATCGGATCCGGCGAAAAAACCGGATGCCAAATCTGCAAAAGCAGGTTCCAAGAGCAAAACGGACAAAAAGGCATCGGCTGCAACACCGCTGGTAACGCCAGCCAAAAGCGCTGAAGCGAAGAAGACTGCTGAGACATCGTCGCCTGCAAAGTCCAGCACGGTACCAAGTGGTGGTAGCGCAGAGCCCTCTGCGCCTGTCGCATCCACAGATAAAACCGACGGTGGTGGCCGTGGGTTCTTGACATTTATTATTGTGATTATTCTTATCGGTGGCGGTGCTTATACAACGCGTGACGTCTGGATGCCCGAAGTTCAGTCGCGTCTGCCAGCGTTTATGACGGGAACGGCTAAATCAACGAGCGAAACAGTTTCCGTAGTAGATGTATTGGCCAGCCGGGTCGCATCTCTTGAAGAGACCTTGGCGGGATTGAATAGTGACGCGCCGATGGCGGTATTGAAGCAAGAAAGTGTCCGCGCACAATCAGAACTGAACAAGGCTCTGGCACGCATTGATGATCTTGAGCGGATGCTCTCTGAGGTTCGCGCCCTTGCAAGCGCCGTCACATCTAGCACGGGTGGAGATATTGATCTGGGCCCTATGTTGTCGCGGATTGATGAGTTGGAGCAAAGAGACCAATCCAGAAATAGCGAAGTCGCCTCACTTAATCAAAAGCTTCAAAGTATTGAGACGAACAGTACGGGCGGTGCATCGGGACAAGGCGTTGTTCTGGCGGTCGCGCAGCTTCGTGATGCTGTGATGTCTGGACGCCCTTATTCAGCTCAATTATTAGCATTACAGTCGATTGGCACTAATAGTCCGGATGTCATTGGTGCTGCCACCCAGCTCACAACAAATGCTGACAGTGGACTGCCAACGCTTCATCATCTGCAAACACAGTTTTCATCGATTGCAGGTGATATTGTGTCGCTTGCGCGTATTAATGGCGGCGATTGGCTCGATCAAGCTGCTGGAAAAATTTCGGCCTTGGTTGCCTTGCGTCGCACGGACGGATCATCGGGCGATCCCGTTGAAGATGCTGTTGCAAATATTGAGGCCCATTTAAATGACCGGGACATTATCGCGGCGGTGAAAACTGCGGATGCGTTATCAGAGCTTTTGCAAAGTGATGCGCGGAATACTTTAGAGCCTTGGTTGTTGGATGCGAAAGCACGCGCAATAGCTGAACGCGCTCTTAACGCGATGCACGCCTCGGCTTTAGCAGCGCTCGAAAAATGATGAGTGGGAAGGATATATAAGCCATGTGGCGTTGGATTTTCTTTCTCATCGGACTTTGTGTCGCTGTATTAGGGGCTGTTTGGTTTGTTCAGAACCCGGGTGAAGTGACACTTGAATGGCAAGGTTGGCGTCTTGATACGTCAATTGGCATTCTTGTCTTAGGCATTTTGTTTTTCGCGACAATCGTTGCGGTCTCGTATCGGTTTTGGCGGTTTTTGCGCCGCGCACCGAGCCAGATCAGCGCGTCAATGCATGTTCGGAAACAACGCAAAGGGTATACCGCATTGACTAGTGGTATGGTTGCCGTTGCAGCTGGTGATGCGGGTGAAGCAAGACGGAATGCGCGCCGCGCCGAAGCCTTGTTAACAAGCTCTGCACCGCTAACCAAATTGCTGTCTGCCCAGTCGGCACAATTAGATGGTGATGAAAAAGCGGCGGAACGGTTTTTCACTGAAATGTTAAACGATCCTGAAACCAAGTTTCTAGGATTGCGCGGCCTTTTGACGCAAGCGGTCAAAGCAGGCAACCGTGAACGTGCGCTCGAGCTCGCAAATGCAGCCCATACCCTGCAGCCGAAAAGCGAATGGGTCGCGACGACCTTGTTTGAATTGCAATCATCCAGCAATGCCTGGCTGAGTGCGGACCAAACAACAGATGATATGGTGCGCCGCAAGCTCATTGAAAAGCCGGATGCAGCGCGTCGTCATGCGATTATTGCTTTTGAGCTTTCACGTGAGGCAGAGGCTGATGGAGATAGCGTGAATGCACTTAAGCAGCTTCGCAAGGCCAGTGATATTGCGCCTGATTTGATTCCAGCAACTGTTGCTTTGGCGCGCCGACATGTATCAGACAATCAGCACCGCAAGGCGGTTTCGCTGATTGAAAAGACATGGATAAAAAATCCGCATCCAGATTTTCTACAACCATATTGGGATGCGAAAAAAGCCAGCACGGGACTTGCACAAGTTAAGGCGAGTGAAGCGCTTTCTCAAAAGAACCCAGATCATATCGAAAGCCATATTGCGTTGACCCGTGCTGCATTGGCCGCTGAATTATGGGGCGAAGCACGCAAGCATCTTAAAGCTGTGGGTGCCGGTGACGGCCTTGAGCCGCCTGCGGGTGTGTGCCGTATGATGGCTGAGTTAGAAGAGCGGGAAAACGGTGACCTGACAAAAGCACGCGAATGGCTGGTTCGTGCTGGGACCGCAGAAGATGATCCAAAATGGGTATGCGGTTCGTGTGGCAATACGGTTTCGGTTTGGACAGCGCATTGTGGAAACTGTCAGGAATTCGATAGTTATGCGTGGGGTGTGCCGCCGCATAAGTCGGGTCTTGCTTCAACGGAAACCAAAGCGATTTCGGTTTCAGCTGACCCAATTGATGTAACGGTTATATCTAGTGCGCCAGTCGAGGCCGCTAAAGCATCGTGAGCAGTGAGTTGTCATTACCTATTCGAACGTATAACGCGTTCATGGCGGCTGAAGGTCTTTCAAGTAAACTCCGTGATGTTACCAGATCATCTGTGATTGCAGGACTGTCGATAGCGCGCAATCCAGTTGCGCAACAAAACTGGCTCAGGTTCCCTTATTATCACCATGTGTTTGATGATGAGCGTGCAGGCTTTGCGCGCCAGATACGGTATTTTAAAAATATCGCCGACGTCATTAGCATTGATGACGCGGTGGCACTTTTGGAAAGCGACGCGCCTATCGATGGCCGCCATATCTGCATAACATTCGACGATGGTTTTAAAAACTGGATCGAAAATGCAGTGCCAATCTTAGTCGAAGAAAAAGCGGTCGCAGCTTTTTTTGTGGCCGCTGGATACATTGATACAGACTTGAAAGATGATCATGAAAAGCTGTTGGCGTTTTATGACGATGGTCGTCGTTTAATGGAATTTTTAAGCTGGGAAGATTGCCGCACGATGATTGATGCGGGCATGACGATTGGATCGCACAGTGTCGACCATGTTCACCTGATGGATTTATCTGATGCTGAAGCTGAGGATGAGTTGCGTCGATCCAAAGAGCTTATTGAGAAAAATACAGGCGCGCCCTGTAATCATTTTTGTTGTCCGTTTGGACGTGCAGGTATTGATTATGATCCGGCACGTCATCCTGAAATGACCAGACAAGTTGGATATAAATCTTTCCTGACAGGACATCGTGGAGATAATCCAATGGGGACATCTCCATTTGATATAAAGCGCGATCACTTTCTGGCGAATTGGGGAAATTACCAACTTCGCTATTTCCTAGGGACTTCTTGAATATGACGACGACAAAAGGGCAATTGCGCCCGGCATCAATTGATGATGCTCAAGCGATCACAGCGTTTTTGATTTCACTTGGTCTGGTGATGCCCGCATGCGAAGACGCAACCCGCCGTCACTGGCAAGGATTGTGGATCGATAATCCCGCCCTTGCTCATCACACGAACACATCCTTGGGCAGTGTGCTTGAAGATGATGGTGAGATTAAAGGGTTCTTTGGAAACATCCCGCAAGTATCCTGGCTGGGCGATAAACCTGTAACGATATCCAGTGCACGCGCCTGGGCTGTTGATCCTGAGTTTCGTTCTGAGACACCACGCTTGTGCTCTGCATTTTTTGATCAATCTGATGTTGATCTTGTCCTGATTTCATCGGCGAACCCGCCTGCCGGCAAACGATGCCTGGCTTTTGGTGGGGCGAAAATGCCGCAACCAGAATATGACAATATCCTTTACTGGGTCGTGAATGCATCAGGCTTTTTATCGGCGGCGTTCCGCAAGAAAGGCTGCGGATCATTCATGGCATCTATGCTAGGTCTTATGGGGTCGATGCCGCTTGATTTTAATATCAATATTAAAGGGCGAAGACCTTATGGCGCGCTTGATAATTTGACCCCGGTGTCACTCGATGGCGTTGATGCGGTGTTCGATGATCTTTGGATGCGCAAACGCCGCCAGATGCCCGATACCCTATTGGCCAGCCGTGATGCTGCGACGTTGCGTTGGTACTTCGGCCTAGGTGCGGGCCGGGATGATGTGCGTTTCTTGCGCTACGACGAAGGTGATATGCTTAAGGGATATGCCGTTCTGGTCCGCGAAGACGCGCCTGCGATTGGCCTAAGACGGATGAAAATCGCGGATATTGTTGCTGATGAAAATGATTCAAAAATCATCCAGGCTTTATTGGCGGGCTCATATGATTATGCCAGGGCGAGGCAATGCCATGTGTTGGAATTGATTGGCTTGCCTGAAGACGTGCGTGCTATGGCGCAAAAGAACAAACCGTTCTCCAGACCCATGGCGACATTCCCATTTTTCTATAAGGCACTGACTCCGGGTCTTGGAGAGAAATTAGCAAATGCTAACTCGTGGTATGTTACCGCCTATGATGGCGATACGTCGCTGATCTAAATGCAATGAATGATCAAGGTGCCGGCATGAAGAGTGTAAAGATTTTAGTGACCGGTGGGACCATCGATAAAGTCCATGACACCTTTAGTGAAGGTTTGGATTTTCCTAAAGACGGCACATCGCAAATTCCCAAAATCCTTTTAGATAGCCGATGTCATTTTGCTGATGTCCAAATTTTGATGATGAAGGACAGCTTGGATTTTGATGATGCAGACCGCGATGCAATTGTTGCGGCTGTCGAGGCTGCTGCTGAAGACGCTATTGTCGTGACCCATGGTACGGGAACAATGGGAGAAAGTGCACGTTGGTTGGCCGCGCGTGTCACCGGCAAGACGGTTGTCTTCACCGGCGCCATGCGGCCTCATTCGTTAAGTGTGTCTGATGGACCGTTTAATCTTGGTGGAGCAATGATTGCGGCACAAACTTTACCTGCGGGCGTATATGGCGTGATGAATGGCCGAGTGTTTGAAGCCGGCCATCTTACCAAAAATACCGCGCAAGGCCGGTTTGATCTTTAACGCATTTTCAAACTGAATGTTACTTACAGGTTTTCAGTCCGTGCAGCCCAAGAGACATTCCTTTTATCGCAATGTCATAAGTTCCAAGACCAAAATCGATATCTTTGAAATCGAGACCCGTCCGCAACTTTATGAATGTAAGATCAAGATCTGACAAATTGAATCCATCGATTTTCACGCTGTGCTCAAGATGGTGAATTTCCTTTTCGATATCATGCACGACACGGTGTAGTGCCGTCTCAACTGCGCGGCGCATCTCTGCTTTGATCTTATCGACGTGCATAAAGTGCTCGAGTTTCTTTACTTCTTTTTTCCATTCTTTGAGGAGGTGCTTAATGGTAAAGCGAACCTTTACCGGACCCACGTGAATATGGATATGTTTCTTCATCTCATGCTCAAGCTTATGTATTGCCTTATCAAGCTCATGAATTGCATGGGCGACATCGTCCATTGGATTTTTTATAGCGATAATGGGGCGCATCGATACGGATAGCTCAGTCTCCATAATTTTATTGAGAACATTAATGGCATTGGCCGTATCAACGACCACAGTATTAACCGTTTGCACAGGCACTCTGAAGGCGGCGTAAACGTCATCAATCGCCTTTTCTCCGGATGTGATGCATGTCGCTTGTTTGATGGTATCTGCAATGTGGCAGGCTTCAATGAAGTCTTTGGTTAGCGTGACGGCTTTAAGGTGCGCGTCAGAGGAGCCCTTTTCGAACGTCGCAATTTTCAGCAGAACTTGCGTATCCAGTTCATTTTCAATCTCGTGCAACTTAGCTTTGGTGACGAGCCCGTTGGTGACGTCATAAACAGGGTTAAGGACGTCCTTGTGAGAAATCTCTGCGGCGCGTGCAGCCTTCTCCAGGCCAGATTGAAGGCTCGGCGCTAATTCAAAGAGAGGCGCGATAAGGCTTAAAATCTTGTGAATTTTGTTGGCGGTTTTATTCGCTTCGCCAATTTGGTCGTTCATCACAATCACATCATTAATCTCGGTGCGGATGTGCGTCACATTTTTATGTAGGCGTGCATTTTGATTGTAGAGCGACAGCCATGCTTGTGTGTCGTTTTGCAACAGCGCTGTGCCGTGTTGGCATGACGCTGTTTCTGCTTTGGCAGGCAAAGTTGCGAAGACCGAAAAAATAAGCGCAGCCGGCGCAATAAGATATGTATGTCGCTTCATCGTGACCCCCAATTTATGATTTTATCAGCGTAAAGGCATCAGCAGAATACGTTGAAACTATAATCGGTACCTGAAAAAATCTTGGATAGCGGTGTCTAAGCTATCTCAGTTCTTGACAGGAATAGTGCTGGGTGTAATTTGCGCGCCAAGAATGGTTGTAGGCTCAAGGCCTTATGTTAATTAAGCATTTACTATTCTGCCGCCTTAGCTCAGTTGGTAGTGCATCGCATTCGTAGTAAGTTTATCTACTTTAAAAAATACTAGTTTTCCGACGTTTTTTATAAAAAAGATAGAAAAATAACGGTTTATAAATCGTTTATAATATTATGTAACAAGCCTAAGGCAGAGGCGACGTTATGAACGGTAAAATAAAAACCTACCAAGATACTGAGAGCTTCCACAACGGAGACGTGACTATCTACGTGCGAAGCGCAGGGAAGAAGCCTGTCTACCAAGCTCGAATAAGAACGCCACTTGGCACGGGTTATATCGTCAAATCCCTCAAAACTATTGATAGAGACGAAGCTTATCGGAGAGCCATAGATCTCTACGAGGAATTGTGGTTCAGAGCCAAGGCAGGCGAAGAAGTAAAAAGTAAATCCGCTTCAAAAGTAATTGAAGAATATCTTCTATTTCAAAGCCATAAGTCTCGTTTCGCCAATACCGAAAAACAAATTGGAGATCACTTCCGCTCATTCTTAGGAAAGAAAACAATTGGAGCGATAGATACGAAACTTATCGAAGATTATTTCACGCACAGGCGGAACCAAAGATACCAAGGCAGACAGTTATCAGAAAACACGCTAAATTCTGAAGGAGGATAAATCGCCAGGTTCCTAAATTGGGCGAAGGATATGAAGTTCATCAGAGAAGTACCAAAATTTAATAAACCTTCAGTCAAAAACAATCCACGCCCAGTCTTCGATGAAACCTACTACAAGAAACTCACTCGTTACGCACGGTACTGGTTAGATCAAAGCAATCACACTTCTATTCTTCGAGACCGCACAATGCTGTGGAGCTATGTTTTAATACTCTCAAACACAGGAATAAGAGTAGGAGAAGCAAGAGACTTGGAATGGCGAGATATTCGCCCATTCAAAATGGAGGGAAGTGACGAGACTAACTTCGCCTTTCGTGTGAAAGGTAAAACGGGGCTTAGGGAAGTCGTATCTCGCACCTCTGAGATACAAACATACCTCGGGCGTATAGTAGGGCTTAGAACCAAAGAGCTCGGAACGAAGCCATCACAAGATAGTCTTGTATTTTGTCACCCTGACGGCAACCCAGTCTGCTCTTTTAAAAAATCGTTCACTTCTTTGCTTAAACATTGTGATGTTGAGTTTGACAGAGAGGGTAACAAGCGAACTATTTACTCACTTCGCCACACTTATACGACGTTCCGACTTTACGAGGGTGTGGATCATTACGCTTTAGGCAAGAATATGGGAACGAGCGTGGAAATGATTGAGAAGTTTTACGGGCACACGAGCAATCTGCGACAGGTAGGTGAACTGACTAAATCCTCGAACCGAGCCAAGGTAGAGAGCATTTTTGACTTTCTCGCACCCTGACTTCGCTTTATAAGAACCATATGCCGCTTTAGCTCAGTTGGTAGAGCATCGCATTCGTAGTTTTAAATTGCGTCTCTCTTGGGAAACCTTGAGATGAAAACTCATCAAAGTCGGGGAAACCTGTGAAATGGCAATCCCGAGCCAAGCTCCGATAGGAGAAGGTGTAGAGACTTGACGGTGGGTGCCTAATCTAACTTAGGTTAGAATGGTAAAGAGAAAGTCCAGCGCACGAAGCCCACTAGGGTGGCGACGAAAGTCGTAGTGTGATGAATGCGGGGGTCGGGTGTTCAAATCACCCAAGCGGCACCAGATTATTAAAACCCCAGGATTTAGGTTCTGGGGTTTCTTTTATGTCTACCTCTCTTACGTTCCAAGAGTCATAGAGAACGATTAACGCACCTTTAGCTCCAACTCCCCATTAACTCCCATATAGCTTCTCTCTCTTCCTTAAAACGAGCGAGGCAAAATAAGTTTCTGTAATGAAACTCAGAAACGAAATTAATTTGATTTTTTTTTAGTTTTTTCAATCTCAACCATAAATATCTTATAAATAAATAAAATAGCGTCAAAAAGGGGAACCAGTCGTGTCGATAAATGAAGGTTTAATAGGTTTAAGAAAGGAGCTTGAGACGCAACACTTCACTATCAAAGGTACATTCAAGTTCCCAAACATACCTAATGCTCAAGGTATACCAACTCCCCTTGGAGCTAACACAACGGATACTGATCTAGCGTTCAAACTAATCTGTGAATGGCACCGAAATATAAACCGTGTTTTACATAAACACCCTGTGAGTTGGAGAGCGTTCCCTGAAGTTCTGTGTAAAGAGGGTAAAGATAAACGCCCACTTCATTACCACTTTATCGCCTACACATATAAGCAAAAAAAGTTTCTCAAGGTTGCGCCTAACAAGTGGGAAGACTTAATCAAAAGAAGGTATCCCAAATCACCAGTACCAAAACTATATGTCGAACTTATTGATAGAAATATGACTGACACTGATCCTTACGGTTATGAAGCCTATATTTTGAAACAACAACACGCTGATTGGAACGCCAAGAATGCTCTCAGTTCCAACCAGTTAGATAAACACGAGAGCATCAGTCTCCTTCGTTTCCTTAAGTTACCTGAGTATGTCTCTTCTAATATGGGAAAGAACCACGAGGTGGTTCCTCACTCTGTTTAAACAGAGTAACTCAAATAAAAGGGTGCTTATTGAAACCTATCCGTTCCTTGGGTTTGGAGCGGTAGGTGAGACAGGTGAGACTGTACCTAAATCCCAATACGTTTCGTAATGAATGGATAAACCAACTAACTCGATAAACTTAGTTTGCGTAAGCACTTTCCGAAGGAAAGTGAATAAAACCCACTGATAACCTATTGGGAATAATAATAAGGAATATATAAATATGACTAACGAACTACCAGAACCCAGACAGGTTTTACTCGAGCTACTTGGAATGTACGGAAGCCAGACTGATCGCCAACATATTAAGAAGGATATGAAACGCTACCTAATGTCTATTCGAAAAGACCTAATCTTGTACGGATCACTTTCCGAGA
>ENA-OWPI01000915-OWPI01000915.1-marine-metagenome-genome-assembly--contig:-NODE-915-length-36221-cov-7.572681_pt1 | contig 36221 bp, 19 predicted proteins | sample MGYA00238138_ERZ651775 | MGnify/ENA primary metagenome ERZ651775 (study PRJEB26906, sample SAMN06265043) | marine metagenome | isolation source: Helgoland LTER site | place: Germany:Helgoland, sampling...
CGTTATTTCCAGAATTATTGTCTCCGCCAGAATTTGAATCCCCTTGGTTATTTTCGTTATTTCCAGAATTATTGTCTTCACCAGCATTTGAATCTCCTTGGTTATTTTCGTTATTTCCAGAATTATTGTCTCCGCCAGAATTTGAATCCCCTTGGTTATTTTCGTTATTTCCAGAATTATTGTCTTCACCAGCATTTGAATCTCCTTGGTTATTTTCGTTATTTCCAGAATTATTGTCTCCGCCAGAATTTGAATCCCCTTGGTTATTTTCGTTATTTCCAGAATTATTGTCTCCACCAGCATTTGAATCCCCTTGATTATTTTCGTTATTTCCAGGATTATTGTCTCCACCAGAGTTTGAATTTCCTTGGTTGTTGTTTCCAGTATTTCCTGCATTGCCATTACTAGAGCCAATACCGCCTCCTGAGCCTGAATTTCCTTGGTTATTCGATCCTTGAGAAGACCAATTCCCTCCTGTCTGACCTCCAGAATTAGGGTTTCCGTTGGTGTTTCCAGTATTGTTTCCATTTTGCTCTCCTGAGTCGTTTTCATGAATTTCCTCACCTGTATTTTCTCCATTTTCACCACCTTCATTCTCAGTTCCTGCATCTCCTGTTCCTGGAGTACTCGAATTTAAATCTTCATCATCTTCCTCATTTTCATCGGTATTTTCCCCATTGTCATCTTCATTAGAATCACCTTCATCATTTGAATCGTTGTCCTCGGTGTTTTCTCCATTGTCTTCATCATTGGAATTACCCTCATCATTTGATTCGTCTTCCTCTTCATTATTGTTTCCAGGATCATTTCCATTGTCTTGACTTTCGTCGTCTACATCACCACTTTCGTCTTCTTGACCGTTAGGTCCTCCATTTCCTTGTCCTGGGTTCGAAACATCTACACCATCATCATTATTGCCATGTCCATTATTTCCGTTACCGTTACCGTTACCGTTACCGTTACCGTTACCGTTACCGTTACCGTTACCGTTGGAATCACCTTCATCATTTGACTCGTTGTCGTCAGTGTTTTCTCCATTCTCATCTTCATTGGAACCACCTTCATCATTTGACTCGTTGTCGTCAGTGCTTTCTCCATTGTCATCTTCATTGGAATCACCTTCATCATTTGACTCGTTGTCGTCAGTGCTTTCTCCATTGTCATCTTCATTAGAATCACCTTCATCATTTGACTCGTTTTCGTCAGTGCCTTCTACATTGTCATCTTCATTAGAATCGCCTTCATCATTTGACTCGTTGTCATTGGTGTTTGATTCTTCCTCTTCCTCAATATTAGGGCTAGGAGAGTCTGGGGCAGGAGTCTCTTCAACGTAGCTTACTACAATACTTTCAGAATCAGATCCGCATGGACTTATGACTTGAATTGAAATGTTATTGATGCCGTTAAAAAGATTCACCGTGCCATTCAATACCCCATTATAAATCTGATAGGTATGACTAGGAATAATATTTCCATTATTGGAAATCACCACATTTGTAGATGCAGAGTAATTTTCAATAGTAAAGTTGATCGGCATTGACGAGGAAATAGAGTTATTGTTAGTAGCAGCAACCAGAACTGCCATGTTCCCGCTAAAATCAAGATTCGGGACTAAGCAAGGGTCAAAAACAACATTCATATTCTCCTCATCTTCTCCACATGGATTGTCTACCTCTATTGTAAAAGTATTCACTCCTTTATCAAGCATTACCAAGGCTTTAATTTTATTGTTTGCAAAAGCAAAAGGAATGGGACTTCCATTAAACTTTACATTAATTTGATAGGCATTATCGATATTGTTTGTACTTGCCATCATTAAGTATTTTGCTTGATCAGAAACTGAATTTGATGAACTCGGTGCATCAAATGATACTGAAGGTGCTTTACAATTATTAAAAACCAAACTTAAGTTTTCATTGTCTCTGCCACAAGGACGAACCGCAAGAATAAGGAATTGATTTTGACCTGGTTGTAATGTCACATGGCTCGTAACCATTCCATTATTATAACTAAAGTTTACATTCTGTCCATTCAAAGTTAGGGTAATGCCATTTTGAGTTGGCATGTTTCCAATAGAAGCTTGAAACGTGTAATTGTCATTTGTTACTTCATTATTTGAACTGATAATGTTAATGTTGGGAATTTTGCATTCGTCAAATAACACATGCACCGTTTCAACATCAGCACCGCAATCATTTGATGCTGAAATAGTAAAGTAGTTGTCTCCTGGGCTAAGCGATATGTTTCCTGATATCAGGCCATTTGTCGCATTGTAGCTTATTCCAGAAATCACATTTCCATTCATCTGATAACTCAAGTCTTGTGCACCTGATATATTTTGAATTTGAGCAGAAATATTAATACTTGAGTTTTGAATTATTGTTCCATTGATTGGCGTATTAAAGACAATACTCGGTGGATTACAGTCTTCCAAGTCAAGGGTAAAGGTCAATGATTCATTTCCGCAATCATTTGACACTTCAATTGTAATTTGATTAATTCCATTAATTAGGGTCACATTAAACTTCAAGACGCCTTGATTGAAATTCCAATTGTCATTATCAGATTTATTGAGAAGCTTTCCATTGAGTTTGGTTTCAATATTTGCACTTCCAATATTTGACCCCGTGAAAAGCACTTCTATTTCATGAACTCTATCATTTGTAGTAGACCCTGAGGCTGTTGGCTGAATAAGCTCAATATTTGGAGGTGTGCACTCAATATAATTTATGGATGTTTCGATGACTCCATTTCCACATGTATTCTCAAATACGATTCGAATATTGTTATTCCCTGAGAATAAGGTAAGATCACTCTCTAAAGTTCCTGTATTCACATCAAAGCTAAATCCGTAAACCTGGACGTTATTGACAAAAAGCTTTAACATTGAAGCACTTTTTAGATGATTAAAATGAGCTTTCAATTGATAATTTGCATTTTCAACATTTAAGGCGTTTTGAGATGGGGTAATAAAATTCCCTTCAGGTGAAATACAATCGGCAAAGTTGACATTTAGCTCTTCCATATCTGAACCACAATTATTATTGGCCTTAATGTAAAAAGTGTTATTTCCTGAAACGAGATTGGCTATTGCTGTTAATTTATTCGAATAGCTATCAAATTCAAATGGCAATAGCATTCGATTGGCATCCATTAATTTAATTTCATTTACATCAGAAACATTTGTGATTTTAGCTGAAATCTGAATCGTTTGATTGCTTAATAATTCATTTTGAGTATTGTAAATATATACATCTGGCGAAGGACAGTTTGCTATTTGGCTGTCGTTGGTGCTAAAACCTGATGATGAGCTTGAAGAATTTGACGAGCTATTTGTTCTTCCGCCTAAGCCAAAACGAAGAAAAGCACTGGTGTAATGATACCAGTCGTTTTTTAAACGCGGAGTCTCTGAAATGACACCATCAAATTGGTCTTTTAATGTAAACGTTGTTTTGTGTTCAAAACCAAGAGATACTCTCGGTGCAATTTGATACCCAATCCCAAACCCAGCGCTAGGCATAAAATGAACCATATTCTCATTGGGATTCAGTTGGGTTTCAAAATCAAAATCCAAATCATTACTGAGCAGTATGTTTTCACTATATAAGTCTCCATTATTATCTAAGAGATCACCCATTGACTTTTTGAAAGAAAGTCCAACTCCACCAAAGAGGTAGGGATCTATACCTGTTTTTTCACGAAATCGATTGAAATGCAAGACCAGCTCAAGACTTAACCTATGGATGTCGTTTTTGTAATTATGAATATATCCACCATAGCCTGCCTGATACATTTGTTTGATTTGTTCTGCATCAGCATCTTCAATATTTACAAAAGGGTCGTAGTTCTCCATGGAGATAGAATCCATTTCTTCGTTTTGACCATACCATCTTCCATGAAGGTAACGTCCACGTATATCAAAGCTAAAAATTCGGCCGTAATCATAATTAAATGATTTCCCTAGTGTCAAGCCCCAACCAAAAGGAATAGTTCTGCCGTAATTATCATTATCTAATTCATAATAATTCTCATTGCTTCTCCATTTCCAGATATTGTTCACATCATCACAGCTCCAAGTCGCTCCCGTGTTGAAGCCAAGAAACCATTTTGAATTATAATTCGTGGTCTTAACCTGCGCACTCGCGGTTAATGAAATCAAAAGAGAAAACAGAATAATGTAAAAATTTTTCATATGTGTGATTTTGAATCAGTTACTGTAATAACTATGCCAATTTACTTAAAAAAACAATTTTTGTTAAATCTATCGTGTTGTTCATGTTGTTTTTCTAGAATTGGCAGGGGAAGCAGGGTTAATGTTAAAGATTTGTTAATGGATTTATAGATAGAACTCATATTTTGTAAATCGAATGATCGACATAAAATTATTCACAGGGTTTCTATCAATTATTGAATGAAGAAGTCCTGTTTTCGTGTCAAAGATAACTTGAAAATCTTTAGTGAAAACACCCTGCTTAAACTCATGTCTTTCCATAAGGTTACCAAAATTGTCATATTTAAAATTTAATTCTTCAACAGGTTTTAGATGTTTATCGTAGAATGTCTCGATACTTATTAGAAGACCTTTATCGTTGTAATCATATTCTTTTTTGTAGATCGTGCCGCCCATTTTTAATTTATCGATACTTGATGTTTTATAACCATCTTCATTATAATTGTCATATGAAATTAGATAAGGTAAATTGTATGAATTATAGGTGGTCCTCTTTTCTTTTGAGTACCGCATGGTCTCAGTATTCATTTCATTTTTTTTCACAACTTCACCTTTATCGTTAAGGATTACTCGATAATTAGATGTGGAAATTATTCTATTTAAGCTGTCACGTTGAAATTCTTGTAAGGTTACGCCATTATTCTCACTTTTCTTAATTGAAATGATTGCACCTAATTGATTATACTCATAGTATTGCAATGTGGTGTCAAGGGTTTTTCCATTCCAACGAATATCAATACACGAATTCAGCCTACCTTTCTTATTGAATTTATAAGTATAGCTTCCAGGGACTTTTCTAATTAAATCTTTATTTTTTTTAAAGGAATATGTTCCTTTAATTGTCTTGATTTTATTGTTTTGAATGAACTTAGAATTAAAAAATGGATCAGTGGTAAAAGCTTCTCCATCCTGATTTAGTAACATTTGCCCAAAACCACTAGGTGTTAGAAAAATTAAACTACAAAACAGGAGTAAATTCTTCAAAAGCTAATCAGTTAGGTTTGAAAGAAGGGTTTTCCATCCAAGCTCACGTTCTAAAATTGTAGGAAGCTCCGATATTGGAATTCGTTCTTGCTCCATCGTGTCTCTATATCTTATTGTAATACTTTGGTCGTTTTTCGTATCATGATCAACAGTGATACAAATCGGTGTTCCAATCGCATCTTGTCTTCTGTATCGCTTACCAATGGAATCTTTAAGATCAATTTGAAGATTGTATTCAAATTTTAGCTCATTGGCTATTTCTTCTGCAATCTCAGGCAAGCCATCTTTTTTTACCAGTGGCAAGATTGCGGCTTTAATTGGTGCTAGTGCTGGCGGTATTCTCAAGACAATTCGTTTCGACTGATCGTCAAGTATTTCATGATTAAATGATGCGCTAAGTACAGCCAAAAACATACGATCAAGACCAATAGAGGTTTCTATGACATAAGGCACATAGCTTTTATTTAGTTCTGGATCGAAATATGCGAGCTTTTTACCAGAATGCTGTTCATGTTGTTTAAGGTCAAAATCGGTCCTGGAGTGAATGCCTTCAAGTTCTTTGAACCCCATAGGGAAATCAAATTCAATATCACATGCTGCATTGGCATAATGTGCCATTTTAAGGTGATCATGAAATCTATACATGTTTTCTCCCAATCCTAAATTTTTGTGCCATTTCTCTCGCATAGACTTCCAATAGTCATACCATTTCATTTCTTCTCCGGGCTGAACAAAAAACTGCATTTCCATTTGTTCAAATTCACGCATCCTAAAAATGAATTGTCTTGCGATGATTTCATTTCGAAAAGCCTTGCCAATCTGGGCAATTCCAAAAGGAATTTTCATGCGTCCAGACTTTTGGACATTTAAGAAATTCACAAAAATACCTTGTGCAGTTTCAGGACGTAGATATATTTTTGATGACTCTCCAGCTACAGAACCAATTTCAGTTGCAAACATCAAATTAAATTGACGTACCTCCGTCCATTCTTTAGACCCTGACATTGGGCAGGCAATTTCCAAATCAACAATTAGCTGACGTAGCCCTTTTAGGTCATTGGCATTTAGTGCATCTTTCATTGATTTTTCAATCACTTCTATTTTAGAAGCATTTCTCAAAACATTGGGATTTGTTTTTCTAAATTGTTCCTCATCAAAATCATCACCAAATCTTTTCTTTGCTTTGGCGATTTCCTTGTTTATTTTTTTATTTATTTTTTCGATGTGCTCTTCGATTAAGACATCGGCTCGGTATCTTTTTTTTGAGTCTTTATTATCAATTAATGGGTCATTAAATGCATCAACGTGTCCAGAAGCTTCCCATGTTTTTGGGTGCATAAATATAGAAGCATCAATACCGACAATATTTTGGTGCATTTGTGTCATTGCCTTCCACCAATATTGTTTTATGTTGTTTTTTAATTCGGAGCCTAGCTGTCCATAGTCATATGTTGCAGCCAATCCGTCATATATATCTGATGAGGGAAAGATGAACCCATATTCTTTCGAGTGAGAAATAATTTCTTTGAGCTTGTCTTGATTTTGTTCCATTCCACAAAGATAGTTACTTCTGTTTCGATTTGAATTATAAATGATAAATTCTTGGTGAGGATTATTGTATTAATTTTAGGCTATGCTTTTTTACTTAAACAAAGATGAGTATATAGATACTTTAAAACCTCTTGATATTTCAATAGAGATGTCAGGGGAGACACCGGGACTTGTCGCGTGGGGACAGAATACACCTATTATTGAGCCTGTTCGAGATGAGCATTTTATTGGAAGTATCAAGGAAGGAGGAGTTGTGAATTTCAACAATATTGCGTTTAATCCCCATGCGCACGTAACACATACGGAATGTTGCGGGCATATTACTGAAGGTTTCTTTTCGGTTAATGATGTTTTAAAGTCATATTTTTTTGAAGCGCAACTTCTTACGGTAATACCTGAGGGTGCAGAGGATAAAAGTGTAAGTTTAAGCCAAATTAAAAATATAGGTATAATTAAAGGAGTTAAGGCATTAGTCATACGAACTTTGCCAAATAATGAAAGGAAAACCCGAGCAAACTACACCAATTCTAATCCTCCTTTCTTAGATTCGAGTATTGCGGAATACCTTATTAATAAGGGTATCGAGCATCTGCTTGTTGACTTGCCATCTGTAGATCAAGAACGCGATGGAGGAGCTTTGGCTTTTCATCACGCCTATTGGAATGTGCCTAACAAACCAAACACAACAAGAACGATAACGGAATTTATTTTTGTTTCAGAAAATGTTAAGGATGGCAATTACATTTTAGAGCTTCAAGTAGGTCCTTTAAAAAATGATGCATCACCAAGTAGGCCAGTTCTTTACAAAAAAATGAAGTGAAAAACTTAAAGAAGAACAGGGCTTCTTATACAAAAGCCCATGGGGCTCGCTAAAACTATTAAACTCTTATCAAACTATAAAATAGACATACCAAGAAAGGTATGTTTCTTAAATGTATAAGAAGAAACCTGTCCTATTAATAACAAAGTTATGAATATTTCTTGATTAGAAGTTCGTTTTTGAGAAAATAAATAGACTCTAACTTTCTAGTTGTCAGCACTTTTGCCCCTAACTGTCTAGCTATCAGTATAGTATAAACAAAAAAAGGTCGTCTCCGACCTTTCTTATTATTGATTGTTTGTGTTACTCCGTTGTTAAATCGATTAAGGAATACAGGAACTTCTCATGCAATTGACCCAGGTGGGTCGACTAAAACTATTAAACTCTTATCAAACTAGAAAATGAAACTGCTTCTCCAAGCAGTTCTTATATTGCATAAGAAGTTTCCTGTGTCTCTCCTTATTTCTTTCATAAATGTATGGTGTTAATTAGGATTAAAGTTATTGGATGAATATTTCTACAATCATATTGAAGATAACCTCTTTCTTGTTTATTATTTGTCTTTTAGAGAATCAAGAATTAAAAGTAATTCTACCATTTATCCACTGGGAGTCTAATTCGGCTTTGTGTTTTTTATAGAAATCAATAGCTGTATCATTCCAATCGAGGACCTTCCAATCCAATCTTTTCGCTTTGCACTTTTCGGCTATTTTAATAATATCTTTAAAAAGTAATGATCCAACACCAATCTGCCTGAACTCTTTTTTAACATAAAAATCCTCTAAATAAAGGCATTTCCCTTTCCATGTAGAGTAGGAGGTATAATACAACGCAAAACCGATAATTTCATTATTCTTTGATGCTACAATAGCACTGCAAAGTTGCTCTTGAAATAAATGTTGTTTGAGATTTTCAATTGTATTGCTAACCTCTTCAGGTGCTTTTTCGTAAATGGCTAATTCTCTTATTAATTGAAAAATAGCTATTTCATCTCCGATTTGAGCTTTTCTTATAGTTATCATTGCACACCCGCTAGATTAAACCTTATTTTAAATCCGGTATTGATATTTCCTGTGGGGTAACTCGTTTGTACTTTGGGAGTGTTCAAATTTTGATCATAATAAAACATAAGCGTTAGATTGTTCGTCAGGTTATAATCGGCTGATATTTTTATCGACATTGTTTTTTGTCCTGCCGTAGCTTGATTTGTGTTTTCAACAATTTTTCGAATCACTGTAAGGTTATCTCTAAACGAAAAGTCAAACTTAATATTGACATCACTTGGTTTAATATTTTTAAAGGGGAGTTTTACATCCTTAATCCTAGCGGCAGTTCCTATCACGATTTCTTCTGATAATGATTCTGTAACTTGATTGTTACTAAGGGCTAGAGTCGATTGTCTGTCTTTTTTATATTCAAAACGAGTTTGGAGGGTGTGTCCGAATATTTTCCAGTTGGCATCAATACCTATTAGAGGTGAAAAACGTTCTGAAAGGACTACATTTTGAATTTGCATTTCTGGTATATAGTTATTGTCTATGTCTAGATTATTTAAATCGCCATTTTGGTCTTGTGTTCCATTTAAATTCGTTTGCATTCCATTTACAGAAACAGATGAGCTGTAACCGTGTCTTACGATGAATGACTTAAGGAATTTTTTTGTGAACTTGTATTTTGTTAAACCACTATAATTAATTGACCAATTTGGTAATGGTGTATTTTGCAGAGGATTTATATTCTTGTTGTTGATTCGTGAGTTATTGTATGCGGTCATGAACGATCCAAGTACAACATCCTGTTGAGAACCAGAATATCCCGAGTAGAACCCATTTGAGCTGATTAAAGATGAATTGGAATTTTCTTGACCGACAATTTGTGATACTTCAGAACGATTATCCAAAAGGTTTTGAAAAACCTGAGATTGATAATCGGCTCCTTCTTTTGTGAACGCTGTTCCCCATGTTATGGTTGAATAAGTAAGTGTTGCAGTTTCAAATCGACTTTGTCCTTCAAATTGTGCTGTCGCATCATTCCATCTGTAAAACTCTCCACTATTTCTCGAATAATTTCGGTTTAAGTTTAAATCAATATTTACATCTTTCAATGGCTCTAAAGTAGCTCTCATTGTGAGGTTGTTGGAATGGGTTATTCCGTATTGGGTATTCAGGTTTTCATTTTGAACCAACCAACTGTTTTGTGTGGCTAAATTGGATACGCTATAATTATTTTCTCTACCAAAAACATCATATCCTTGTTGCCCAAATATAAAACCAGTCAGGGGAGTTGTTGATGAGTTCATTCCTAAGAATCTCGTTTCTTCACCATATCCAGGTAGTATAGTACCGTCATTTAAGCTATATGTTCCGGAGATATTACGAACGGTCATAATTAATCTCGCAAAAAAACCAGCAATTTTAGGCACTTTACGTTTTGCGCGTAATTCTTTTCGGGTTTTCTTTTTATATGCTTTATTCTTTTTCTTATATGCTTTGAGTTGTTCTCGACTCATGGAATCTAGAGGTTTGTCTGGTTCAAGATCATCAACTTTAATCCATTCCCATTTTTCTTTCTCCTTGTTTTCACTCGCATCTTCCCCACTTTCTCCGTTAGAACGACTTCCTGGACCATTTCTAGGATTGATTCTTCCACGAGCGTTTCTTCCATCGGCGAGTACCTTTTTGAAAAAGGGCACCTTATTGTAGAGATTAACAAAATTGGCCTGTGCAGTCGTGTTAATACTCCTATTGTTTTGAATGGTATTACCAAATTCACTTTGACCTAATGGTGCTCTAGCCCAGTTGTAGCTACCAGTATATTTCACATTAGCACTAATCCAGTTCGTCAAAGGGAATTTATCAAATGGGATTTTATAGTTAATAGAATAATTGTGACCGTATTCCATTGTTTTACCGAAGGTTGACATTTGAGACCTAATGGTATCCAAAAATTCTTGATAACCATCAGGGTTATTAATGCGATCGACACTGTTATTCCCTTCTTCAAAAATAGATTTATTGGAAGCGGAAAAGCTGGTTTTTAAATTTCTGGTAATATCGTATCCAATTTGATAATTTCGATTCCAATCAAAACGTTTTAAAAATATGGGCTCAAATTCATAATCTGGAACAAGGTTATTTCGTACTTGTCTTTCATTATAAATTCTGGAGTAGTCATTTGTAAATGAAATGTTTTTCGGCATTAAAAACAGATTGAAATCCTTTATAAGCTTTAAGTATTTCGACTTTTGCACGGGCTTCCATTTCTTAAATGGTTGAAATGGTTTCCCTTTAAAAGTGTAGTTATAATTCAAAGCACCTGTCCATGTTTTGGTGAGGTCTTTTTTTGTATTGAAGTCTCTTTGAAGATTTTCCGCATATGCATAACTGGCACCCCAATTTGAGATTTTCCAAAAATGGTTTTTTGAACCTGCTTTTGCCTCTTTACGAACATTTGCAAAGTTGAAGGATTTCCGTTCATTAAAATCTTGTCCTAAAGCAGCTCTTTCTTTTCTTTTATCCGGTTCATAATCTGATAGCTTAATGTCTGGATTGAATGGATCATATTCTGGATTAATAATTCCTAGAGAATAACCATAAAAGAAAGGGAGTGAAACCCGTGCCTGCTTTCCAAAAAATTGTCCAAGCTGTATGCTAGAATTGAAGTCAAAGCCAATTTGCTCATTTCTTTGACGATCTTGAACACGGCTGTCTACGCTTCCCCAATTTATTCCTGAATAGTTTCCAGAGGCATTAATATTCGCAAAGTCAGCAAGCTTCACTTGCACTTGGCCGACGGCTGCAGATCCCCCTTCACTCACAAAATCAGTCAATCTCAATTCATTAATCCATGCAATTATACATTCGGATTCTCCATTATCCGGCTTCCATATATTGTTAGGATCATTTTTCAATGGATTTCGAACTCCAACCATTATGGTCTTTAGCCCTTGAAGATTTGGGCTTCCTTTTACTTTAATTCTTCTATTGGTATTAGGGAGCGTTTTTGAATATTCAACAATGTATGAAATACCATTAGCTCCTTGCTCTATATCCTCGTTCCTAACTTTTTTCAAATCAATAAAGTCATCAAAAACAATTTCTATATTATTGTTTTCTGGCCAAATATCTTCAGGAGTTGTTGAGCCCCAAGGAGTAACATCCAACGGAAGTTCGTATTCATAGTAATTGTCTACAAAATCAGTTCCCAATCGAATAAACATGGTGACATCTTTATTCTTTAATGTATTCGGAATGACTTCTTCAGCGTGAGCAAACATTTTTAGTTTTTGGTAGGTCCGCACATCAAACTGAACATTTCTATAGGCTGCTCTTGCATCCCCATCCTGCAGATTACAAATATCCAAAACCAATGATTGCTCATTCATTTGTCTTTGATATACTTGAGAAGGATCAACCTCTCTTAGTATCCCTGGTGGGATTTCATACTTTACAGGGCTTCTTTGGTCATTCTCTTCAACATTAACAGCTCCAATATTGAAGGTGGTTAAATTTGGGTCCTGTTGTATACTGAGTCCAGGTTGACTTAAATCTTCATTAAATCTCCTCCATTCTCCCCGAATTAATTCAAGACGAGCAAATCGCAATACCACCTCTTCATCAAATTCTTTTAGGAACATTCGCATGAATCTGATAGATCTAAAATCTTGAATTCCATTAACTTTTTTCTCAAAATCAGCAATCGGAACTTTGAATTGATACCAGGTTTCTGTTTTATTTCCGTTTTCAAAAATCTGTTTATTGGTGACATAATTTTTACCTTCTTGAAGATCTTCTGGCCTCATGCTTATTTTATACTGAAAGTAGCTCTCCGTTTCGGAGAGATTGTTGTCCTGATTAATGTCTTCAATATCAGGCATGTTGGTGCCTTGTGTTGGGTATCCATTGGTATTTGCAGTATCAGACATTTCAATTGTAGGAGAATTACCTTCCATTCCATTAAAACGCTTATACCTGTTTAGAATATCAGCTTCAATATTGTCGTAATTGTCATCTAGATAATAGTTATAATCGTCATTTGAAGGGTCAGAAATCATTCTAGATTTAGTTGTTGCTGTAAGAGTAGTGTTGTTGTTTACCCAATTGACATAATTCTCAAATGCGATTTTTTCCTCTTCGTTTGTCCATCCATCTAAGCCAATATCTTGATTTAACCTTGATGCTGGGTCATTATCAAAGGCATTGACGACAACCTGCTGAGTAGAAACTTTTGCCCAATCTGTGGTATCGATATTATCGTTTAAAGAGACCCCTGTGCCTGGAAGGCCATTCTCAAAACTTTTTCTTGAATCGGGTAAAACATCTTCAGATATATTTCCTAGGTTGAAGTATAAGTCACCACCATTGTGAATAGCAAGGGTATCAACATTCTCCGCATCTTGATTGAATGGGTCCAAAACCCAAAACTGTATAAACTCAATGTTCGCTAATTCAAAATCGTTGGTTGTGAGACCTCTCATGATTCCTCCCCATCTGTTTTCCGGATCAACAAAACGACCAACAGAGTCAACGGTATTTGTGGTATCATAATTATACATTCCCCTTTCTTCTGGGTAGAAAGCCAAATCCAATATGGGTATATTTTGGATGGAGCCGTATTGCAGTTGTTGATTTGGAAAGATGTCACTTTGATTCACCAATCTCATTCTGCTATCGGCAAGGATTTCTCCACCGTTTTGTTTGATGTGATCAGGTGTTAGTGAGTTACTTTGATAAAAAACAGGGTCAATCACATACCAAGATGTTTTGGCTCTTTTAAACCCTGCAGAAAGATCTTTAAAACTTGCCTCTGGGAATAAAGAAGGTTGGCCTTGAGGAACTGATGCCAAACGCCATGCGGTTACAGTTCTTAGGTCTATTGCACTCTGGGCTGCTTCGAAGTCGTCAATATATGACGTTCCTTCCTTATTGATGGCTCTTGGTTGTCCAGGAATGAGATGTGCAAACTCACCTGTAAATGAGATGGTTGATTTTTGTTTTGTTGATATGACCGGCAAGAGATCTACGAGTTTTGTTAAAAAAGGAACGTCTGTTCGAAATGCGAGATCTGCACCAATCACGTTGTTTTTAAATGGTTCACTTCCAAAATCTACTTTTTGGGTAACCGGGCGTTCCATCATTCTAATCCATGTTGCACCAATTTTGAATTTATCACTAAAACGGTATTGATAACGTCCACCAACCATTGAGCGCGCTTGGAATCCAAATACTGAGTTGCTTTCAATAGAAATTTTGATTGGGGTATTGGATTCTAGAATTCCGGTATTCAATATTTTCACACGTCCAAATGCATAATCAACGGTATAGTCGACTCCTTCTATCAATCGAATACCTCCTGCAGTTACCGATACTGATCCTTCAGGGACTGACATGACGTTTAATGGAATATCTGAAGTGATAGAGGATTGATATTCTCCTTTGAATAAAAATCTATTTTTACTCGGAATTTGTTGGGCAGCAGTTTTTGTGGAGTCGTATAATTCATGAAATGCGATTTTATCAACGGTAATTTGAGGGATTCCCGCATCAGTCATTTTATCTGCAAGCGTTTTTCCGAAAGGTTCAATTGTAGAGAAAAATATACGCCCATTCTTTTTGTTAATGGTTCCACCATTATCTATTTTGTTACCGACCTGATTGAATGGCGCGAAGTCAAATACACCATCTGAAAATGGTTGATTATTTTGATTGATTTTATCCATGTCAATCAAGGTTACAATTTGTTTGTTGTCAACTCCATCCAGAGGCATAATTGGAAGCTCGACTGATGTTTCTGGGTTGTTATATAAAACATCAATCTTAAATCCTAATTGATCAACTTGATAAGCGCCAATGGAGTACACATTTTTCATCATCAAGTCCCATATCTTGTTGTTTGGATTGGTAATAGTTGGCTTTAATAATTTAAGGATTAAAGCATCCTGACCTGTGGAGCCATCGGTCGAAAATTCACCAATCTGATAGGTCTCTCCCCGATAAGTATATTCATAGGCAACACTGAGTACTTCATCATTGTTAAGTGGCGTGTTAAGAGAGATATATCCAAGTAGGGCATTGTAGGTGTAATCACTTTGTTCTAGCCTTCGCGCATTTTCTAACTTTTCATATTCAACGGCTTGATTAAAGGGGCCTGGCGTCGTGAATTGAGAATTCAATACTCCAACAGAATTGGCAAATCCTCTGACTAAAGGTTGATTAGAGGCCCAATCGTAAAGTCCGTTAGATTCGTTTCTTGGGATGATATCAGTAGAAAAATTCCCAGGATTTCCTTGGCAATTCGTTTGTTGAGATTCCCCAAGATCTGCAAATGCAATGATATTTCTGGTATTTTCTATACTATTATTTCTATTGGTTACCCATACCTCAATTCTTGTAATATACATGGTTGAACTCACCACTGGAAGGGTGGACATGGCCTCATCATAATGTTGTTGATGATAAAGATTTAAGAAGTAATGCCGATTGGCTTCATAGTTGTCAGCGCTAAGCTCAAATTCTTGAACCTGGGATTTCCCACTTACATTAATTTCATTTCTTTTCCCTTTTGACGAGGCGGCGATTAGGTCAACGGTAGCTCTTCCAAATTTAAGTTGCGTTTTGGCCCCAAATAAGGTTTGGGATCCTTGAATCAAAGATGTTGGGAGCTCTAAGGCGACATTACCTAAAGCAATTTTCTGAAGAATCTGATCCTCATCTCCAGTATGTTCTAGTTTGGAAATATTTTCAAAATCAAAAGAGGCTTGGGTATTGTATTTTGCTCCAATCTTTAGCTTGGTTCCAATTTGTCCAACAATATCCATATTGATGTTTTGCTGAAAATCAAAACGTGTCACTCTCCTCTGACGAAGAGGAAGAAGGGGGTTGTCATATCGTGATGAATTGGCTCCAAGAGATAATTCTATATTTCCTTGAGGCTTGATAGTTATTTTGTCTGAACCGAAAAAATTCTCAAACGCTTTGCTCCCTATTGTAATGGGTAATTCGAATGCTCTATTTTCTTCTGTTTCTTCTTCAATGAGCTCTACCCAATCCTGAGACATTGACTTCTCTCTTTTGTATTCGAGATATTCTTCCAATGTCATGGTGGATGGATTCCTGTAATAAAGACCACTACCTAGTGATTCGGAGAATATAAATGTTCCTGATAAGGGATCGTAAGTGATATTTTGATTTAATCCTGATGGGTCACCAAGATCGAACCGTTGATTATCAATTTGAAATGGGTTAACGGGATTGAATATGGGGAAAGGCAATTCAAAAGGATTGTTTTGCGAAAAGGATGAAAAACCAATGAAAAGGAAGAAGAAGATTAATCCCTTTTTTAATTTAAAATGATATGTACGCCTATTGTTCAATTTACAGTTGCTTCAACGCCTCTTTGATCAATTCCTCAACTGATTTATCATCAGAACTAAACTTGTTTAATGTTTTTTCTGCTGCTTTTTTGTCGAAGCCCAAAGAAACTAAAGCATTTAACGCATCAAACTTGTTTGTATTGTTTGTACTAACGATATTTTCATCTTCAGAACTGAATCCAACAACTTTCCCTTTTAAATCGATAATAACACGTTGTGCGGTTTTGGCTCCAATCCCTTTAACACTTTGAATCGTAGCTACATCATCAGATTGAATTGCATGGGCAACTTCTGACGGGATTAATGAAGACAACATAATCATAGCTGTATTAGGTCCAATTCCAGAAACACTAATGAGTAAATTAAACATGTCACGTTCTTCTTTTGAGTAGAAACCATAAAGTATTTGGGCATCTTCACGAACGATTAACTTGGTATAGACCTTTATCGCTTCAGTATCACCCAATGCACTAAAAGTGTTTAATGAAATTTTGATTTCGTAGCCTACACCATTACAGTCAATGATAAGATTGGTTGGGTTTTTCTCAATGAGTTTTCCTTTTATTTGTGCAATCATTATTTTTTGTTTTGAGACTGAATTGCTGCGATTTTTACCATATTATTAATTTCTCGGACACTTGCCCCTAATTGCATAACATGTATAGATTTGTTCAAGCCAATAAGTATTGGTCCAATCGCATCGCCATCCGTCATTTGTTGTAAAAGTTTATACGATATATTTCCTGAAGACAAATTTGGAAATATCAATGTGTTCACTTGTTTATTGGCCAATTGAGAAAATGAGAATTTATCATTCATTAATTCTGAATCCAAAGCGAAATTTGCCTGGACCTCACCATCCACAACAATGTTGGGGTGATTTTCATGAAGCAATTGAACGGCTTTAGACATCTTAACTGCATCTTCACCCGGAGATGATCCAAAGTTAGAATAGCTTAATAGAGCAATTTTTGGAACGATATTAAATTTTCTAATTGTTTTTGCCACATTTACAGTGATCTCAGCAATTTCTTCTGCACTAGGGTTTAAGTTTATGGTGGTGTCAGCAAGAAATAAAGGCCCTCTTTTTGTGTTTAAGATGTACATTCCAGAAACCACGTTCACATCTTTGTTGAGTCCAACACATTGAATGGCGGGTTTAATACATGTTCTGTACGCCCTTGTTACCCCTGTAATCATAGCATCTGCATCACCCTGTTCAACCATCATTGAGCCATAATAATTTCTTTCTCTCATAACTTGAATGGCCTCATATTCCGTAAAACCCTTCCTTTTTCGGTTTTCGAAGAATACCTTCCCATAACTATTCCGTTTATCTTTTTGATCATCCGATTTAGGATCAATAATTTCAAGATCTGGGAGTTCGATAGCGTGTTCCTCCATTAGGTCTTCGATAATGTTCTTTTTACCTAGAAGAATTGGTATCGCGACACCTTCCTCCAGCGCCATTTGTGCTGCTCGAAGCACCTTTACATTATCAGCTTCAACAAAGACAATTTTCTTTAAATTGTTTTGGGCTTTAATGGTGATATTTCTTAGAAGTTTGTTATCCAGACCCAGTCTTTTTTTCAGTTGATGGTCATATTGTTCCCAATCTTCAATGGGGTTTTTGGCAACTCCAGAATCAATAGCGGCCTTGGCAACTGCTGGTGCAACGGAGTATATCAGTCTGGGGTCAAGTGGTTTTGGGATAATCTGGTCTTTACCAAAAGAAATATTGGAGCCACCATAAGCTTCAATTACTTCCTCCGGAATGGTTTCTTTGGCAAGGGAAGCAATGGCGTGAACGGCAGCAAGTTTCATGGCTTCATTTATCGTAGTTGCCCTTACATCAAGTGCCCCGCGAAAAATAAATGGAAATCCAAGAACATTATTAACCTGATTAGGATGGTCAGAGCGCCCAGTTGCCATTATGATGTCTTTTCTCACCGATGTCGCTTGCTTATATGATATTTCAGGTTCAGGATTAGCTAAGGCAAATACTATGGGGTTTTTACTCATTTTAGCAATCATTTCTTTAGATACAAGACCCGCTCTAGACAAGCCTAGAAATACATCTGCTTTTTTGAATGCATTTTCGAATTCAATGTTCTTGTCGTGAACAGCGAATTGTTTCTTCATGACATCTAAACCCGTTCTGCTTTTGCATAGCAAGCCTTTTGAGTCAAACATGAAAATGTTTTCAAGTTTGACGCCTAAAGAGTGATATAGCTGAGCGCAAGATAGTGCGGATGCTCCTGCGCCTGATACGACAACTTTAATTTTTTCAATTTTTTTATGGGCAATCTCCAAAGCATTGAGAAGGGCTGCAGAGGATATAATAGCCGTGCCATGCTGGTCGTCATGCATGATTGGGATGTTCAATTCTTCTTTTAATCTTCTTTCAATTTCAAAAGCTTCAGGAGCTTTAATGTCTTCAAGATTTATCCCTCCAAAGGTTGGTGCAATGGCTTTAACCGTCTGAATAAAAAGCTCAGGATCTTTGGCATCGATTTCGATGTCGAAAACATCAATATCAGCAAATATTTTAAATAACAATCCTTTCCCTTCCATCACCGGTTTTGAGGCCTCAGGCCCTATATCGCCTAGTCCTAAGACTGCCGTACCGTTAGATATTACGGCGACCAGGTTCGACTTGCTAGTGTATTTATATACATCGTCAATGTTTTCCGCTATTCTTAAACAGGGCTCGGCAACGCCAGGGGAATAGGCCAAAGATAAATCTCTTTGGGTGGCATAAGGCTTTGTTGGGATTACCTCTATTTTTCCAGGTTTGCCCCCTGAATGATAATCTAGGGCATCTTGCTTTCTGACTTTAGACATGATAAGTTGTTAAGGGCAACAAAGATAACAAATACAAGGAGTCAAGCACCAAAATAACGTGCTTAAGATAGTTCAGAAAAAATAATTTAAATTAAATGTTTGGAAACATGACGGATGGGTCTTCCGAGGCAAACAACATTTGTTCTGGGTTTTCCAATAGTTCTTTAACATTTACCAAAAAACCAACAGATTCTTTCCCATCAATAATTCTGTGATCGTATGAAAGTGCTACATACATTATAGGCCTAATTTCAACCTTCCCATCAATAGCAACAGGTCTTTCAACAATGTTGTGCATTCCTAGTATTGCAGATTGAGGAGGGTTGATGATAGGAGTGGAAAGCATTGATCCAAAAACACCACCATTGGTTATTGTAAAAGTACCTCCAGTCATTTCATCTGGAGTTATTTTCCCATCCCTTGCTTTTATCGCCAATCTTTTAATTTCTGCTTCTATTTCGTGAAGTTTCATTGCTTCCGCATTTCTTACAACGGGAACCATCAGCCCTTTTGGAGATGAAACAGCGATACCTATATCTGCATATTCATGTAAAATGATCTCTTTATCTCCCAGTTGAGCATTTACTGTTGGAACTAATTTTAAGGATTCAGTTACTGCTTTGGTAAAGAATGACATGAATCCAAGATTCACACCGAATTTTTCAGCAAAGGCTACTTTGTATTTTTTTCTGAGGTCCATAATTGGTTTCATGTCAACTTCGTTAAAAGTCGTAAGCATTGCCGTTTCATTCTTAACGGCCACCAATCGCTGAGCAATTTTTCTTCTCAGCATCGACATTTTTTCTCTAGAAGTTTTTCTTCCTTCAGGTTCAAACCCAATAATTCCTGAGCTTGCCGTATTGATTACATCTTGTTTGGTAATTCTACCATCTCTTCCTGTTCCTTGAATATCTTCCGATTCAAAGCCCTTTTCATTCATTAATTTAGAAGCGGCCGGGGATGGATGTCCTGTGGCATAAGTTTTTTTACTTTCAGAATGAATTTCTGATGCTGATGAATTTTCTATAGAAGGGGTCGGACTATCTACCTTTTTTACTTCAGGAGCATCTTTTGGTTTTTCTGCACTCGTATCGATTGTACAAACAACTTGACCTACTTGAACGACATCTCCTTCTTCCGCTTGGAATGCAATAACACCACTTTCTTCAGCAGGGAGCTCAAGTGTTGCTTTGTCGGAATCTACTTCAGCAATGGCTTGGTCTTTATAAACATAATCACCTTCACTAACAAGCCATGCTGCGATTTCCACTTCCGAAATTGATTCTCCTGGACTAGGAACTTTCATTTGTAACAAACCCATATCCTTATTCTTTATTTTTTTGTTGTTTTAGCGAATGAAAAAATTTCTTGAAATAAAATTTCCAATCGTTTTTCATGTAGATTCTTTGAGCCTTCAGCTGAAGCTGCGCTGGCAGGCCTACATATTCCTTTAATATTTTCATTGCGAAGCTGCATAGCTACATGAGTCCATGCTCCCATATTTGCAGGCTCTTCTTGTGCCCAAATAAGGTTTTTTGCATTGTACTTTTCTCGGATTTTGTTTAGTTGGTCTTCTGGCCAAGGATACAGCTGCTCAACCCGAACGAAAGCCATGTTCTTAACATTTAAATCCTTTGCTTTTTGTTTCATCTCATAATAGATTTTACCCGAACATAACACCAGACTGTCTGTGCCATTTGCATTTGCTTCGTGGTCATCAATTATTTCAGAAAATCCCCCTTTTGACATTTCTTCAATTGTTGACACAGCCATGGGGTGACGAAGAAGAACTTTTGGTGTAAAAACAACCAATGGTTTTCTAAATTCTCTTTTTAATTGTCTGCGTAAAAGGTGAAAATAGTTGGCTGGAGATGAGGCATTTACAATCTGCATATTTTGATCAGCACATTGTTGTAAAAACCTTTCCATTCTACCACTAGAATGTTCTGCCCCTTGCCCTTCATATCCATGTGGTAAAAGAAGAACCAGACCACTTGGTGTTGCCCACTTGTCTTCTCCTGCAGAAATAAATTGGTCGATAACGATTTGAGCGCCATTGAAAAAGTCTCCAAACTGTGCTTCCCAAACGGTAAGATCGTTCGGAGTAGCCAAGGAATACCCATATTCAAATCCCAAAACACCGTATTCACTTAGAAGGGAATTGTATATTGAGAAATCAGCTTGCTCCTTTGATAATAAATTCAATGTTTCTATTTGGTCTTCCTTGTCTTCCGTAATAACAACGGCATGTCGGTGAGAAAACGTTCCACGCTCTACATCTTGACCTGAAATTCGAACCGCATGTCCTTCTACCAAAAGGGAAGCATAGGCCAGCATTTCTGCACAGCCCCAATCCAATGCGTTTTTTTCAAAAGAATGGAGTCGATCATTAAATATTTTACTAATTTTTCTAAAATATTTATTTCCGTCAGGAAGAGTTGAAAGTTTTTTACCTAATATTTTTAGTGATTCCAAGTCAACACCTGTTTCAGGAGATTTGTCAAAATCTTGTACGTTTCCATAACGATAATCTTTCCATGTTTCACTTAGAAACTCATGTACCAAAGCCTTTTCAGATTGTCGCGACAATGCGAATTCGTCTTCTAAAAACTGAGCGTACTCACCTTCAATTTTAGTAGCCTTATTTTTTTCGAGTATTCCTGAACTGTTAAGGTCTCCAAAATAGATATCTTTAGGGTTGGGATGTTTTCCAATTAGGCTGTATAGTTTAGGTTGGGTGAATTTAGGTTCATCTCCCTCATTATGACCATATTTTCTATAACAGAGAAGGTCGATAAAAATATCACGATGAAATAGTTGGCGATATTCCATGGCGATTTCGACTGCTGTAACAACTGCCTCTATATCATCTCCATTCACATGGAATACAGGAGAAAGCGTTGTTTTTGCCACATCCGTGCAATAGGTCGATGACCTTCCATCTAAATAATTTGTAGTAAAACCAATCTGGTTATTCACAATAATGTGTATGGTTCCTCCAGTTCTATAACCATCTAACTGTGCCATTTGAATGGTTTCATAGGCAATTCCTTGACCAGCAATTGCTGCATCTCCATGTATAAGTACAGGACAAACAAGTCCCTCATCTTTTAATTCATGATCAATCTTTGCTCTTGCAATTCCTTCCACTACGGTATTCACAGCTTCAAGATGGGAAGGGTTTGGCGCAAGGGTCATTCCTACTTTTTCTCCGTTGTCTAAAGTCACTTCTGACGTAAAGCCTTGATGATATTTTACATCTCCATCAAATGTTGTTTCAAAATCAAATTCTTTTCCTTCGAATTCTGAAAATATATCCTTAGGCCTCTTTTTAAAAATATTGGTAAGCGTATTCAGTCTTCCTCTATGAGCCATGCCCATAACAAAGTCTTTTACCCCGAGCTCAGACCCTTTAGATACAAGAACATCGAGGGCAGGTATTAAAGATTCGCCGCCCTCAATAGAAAACCTCTTTTGACCAACGAATTTTTTGCCAAGAAATGATTCAAATCCATGAGCCTTGACAAGCATATTAAACAACTTGAGCTTTCTAGCTTCGTTAAAAGTGGGTCGGTTTTTTATTTCAATTTTATTTCGAAACCATTCAAGTCTATCCGGACGTCGCATATACATGAATTCGATTCCTATCGATTGACAATAAGTAAGTTCTAAGTGGTCAATAATTTCTTGAAGTGTGGCAGGGCCGATATTTACTTGTTCACCTGCCTGAAATGTGGTTTTTAAGTCTTCTTTGGTTAATCCAAAGTTTTCAATATTCAAATCAGGAGCATATTTCCTTCTTTCTCTTACTGGATTCGTTTTAGTGAATAGGTGTCCACGTGAACGGTAGCCATTAATCAGGTTAATGATTTTGAATTCTTTTTGAAAATTTTCAGGGATATCTCCAGATTCTTCATAATTGATGTGAGCGAACTCGAATCCTTCAAAGAACTTTTTCCAGCCCAAATCGACGCTATCAGGATCTTTTTGATATTCTTTATATAAATAATCTATGGCACTTGGATCGGCATTGCCGATATATGATAATTCATCCATCAAATCAGAATAATAACTATGGAGCAAAGGTATTAATTTACTCCTTTTAAATGGACATTGATTCGCAATATTTTGCTTTGGGAATAGTATACGGGGTAATCAGTCAATTAAAAACACGCAGAAACGTTGATTTAATTAATAATTCATTGAAACACTTTATTTGTTTTCAATATTGTTCAACGCTAATAGAACCATGTTTTCTACCTTGAATTCCCGGATTTCTTTTATTTCACCTTCTGTTTTAAGAACTAGAAAGTAATTTCCATCAATCAAATTATTTAAGTGGATTTGCATTGACCCTTCCGTCATTATTGATGGAATCATGATATTGTATTCAGATCTTAATTCAATCTCATCAATATTTGTATCATTCCAAGAAATAGTAAGACTTTTTGCAACATGTGCTTCTACTGGTTCTGATGGTGCAGTATTGATATTGTCGTTTAATGGGTTTACTAAAAGTGATAGAGCTAAAATGAAAGGAGCAGTCATGGTAATGTGTTTTTGTTGTTTGTTGAATCAAAGGTGCTAGACTTAAATCGATTTACTCCTATCATTCATCAGTTGCGATGAGAATTTACATGAAGACCATGAGAAGAGACTGCGTAGAAACACGTAGTAGAGATATAAAACATTTCTATAAAATAAAAAAAGGGCCCAGAGGCCCTTTAAATATGATTACGAATGAATTATTTCTTAATAAATTGCTTCATGATGGTAGCGTCCTCATTTGAAACTTTTACTTGATAAATTCCATTGGCATATGTTCCCAAATCAATTTGGATTTTCATATTGGTATCAAGGGTGTAAGTATCAATTATTTTCCCTGTGATATCGATGATTTCAATGGCCGCATTCTTCGTGTCTAGCATCGATAAATCTACAGTGATTAGATCTTCAGCTGGATTAGGGTAGATTGCAACTTGATTGTTCATTATTTCATTAAGGCTTACGGTTCCTGTATTTTCTACAGTTACACTTTCCTCTCCCCCAAAATCTGCTGTACTGATTGTGAAAATAGTTGTTCCTGAATTGTTTTTCAATTGCAGGTTTCCATCCGAACCACCCCATTGTGATGCTCCTAGACCATCTCCGTAATAATCGTAAATGGCAAAGGTATAACAATCAGCCTGAGGTAAACTCACATCCCAGTTGTATTGAGTTGTGTTGGATAAAGGACTTGTAGGGTCAGCGTCTGGGTTTTCTTGACCCGTTCCAAAGTTTCCTTCTACATTTTCGTTTCCTTCAGACCAAACAACTGTACCGCTGCTGTTTGTTACTTCTAGATATGTTTCGGGGGCATAATTGTCTGTAAGCAAAGAAACCTTAAGAACTGTGTTTGTTGAAAGCTCACATGGTGTTTCTTCAACGGTGATGTAGTTGGTTTTGTTTTCTGTATCAGATCCAACAGAATTTGAAGCCGTAAGTTGAACAGTGTATTGACCTACAGTATTAAATGTTACTTGAGGATTCTGAGAACTCGAATTTGTGCTTGCAGCGTAAGACCATCCCGTTCCAGGAGTAATACTCCAAGACCATGTGTTTGGTACGCCAGAGGTCATGTCAGAAAAATTCACCGTAGTCCCTGGAGCAACATTGGTAGCGCTAGCCGAAAAGTCTGTAGTTGGTGCTGATGGAGCAGAGCAAGGATCTGAAGAACCGTTAAGTGTCATCTGATTTGAATTTATAGGATCAAGCCATGGTTTAAGCTTCTCATTGTTTGCGTTACCATTTGACGTCCAGTGGTATGACATTTTACCATATAAATCAGGAGATGTCTGACTGGTACAATACGAACTACCACCAGTTAGTGTTCCTATGATAAGGCCACTATTATTGAATAACGGAGACCCTGATGACCCACCTTCGGTAACGCCATGACCATTTGCATTCGAAGACCAAGAAAGTTGCCAATGAGATCCTGCGGCAGATCCCCAAGAAGTACTATTTGTTGAACCATTAAAGGTTGATATTTTTTTTATGTCACCGGCAGGATGATGGATACCAGCACCTCCATTCGACGCCGAATTGTTTGCATTCCAACCATTCCAATAAGCACTAAAGCTACCTGACTTTAAGGTGTTAATTGTTGAAGTCTCATTACTTGCAGCACCCATCTGAACCAATAAAAAGTCAGAGCCAGAATTACCACCTCCGTCATCTGAATCGGCAATCCTAAAACAACCAGTAATATAATGGTCATCTAAAGTTCCCGCAGAATTTGGGTTGTTACAGTTTGGAGATTCATATCTGAAATAAAAACGCCATTGGTTCATGTTTGCAGTAGAGGATGTCACTCCGCAATGCAAAGCAGTAAGAAAGTAAGGCTTACAATTTTGCGCAGTATTGTTTACTAACGAACCAGTGCACCAACCTGCTTGATTGCCTTCTACACAATAAACTCGTGCGACACCATCTTTTTCATCTTGCCAAGAATCTCCAACTGGTGAACAATTCACATTTACCTCACAAGGATCAGATTCATTTATTTTTTCTGCATTAGGATTTCCAGTGGATCTATAATTGTAAACAACTCTATCTATAAAAATTTCGGACCCTTGAGTATTTGAAGGTTCATTGATTTCAATGACCATGTCATTTCCAAAACACAAGGCCGCATTCTGCATGTGGTGGTCTATAACGTCTGCGCTTGTCATTGGTTTGTGTACCAGTTTTCCATTGGTGTTTCTAATGGTTAAAACTGTTTCACCATAAAGAACAAATTTTGAGAATAAAAAACTTAACGCCTCCGCGCCTTCCGAAGAAACACGCAATTTCCAATTTCGTGATCCATCATTACTTATATTCCATTCACCAAAATCAGCGGTATTGATGTTGGACTCTAAACAAACACCAATTCTGTATAATTCTCCATTTTTTTCACGCTCGACATCCTGTGCATGGATTAAACTAAGGTCGGGAGACACTAATTCCATAGCAGGAATTTCTTTCAGATTTTTGATTTGTTGAACTTCTAAAGTTTTTCCTTGTGATAATCCGATGAACGCGAATTGAATACAAAAAAAGAGGGTAAAAAGATTTCTCATAGAATTGTTTTTTAAATTTTAGATGCCGGATTTGATTAAAAACTTTAATACGACATAGATTTGTTAATTTTATACACAAATATAAGACTTGTAATTCACAAACGAAAATGAAGAATATTTGTTTAATCGAAGATGAGGAAAACATTGTTGAACTCGTTAAGTTAAACCTTGAAATAGAGGGGTTTAAGGTGAAATCATTTCAAAATGGAATGAGAGCAAAAGAGTCAATTTCAGACATCATACAGTTTGATTTGGTTATTCTCGATGTTATGCTTCCTGAGTACAGTGGCTTTGACCTTTGTAAGGACATCCGTGAGTTGAGCGACGTGCCAATTCTCTTTTTGTCCGCTAAAGGAATAGCAACTGATAGGATTCATGGGCTCAAGTTGGGGGCAAATGATTACTTAGCCAAGCCTTTTGATTTGGAAGAGTTGATTTTGAGAATTCACAACTTGGTTTCAAGTAAAGTGGATGTGAAGATCAATAGTCTTCAAATTGGTGGGGTGAAGGTGAATTTTTCTTCTTATGAGGCTAAAGATTCTCATGCAAACACCATTCACGTGTTTTCGAAAAGAGAAATAGAATTGTTGGAACTTTTTAATGAATATGAAGGAAAGGTCATATCCCGTGACATTATATTAGATAAATTATGGGGAAAGGATAATTTTCCAACTTCGAGAACTATCGATAATTATATCCTTACATTTAGAAAAATTTTTGAAAAAAACCCGAAGGATCCTGTTTTTTTTCACTCTGTAAGAGGAGTGGGATACAGGTTTACTTTATAAGTCTTTGATACATGAAGTTTTTATGTTGTTGTTTAGGTCTCTTTTTTAGCTGGGGTGTTTTTGCTCAAGTGAATGGTCTTGTTCAGGGCAATAATGGTGAAAAAACTGAAGCAATTTATGGTGCAAAAATCAAATTGTTACAGGCGAAAAAGGGAGTTGTAACTGATGAAGAAGGTGTATTTGAAATGGTCCTTCCAAAATCTCTCCCCGATACACTGGTTATTTCAGCTAGAGGTTATTTTTCAGACACCATTGTTGTGGATAAGAAAGATCGATTTTTAGCATTAAATGTTGTTTTGTATTCAGAAAAGTTGCTACCTGAAGTGATTGTTGAATACAAAAGAAAATCGTTTTCAATTTCTCGTTTAAAGGTGCTACATGTCGAGGAATTGACCTCGAGTGAATTGAAAAAAGCCGCTTGTTGTAATCTTGGAGAATCCTTTGAAACAAATGCATCGGTCGATGTGAATATGACAGATGCGGTATCAGGTGCCAAAAAAATTCAAATGATGGGTTTAGAAGGAATTTACACACAAATCCAATTTGAGAATATTCCATATTTGCGTGGACTAGAAAGCTCTTTTGGTCTTGAAACTATTCCAGGCTCTTGGATTGAATCTATTCAAATCACAAAAGGTGCGGGAAATGTTGTGAATGGGAATGAGAGTATGGCGGGCTTGATTAATCTAGAATTGGAAAAGCCAGAGAAGATGGATCGTTTCTTTTTAAATATGTATCAAAATAGATTTGGCAGAAGTGAGCTGAATTTTAGAACTGGTTTTGAGATGTCCGAAAAATGGTCGGGTGGAATCTTTGGATATGTGAGCTCTCAGTGGGGAGAAATAGATGAAAACGGAGACAGCTTTATGGATGTTCCATTGGGATCAAATGTATCAGCTTTGGGCCGGTTTGATTACGAAGGGGAAAAAATGGAAGCGAAATTGGGCTTTAATATCCATGAAGATGTGAAAAATGGGGGACAGATAGGTTCTATCGTTAATCCTTATGAGGTTCAAATAAACAACACCCATTTTGATGTTTTCACAAAAACAGGGTTTTTTGGAAAAACTCCGGCACAATCTTTAGGAATTATTACCAATTGGAAGTATCAATTGATTGATGGGAAATTTGGTGTACGATATTTTGCTGGAGAGGAAAAGAGGGGTTACCTCAATATCATCTATGACGATTTTATTAAAACATCTGATCATAAGATTAAAACGGGGTTAAGTTATACGTATATCGATATATCTCAATCGACTTCAGATACACTATCCAGTAATCGAGTAGAGAATATCCCTGGAGCCTTTTTTGAATATACTTACACAGGGCCTAGATTAACTACTGTGCTTGGGGCAAGATATGATTATCACCTCTTGTATGGTCAACAGTTTGTTCCTAGAGTACATTTAAAATATAAAATTTCCGAGTATACTGATTTCCGTTTGACCACAGGAAAAGGGTGGCGGGTCCCAAATTATATCATGGACAACGTCTCATTACTTGCCAATTCATTTGCATGGATTGCTCCAAGTGAAATCACACCAGAAATTTCATGGAATGTAGGAGGGTCAATCTATCAGGAGTTTAATATGAAAAACAGCCCTGCTACCTTAACCGTCGACTTTTATAGAACCTGGTTTGAAAACCAGCTTGTCGTGGATCGAGAAAACGATCAGATTCGATTTGTAAACCTGGAAGACCAATCTGTTTCCAATAGCTTTCAGGCAGAAGTTTCTATTGAGCCGTTGAAAAGGTTTGTATTGAGAGGAGCATATAAGTATTTGGATGTTCGCTCATTATTTGGAGATAGTCTTCAGGCCAAAGTAATGATCCCAAAACATCGTGGCTTTTTGAATGTCGCCTACACCACAAGAAATAAGCGTTGGGATTATGATGTAACAGTTTCACTATTGGGCAGGGCCAGACTTGCGGCGACCTCTCAATCTAGTCGTGAATTCAGTGATGTATTCCCAAGATTAAATGCTCAAATTACTTACAAGCTTAAAAAATGGGATTTCTATGTAGGTGGTGAAAACCTAACAAATTACAGACAAGAAAATCCAATTCTTGAGCCAGAAAATCCGTTTGGCCCTAATTTTGATGCAACTAGGGCTTGGGGACCAATTATTGGTTACAATATTTATATAGGATTGCGTTACTCAATTAAAAGAAAAAATAATAAATAAAAAATTATGAATAAGAAATATTTAAATAGTGTGCTTTTTGCTTTCTTCTTGTTTTTCATGGGTGGAATTAGTGCCCAAAAGTCGCAAACAGTAGTTTTTAAAACCTCCGCGCAGTGCGGAATGTGTAAGGACAGAATTGAGGAAGTCATGAATTTTGTGCCTGGCGTAAAATACGCTGAGCTTAATTTAAAGGACATGTCTTTAGAGATTCAATTCAACACTAAAAAAATCACAGCTGATGACCTTAGAAAGCGTGTTGCGGCTATTGGATATACTGCTGATAACGTTGAGCCTAAAGAGGAGGATGTTAAGAAATTACCTCTTTGCTGTCAGCCGGGCGGACATCTCTAAATTTTTCATTGTCTTTCTTATGAAATGGTTATCTTCGCCACGACCATTTAAATCGACTGATGAGTGATCCAATTAAACATGAATGTGGTATAGCCCTTTTGAGGTTAAAGAAACCCATTGAGTACTTCGTAGAAAAGTATGGAACTGCATTTTATGGAGTGAATAAGCTTCATTTATTGATGGAGAAACAACACAATCGAGGACAAGATGGTGCTGGTGTAGCCAATATAAAATTAGACATGAATCCGGGTGAAAGATATATTTCCCGTATTCGGTCGATCAACAAAGCTCCCATTCAGGATATTTTTAAACAAATCAATTCGAGATTTGAGGAGATTTATGAAAAACATCCAGATAAAATTAATGATGTAGAGTATTTAAAAAAGTCTGCAGGTTTTACTGGAGAATTATTTTTAGGACATCTTCGATACGGTACTTTTGGTAAAAATTCAAAAGAAAGCTGTCATCCATTTTTGCGTCAAAACAATTGGATTACCAGAAACTTAGTAGTGGCCGGTAATTTTAATCTTACCAATGTCGATGAGCTGTTCGAAGTGCTTTTAAAGGTTGGTCAGCATCCAAAAGAAAAATCAGATACGGTTACGGTGTTGGAAAAGATTGGTCATTTTCTAGATGTTGAAAATGATGAATTGTATCACCGATTCAAAAAAGAATATGACTCTAATTTAGAAGTATACGGACAAATTTCTGAGCATATAGAAATTCAAAAAATACTTAAAAAGGCCAGTGAAGATTGGGATGGAGGATATACCATGGCAGGTCTGCTTGGTCATGGCGACGCTTTTGTTTTGAGAGATCCAGCGGGTGTTCGTCCAGCTTTTTGGTACGAGGACGATGAGATTTGTGTTGTGGCTTCCGAACGGCCTGCAATTCAAACGGCATTTAATCTTCAGGTTGAGGACATCAAAGAATTAAATCCAGGTCATGCTTTAATTGTGAAGAAAAACGGATTGGTTAAGGAACACCTCATCAATGAGCCAACAGTTGTAAGTAAATGTTCGTTTGAAAGAATTTATTTTTCCAGAGGTTCAGATAAAGACATTTATACGGAACGAAAGGAATTGGGACGATTGATTGTAGAGCCTGTTTTGGATACGATAGACCATGATCTTGACAATTCTGTTTTTTCCTTTATACCAAACACAGCAGAAATTTCTTTCTACGGAATGGTAAAAGGTCTTGAGTCTCACTTGAATGAAAAGAAAATCGAACAGCTTCAGGAATTAGGATCAAATGCCACAAAAGAGGATTTTGAGAGAATCATCAACCAAAGGGCTCGTATAGAAAAAATTGCCATTAAGGATGCCAAGCTGAGAACCTTTATTACACAGGATGACTCCAGAAACGATTTGGTTTCTCATGTCTATGACATTACATATGGAGGTATTCGAGCCAATCAGGACAATCTTGTTGTGATTGACGACAGTATCGTTCGGGGAACAACTCTTCGTCAAAGTATCTTTAAGATATTGGATCGCCTCAGCCCTAAAAAAATAGTGGTGGTGTCTTCTGCTCCTCAGATTCGTTACCCAGATTGCTACGGCATTGACATGGCCAAGCTTGGAGATTTTATCGCTTTTAATGCCGCAATCTCCTTGTTGAGAGCGCAGGGGAAAGAATCCCTTATCGATGAGGTGTATCAACTGTGTTTGTCTCAGATAGATAAGCCCAAGGAAGAGGTTATTAATTACGTCAAGAAAATATACGATCCTTTTACGCCACAAGAGATTTCAAAGCGAATTGCAGAACTATTGACGCCTGAAGGCATGAAAGCTCCTGTTGATATCGTTTATCAATCCATCGAAAATTTGCATTTGGCCTGTCCGAATAATAAGGGAGATTGGTATTTCACAGGAAATTATCCAACGCCTGGAGGGAATAAGGTCGTAAACAAGGCCTTTATCAACTGGAAGGAAGATCGAAACGAGAGGGCGTATTAAGGGATACGCTATTTTGATTTAATCACAATCAATTTCATTACCGTCCTCGTCCCAGCAGGTTATACTTATCGGTTTATCATTATCAAGTATGCTCTCTTCTCTCAATTGCCCATTCGCGTGCCAAAACAAATGTTTACCAACTGCTTTGTCATCTTTGAATTGTCCTTTAGCTTTTAATTGACCATTTTGGTGCCAAACTCTTAATAAACCATCTCGTTTACCATTTTTAAGATTCATGTCCATCTTCAACTTCCCATTCTCGTGCCACTCCCGGCATTTTCCATTGGGTATTCCCTCTTTCCAATTGTCTTCAGTTTCCAAATTCCCATTGTCATACCATGTTCTGAATAATCCATCTTCTTTTCCATTATTGACATTCCCTTCAGACCTTAGCTGACCATTCTCGTACCACGTTCTTAATAAACCACTTTGCTTACCATCTTTGAAATTCATTTCAATCTCCATCTCCATCTGCCCCTGCTCGTACCACGTTTTGATCAACCCATCTTCCATTCCATATTTGAAATTCCCTTCAATCTTTAGCTGCCCATTCTCGTGCCATTCTTTTTTTAAGCCATTTTCCAATCCATATTGAAAAACTGTTTCTTTCATCAACTGCCCATTCTCGTATTCATCATAGACAACTCCAGTAAGCGGTTCGTTGGTTGATTTTAGAATAAGTAATAATTCTGAATTATCCCTTATCAAGGTTTCATCCATATGGTACCTGTTTTGACTAACAGAGTGAAGAGAAAGTCCCAGCATCAAAAAAATGATGCTTGTATTAAATAAATTACTGTTTAATCTAATTTTCAATTCTGTTTGAGTGTCTTTGCAATAAATGAATGACCCACAATTTTGTCTGTGGCACCGGCTTGACTTTGCATAAAGGCCTCAATTTTTTGTTTGAGCTCGTTTTGATTGCCAAGAGCTTTTATCTTTTCAGATAGCTGTTCGGCATTTTCAATGACAAACCCAATCCCTCCGTCAATAAAGCTTTTCGCTTCAGGAAACTTAAGATGATGAGGTCCAAAAAACACAGGAAGCCCATAAGCTGCTGCCTCTAAAATATTATGAAGGCTGCCCGAAAAACCTCCTCCTACAAGTGCATAATCTGCATATTGATAGGCAGAGGTAAGGTGTCCAATGGTATCTAAAATCAAAACGCGATTGCCCTGATACTCTTTATACTTTGTATAGCGAATTGTCGGGCAATCCAAGAGGCTCTGTATGCGCTCGATATTACTCGAATTGATATTGTGCGGAGCAATAATTACCTTCGTATTTGCATTCGATTCCAGAAATTTCTTAACCACTTTTTCTTCTGCTTCCCAGGAGCTTCCTGCGATTAGTATCGGCCCCTCGGATGTGAATTGTGTAAGAATAGAATCAGTTGATGTTGAGCGGTTCTTGTGCTGGAGCACCTTGTCGAATCGGGCGTCTCCAGAAATTTCAATAGAGCCAACTCCGATGGATTCAAGAAGGGATTTTGTTTCTTGGTTTTGTGCAAAAAAGAAGTCAATGCTCCTTAAAACTCTTGTAAAAAATCCTCCGTACCACTTGAAATAAATCTGACTACTTCGGAGTAATGTGGAGATTGAAACTGTTTTCACTTTTGCTTTTTTGCATTCAGAGATGAAATTGGGCCAGAATTCGTATTTCACAAAAACAGCAAGGCTTGGATTGGCCTTTTGTAGAAATAACCGGGCATTACTCTTTGTGTCGAAAGGAAGGTATAAGGCTTTATCCACCGGATGTTCTCTTTTCTGATAATGATCAATTCCCGAAGGAGAGAAAAAGGTCACAAGGATAAAGGCATTTGGTGTCTTTTGTTTAAGAGCACTCATAACGGGCAGGCCTTGATCAAATTCACCAAGAGAAGCACAATGAAACCAGATGACATTGGCGTCTTTTGGAATATCATCTAATAAATTTCTCCAATTTTTTCTTCCCTGAATACCATTTTTAATTTTTTGATTAAATAAGGATGCGGTCCTCATTCCAAGGATAAATAAATGAATGCCTATTTGATAAAGAAAGCCCATTAATTAAAATAAAAATCTTTTGGCTGTCTTTTGTAGATGGGAATCACCCATCCCAGCTTAAATCCAACTTGTATATCAAGACGAAGCTCCGTTGAAACAGGAACATCTGGCTCGTCGAAATTGATGGTTCGTCTATTTTTTGTGAATCCTTCTTGCGCATAGAGCCCCCCATAAAATTGATAACCTCCGCTATTGCTCATAAAATTATACCCAATAAATTGATGAACGTTTACTCCAGTCGTTAAACGATCATATCCTTTTTTGTAGTCCAATTCAATTTGAGGTATGACCTGCTCGTTGGTTTCAATTTTCATCCTATGTAAAAGATATCCCGCTCCTGTATGAACGAAAACCCCAGAGTTTTTATTTGAACCAAGCACAGGAAATATTTTGCCAAAACAGACATTAGTGTTGAAACCTCTAGGATAAACGACAACTGCTGCAATATTACCATTGACGTCTGTAATATTACCATTGGAATCTATCAAATGGTCAAACAAGCCCGTCATCCGAACGTTATTTCCAAATAAGAATGAGCTCTGAAGTCCAAAAAACCAATTTTTTGATGTTTTGAAACCTGTCATCACTCCAAGATGATTCATAAAACCATATCGATCTGCCAAATCTGCTTGCGTCCAATTCGCCCCATATTCGATGGCCATCCATGTCCTTGATATTGTAGAGTCGTTTTTACTCCACTGTGAAAATGATAAAAATGGAATCAATAAAATAAGGAATATCGATGTCTTCATAGACAACAAATTTACGAGCATTTTTTAATTTGAGATAACGTTTTAATAATCCTTAAAATCTCCCTTTGTATTTTCGATTAGGGCGTTGCTTTTATTGCTTTTTTATGCTTGATATTTGTTATATTTGCATCCAACTTAAATAGAGGAATGAAAAAAATTCAAATGGTTGATTTGGTTACTCAACTAGAAAAAATCAAACCGTCTGTAGACAAAGTAATGAATGAGGTGATAACAACAGCTCAATTCATTAACGGTCCAGAGGTTAAAGCTTTTCAAACTGAACTAGAGGAGTACTTAGGTGTCAAGCATGTGATACCTTGTGCCAATGGTACTGACGCTCTTCAGATTGCCCTCATGTCATTGGATTTAGAGCCCGGAGATGAGGTGATTACACCTTCATTTACTTATATTGCTACCACTGAGGTGATCGCATTATTGGGTTTAAAGCCTGTATTTGTAGAAGTTGATCGAGATACTTTTTGTGTTGATCCTTCATCCATTGAGAATGCTATAACGGAAAAAACAAAAGCCATAGTACCTGTTCATCTATATGGGCAGGCGTCCAATATGAATGAAATTATGTCTCTTGCCAAAAAACATGATCTCAAGGTTATTGAAGATAACGCTCAGGCAATAGGCAGCGAATATAAATTGTCAAATAGGTCAATTGTAAAAACAGGAACTATTGGTGATATTGGTTGCACTTCATTTTTCCCTTCCAAAAATTTAGGGTGTTTTGGAGATGGAGGTGCTATTTGCACAAATAATGATGAATTGGCATCTAAAATGAGGATGATCGCCAATCACGGGCAGAGCAAGCGCTACCATCATGATATGGTGGGTTGTAATTCTAGATTGGACAATTTACAAGCCGGTATTTTACGAATTAAGCTAAGAGAATTGGATTCCTATTTAATTAGAAGAAGAGAAGCGGCGTCTTATTATGACAAGGCTTTTGAAAAAATAGATGGTATTAAAACTCCAGTTCGATTTAATGAATCTCGACATGTTTTTCATCAATATACATTGACTCTTGAGGGAATAGATAGAGATAAATTACATCATTTTTTAGCTGAACGGGATGTACCATCAATGATTTATTATCCTATTCCTGCCCACAGGCAAAAAATGTTTGAATCATTTGGTTCAGAGGCTACCGAATTACCAGTTACAGACTGGTTGACTGAAAGGGTGATTTCATTACCCATGCATACAGAACTGGAAAAGGAACAATTAGCTCATATAACAAATTCAGTTTTGGAGTTTGTGCAAAAAGAGTCAGAATGAATAAAATAGCTGTCGTAGGAACTGGATACGTTGGTTTGGTAACAGGTACATGTTTCGCTGAAACGGGAAACCAGGTCACATGCATTGATATTGACGAGGCGAAGGTGAATCAAATGAAAAATGGGAAAGTTCCTTTTTTCGAACCAGGACTTGAACGACTATTTAAAAAGAATATAAAATCGGGTAATTTAAAGTTCACGGAGTCTCTTGAAAGCGGAATAAAAGACGTTGAAGTTGTTTTTCTGGCACTTCCGACTCCCCCAGAGGAGGACGGCTCCGCTGATTTGTCCTATGTTCTTGGTGTTGCTGAACAATTAGGGGAAATAATTTCAAATTACACAATTATTGTAAACAAAAGTACAGTTCCTGTTGGAACATCTGAACAGGTTCAGACCTCAATTCAAAAGAATTCAAAAGTTGATTTTTCAGTAGTTTCAAATCCTGAATTTTTGCGCCAAGGTCAAGCGGTAAATGATTTTATGCATCCAGATCGAATCGTTGTTGGATGCTCCGATGACAGGGCTAGAATTGTTTTAGATAAACTATATAAACCTTTTGTTGAGTCAGGAAGCAAAATTCATTTTATGGATGAAAAATCTTCAGAATTGACGAAATATGCAGCAAATTCTTTTCTGGCAACAAAAATCACCTTTATGAATGAAGTTGCTAACTTCTGTGAATTGATTGGAGCTGATGTCGATCGTGTAAGAGAAGCCGTAGGATCAGATAATCGGATAGGTGATAAATTTCTTTATCCAGGCATCGGGTTTGGAGGCTCTTGTTTTCCAAAGGATATTAAGGCATTATTAAAATCGTGCAACGACGCAGGCTATCAATTTCAGATTTTAAATTCTGTTGTTCAGATAAATCAACGTCAAAAAACGATTCTTTTCCCAAAAATTAAAAATTTTTTTAAAGGAGATTTGGCTGGAAAAAAAATGGCT
>ENA-OWPI01000921-OWPI01000921.1-marine-metagenome-genome-assembly--contig:-NODE-921-length-36019-cov-3.415837_pt1 | contig 36019 bp, 29 predicted proteins | sample MGYA00238138_ERZ651775 | MGnify/ENA primary metagenome ERZ651775 (study PRJEB26906, sample SAMN06265043) | marine metagenome | isolation source: Helgoland LTER site | place: Germany:Helgoland, sampling...
TGGAGGAGAAGCCAGCCAAGAGAGCAGGGGGCGCGGCTGCTGATCCCGCTAAGACCAAAACCACATTTGATCTGCGCACGACGCACGGTCGGGTGAAGTGCACAGCGGGCGTCGGCCGACTAGAGATCAAAGCTGACCGAGATTTTTCTGCAATGGATCGTTCAAGACTGGAGCGCGCCATTGCCGACTTGATCGACGGTCTCGAATAAACCTTATCCGCGGATAAGGTTTTGGCGGGATTATTGACGGACCACTACGGACGGGCGATTATTCTTCGCGAGTTAGCTGATCCAGTCAATGTAAATTGCGCAATATTAGAGTCTTTAATGATCAAATGGTGGCGGAATTACTAAGCAATTGATCTGACTGATCCCAGCAACGCCTATCTGACCTATTTGATTACATGGTGTATCCATGAGCAATAACGACGCAGACCTGACGACGCACGTTGATCCAGAGTTAAGGGTTGCCATGTTTTGCGTCGATACACAGAAATAAGTTTTGATATTGGCAATGCGCCGGACGCATTAGGTGGATTGTTAGAGGGTTTTGTCCTCAACCAATTCCAACGCGCATTGCTGCTGCAAGATGCGAATTATCGACTCTAACATTGGCGAAGTCTTGATCGGAGCGAGGTCGATATTTTGATTGTTGGCGGGCGGCATCTGATTCGCGTTTAAGTTAAGGCATAAACAACTGTGAGTGACGACCGCACCAACACCTCGCCGCATCCGATAGAGTTGGTTCACGGAGATTGGCCAGACTATTCCGTGCTGCTACCCGCCTCAATCCCAAATTCGCTAGAGATGATTGATATTGATCAATGGGCGACGAAGCATTGCCCGTAAACTCCTCAAAGGGATTTTGTAAAAAGCATTTTCCACAAGGAATGGTCCAGAGCCAGTATGAAGGGAGAGAATACAGTGTCTAATAAGGGTTTAGAAGTATTCGACCGCACAGTGCAAGAAAGCCATGAGTGGGTGAACGAACTTGCTGAAAGGCTCGGATGGTCAAGTCACCGTGATGCCTTACGTATGTTGCGAAGCGTTCTGCACCTGATCAGGGATCATCTGCCAAATGATGAATTGGCCCAATTCTCTGCCCAATTCCCAATTCTCATTCGAGGCATGCTTTTTGAAGGTTGGCAGCCAAAAAAGACGCCGGTCAAAGCGCGTCACACGGAGCAGTTTATTGCGACCATTGAGGAGCAGGTCGGCGACGTTCTGGATTACCGCGGCTCTGAGGATATCAAAGCGGTGTTCAAGCTTATCAATGCGCGGATATCGTGTGGTGAGGTCGAGGATGTTCGCGCGAATCTTTCTGTCGAACTGCAAGACTTTTGGCCCGCGCCTTAACTGATCTTTGCGCATTATCTTTCTGAGCCCTAACCTTGGAGAAATCCCATGAAAGCTATACGAACTTGGGTCTTACTCGCTGATGCGCGACGTGCGCATGTGATGTCTTATGTCCTCCCAAGCAAGCGCCTTGCCCCCGTTGAAGGGGCAGAGTGGACCGCTGAACCCCCTGCCGAGTTTTCCGATGAGGCGGGCGTTATGCCGTCACGCGCTGGTGCAGGTCGCGCGTCGATATCGCGTTCCGATCCTGCCCTGCAGGCAGAGACCGCCTTTGCCAAGTCCATTGTGAGCCACCTCAATAAGGCCCGTGAAAAAGGGTGTTTTGACAAGCTTGTCGTTGCGGCTGCGCCTCATATGCTGGGCGTATTGCGGGCGCATATCACCCCGGAGCTGCAAGCGGTTATCCACGTTGAATTGGACAAGGATTTGACCCAATCTGATCCTGAGAAATTGATGAAATCTCTCGCGGGGGTCTTTCCTGTTTAAGGGAAGCGTGACTGTCTGGGCGGCATAGGTCACACTGTTGAATCGGTGGGCGTGATCCGCAAGGCGCGTAGCGCATTCAGTATGACAGCGACGTCAATCACCTCTTGAAGCAAGGCACCTTGCACGGGCGTCAGGTATCCAAATGCCGCAGCGATCATGCCTGCGACCGATAGTCCGATCCCGACCACCACGCTTTGGACCGCGATCTGCCGAGACCCTTTCGCGATCTCGATGCCCATCCCGAGCCGGTCGATTTTATCAACAAGAAGGACCACGTCGGCGGCTTCGGCAGAGGCGGCGGCTCCGCGCGCACCCATGGCAACTCCGACGTCAGCGGCGGCAAGGGCAGGGGCGTCATTCACGCCGTCACCGACCATCATAACGGAGCCGTGTTTGCGCTCGCTCAGAACGAGCAACACCTTTTGATCGGGGGTCAATTTGGGATGAATGGCATCAAGCCCCAGACCCTTGGTGACTTCTTCGGCCACGACCGCTCTGTCACCCGTCGCCAACATAATACGTGCAATTCCGTCATTACGGAGCCGCGCGAGCATCGCTGCCGTTCCGTCGCGCAATTGGTCCGCCATCACTATGCGGCCAACAAGCTGTTGATTAACGGCGACTGCGACAACGACTGACCCCGCAGTAAGTGCGGGGTGATCGTCCGAGGTTTGGCCAATCTGACGCAAAACAAAGTCGTCTCCTCCGACGATAACCTTGTGTCCCTCAATGTCTCCCACGACCCCTTCACCTGCCTCCTCAGAGACGTTTGTCGGGATGGGAAGGTCAAGGCCACGCGCCTTGGCTGCGGCGACAATAGCTTGCGCGATGGGGTGTTTCGAGCTCTGATCAAGCGCCGCAGCAAAGCGCAGTGCGTCATTTTCAGACATGCCGTTTGCTGGGGCGATAGCAACGATCTGCGGGCGGCCATCCGTCAAAGTACCCGTTTTATCCAGTATTAGAGTCTGAATTTGTGCCATATGTTCGAGTGGACCCGCGCCTTTAATCAGCACCCCGTAATGCGCGGCACGCGACAGACCCGCAACCAAAGCAACAGGCACCGCCAGAATAAGAGGGCAGGGCGTGGCCACGACCAGCACCGCAACGGCGCGGATCGGATCACCTGTGAACCACCACGCGGCAAAGGCGATGGCGACAGTTACGGCGAGGAAGCCAAGCGACCAGCGGTCGGCCATGCGCCCCATTGGCGCCTTGGATTGTTGCGCCTGCGCGACCAGCCTCACAATGCCTGCGTATGTGCTTTCCTCGGCGAGCCGCGCCGCGATGAGATTGAACGGCTCGCCTGCGTTGGTGGCGCCACTCATGGCCTCTGCGTTGCGCGACAAACGCGCGGGCATCGATTCACCCGTCAGGGCCGACGTGTCGAGCAAGGCGGTGTCAGAGGCCACAAAGCCGTCCACAGGGACCACATCGCCCTGTCTGATCAGCAGCAAATCATCAGGTCGGATGTCATCGAGCGGGACCTCTTCGAGGCCACCATTGTGGTAGCGGCTGGCAGTTCGGGGAACGCGCGACAAAAGGGCGTGCATCTCGCGCTTCGCGCGGCCCTCGGCGAAACCTTCGAGGAAAGTGCCACCTGAATACATGACGGCCACAACGGCCGCTGCGAGGGTTTCTCCAAATACCAAGGCGGCTGTCATCGATAACGCGGCGACGATATCTAACCCGACGTCGCCCCGCGCGAGGCTGCGTACAATTTCAATAATGAGCGGAAGCAGGACGGGGGCGACGCCGATGATCCAAACGATATCGACCAGATCACCCGCACCAGAAAAATAAAGCCCAAGACCAAGCACCAAGCCGGCAATTGCAAAGAGCAAGAGCGCAATGTTGAGCCGTTCACTGCTGAGTTGTTCCATGCTGTTTGTCTCCCTGCATTACGTTTCAATTGACCCGTTCAGCGTACTATCGCGCATTGACGGCAAGGCGTCGAGGATGCGTGCTGCGCGGCCAGAAAAACTTGACAAAAATCAATGTGGGCAGCGCAGGGTTTAATAGCGTGCAGGTGTTGGCAGGTAGAAAGCTTGCCGCCCGAACGGAGAAAACCGATGCAGCAATTTCACAGAGATTTTGACACGTTTTGGGACACAGTATGCCATGATGAAACATGCTCTAATCTGGCGCTGGAGATTGTGGATTTGGGTGCTGATGGCGGCATTGAGGTGTCGATACATTTGGGTCAACCCAGTAGCCTTGTTTTTGAGGTTCTTCTGGTCGATCCAGAGTCGGATTTGCTGCTGACGCATGGTAGTATCGAGACCGAAACATTTTGGAAATGTATTCGCGACCACGTGGACAACGAAGCGATTACACAACTTTTCCTGACAGCCCGCTGTCATTCTAGTCCGATGCCGAACGCCGTCTCGGCAAGGCGGATTGGCTATGCGGAGATGCGGAATGTGAGATTTTTCCGCCTCATCGACGACATTTTGGATGAATTTACAACGCGTGAACCCTGCCTGTCGGTCGAGGTCAATGTTACGTATCGAAATGCAAAGAATGTTCGGATTATAGATTACGGATTTTGATGATTTGGGGCAGGGGATGGTTGGGCGTTGTTGATTGAAATCAAAGCGACCGTGTCTTGGTTCGGCTAATGTTAGAAGCAGAAATTATGTTTTAAAGGCTTTTCGTATGGGCGATATCTTTGTCTGGCTGAACGATCAATTCCTACGCATGCAATGGCTGTCAGATTTGGTTTTGCTGTTTGTGCGTGATGTGTTTGGGCTTGATCCCACAAGCCAGATTGGCGGAAGCGTTCATTTTTTCATCTATGACGTTATCAAGATTTTCATTCTGCTTTCGGTGCTCATTTTTGTCATTTCTTATGTGCAAAGCTATTTTCCGCCTGAACGCACGCGCCGCATTCTTGGGCAGCGGCAGGGTTTGGGCGCGAATATTATCGGCGCCCTACTTGGGACGATTACGCCGTTTTGTTCATGTTCCTCGATTCCGCTTTTCATCGGGTTTACAAGCGCAGGGCTACCTTTGGCTGTGACGTTTTCGTTCCTGATCTCATCGCCTCTCGTCGATCTTGCCTCAGTGATCTTGCTGGCGAGTATTTTTAACTGGAGTATTGCCTTAGCCTATGTGGTGGTGGGTCTGGTTCTTGCCGTCGTTGGGGGCACGTTGATCGGCTATCTCGGGATGGAAAGCCAAGTCGAGGAGTTCGTTTATCAAAGCCCTGTGAAGGATCACGATGGCGACGCGTCAACCAGCCGTCGGGAGCGGCTAGTCTATGCTGGGGATCAGGTCATTGAAATTGTGCACCGCGTGTGGATTTACGTTTTTATTGGTGTCGGAATTGGTGCGGCTATCCATAACTGGATTCCGGAAACTTTCATTGTCGCCTTGCTGGGTCAAAATAAATTGTGGTCGGTGTTGTTGGCGACGATTGCAGGCGTCCCGATGTATGCGGACATTTTTGGCACGTTGCCTATCGCAGAGGCGCTGGTTCAAAAAGGTGTCGGGTTGGGCACGGCACTAACGTTCATGATGGCCGTCACGGCGTTGTCTTTGCCGTCGATGATCATGCTGAAGCGCGTCGTGAAGCTGCCGCTATTGGCGGTATTTATTGGTATCGTCACCGTCGGGATCATTATGATCGGTTACATTTTTAACGCAGCTTCCCACGTATTTATCTAAGAACAGGAAAAACAAAATGATCATCAAAATATTAGGATCCGGATGCAAGAAATGCGTGGCATTGGCGGAAAATGCCAAAGCTGCCGCGCAAACCGCTGGCATTGACGTGACCATTGAGAAAGTCACGGATGTTGTCGACATCGCCCGCTATGGCATCATGTCTACGCCCGGACTTGTGGTTGATGAAAAGGTTGTCTCAAGCGGGCGGGTGTTAAGCACGTCTGAAATTGTGCCATTTCTGGGGACTGGCTAGAGGCCAAACGCAATTCGATTGACCTTGGTCAATTCGGAGGGGTCGTTTCGGGATAAAATTCAGGCAAATTTTGTGCCGTGGAAGGATAGCCGGATGAAACGCGTTTTGAGCTTTTTATGTTTTGTAGCAATGACCTTCTCGGCGCAGGCGCAGGTTGATACCCTGACAAGTGGTGAGGACCAGTTCACAGCTGGGGCAAGCTATCAAAAGGAGTATAACGCAGCGCATGATGTCTTTGCGGTTGGCAATGTTGTATCTGCCTCGGGATCGGTCGCAGGTGATGTCCACGTTGCGGGATATGATGTTGATGTGAGTGTGCGCACCGGTGCCGATCTATATGCTATGGGCGCGACGGTTAAGGTCGGAGCAAATGTCGTCGAAGACCTGAGTGTCATGGGCTATAGCGTTGGGGTTGAGAACGGTGCGACCGTCGGTGGCAATGCGCGGATGATAGGTCAGACGGTGCGGATGGACGGTGTCGTGTCTGGCGCGTTCACGGCCTCTGGCGCGCAGGTCTTTGTGAATGGTCAAATCAATGGTGACGCGACGATCTATGCGTCGCGGATCAACTTTGGTCCAGATGCAAAAATTGCGGGCCAACTGACCTATGCCTCTGAAACGCCGGTTCAAATTCCCGAAAGCGTGGTTGCTGCGGGGCGGGTAACCGTTGCGGAGCGGCCATTTGCAGGCTGGAAGCAAGAAATGAATGACAGCTGGGACCAGATGGAGATGCCCGTCTTTCCGACAACGATTGCGCTCTTCAAAGGGTTTTTGATTAGCCTGTTGTTTTTTGTGGCCATCGGGGCGCTCTTCCTGACATTGATGCCAAAGCGCGTGTCGGCTTTGCGTCACCAAATTACAGATGCGCCTGGGCGGACTTTCCTGCTTGGTATTCTAGGGCTTTCGGTGTTGTTTGGATTGGTGCCAATCACAGCGCTTACACTCATCGGTTTACTGTTTGTGCCGTTTGCGATTTTCCTCATCTTGTTGGCTTGGACGTTGGGATACATTCTGGCGGCCTATGCCGTTGCGATGCGGGTGCTGGTTGCATTTGATGGTCCGGACGATCCGTCCATGCTTGTGCGGCTGGCGGTTATGGCTGCCGCGGTCTGTGTGGTCGGCGCGTTGAATTTTGTCCCATTTGTCGGTTGGGTCGTGAACTACAGCCTCGTTTTGTTGGGTGTTGGCGCGATGACGCATTCAATTCTGAACCGGATGGTCGGCGGTGTTGGTATTGATAGCAAGGAAGCATAACGCAGCCTTGCGATAGGGAATGGGCCTTAGGCGCGTTTCCTACGCTGCGTGGGTTTTCAGGTATCCGAGCATATCGTCAAAGCTGCGCATCTGGTCATAGTCTGCCTCTGGCATTGGACAGGAAAGCTCGCGACCAAGAGCCGTGATTAGCTTTAGGAAATCCATCGAATCGATATCGCATTCGTCGCGCAGATCTGCGGTCGTATCGATTGTGGCAATGTCGATTTCGGGGGCGATGTTACCCAAATGTTGGACAAGAATACCGCGAAGGTCAGATCGGGTCATAACGCCTCCGGATTTTGTAGGTGGTTGATTATGGCGCGCAGGAAACCGGAACCACGATGGCCGTCACTGACCCGATGGTCCGCGGCAAGCGTGATGGTAGCGATCCGGCGTGCGACGACATTTCCGTCGCGCACAACAGCTTGCCAGTGCGGCGCGCCGATCCCGACAATCGCGACCTGTAGCGGAAAGATGACGCCCGTGATCTCCGTGACTCCGCGATCCCCCAAGCTGGTTAGGGTGATCGTTGGATCAGACAATTCCCGCGCGCGAAAGCGGCCTTGGCGGACACGTTCAACAAGGTCACGCAGCCGCGCCATGAGATCGTCGATGTCGCCTTTATCCACATCGTGCAGGGCAGGGGCCACAAGCCCGCCGCCGCGTAGATTGATTGCCATGCCGACGTGCGGCCTTGGGTTTGGGGTGAATTGATCGTTCTCGAACACCCCATTGAATTCAGGATATTTGGCGACGGCCCGTCCGATAGCGCGAATATAAAGCGCCCCGATTAAGAGCCGCTCCTCTGGTGGTAAGTCAGCGTTGTGATTCGAGACAAAAGCCTCGGCGTTGGTCAGGTCGACTGTATCGGACAAGTAGTAATGCGGGATCTCGCGTTTTGATCGCGACATCGCCGCCGCAATCGCCTGACGCATGGCCGATAGTGGATCGGTGGTTTCTTCCGTTTGCGCCTTGGGAAGGTCATCAAGAGAAATGATGCCTGCTGTGCCAAGGCGCGAAAGGTCTATTCCTGTTTGGGCAGCGCGGCGTCGCGCAGCTGGGGTCACACGCTGGCGCATCTCGCTGGGCGGCTCAATGGGTTGCGGGTCTTCCACATAGGGTTCTTCCTGTGGAGACGGAGTGTCTGCGGGATCCATCGGCTCGGGCACTTCGGGTGGCGCGGGCGCTGGAATCGGGTCGGCTGGTTCGGGTATTTCAGGCACGTCGCTGGCGCGGATTATGGCAATCGGCGTGCCGACGGGGACCTTTGTACCCAATGGCACAAGCCATTTGTCGAGAAAACCGTCCTCGAAAACTTCGATCTCAATCGTACCTTTCTGGGTTTCTACCGCCGCGATAATATCACCGCGTCGGACTGTATCACCGGCAGCAATGAGTTGCTCAACCAAGGTTCCATCCTCCATATCTGCGCCAAGTGACGGCATAAGAAACTGCGTCATGGCTTTTGCTTCATCAGGGTTTTGACGGCGGCCACAATGGTCGCTGTTTGCGGTATTGCGGTCTGCTCTAGTTGCTGCGCGTAGGGGATAGGCACCTCTGCGCTGCACACCCGGGCGGGCGGCGCATCCAGATCGAAAAAGGAGTCTTCAGCCAGCCGCATCCCGATTTCGGCGGCCAAGCTACCGCTGCACCAGCCTTCGTCGACGATCAGGACGCGGTGGGTGCGCGCAACAGATGCGCGGATCGTGTCCATATCAAGCGGGCGCAAACTGCGCAGATCAATTACCTCTGCGGAGATGCCGTCGCTTGCCAAGGCGTCGGCCGCATCTAGCGTTTTGAACAGCGATCCCCCGTAGGTCACAAGCGTGACGTTATCGCCCGCGCGGCGCACCACGGCACGGTCAATATCAACTGGGCCTGCATTTTCGGCGAGTTCACCCGTCATATTATACAGCATCACATTCTCGAAAATCAGCACGGGGTCGGGGTCCTCTAAGGCAGTCCACAGCATCCCGCGCGCGTCCTCAATCGTGGCAGGTGCCAGAATACGCAGGCCAGGAATATGTGCATACCAGCCCTCCAAGCTGTGCGAATGTTGTGCGGCAAGCTGTTTGCCAGCACCCGTCGCCATGCGGATCACCACGGGAACGCCAAATTGGTTGTTGGACATGTGGCGCAAGGTGGCGGCGGTGTTCATGATCTGATCGAGCGCCAAAAGCGAAAAGTTGACGGTCATGACCTCGACGATGGGGCGCATCCCAGCAATCGCAGCGCCAATCCCTGCCCCCGTGAACCCGGATTCTGAAAGCGGTGTGTCGCGGATGCGGTCCGCGCCGAACTGGTCCAGCAACCCTTTGCTGACCGCATAGCAGCCCCCATAATGGCCCACATCTTCGCCCATCAGAAACACGCGATCGTCGCGGGTCATGGCGTTGGTGATGGCCGATTTCATCGCATCGCGGTAGGTCGTTTGAACCATCTTGTCGGGCCGCGGTATTTCAGGCGGGGCAGGGCGCTCTGGGGCCATGACGAACTGTTCAAGCGTCTCAATAGGTTCGTCGGTGCCTGCCTCGGCGAAGGCCACGGCGTCTGCGATTTCGGCCGCAACTTCTGACTTGATGTCGACTATATCAGCGTCATGCAGCAAGCCACTTTCGGTTGCCCACGCCTGAAACCGCACAATGGGTCCCTTCTCGCGCCACTTTGCGACCTCTGCTTTGTCGCGGTAAATCTGGGCGTCGAACATGGAGTGGGGGCGAAACCGGTAGGTGCGACATTCCAGAAAATAGGGTTCTTTGGTCTGTGCAATGGTTTGCAGCGCACGTCGTGCCGCAGCCTCAACCGCGACGACATCCATGCCGTCAACTGTCTCGGAGGTGATGGCATAGCTCCGCGCCTTGACGCTGATATCAGTTTCAGCCTCGGAGATGTCGAGCGCCGTTCCCATAGCGTAGCCGTTGTTTTCGCACACAAACAGCAGGGGCAAGTCCCAGAGAGACGCGAGATTGAGGCTTTCGTGAAATTCGCCCTCTGCAGCCGCACCTTCGCCAAAGAAACAGGTCGTTATGGCGTCCGTGCCTTGCATTTTGTCTGCCAAGGCGAGGCCCACTGCCAGTGGCAGGCCGCCGCCGACAATTGCGTTCCCGCCATAGAAATTATGGTCCTTGCTGAACAGGTGCATCGACCCGCCGCGCCCGCCAGCGCAGCCTTCGGACTTGCCATACATTTCGGCCATAACGGCGCCCATCGGGACGCCGCGCGCCAGCGCATGCCCATGTTCGCGGTAGGTGGCAACAAGGCGGTCTTGCGGCTCTAAGAGCGGGATAATCCCAGCTGCAACCGCCTCTTCCCCGTCATAAAGATGCAGAAAACCGCGAATTTTTTCTTGGGTATAAACCTCGGCGCATTTCTCCTCAAACAGCCTGATACGCAGCATTGTCTTGAATAACTCCTTGACATGGGCGGTATCAAGGTGAGGTTTGGTGCGGTCAACGGTCATTTTTCATCGCTTTCGAGGGTTGAGATATCGCCTTCGGGCAGCCCCAGTTCGCGGGCTTTGAGCAGGCGGCGCATGATCTTGCCGCTGCGCGTTTTGGGCAGGTTCTGGCGGAATGCAATCTCTTTTGGGGCGACCGCGGGGCCAAGGCGTTTGCGGGCATGGCCCAACAGTTCGAGCCGCAAAGCCTCGTCAGGTGTGTTCCCCGGTTTTAATGCGACATAGGCCTTTACGATTTGGCCTGCTGTTTCGTCGGGCAAGCCGATCACCGCGACCTCGGCCACGGCGTCGTGTTCCATCAACGCGCTTTCAACTTCGAACGGGCCGATCAAATGGCCCGCACTTTTGATCAGATCGTCAGCGCGCCCGACGAACCAGAAATAGCCATCAGCGTCCCGCATCGCGAGGTCACCGCTGAGATACCAACCGTCTTTGAAACATTTGTCGTAGCGCGCTTGTTCATTCAGATAGCCGCGCATCATTGATGGCCATCCGGGGCGCAGGACGAGTTCGCCGATGGTCATGGGCGTGGTCAACTCGGTGACTTTGTTGCCCTCAACCTCGGCAATGCCCGCCACGATCCCTGGCAATGGCTTGCCCATTGATCCGGGTTTGACGTCCATCGCGGCAAAGTTGGCGATCATGATGCCACCGGTTTCGGTCTGCCACCAGTTGTCGTGGAACGGGATGCCAAAGGCGTCTTGCCCCCATTTCACCGCTTCGGGGTTTAGCGGCTCTCCAACGCTCGCCATAAAGCGCAGTTTGGGAAATTTGTGTTTTCCGACGGCGGCCACACCCGCCTTCATCAACATACGGATCGCGGTGGGGGCCGTATACCAGACGTTCACTGCCTCGGAGGACAAGATGTCATACCAGCGCTCAAGGTCGAACTCAGCTTCGTCCACGATCATGGTGCAGCGGTTGGTCAGCGGGGCAATAATGCCGTAGGACGTGCCCGTCACCCAACCCGGATCGGCGGTGCACCAGTAGATATCGTCGGGCCGCAGGTCGAGCGCCATGCGCCCCGTTGCCGTGTGGGCCACAACCGCCTGATGTACGTGCACGACGCCTTTTGGTTTACCCGTCGTGCCAGAGGTGAAATGCAACAGCGCGGTATCTTCGGGGTCGGTTTTCTCGGTCTCAAACTTGCTGGAGGCGGCTTCCATCAACGGCTGCAGAGACACCGTATCAGCAACATCGCCATCGATTGTGAATACGGTTTTCAGGTCGGGGAGCGCGGCGCGAATACCTGCCACCTTGCGGCTATACAGGCGCGTCGAGGTGACCAGCGCCTTGGCTCCGCCTATCTCGATCCGCGATTGGATCGGTTCTGGCCCAAATGCGGAAAAGAGCGGGCAGAAAACGCAGCCCGCTTTGAGCGTGCCAAGTGCGGCGATATAAAGTTCGGGCACCCGCCCCAGCAACGCATAGACCCTGTCGCCTTTCGTCAGACCCTGCGCACGCAAGACATTGGCAAAGCGGTTGGTCAGACGCGACAATTCAGCATAGGTGAAATCGGTGCGATCCCCTGATTTGGCAATCCAGCGCAACGCGACCTGATCCCCGTGACCCGCCGCGACGTGGCGGTCGATTGCCTCGTGCGCAATGTTCAGGTGATCGTCTGGCAATCCGTCCAATTGGGACTGCGCATCGGACCACAAAAAGCTGTCATAGCTTGCTTGATAGTCCGACATATTGGCCGCGTTACGCGCGGCTGTGGATTTGCGCAAGACATCGGGTGGTTTGGAAGCCCCGGTCATTGGGCCACGAACCCGCCATCAACCGGAATAATCGCGCCAGTGACAAAAGACGCCCTTGGCGAGCAAAGCCAGACGATCAGTTCGGCCACTTCTTGCGGTGTGCCGATCCGGCCAATGGGGTGCATTGGGTCCATCATTTGCGCGCTGGTCTGAGTGCCCTCCGTTGCCTGATCCGCGAGTGAATCGAGCATGCGTGTATCAATGCCCCCCGGGCAAACCGCGTTCACGCGGATACCAGATTTGCCATATTCCAGTGCTGCGTTTTTGGTCAGGCCGGCGACGGCATGTTTCGAGGCGACGTAGGGTGAAAGCCCCGAAAACCCGATGAGCCCCGCGACGGAGGACAGGTTGACAATGGTGCCGCCGCCAGAATGCAACATCGCCGCTATCTCGGCTTTCATGCATAGAAAGGTCCCCTTGAGATTGACCGAGATAATCCTGTCAAAGTTGTCTTCGGTTTGTTCGGCGAAAGGGCTAACCTTGCCTTCGATCCCTGCGTTATTCACTGCGCAGTCAATTTTGCCATACGTCGTCACGGCCATATCAATCAGCGCTGCAACATCCGCGGGCTTTGAGACATCGGCAGCAATCATCGTGGCCGTGCCGCCCGCCTTATCGATCATGTTCACGGTCTCTGCGGCGCCATTGCTGTCGATATCAGACACCACCACTTTCGCGCCCTCTGAGGCAAGGCATAGGGCCGTGGCCCGTCCAATGCCTGCCCCCGCACCCGTAACAACAACCGTCAGCCCATCAACGAGTCCCATAGTGGTCTCCTTTCCATCTGGTGAAATCAAAGTCTGATGAGGAGGATATGGTCAAAGCCGCCTTTCCGATTGACGTAAGTCAATGAAACGAGCCGAGGCGGTCATAGTCTGTCGGAAAAGGAGGCCGCTATGCAAACCAATTCATTTCCAAAATACGACGTCAGTGAAAACACCACGGGCTGCTGCCCGCGTTTCCATCCAGAAGGGTGGGATAATCAGCAGTTGCATTTCAAAGACAAAATGTTCGTGCGTGCCACAACGCGGAGCGCCATGTATGTGCCGTGGAATATGGGCCACGTGTTTTCACGCGTGCAAAAACATATCGAAGACGCGGGTGCAGCCGATCCCGTGACCGAGATTGTGCTAAGCCATGATTTGTCACCGTGGGAAAGCGAGCATTTTTTCGCGGTTCAAAAAGACGTTCCCGGAGAGGACACGACAAGGCTGTCAGGTGATTATATCACCCGTGTTTTCGAGGGGGGCTATCGTCGGGCCAAGAATTTTGATCACGATATGCGTGTGGCCGCGACTGCGGCGGGCAAGACGGCCAAGGATGTGTTCTTTTTTTACACGACTTGCCCGAAATGCGCCAAAGCATATGGAGAGAACTATATGGTTGGCATCGCAAGCGTTTGATCTTACCCCCACGCGAGAATGCTATTCTGCAGCCTTGGATGACTGTTTCACTTGCATGGAGGCGTAAAGGTAATCACGGGTCAGTGGAACCGCATCTTGGGCGCGAGACAATTGAAACTGGAAAACGGCTTGCGGGCCGAAGCGGAAGGTTTGCTCTGAGGCCACCAGATAAAACCGCCACATGCGTACAAACCGATCATCATAAATGGCCGCGACCTTGTCGCGATTGGATTGAAACCTTTCATACCAATGTCGTAGTGTAGTGGCGTAGTGCAGGCGCAATGTCTCAACATCATCGAGCCAAAGGTCGGCCTTTTCGATGGCGGGCAAAACTTCGGACATAGACGGGACATATCCCCCGGGGAAGATGTGTTTTGATATCCATGGATTGGTCGCGTCGGGTACAGCACAGCGTCCGATTGTGTGGACCAGTGCAACGCCGTCTGGCGCCAGAAGGTCTTGGATTCTTTGAAAGTAGGTGTCGTAATGCGGCAAGCCGACATGTTCAAACATCCCGATTGAGACAATCCTGTCGAAAGGGCCGCTCACGTTACGGTAATCGCATAAGCGGAACTCGACCTGATCAGAGAGGCCAGCGGCGTGCGCGCGGGCGGAGGCCACGTTGAATTGCTCTTTTGAAAGTGTGATCCCGACAACATGCACGCCGTAATCCCGCGCCAAACTTATTGCCATTCCGCCCCATCCACACCCAATGTCCAAGACCCGCTGTCCAGGCGCAAGTAATAGCTTGGCTGCGATATGAGATTTCTTGTTGGCCTGCGCCTCTTCCAATGTATCGTCAGGGTGTTTGAAATATGCACAGGAGTATTGACGGTCATGATCTAGAAATAGGTCGTAAAGTTTTCCAGACAAATCGTAATGGTGAGCGACATTGCGTCTTGCGATGGACGCAAAATTGTTCTGGTCGAACCGCCGCCGAGCGATGCGAAGTCGCTTTAGGCCGTGCGCCCACCAATTGAGCGTTTGATTATTGTAATTGCGCACAACGATTTCAAGCAATCCATGAAGGTTATCGTCGGCAATTGTGATGTCCCCGTTGGTGTAGCCCTCGCCAAGCGCGAGTTCAGGATTGGACACAAGGCGACGGATGACCCTTTGGTTCTTCAGTCGAACAATGACTCTTTGACCACTTCCGTCACCAAAATTTACGAACTGGTGGTTGGGCAAATGCACGACAAGGTTACCTTCGCGCAAAAGACGCCTTAGATTCCTGATAAGTAGAAATTTAAACAAGGGACTATCCTCGACTGTGTTTTTTCAGGTTAGCCCGAGGGACGGGATGTAAATTGACGAGTATCAATTTTAGCGACCGCAATGGATGTCCCTTTTGAATGCCTCCGATACGGAAAAACGGTCGGAATTCGCCGATTGTAGCGGTACACAATGGCACTTTTTCGCCTTCGAATCGACGATTACCACAAGTTCAAATCGCATCTTGATCTAGCTCAATTTGACCGCGGTTTTTGTTCCTAAACTTAGAGGAGATTTGACCTGTAAACATTCTGGAGGGATAAAATCGTGCGAAATACAAACCAACTTGCGAAGCCACGGCAACTACAAAATGCGAATGAATCTGCCTTGAACGGCGCTTCTATCAGGTATTTGCCAAGTCGTAATTTTAAGGCGGAAATCCAAGACGCTCTTGGTCCAGATCCTGAAATGGCATTGCGTTGTTTTGTCGATCTGGGGCTCTCTGATTCTGAAATTGCCAAATACGTGGGACTATCCTCGCACTACGTAAGATTACTTGCTCTCCCAATACGCGCGGAAAATGATTTGGAAGACGCTTCTTGATAAAGACAAGCGCGTCTTAAAGTTTACACTCGTCAATCGACAATCTTTGGTTTTACTTTATTGTTTCCCACAATAGCTTTTTGTCTGCGCTGGTAGTGCCGACAAATGGTCGACTGGAATACGAACTGTAATAAAAGCCTTTGGGCAGAATTTTGGGGCCACATGGCGCGAACGACACCAAAAACGGGTGCTAAAAGCAAAGCAGCTTCAAAGGCGAGAACAGTGGTCCCTGTCGTCGGGATAGGCGCCTCTGCAGGAGGGCTTCAAGCCTTTAGCGACTTCTTTGATGCGGCGCGATCTGACAGTGGTGTCGGCTATGTATTGGTCCATCATGTTGATCCTGACCACAAAAGTTTGATGGCGGATTTACTGGCGAAACATACGACTATGCCAGTGGTTTTTGCAGAGGATCAGGCACGCGTTCAGGCCAATCATGTCTACGTCATTCCCCCGAAAAAATACTTGGAAATCAAAGACGGCGTATTGCACCTGTCAGAACCGACGGACCGACGCGGCGCACGGTTGCCGATTGACCTTTTCTTTCGGTCGATGGCAAAGGATCTGGGTCAAAACGCTGCCGCAGTCATACTTTCTGGAACTGGAAGTGACGGGTCTGCGTCTATTCGCGAGGTCAAGGAGCACGGCGGCATCGTATTGGCGCAGGATCCTTTTGAGGCCGAACATGACGGGATGCCGCGTAGCGCGATTGCAATCGGCGCTGTCGATCATGTTGTGGCTGTTGCGCGAATGCCTGAAATTATCACAAACTTCATCGGGCATCCTTTCATTCAAAACGGCGTCGCCCCATTGAAACTCGGGGAAAATGCCAAAGGGTCACTAGATCAAATCATCGCTGTTTTGAGAAAGCATACGCCGATCAATTTTGACCTCTATAAAGATGGCACTTTGCTGCGCCGGATCGAACGGAGAATGGCGCTGCGGCATATGGAAAGCTCGGGCGATTACCTTATGCTTTTGAAGGATTCCGCTGATGAGGCACAAAATCTTTGTGCGGATCTCTTGATCAGCGTCACGTCGTTTTTCAGAGACAAAGACGCGTTCGAGTATTTGGAAAAGGCGGTACTTGAAAAGCTGGTAATGTCTCACGATTCAAAACAGCCCATACGAATTTGGGTGCCAGGATGTGCCACGGGAGAGGAAGCCTATAGTCTTGCGATGCTTGTGATCGAAAAGATTGCGACATCACGCAAAGATGTCAAACTCCAGATTTTTGCCTCCGACGTTGATATGCGTGCCTTAAAAATTGCGCGAGAAGGGGTTTATCCTGAGTCCATCGCTGAAAGTGTCTCAGCCGCGCGATTGAGTCGGTTCTTTACCAAAGAGGACCACAGTTATCGCGTAATGCCCGAACTGCGTGACGCTGTTGTTTTCGCCAATCAAAACTTTCTGGCAGATGCGCCCTTCTCTAAACTTGACCTGATCTCGTGCCGCAATGTGATGATTTATCTCACGCTCGACGCGCAAGAGCGGGTCATTCAGATGTTCCATTTTGCCTTGAATGACGGCGGCACCTTGTTTCTGGGCATGTCCGAAACGATCGGAAATCATGACGCCCTGTTCGAACCTGTTTCAAAAAAATTTCGTGTTTACAAACGGGTTGGTCAATTGCGCAGTCGCGCGTTTGATTTTCCGATTATCCAACGCCAACTTGCCAATGCAGGCGTCGCCACAACGCGGATTCAATCCCAAGTCGCAGGCAGCAAACTGGCAGGGTTAAGCCAAAGCCTCCTGATCGAACACTATGCCCCCGCGGCAGTTCTTATAAATACCAATTCGGAGACGCTTTATTTTGAGGGTCCAACAGATAAGTATCTGCGGGTGCCTTCGGGCGAAATAAGCCGGGATATTCTGGCGATGGCACGGCAAGGGCTGCGCACGCGCTTGAGTAGCGCCATTCGCAATGCGCGCATTGACGGGTCCGAGGCCAAAGAGAGCGCCACAATCACGCGCGGCGGCGAGAGAGTTGGCGTGAGCATCCAAGTGCATCCGGTTACGCTTGATGACGCCAAGTTGTATTTGGTGACCTTCGTTGATTTGCCCCCGACGCAGGCCGTTCTGGCGACCGAGGCATCAAACGGACATCTTGAAAAGGAGCTTGAAACAACACGAGCAGACCTGCGCAACACGATCCGCGACTACGAACAGTCAACCGAAGAGTTAAAGGCCGTCAACGAAGAAGCCATGTCGATGAACGAGGAGTTCCAATCGACAAACGAAGAGTTGGAGACATCCAAAGAAGAGCTGCAATCACTGAACGAAGAATTAACCACACTGAACACCCAACTTCAGCAAAAGATCGACGATGAGCGCCGCGTGTCGGATGACCTTAATAACCTGTTGGCAAGTTCGGGCATTGCAACGCTGTTTCTGGATACCGAATTCAAAATCATGCGTTTCACGCCTGCGACGCGCGAACTGTTCAATCTGATCGGGAAAGATGTTGGTCGCCCGTTCAGCGACATCACCGGCAAGATCAAGGACCCGGACCTGCTGGCGGATGCGGAAACCGTTCTTGAAACCTTGGCATCCGCGGAGCGTGAAGTTGAAAGCGCGGGCGGGCGTTGGTTCGTGCGCCGTGTGCTTCCTTATCGCACGCAAGACGGCAAGGTGAATGGCGTCGTTATTACGTTTTCCGACGTATCGAACCTTAAGGAATTGCAGCGCCAGACGGTTGCCGCGCAGGAGTATGCTGAAAATATCGTCGACACGGTGCGCGACCCGCTGCTGGTTCTTGACGGGACATTCAAAATCATTTCGGCGAGCCGGTCGTTTCATCGGGTTTTCACCGTGAACCCTGTTGAACTTGTTGGTCAGAACCTGTTCACAATCCAGAACCGGCAGTGGGATGAGCCGCAGCTTCGGACACTTCTGGAGAACATTCTACGCGACAAGAAAGCGGTGGAATCCTTTGAGATTACGCTCGCTGCCTCTGACCTTGCCGAGCGGGACATGGTCCTGAACGCGCGCATGATTGAAGATGGAGAGGAAGGAAAAGACCTTATCCTTCTGGCGCTGGAAGATGTGACCGAGCAGAAGAAGGCAAATCAAGAAATCCTGAACCGAGAAGCCCGCCTGAGCGCCATTCTGGATGCCGCCCCCGAGGCGATTGTCACCATTGGCGAAACCGGCATTATCGGCAGCTTTAGCACCGGGGCCGAGACCCTATTCGGGTTTTGTGCCGACGAAGTGGTAGGTCAGAATGTGAACATGCTGATGCCCGAACCAGATCACAGCAAGCATGATGATTATCTGGACCACTATGTGCGCACCGCAGAGAAGAAAATTATCGGTATCGGTCGAGAGATGGATGCCCGCCACAAAGACGGCTCGCGCTTTCCAATCCGGTTGACAGTGTCGGAAATGGTGCTGGATGGCACGCGGCATTTTCTGGGGATTATGCACGATCTGACTGCTGACAGACGACGACGCGCAGAATTGCAGCGCGCCCAAAAGATGGAGGTTGTCGGCCAATTGACCGGAGGTCTGGCGCATGATTTCAATAATCTGCTGACCGTTATTATTGGCAACCTTGAATTATTGGAAATGCGGACGGACGATCCTAAGCTGCTGGAACTGTCACATGAGGCACTGGAAGCCTCGAATATTGGTGCGGCGCTCACCAGCCAGTTGTTGTCCTTTTCAAAAAGTCAGGCCCTCGTGCCCGAAAATGTTGCGCTAAATGAATTGGTCAAAACAATGCTTCCAATTCTGGAGCGTACACTTGAAGCGCGGATACAAATCACGACGCAACTTGCTGACGATCTTGACACAACGATTGCCGACTCGGGGCAAGTCGAAAGTGCGATCCTGAACCTCGCGTTAAATGCGCGGGACGCGATGCCGAACGGCGGCGCCTTGACGATTGAAACCCGCAACGTGACACTTGATGCGGATTTCGCGGCCACGCAGATAGACGTCGTGCCAGGAGACTATGTTTGCTTGGCAATGACCGATACGGGCATCGGGATGAATCCAGAAATCCAGTCACGTGTATTTGAGCCATTCTTTACGACAAAGGGACCGAGGTCTGGATCGGGCCTTGGGCTGAGTATGGTTTACGGCTTTGCCAAGCAATCGGGCGGGCATGTCGCGATCTATAGCGAGGTAGGGCAGGGGACCACGGTCAATCTCTTCCTTCCCAAAGCCCTATCAGAAGGAAAAGAAGAAAACCCCACGCGAGCCGAACAAGTCTCTAAGGCGTCTGGCGAAACAATCCTTGTGGTCGAGGACGATCCAAAAGTTTTACGACTGACAGTCACCCGACTTGAGGAGTTGAATTACCATGTTGTTGCGGCCTCCAACGGCCCCGAGGCAATAGAAATATTGAAAGGAAACAAGACGATCGACTTGGTCCTGTCTGATGTAGTGATGCCGGGAGGCATGACGGGATTTGACGTCGCGGCCAAGGCAATGGTTCTCAGACCCAATTTGAAAATTCTGTTGTCCACGGGCTATGCCAAGGGGATCGAACCGCGCGACAACGCAAAAAGTAAGGTAACCCATAGAGTACTACGCAAGCCTTATGGCTTGAAGGAATTGGCGCGCACTCTTCGTGAGCTACTGGACTAATTGGATCCATAAAATCGCGATGCCGCGCACTGCCTAAGCAGTGGCGTCGCGCGGAATCTTGCCTACTTCTGCCACTCGGCTTTGGGCTGTTGATAAATATCAACTGCAAGAATCGTCCTCAACCTAAAGATACATTCACTAACACGCATGTAACGAAGGGAAATAAAATGAAGTGGACTTCTTTAGCAGTAATCACACTGGCGCTCGGCATCAGTGTCCCGGCTGCAAGTTTTGCGCAGACGCAAACGCAGGACCAAGATCAGTTGCAGGACTGCGGCAACCTCAATGAACAGGATTGCGCTGATCTCTTGAGAATTCGGGAGCAATTGTTGGCATGTGATGGTGTCACGTCGGATGAATGTGCCGATCTGCTCCGTGATCGTGACCGCCTACAATTGTGTGCCGACACCGACCCAGATCAGGATCGCGATCAGGACCAAGATCAAGATCAGGACCAAGATCGAGATCAGTTGAAGGACTGCGAACCAGCATCAGATGGTTCAGGCGGCTCGGGCAATAATTAAGCATCACGCAGTATCCGAGGTCTCCTTTCTCATAGAGAAATGAGAGAGGCTTTGACTTCGGGTACGTCTCATTCTTGAAAAGAACGAAGGACAAAACCATGTCAAATTACACTACAATTCGGTGGTTTGTTGCGGCAACCGCGCTCATGTCTGCCTTGGTATCAGGGACGGCGGCATTGGCAGATGACGACGAACGCGATAGCGACGACAGTGCTCAGGTCATGCCTTTTGGCTATGGTGCTTATGGCGGCATGAACATGATGACGCTGCCCATTGATGCAAACTCGGACGGGATCGTCAGTGCGTCTGAGGCATCTCAGCATGCAAGTGCTGGATTTTCCCTTTTCGACAACGACGGTGATGGCGCGATTTCCGAGGACGAATATCTCGATAAGGCCGCTTCAGCTTCGACTGTGTCGCGGGGACGACGCAATTTGGAACGACTTTTTGTGAACCGGATTGCACGTTTCAAGACATCGATTCCGATGGTGATGAAAGCGTGACCTTGGCTGAATTCATGGCCAAGGCGCAGGCAAGTTATGAAGCTGCCGACACAAATGGCGATGGCACTATCACCGTCTGGGAATACCGCGCGCAACAAAATCCGTTCTAGATTTGAGCGACCACGATTGGGGTTGCCCGCATGTGTGGGCACCTCTGTAGATCTCTGAAACGGGATCAATGGTACATAAAAAAGGAGAAACAAGATGAAACGTTCTATTTCAATGACCATCCTCGGGGCGAGCTTTGTGCTCCTTCAGGCATGCGAAAACCTGACGCCAGAGCAACGCACTGTGGTAGGTGTCACCGGAGGCGCAGCCGCTGGATTGGTGACGGCCGACCTATTTGACGCCAATAGTAACTGGCGCTTGATCGCCGCACTGACTGGCGCTGCAGTGGGCACCGTCGTTGCACAAAACGACGCAACACAGCAATGCGCCTATGCACAAGGTGACGGCACATATATTCTCGCCGCTTGCCCGTAACTTTGTTTTACAAAGGTCATCATTGTCGCCCGCGTCAACGCGGTCAATTCGTTCATGCTATAGTTGCGCTCTCGATCTACGTCATTGGCCGAAGGCTGCATCATGACCTAAGCTGTCAGTCATGCCAAAGAACGTCGCAACATTAAAGACGCCCGCCTTCCGAACCGCAGGTTTGACCAAGACCTATGGCGAAGGTCGGTCTGCGGTGCATGCATTGCGCGGTGTTGATCTCGAGATTGGACGCGGTGAAATTGTTGTTTTGCTCGGGCCATCAGGGAGCGGCAAATCAACGCTGCTCAACATTCTGGGGGGCCTCGACAAGGCGAGCGAAGGCGACGCGTGGTTTGGTTCGCAGTGCTTAACCAGAATGAGCGACCGAGAACTCACAACATATCGGCGCAATCACGTTGGATTTGTCTTTCAGTTCTACAATCTGATGCCCAGCTTGACGGCGCGAGAAAACGTGGAACTTGTCACTGAAATCGCCGATAGCTCGATGAGCGCAGACCAAGCCTTGGAGTTAGTTGGCCTAGGCAAGCGCCTTGATCATTTTCCAGCGCAGCTTTCGGGTGGCGAGCAGCAGCGTGTTGCAATCGCGCGGGCGGTGGCGAAGCAACCAGAGGTCTTGTTTTGCGATGAGCCAACGGGCGCATTGGATAGCGTAACAGGCCGCGCCGTGTTGCGCGTTCTGCAGGATGTGAATGAAAAGTTGGGGACAACAGTTTTGATCATCACACACGCCGCAGCGACTGCAGCAATGGCTGATCGTGTCATCAACTTTGCGGATGGCGCGATTAAGGACATCCAATTGAACGGCTCGCCTGTCGATGCCGAAGAGATCGTGTGGTGAAGCCGCTAAACGCCAAAATGTTCCGCGACCTTTGGCGGATCAAGGGGCAGGCCTTGGCGATCATGGTCGTCATCGGGATCGGCGTGGCATTGCAAGTGATGATGTCGGGATTCGTCGCCTCACTGACTCAAACAAGAGATACCTATTATGAGCGTCACCAATTCGCGGATGTCTTTGCGTCGGTCGTCCGTGCACCCGAACATGTCGCAAGCCAAATGCGCGATATCGTCGGCGTCGCGGCAATCGAGACGCGCGTGACAGGTGCGGCGCTGATTGATGTTGCCACGCGTGACTTGCCAGTGTCGGCGCGGATACTGTCGCTATCAACAGACAATCAGAGACACTTAAACGAGATCCGCTTGACGTCAGGGCGACGTCCAGAAGCGGGGCAATCCCAAGAAGTAGTGCTTTTGGAGAGCTTTGCGCTGGCGCATAACATTGTGCCCGGAAACCAGATTGGCGTCACCCTGAACGGATCGCGCCGCATCTTTGATGTGGTTGGGACCGCGCAATCCCCCGAGTTTATCTATTACGCAGCCCCAGGCGAGATGATACCGGATGACGCCCGCTTCGGCGTTATCTGGATTGGTCGTCCTACCCTTGCCGCCGCACTTGATCTCAAGGGTGCGTTCAATGAGGTTTTGCTAACCCTGCGGCGCGACGCGAATGTTGATGCTGTGCGCGACAGTGTCGACAGGATTCTGGACCCTTACGGGGCGGCAGGCGCTTATGGCGTAGAGGATCATCCGTCGAACAGGTTTCTGTCGGAGGAGATATCCGGTTTAGAAGTTTCGGCAAAAAACGTCCCGCCTGTCTTTATGCTTGTCGCGGCGTTCCTGCTATACATAGTCACCAGTCGCATGGTGCAGTCAGAGCGCGAAGAGATTGGCTTGATGAAAGCCTTTGGGTATAGCGATATAGAAGTCAGCAACCACTATTTGCTGCTCGTCGTCATTATCGCACTTGGTGGCGCGTTGCTTGGGTGCGTATTGGGTATCGCGCTTGGTCGCCTTATGATCCCGATCTACACGACCTATTACAAATTGCCGTTCCTGCTCTTTCGGCTGGAGCCGTCGTCGTTTTTCACGGGCATATTTACAAGCGTCACCGTGGCCTCTTTAGGCGGTGCAATTGTTTTGCGGCGCATCTTTCGACTTGCCCCCGCCGAGGCCATGCGCCCGCCGTCTCCCCCCGACTACTCCAAATCGGGCAACTTTGGGAAAGGGATTGTTCGGTATCTTGACCAGCCAACTCGGATGGTCGTGCGGCGCGTGGTGCGGCAACCTTTGCGTATGATTGGTGCGGTCATGGGGATTGCAGCGGGGATGGCGCTTAGCCTGTCGATGTTGATTATCTATGAGGGATTTGACGTAGCACTCGACCGTACATTTAACGTCATTGACCGCTCGGATGCCTTTGTGACCTTTGCCGCACCCCTATCTAGCAAAGCCACCTTTGAAATGGAGCGGATTTCGGGTATCACGCGGGTCGAACCGATACGCGCAGTGCCGGTCATCCTGCGAAACGGGCGGCGCAATTACGCAGGTGCGATCACCGGACTTATGCCGGACGCGCAACTGTTTCGCGCTTTGGATACAGACACGCAGGCGATCACGCTGCCCAAGGAAGGGGTTGTTCTATCTGTCCCGCTCGCGACAATTCTCGACCTGAGAGTTGGGGATGATATCACCGTTGATATCCGCCAAGGCAGTCAGCCTATTGTCACCACACGCGTGGCGGGCATCACCGAAAGCTTGATGGGATCACCCGCCTTTATGGATATTGATGCACTAAGCCGTTTGATGCGCGAGCCAAACCGCATTTCAGGGGCCTATTTGTCAATCCGCGATGGGGCGGAAAAAGACGTCTATGCAACGCTCAAGGACATGCCGATGGTCGCGGGAGTCAGCATCGGCGCAGAGGCAGAGAAAGCCTTTCAAGACATCATGGATCAGGGCGCAGGCTCGTCGCGGTTTATCATGGGCTTCATGGCTTTCGCGATCACCTTCGGGATCATCTACAACGCCGCACGCGTGGCCAAAGACGAACGGACCCGCGACCTTGCAAGCTTACGCGTCATGGGATTTCATCAGGGTGAAACGGCGTTTGTTCTTCTTGGCGAACTCGCTGTCGTAACCTTGGTGGCGCTACCAATCGGTGTCCTTATGGGCAACGCGTTATCCTATCTGATCGCTGCGGGCTTTTCGACCGACCTATACCAAATCCCTGTCGTCTTTGCCCCCAAAGCAACGGGAACCGCAATAGCAATTGTCGTCGGCGCCGCACTGACATCAGGCTGGCTCGTAAAACGCGATATCGACCGGACTGAAATCATTTCGGCCCTTAAAACAAGAGAGTAACAACCATGGCAAAACGCGCAAAACTATCTCGCAATGTGCTCATCTTCGCGGCGATTACGGCGATTGCGATCACGCTTTTCTTGGCATTCACCCCCAAACCGACTGAGGTTGATTTGGGTGACGTGCGTCGTGGCGATTTGACCGTGACGATCGATGAAGAGGGCAAGACCAAAGTGCGCGAAACATATATTGTTTCAACCCCGGTTGCGGGTCGACTCATGCGTATTCAAGTCCATCCGGGTGACGCAGTTATCAAGCGTGAAACAGTCGTTGCCCAAATGCGTCCGATCAATCCTACAGTGCTTGACAGCCGTACCCGTGAGCAAGCAAGCGCTGCGGTCAACGGATCTCTCGCAGCATTGCGCGTGGCGCAAGCTGAATTGAATGCGGCGACTGCGGATAAGGAACTGGCGACCTTCGACTACGAGCGCACCAAATCTCTGTTTGAAAGTGGGATTTCGAGCGAAGTAGCACTTCAACGCGCCATAAGCGCATTGCAGACCAGCCAAGCCCGTCGCGAAACCGCTGAGGCCTCAATTGCGTTGCGCAAAGCCGACGTTGCAAATGCCCGTGCAAACCTCACCAGTATCAACGACCTTGGGTTGGAGAACATCAACGGCGACGCACGGGGTGACGAAATTCCGCTCTATTCACCTATTGATGGGCGGATATTGCAGGTCATACAGGAAAGCGAAACAACTTTACCTGTTGGCGCGCCGATTATGGAAATCGGCGATATCGCATCAGGTCTGGAGGTTAAGGTTGAACTGATTTCGTCTGATGCCGTCCAAGTGACTGTCGGAGATCCCGTCATCTTTCGCGATTGGGGTGGCGCAAACGACTTGCAAGGCGAGGTCCGACGCATTGATCCCTACGGCATCACCAAATACTCGGCACTGGGGGTGGAAGAGCAAAGAGTGCCTGTCGAAATAGCCCTACTGACGCCAGCAGAAGAACGGCCCGCGCTTGGTCACGGATACCGACTCGAAGCCGCGATCATCATTTGGCATGCAACTGATATTTTGACAGTGCCCGCAAGCGCGCTTTTTCGCGAAGACGGTAAGTGGTCGGTATTTGTTGAAAACGATGGCGTGGCACAACTCACAGCCGTAGAGATCGGCAAAAGTGACGGAATCCACTCGGAAGTCATCAGCGGACTAGACGCAGGTAACCAGGTCGTCCTTTATCCATCGGCCGCTATCGAGAATGGCAGCGAAATATCTGCAAGAGCCCCGTGACGCCGCTCGCAATACTGACACTATTGATCCTCATAGAAGTCTTCACAGTCCTTTTCCCGCCCACGAACGACCCGTCTGCCGTCTAGGATTCCGCCACGTTGCGTGACGACCGTCGATTGCCCTTCGGGATGGGTGTCTTGTTCGTAATAGATCACAACCCAATCGCGGGTTTTGCCGTATTTATGGGCCGCGGAAGAATTGGAATAGAGCGCCGTAAACTCCCAGTCGCCGCGCTCTGTGTGCAGAATTGGAATGCGTAAATCCCCGCTTTTATTGAAGCGACGAGGTTGGATTGTCGGCAAGGTATCGGCCTTTTCGCGATAGGTCTGATCCACTGCCAAGATGTCTGCAACTGAGGGGGGCATTGCACCGCCCTGAAGCGGCCTCGGACGCCTGCGCGCCAGCATGTTATTCAAAGAATTGCGGATACCGTCAACGCGTCGGCGACCAATACCTTTCACAGCGGCGAGCCTGCCATCTGCTGCGGCTGCTTCAAGAGCCTCCAGCGTGTCGATGTGCAACGTATCATGGATGGTTTTGGCAAGCTGTTGGCCAATCATCGGTACCGTTTGGAAAAGTTGTTCAGGATCTGATGATCCGCGCAACCGGTCCAATGTGCCCAAGCGACCCGTATCGAGAAGCTCTGCAATCGCTGCGGCAATTGAATCGCCGATGGTGGGCAAATCCTCAAGGCCGCGTCGACCAGTCTCCCGGTAAACCTCGCGAATGGGGTGGGGCAGGGCGGCGACATAGTCCGCCGCACTTTGATAAGCGCGCACACGAAACGGGATCGCGCCTTGTTTTTCTAACAGGTCGGCAACGTCAGCGAGCTTTCCAGCAACAAACTGGTTCTCATGCTGTGGTTCGCTTGTAGTATTCCAGTTTGCCATAATCATCATGTCCTTTTGAAACCTTCCGCACGAACATGCTTATAATGCCAGCCCCGTAGTCCAATATGACCAAGATCAATCCTTCAGATCAAAGAGCGCTCTACGATACTTCGAGTTAGGAGCAACATATGTGCTGGAATACAGAAGTCTCGGTTGCAATGGTCACGATTGGTGCGGTCGCGTCCGCAATCACATATCACCGCGATGACCCGCCCGCGATCTGGCTGACCTTCGGGTTCTTTTCCATCATGGAAGCACTTCAGGTTTGGGGGATCGCGGTTCAAAACCAATGCGGGACGTCTTCCAATCAAACAGTTACCGTTCTGTCCTATTTGCACATCGCAATTCAGCCGTTCTTTATTAACGCCTTCGCGATGGAGCTGGTGCCTGTCGCGGTCAAAGCCCGTGCACGGAATTGGGTTTATGGCGCATGTATGGTGTCGACTACCATCATGTTAGCGCAGCTTATTCCTGATGCGGCACTTGGGGCCTGCTTACCTGGAAGTCCGCTTTGCGCCGACAAATGGTGCACCGTTTCTGGCGACTGGCATATCGCGTGGGACGTGCCTTACAACGGGTTGGTCGTGCATTTGGAAAACGTGGTTGGTATTCATTCTGGCTTTCCTAGCTACATGATTGCAGCCTTTGTTATTCCGTTGATCTATGGGGCATGGCGGTTCGTGGCTGTTAACTTTTTCGCAGGCCCAGTTTTGGCCGCATACCTGACAACAAATCCAAACGAAATCCCTGCGATTTGGTGTCTCTTTTCAATCGGGATTCTGTTCATCGGGTTGAGCCCAGCTGTCAAAAAGTCAGTATCGGCAAATGACTGGTGGGGCAGGAGTGTTGGGAATCACGTTTCAAATTAACGGGCAATTGCACGGTGCCGTAAAAATAGTTGCGGCCCGAAACTGAAATGTTTCGGGCCGCCGTTCAAAACCAAAACAACACGGGACAGTGGGATGGGACGAGGGGTGTTGCGTTGGTTTATCTGCGGTACTCAGGCAATCTTGATGTTGTTTTCAACGCTCGTTACACCTGCAACTGACCATGCGGCCTCTTCAGCAAGTTTGCGTTCATACCAAGCGCTTACATTTCCCTTGAGCGTGACTTTGCCGTCCACGACGATCGCTTCAATCTTACTCGCCTCTAAGGTTGCGCTGCGATGCATTGCCTTCGCAATCTGGTGTTTGACATCCGTTTGCGATGCGTGCGGCTTAATGACGATGGCATTGGTGACGCCTGTCACACCGCGCAAATGAGCAACTTTGTCGCGGGCATCACTCCGTTGGTACTGCCAATCGACCGCACCTGTCAGCGTCACACGGCCATTTTTGACGTCGGCCTTCAGATCGTACTTCCTAAAAATCGCGCTCCACTCGCAAATCTGCGAAATCCGCTTCGCAATATCTTCATCGGTTATTGTTGTATCCGACGGGTATTTGACCTTGATGTTTTCAATCACGGCATGCACGCCTTTAACACGTCTTGCGGCGCGGATGGCCGCCAGTTCTTCGTAATAACTCTTTACCGTTCCAAAAAGTGTGACCGCGCCTTGGTCAACAGTGACGCCAATCTCGGTGGACTCAATCCGAGGCTCGAAATCAATCTCCGCCAAAACATCGTTTCTGATCTCATCATTGCTGCGCATTACTGTGCTCCTAAATAGCATGTTACGAATCCATGCTACAATGAGAGGTCCTCACACTATTGATTTTCATCAATTCCTGCGCCTGATGAAATCAGGAAGATTTTTGCTTTGTGGGCTTGCCAGTCTTTGGCTTCTTCACAAATTTCCTCACCTTATCATTTGGTTCAAGGCAAGATTGAATACCAGCCAGATCCAGCGTTTCCTCTTTCTCAAGGCGGGCGACCAAAATCGAGACTTGGTCGCGGTGATCCTCGATAATCTGCATGGCCTTACTTTCGGCTGCGTGCAGCAATTTTATCACTGCTTGATCCACACGCGCTGCGGTTTCGTCCGCAAAGGTTCGGGGTTGGGAAATTTGCTGGCCTAAGAACGGATGATCTTCGCTTTCGCGCAGATCTACAGGGCCGATGTCAGGGTCCATGCCCCAACGTGCCACCATCGAACGCGCCATAGCCGTGGCACGACGGATATCGTCATCGGCCCCCGAACTGACTGACCCCAACAACAGCTTTTCCGCTGCACGCCCAGCCAGTAACGTCGTCAGTTGCGCGGACAAATAGTCTTCGGGAAGCGTGTGCCGCTCGACGTCTGGCAACATGTGTGTGGTGCCCAAGCTGCGCCCGCGCGGTATGATCGTGACCTTATACAGCGGATCGGCGGCGGGGTTAAAATAGGCCGCAGTCGTATGTCCCGCCTCATGAACTGCCAACCGATGCTTTTCATCGGGCTGGATCGCGAGGGTACGAACGGTGCCCATCATGATCTTGTCGCGGGCTTCGTCCAGATCGGCGACAGTGATATCGCTGGCGGATCGACGTGCCGCGGTTATGGCAGCTTCGTTTAACAGATTCTTGAGGTCGGCCCCCGAAAAGCCCGGTGTGCCCGCCGCCACCAAATCAAGATCAACATCGCCGTGCATGGGCAGACCTTTGACATGCACATTCAGGATCGCACGGCGCGCCACCTTATCTGGAAGCGATAGTGTAACGTGGCGGTCAAACCGACCGGGGCGCAAGAGCGCAGGGTCGAGCACGTCGGGGCGGTTTGTCGCGGCCAAAACCACCACGGCCTCGCGTTCTGCGAACCCGTCCAATTCGGCCAGAATCTGGTTCAAGGTCTGCTCGCGTTCGTCATGGCCGCCACCAAGACCCGTGCCGCGCGTGCGCCCGATGCTGTCCAATTCGTCGATGAAGATGATCGCAGGGGCCTGTTTTCGCGCCTCCTCAAACATCTTGCGCACGCGGCCAGCACCGACGCCTACAAACACCTCAATAAACTCGGAGCCGGAGGTTGAGAAGAACGGCACATCGGCTTCTCCCGCAAGCGCACGCGCCAATAGCGTTTTGCCCGTGCCGGGTGGTCCCATGAGCAAGACACCATGCGGGACTGTTGCGCCCACTTTCTGAAACCGATCAGGATCGCGCAAGAATTCGACAAGTTCAGAGACTTCGCGCTTGGCCTCATCCTGACCTGCAACATCTGCAAAGGTGACTTTGCGGGTAGGTTCTGTCGGCTTGGCAGACCTGCCGCTGAGAAAATCACCGAGCCCCCCCGATAACCCGCCACTGATTCCGCCGCCTGTCATCCGTCGGCTAATCCAGAAATAGAAGGCAAATATCAAAGTCCATGGCAGGAATGACCAAACAGGCGATGAACTGCTGGGCGCGACAGCGTTGATCACGACACCTGTCTCTTCAAGAAGCGGGAATAACTCTGGATCGGGTTGCTGCGGCGTAATTGCCCGATGGCGCTCAACACCTTCAGCAGTTGGTGACCGCAAAACGGCGACAATAGCCGCAGTCTCAAGCGTCACTTCGCTCACATCTCCATTGCGAATTTCTTCCTTGATGACGCTATATGGAACAACCACCTGCGCAATCTGGTTTGTGGCAAGTTGCGTTGAATAGAAAACAGAGAGGGCCAACATAAAAAGTGTGGCCCAGAAAAGCTGTTTCAGCGCAGGTCGATTAGACGGCTCAGGCGGTACGCTATGATTTCCCAAGTCTTTGCCTCCTTAAGTAAGAATGAAGATCACGACTAGCGTCTTCTTTGATAGAATTTTCACACAACCGAATGAGCTGGATTTGCGTTTCTCCAGCGGCGTCTTGGCCAAAATCGATGTCGCCAGATAGCGCCGTCCTGACCCTTACTCGGCTTTGTCCATTTCCAACGCCCTGCGAATATGCCGCACAAAACCCGCGCGCGCCTTTTCGTCGGCGGCCGCATGAAATCCGTCCCTGACCGCGTTGACCATTTCCGCAAGATCATTGTCCCAATCGGGCGAGGTCGGCTTTTTGGGTTTGATACGTGGGTCTTTGGTGGAAACTATGGTCAGGCGACCCTCGGACGACAACGTTATCTCGTCGTCCAGCGCAGGCATCACCACCTTAGCCCCTTCAATCCCAAGCGCCTCAACCTTGGCTTTCAACGCGACCATCTGATCTTCCTCTCCATGCGTGAGAAAAAGCGCCTTATGGATAGGTTTCCGCTCAGCGATCCAGCCCGCCAGTTCTGCCCCATCGGCATGCCCAGAATAGGCGTCCAGCTTTCGGATTTTGGCTTTCACCTTGATGTCTTCACCTTGGATCGTGACGTTCTTTGCGCCATCACTGATAAAACGCCCCATACTGCCTGTCGCTTGATAGCCAACGAATAGGACCGTCGCTTTCTTCTGCCAGAGCCATTGCTTGAGGTGGTGGCGAATGCGGCCCGCGTCACACATACCACTCGCCGCCATAATGATTGCGCCTCCCGAGATTTTGGCAATGCGCTTGCTTTCGTCCGTTGTCTCCGTCGGGTGGATCTGTGGATTGTTCAAGAGCAGCGGCTTCGCGCCGAAATCTTTCAAATCACCCGCATGCTTTTGAAAGACTTTCGTCACACGTATCGCAAGCGGCGAGTCGAGGAAGACAGGCACGCTTGGTATCTCACCAGCGTCCTGAAGCGCCAGAATGTCGGTGATCAATTCTTGCGTCCGCTCAACCGCGAACACAGGGATCAAGAGTATGCCTTCGTTGGCCAATGCCTTCGCGACCTCTTCGCGCAGGCCGGCACGGCGCGACGCGACCGATGTGTCCGGCCGCTCGCGATCGCCGTAGGTGGATTCTGAAATGACATAGTCGAAATTGGCAGGCGCGCCGGGGTCCGGATGGAACAATTTATTGTCAGGCCCGATATCACCAGAGAACAACAGCCGCAGTGGCTGTCCCCCGTCTTGGTCAATTTCGATCTCAATCGAGGCTGACCCCAGAATGTGGCCTGCGTTCCAGAACCGCGCCCGCACATCGGGTCCAACCACAGCCCAATCTTCGTAATCCACAGCCATGATATGTGGTAGGCACTCTTCTGCGTCTTTGCGTGTGTAGATGGGCGATACTTCGGCTTTCCCGCGCCGCTGGTTACGGCGATTAAGATGCTCGACTTCCATCTCTTGAATATAACCGCTGTCTGGCAGCATAAATGTCAACAAATCCTTGGTGCCTTCGGTCGCAAAAATATGGCCCTTGAATCCAGTAGAAGTCAGCTTCGGAAGAAGCCCTGAATGGTCAATATGGGCATGCGTGAGCAGCACGAAATCGATATCTTCCGACCGGAATGGAAACGGTTCATAGTTGAGCGCCCTCACCGCCTTTGGCCCCTGAAACAGGCCGCAATCCACCAAGAACGTGCTATGCGGTGTTTGCAAAAGGTAACTAGACCCGGTGACCTGCTTTGCCGCACCGCAGAATTTCAGTTTGATATCGGCCATCCGGAGCATTCCTTGTTCATTTTCCCTTGAGAGTCATGAGACACGAACCCGCGAGGAACATGTTGACGTATATCAATCGACGCGGTTGGGTTTTCGATTTGCGGTTGCTGCAGCATCGGGCCGCTGTCGCGCGAATGGCGGTTCAATCGCGCAGGCCAATTGATTTGCGTCAATCGCTGGGATGAACGTGGGCCTAGCATGGTCTGGAAAATCATTCTTGAAGGGGTGCACCATGAAAAATTCAGTCTTGAGTACTGTCGCAATTGGCCTAACGCTTGCTTTGTCCAGTCCAGCCGTCGCTTTCACGGCCTGTCAGGTCACCGATACGGGTGGCATTGACGACAACAGCTTTAACCAAACGGCTTGGAAAGGCGTGCTGGATGCGCAATCGGATTTCAGCATTGATGTGCGGTTTTTGGAATCGCAGGCCGAGACGGATTATGAAGCAAACATCAATTCTCTGATCGACGGCGATTGCGATATCATTGTGACGGTGGGTTTCCTGCTTGGCGATGCAACCCAGAGAGCGGCGATTGCCAACCCCGATCAGCGTTTCTCTATCGTTGACTTTGCCTATGATCCGGTCGTGCCTAATATTCTGGGGCAGGTCTATGCAACAGACGAGGCCGCATTTCTGGCAGGCTATCTTGCCGCGGGGATGACCGAGACAAAAATATTGGGGACGTTTGGTGGTATCAACATCCCGCCAGTGACGATCTTTATGGACGGTTTTGTACGTGGGGCGAATTACTACAACGAAGCCCACGACGATACCGTGACCGTCTTGGGTTGGGATTTGGAAAGCCGTGAAGGGCTATTCACCAATAATTTTGACAGCCTTGATGACGGGCGGGCCTTCGCTCAAAACCTGTATGACGAGGGTGCTGATATCGTTCTACCAGTTGCAGGGCCTGTGGGCCTTGGATCTGCGACATTGGCTGATGAACTGGGTGTTGACAAGCTCAAGATCATTGGTGTTGATGCCGATCTGTATTTCACCGACCCACAGCGCCAACACGTTTATCTGACGTCGATCACCAAGCGGATGGATGCCACCGTGCGGCAGGTTATCCAAAACGCTATGGAAGACATGTTCGAGGGCGGTGTTCTCGTCGGCACTCTTGAAAATGGTGGCGTCGATTTGGCCCCGTTCCATGACATGGAGGATGCCGTTCCTGCTGCGTTGAAGGAAGAGCTGGCAGCAATTCGGGTCGGCATTATCAGCGGCGAAATCTTGGTTTCGGAGTAGGGTAGGGCGATGCAAGTCGAACTGCGCAACATTACCAAGAGATTTGGACAGGTCGTCGCCAATGAGGACGTCAACCTGACCATCCGCCCCGGTGAAGTGCTGGGGCTTTTGGGTGAAAATGGTGCTGGCAAGTCGACCTTGATGAATGTTCTTTGTGGACTTTACAGTCCGACCGAGGGCGAGATCTTGATCGATGGACGGCCGGTAGAGTTCACCGGACCTGGACAGGCGATCGCAGCAAAAATCGGAATGGTGCATCAGCATTTCATGCTGGTTCCGGTGTTCACGGTGACTGAGAACGTCATTCTGGGGGTCGAGCCTACTGGGCGTGCGGATCACTTGGATTTGCGCCGCGCAAAGGCGCAGGTTATTGATATTAATCAAAAATATGGCCTACAAGTTGACCCCGATGCGTTGATCGAGACACTGCCAGTCGGCGTGCAGCAGCGGGTCGAGATTATCAAAGTGCTGTTCCGCTCTGCCGAGGTTCTGATCTTGGACGAGCCTACTGCAGTGTTAACCCCGCAAGAGGTGGATGACTTTTTTGAAATCGTCAAAGCCCTACGCGACGCGGGCAAGGCGATTGTTTTCATCACGCACAAGCTGAATGAAATTCTGGAGATTGCGGACCGGATCATCGTGATACGGCGTGGCAAGATCGTCGGTGAGGGAATTCCAAAAGACCTGACCCGCGCACAGCTTGCCGAAATGATGGTCGGTCACCCTGTTGATTTCGACGTCAAACGTGCACCCTTTGCGCCCGCCGAGGTGATACTCGACGTCAGCGGCGTCAGTATCTTGCGCGATTCAGGTGACATCGCAGTTGATGATCTATCCTTACAAGTCCGCAGCGGCGAAATCGTCGGCATTGCGGGGGTCAACGGCAACGGTCAGTCGGCGCTGATCGAAGCGCTGGCAGGGTTGCGACATCCGGTGGCAGGCACTGTGCGCTATGATGGCGCGGACATCACACGCGCGTCGGCCCGCGCGCGGCACAAAATGGGCATCGCGCATATCCCCGAGGACAGGCAGCGCGCGGGCTTGATCGGGAATTTCACCGTTGCTGAAAACATGGTGCTGGATTCCTACTACGACGAGCGGTTCTCGACTGGACCGCAGATCAATTGGGGTAAGGTAAATAGCGTCGCGGCCCAGAACGTGCAGGATTTTGATGTCCGCACCTCCACCATTTTTGCCAGTGCCAGCCACTTGTCAGGCGGCAACCAGCAAAAGCTTGTGGTCGCGCGGGAATTGTCGCGCGATACGCGGCTTGTGATTGCAGGGCAGCCGACGCGCGGGCTTGATGTGGGCTCAATCGCATATATCCACGAACAGCTGATCGCGGCGCGGGACGAGGGCGACGGGGTCCTGATCATCTCATCGGAGCTGGACGAAATCCTCGCGCTGTCAGACACCATTCTAGTCATGTTCAAGGGCCGGATCGTGGCGAAATATGATGCGCAGGCAGGGGAGGTCGACAAGGGCGCTGTCGGCCTTGCGATGGCAGGGGCAGGTAGCACATGAGCGACAAGATGGAACACCTATTGCAAGGCCGCGCGATTGGCCGCAACCAGATAGAGGATCTGGTGGTCGTGCCACTTTTCGCGCTTTTTATGGCGCTGTTTTTGGGTGCGCTGACAATGCTCGCGACAGGGGTTGATCTGGCTACAATCGGGCAGTCCTATATTGCGCTGCTGCGCGGATCGGTCGGGTCGCTGAACGCCGTGTCCGAGACCTTGACGGCAGCGACGCCACTGGTGCTTGTCGGGCTTGGGCTTGCCTTAGGGTTTCGCGCTGGCCTGTTTAACATCGGTGCCGAAGGGCAAGTTATCATGGGCGGTCTGGCCGCTGTGGTCGTCGGGTTCAGCCTAGAAGGCGTGCCGAGTTTCGTGGCGCTGCCTGCGGCCTTGATCGCGGGCGCCTTGGCTGGTGCGCTTTACGCGTCAATCGCAGGTTGGCTGCGGGCGGCCACGGGTGCGCACGAAGTTATTTCAACGATTATGCTCAACCTCATTTCCTACCGGCTGCTGGATTACATGCTCAGCACGTCGTTCGTCCAGAAAGAAGGCCGTAACGATCCAATTTCGAAATCCGTGCCAGAAGCGGCAGAGCTTCCGCGACTTCTGACTGCGCTTGACCCCAACCTGCGGGTCCATGCTGGCATATTTCTAGCGCTTGCGATGGTCGCGGTCGTTTATTGGCTGCTGTTTCGCAGCAAGCTGGGTTTCACATTCCGCGCCAGCGGCGAAAATCCGATAGCCGCGCGATTTGCGGGAATGAATGCGGGATTGATTATCGTGTTGGCGATGGCGATTGCGGGCGGCTTGGCTGGGCTCGCGGGGGCCAATCAGGTGCTGGGCGTCTTGGGGCGCGCCACGCCGGGGTTTTCGGCGGGCATCGGCTTTACCGCGATTTCGGTCGCATTGCTGGGGCGGTCACATCCGGTTGGCGTGTTGTTCGCGGGTCTGCTGTTTGGCGCGCTTG
>ENA-OWPI01000922-OWPI01000922.1-marine-metagenome-genome-assembly--contig:-NODE-922-length-36015-cov-11.031165_pt1 | contig 36015 bp, 22 predicted proteins | sample MGYA00238138_ERZ651775 | MGnify/ENA primary metagenome ERZ651775 (study PRJEB26906, sample SAMN06265043) | marine metagenome | isolation source: Helgoland LTER site | place: Germany:Helgoland, sampling...
GTTTGAAGTACTTGCACGAAACCGCCAAAGCGCCGTGGAACTCTCAGGCCGTATTCTACGCACACGAGAACAACCACCCCGAATGTGTACAATACCTCCTCGACAACAACTGTCCTCTCCCACCCGGTTGGCCATACGAACATGGAGAATTGTCCTAATCATCCTCATCATCAGTTAAACACACAAATACATTTTAAAGCACATATTTTTGTCCGTAATATATACACATACATACTCCTTAATACACCCGCGATGTGTTCGCATTCTCCATTTTTCTTAACGAACTCGAGACGAATGAAAGGTTTGACGTATACCATCGCGGATAAACTGTACGTCTCTCTCACGAACGAGTGCCAGAAAACCCTCGTCAAGACGTTGATGGAAACTCGAGGCCCTCGATTTAAATTCTCGTTACCAAAGTTGGAGAGAAACCCATCCGTGGAGGAGGTGTGCGTGGCGATCGACGCGCACTATTCGCGCGCGAAAATCGTCGGCATGGGGGAAAACGACAGCGGCGTCACCTTCGCCGGCATCGGCGACCCCTTGACGCGACTCGATGCGCTCGAACATATCGTCCATAAAATTCGAGAGAAAAGACACGGGGTTGTTTTACGCGTGATGACGAACGGTCTGTACGACGTCCAGACGGCACGACGCGCGGCGGATTTGAAATTGGAGACGTACACGGTCAGTTTGACGAGTGGAGAACCGGAACAGTGGAAACGGTTGACGCTGCGGGACGACGTCAATGACGATGCAGATTTTTTCTCGCTTTCTGATTGGTGCGCGTTCGTGGACGCTTTAGCGCAGAGCGGGAGGAAAGTTGAAGTGACGACGCCGGTCGCGCCTGGTGTGGACGTGAATCTGGCGAGGGAGTTAGCGATGAGTCTCGGCGCGGTGGAGTTCCGGACGAGAGAGTATTTCCCGTGAGGTTACGGGTAGAGATACCTATAGCGCTGATGATGTATATTACTTTTGTATTATTTAAACGAGAACTTTCTTGTGCTTCAATCGATCGAACGCGGTCGACCCTTCTTTCTCCCACCTGTACATCGCCGCGCAATACGAAACCGCCGACAAGCACCCGACGCCGCACGCGTAATTCGAAATCGCGTAATCTCCGTCTAAAGCGATGGCAATCAAAGGATACTGCAACGTCGAAAACACCGCGCTGACGAACATCCCCCACCCGACTAATAAACCGTAATACTTATACCCAAACATCTTTCCAATGGAACTAAAAAACATCGCAAAAACAATCAATCGACCAACCGCGTACAACACTAACCCGACGCTGTGCACTTCTAACGCTATGCTCGCGCCTCCCAACTCTAACACGAAAAAACTTGAACCGACTGCAATCGACGCGAACGCCATGGTCACCCCTAATCCAAACGTATCCGCCACCATCCCTCCAACTGGCGCCAAAAAAGCCGCTAATCCGTACACCATTGCAAACGCGTTCGTCATGGTCCCGTCGTCGTCTCCTAATCTTTCTAAATGCCACCCAATGCTCCCGACGTAATATTGAAACGGCGTCACGAGGACCGTAAACCATAACACCAATCCGACGTACTCCTTCGTCCACATTTGCTCTTTCCCACTTAAATGCACCGTAAACGTCCCATCGATCGGGTCTACCACATTCTCCGCACTCTCCGCCGCTTTCAAATCCTTCTCGTGAATAAAACTCGCCGATTTAGGCAACGTCCAAAACGCCAACGCGAGCATCAACCCGACCGCTCCAGCGAAGACGCCGCCGTACGCCACCGTCAACTCCCCTTCCTCGCTCGTTTTTTTCGCAATCCCAACCAATACCGCGTACACCACCCCACTCACTTGAAACGCGCCGCTCAATCCAGACATGAACAACGCGCTATTTTTCGGAAACAGTTGCGCCACCGGTTGCACGCACAACTGCGCGCCCGACCCGAGTCCAAGCAAGAACAGGTTGACCCCCAACGCAATCTCGTTCGAGACGGATTGAAACGCGATGCCGAACGCGCCGCAAATCACGCACGAGAAGGAAACTTGCGCGATTAAGCGAGTCCCGAATCTGTCTCGTAAAATGCCAAAGACGAGTCTGCCGCCTTGGACGGACCAGGCGCCGGCGGTGTAGGCGGCGCCGAGCTTTTTCTCGGGAATGGTGCTGCCTAAATGGATGAGTTGTCTTCGCAACGCCGGGTAGCCGTAGATGGTGCCACCGACGAGGGAGGTGGTGAGGAAACAGTAGAGGTATAAGAGGAGGTTTTTCGTTCGTTGCGCTTTGGCCAACTGCATCTTTTCCTCCTCGGGGGGCATCTTTATGAATAAGTGCGAGTTCTTCGGGTGTTTCGGAGTGACGAAAAATGCTAAACAATACTAAAGTCTCTTTATTGCGAACGATGATAAATCTCCGCCACTTACCCGCGTGCTGTTATATTCTAAACATTCTAAAACTCTTTCTATACGTACTATCTGTTGTGTCTATTATTTTTTGTTCTTATTGCTGACAGTGTTAATGTTGTTGTCCAAAGCTGCCTGGACGAGTCGTCCGCTTCTCGTCGCCGCCGCGGTTTTGGCGGGCGGCGTTTCGGCGACGACCTCTTCGAGTTCTCGTTTCCGGCGACCACTACCGGAGGCCGGGGTGAACTTTGGTCGACGATTACTTTGAAGAGGAGTTTGTTCGATGGTGAACGATTCGTTGTTGTTCGTTCGACGCGACCCGCCCGTTCCTCCTCCTCCTCCTCCTCTTCCTCCGCTCGTCTGCATTGGCGTGCTTTCGACGACGGCGATGGTATTGCACGTGTCTGGAACTCTTCTCGGGGTACCGTCTATGCCTCCACCAAAGTGCGATGTTAAAGGCGTGCTCTGCACGGCAAATCTGTCACCTCGAGCGATGCCGCCATTTTTCGAAGGAGGCAAAGGCGTTTGTAAAGGCTGTTGAGAAAACGCGTGCGTCAACTGTCGAGGCTTAATGCCGCCATTTCGAGAGGCGCCGATAACGGTACCATTCGTGTTCTTCGCGAACCTATTCTTAGAAACGGTGTTCAAACCTCCCATCATGGCGTTCTGTTGCATGTATACATTTCTGTTACTCGCACCGTGTCTGTTGCTAGTTTGCAAACGAGACGCCTCGTTTTGACGCTTCTGTTGGGCAGCTTTCGTTCTCGGCGAGAGCGGTTTATGCTCTATGACGCGCGTTTGATTCGAGCGAACCGAGTTGAGAACTTTCTTTCGAGCTTGTTGTTGAAACGCCGAGGAAGCGGATGAGGTCGACGGTTGCGCCTTTTGGTGATGATGCGAAAGCGCTAAAGCGGTGCTGCTGTTCAAATTCGTTTGACCACCACCACCACCCAACTTTCTCGGCGAACGACGGAGACCGACCGTCTGTTGATGTTGCGTCAGAGTTTTCTTATTTTTTGCCACCGGTGGTGGAGAAAACGGAACGAGACTGCTCTTTTTCGCAGCGGCGCTTTTATCTTCGTTAACGTTGAGATTATTCTTTCCGACGACGAGTTGGTATCGAGAAGTCAATTTTGTCGAAACGTTGAGATCGTGCGCTATCATCCCGATGCATTCTGGGCAGAACTTGCCGTAATACGGTTCCACGTCGGATTCAAGAAGTGTTTTTGTGCCTTCCTCGAGTCCAAGAAGGAAGAAAATTTCCTTGACGAGCTTTGTGACCGCTTTCGCCGTCTCTTTGGCGGAAGCAGAATCTTCTTGGATTTCTTGCTGCTTCCGAGAGGTCTTTTTCGCTCCAGATGCGCTGTTGGTCACCGGTTTCATATTCGCAATGAACGGTATCTCGTCGCCTTTAATCGAACGCATCGCATGCAAAGTCAGTTTTAAATGAATTTGAATGAGATATTCTCGTCTCTTCAATCCTTTGTTTTCTTGCAGCTTCATAGATCCGGCGGAGAATTTCGATTTCAACTCCTTTCGATCCAAGCACAAAGTTTCCTTGGTTTCTCTTAAAATTTCACCCCATGCTTTGCTATTGCTCGCCTGGTCTACGACACATCGGCGTTTTGCAAGCGAAACCGCGAGTCTTTTGACGATATTTCTCGAAAACGCTCCTAAATCTGGATCTCGTTCGTCGTTCGGTTTCGCGCATTTGGTTTCGATAAACTGGTCGTACGTCCCTTTTGCGGCGGTAAAACAATCCGGCTCCGGACCGACCGTCCAAAGTTCAATCTTCGTATCTTTCTTTTTCTCTACCGGCGTGGTGTTCGTGCTCTTTGCAACTTTTCGTCGTGGACTTTTGAACGTTTTCTTCGGCGAAAACACCACGTCGTCTTCGTCTTCAAAGTTCACCGCGGCAGTTTGCTGCCGTTTCTTTCTACCTTGCCTTGCAGGCGAGAGAAGGCCGCGACCACCGTTTGGAGTACCAACAGTTCTTTTTTTCCGTTTCATTGCTGACAGCGGCGGGCTTTTCGGTAAATCGAACGCGTTGGATTGATCGCGCACGCGCGTAAACTTTTCCGGCGAACGAGGGTCCTCGTAGTCAACCATACCGTCAAATCCAGCATCCGAACTTCTCTTCGTTGTCGATATAAACTCGTTCTCGAAGCGCGCGTCAAGCGCGTGAAGGAGCGAAGATGTCGCATCATTTAATGGTGGAACTCCCCTGATCTTTTTCGCAGAACGGGAAATGGATGCAAGCAGTCGCATACCCGCTGTCGCCGTCGCTGTCGCAGCCGTCCCCGAAGAAGTAAAAGAGCGTTTTTTACCATCCATTTCAACGCCGTACCATTTTTCGAGACGCTCGACGATTGGCACCGAAGCAGATGCGTCTCTTGGCGTGATTCGCGTCGTCAAAGCTGCAAACGCGCTAGAATAGTACTCCCCTGTCGTATCTTCTTCTCTCCCATAATTGGCCGTCTCATCTTTTCCTTTCGAATCGTAGTCACCTTCCTCCATCACGACGTCGTCGAAATGTTCCTTCGCCTCTTCGAATGTGGTCGAAGTCGTGCGTTGTGACGATGGGATGTTCAAGGATGGTTCGTCTTCTTCGCAGTACTTGGTCAAACTCGTTGTCGTTGTCGTTGTCGTTGTCGTCGTTGTCGCCGTGTGCGTTGTTGGCGATATTCTTTTTGATCCGCCAATGGTCAGTTGAAAAAGTCTGGAAACGTCTTCGCACGCTCGAAGCCTTTTCGTCTTAAATATACCTCCGCTGAGCAGAGAAAATGCATCCCTCAAATGTTCTGAGCTGTAACGATACTGTTGATGTTGTTGTTCTCGAGCGTTTCGCTCGCCCTCTTCGCTTGCCGTTATTTCTCGAAACATTTCACTCTCGTCCGCGAGAGCAGGCGTTAAACTGAACGACGTTCGTGTCAATGGTTTCAAAACCGCTACTATTCTTTGCTCTCCGTCCTGCTCGACATCGCCATACTCTTCGTTGGAATCTGCGATAAGTTCACACGCGGCGTACGCGTTCTTTACGCCCAACGCGAGGAGCAATCCTTCACCGTTTCCATCGTTCACGTGTAATATCGTCGTTTTCGCGTAATCTAAACTCGATAAACATACTGCGTTACGATCGAGACACGCTTTGATGATTATTTGTTTCACACCGGTGTTAGAATTCTGGAAAGAAGATGAAGCCATACTCAGAGAAACTTCGCGACCGTCGCCGCATTGAACGAAAATTTCAGCCGTTCTCATCGTCTTCGTCTCCCTTTTCGTCATCGACGGCGAAGGATCGCTCTTGTTCGCGACGGTATCGCTCGGTAAGAAATCATTCAAAAGCCAACACGATGGAACGCTGGCAATTGCTGACGTTACCGCGTCTGCGCGAGCCGCACAACCGCCGAATCGTTCGCGAAACAACGCGACGTATTCTCGCACATCGTCGTTATCACCATCGTTCGAAACAGAATAGTTCGTCGCGAGTCGCAGACAGTGCGCTCGGATATTCTCGCGCTTCAATTGTGTCTCAACGCCGCGGAAGCCGGCAAAGACTCCCTGATCAATTCTATGTTCTTTATGTTTCTCTGATTGTACATTAATATCCGCATTATCGTCGTCATCACCATCCATGTTTGCCAAAACGACGAGCATTGAGTATTTCTTCTTCCTCGCTTCATCCTCGTCCAAGTCGTCGTCGTCGTCGTCTTCATCCTCGTCACTCTCTGTGATACCGGCGATGGCGCCGTCTCTTTCTTCAGCATCATCCGAATCGCTCGTTTCTACATCACTTTCATCGTAATCATCCGAGAGTGCGTTCGTCATAAAAGCATCAACTTCATCGTCCTCGCCGTCGTCCTCGACATCATGATCCTCTCCCTCCTCGTTTTCCTCTTCTTCTTCATCCGGTTTCTCCATATCCGCCAGCGCTTGCAACACGTGCTTCGCCAAGTTCCCGAATCGCTCTCGCTTCTTCTGCCTTTTCAATTCACCGCTCCTCCTAGTATTTTCCACGCAATCACTCAACATCATCTTTCCTTCTTGGTGGTCGTTTTCATACTCCAGAATCTCCGTCAACTTTTCGTACACACGTAAAAACCGTCCCGCGCTCTCCGCCGTGATCGAACGGAAGCGGCCAATCGCCGCCGACGACTCGGATATCATCATCTTCTTCTTTGTCTTCTTTTTCTCACGAAACCCGCTAAATCCTCCTCGTGTTTTGTGACCCTGCCCTGCGCCACCGAGAAGAGAACTGTTCGTGGTGGTCGTCGTCGTCGTCGTGGTCGTCGTCGTAGTATTCGTTTCTTCCTCCTCTTCTTTGTCTTCTTCGTCTTCTCTTTGCAGTTGCACAATCGCTCGTCTCACGAATCCATCCATCTGCGAGGGCGTTTTCGACGCGTCGTAAAATCTCGCGCAAAACTTGGTTTCGGTGCACGTCGTCGACAGTATCCTCTCCTTCTTTGTCTTCTTTGTCTTCATTCGTCGTCTTACTCGTCGTCCTCTCTCGTCGTTTACCTCGTTCCCATCGGAATCATCATCGACGCTAAAAACATCACATCTCGGCGCCAAGAAACGCTTGACGAACAACTTCGCGACCGAAACCGACACCCTCGCTTTAGAGGAAACGTCTACGAGGAGAAATATCCGATCGGGAGGACGAGAGGAGGAAGAATCGGTGCGCCGCATTGGTGGTGTTGCGCGTGTTTTTGTGCCGCACAATTTTGAATTTTACGAGAAAAAGAATGAGGAATTTAATTGAACGAAACACTTTTGCCTCAGAGAACCAGAGAAGCGGCGTTAGCGACGCGACGCAGGAGTCCTTCCTCGTTGCGCGCACGCGTCGTTGCAGAAGAAAGAAAGAAGACCTCTCTGCAAAAGCGAAAGAGCTGGTGGTAGTGTGTGTGCTTTGCGTTTCAAATCGCACGGAGGTGCGTAGTATTACAAATATCTCTTCTTTGTCCGTCCGTCTTCGCGGGTGCGCGTGCGATATCCGACCAAAGGCAGCCTGAGGACTTGTTCCGTTGGTTTTCACTGTTTTGCACGACACCATCACACGTTCAGACGACAAAAAAGCCGTTCATATATCGCGCCGTAGTGTATCTCTCTCTCTCTCTTTTTACTTCTTTTTCGGCGCTTGTTGTCCTCCTCCTTTGTTGGTGTTCGGAAACCGCGCGGACTTTCCCGCTTGCTTCATCTGCGCTTGGGATTTCGGCACGTTTCCATTCACGTCTCTCGACATCTTAATACCGGACCATACGCCGGTACCTTGCATGGAATCAGTCGCGCCGACGGCGTAGGCGATACCGTCCGCGGCTGTTTTAATGGATCAGAAAATAGGCATGGTATGTGTGCTGTTGGAGTTGTGATGTGCGAAGATGTTTACGCGTGATGATGTGGATAAAATCTGACGTCACGCGTCGTGTTGTTCGAGAAGAACGAGCGAGAACGCGAGAGATATACCATCTCGAACATTCGAAGAAAGACGCGAGAAAAACGCACGTAAACACACGTAAAACATTGCGATGATGATGACAGAAAAGGTGTCGTTGTTATTACTCGTGGTACTGTTGAATACTGTTGGTTATTACACGTCTATGACTGCGTCTTCTCTCTCCCACGACGACGAGGAAGAGGAGGAGGAGGAGGAAGCGTCGGCGGGTAGTCACAGCACGGCGACTAACTCGACGTCAAACTTCAACGTCGCGTTCCCTGGGATGACCCCACCGGCGCCTCTCGCCCCGTACCCTAACTCCGGCGGTATGATTAAAACTCGTTTCCCTCCTACTTTCATGCCTTCGATGCCTTCGGCGCCGAGTATGCCGTCGTCCCAGCCTTGAATCACTTGCCGAACGCCGACTTTAAACTTTAACGGACTCCCTCTTTCGTACGAACTATCAAAGGTCCTCCCGTTCGTCAAACGACCCGTGTAATGCGCTTGAATCGTTTGCCCTTTCTGCGGGGAGGCGCCCGTGCCGACGACCACGTCCGCGTATTGCATCCCGCTCGCCGCCGTGCGGAGTTCCGAGTCTTCGTACTGAAACTCCGGTAACTTGGCAAAAGCACTCGAACTTGTTTGAAAGAACGCCGCCGAGGCGGTAAAAATTGAAGCCGCACCAGTCACGAACGCGCGCCTAAACGTATTCGTATTCGTAGTATTCCTCTTAACGTCATCGTCATCGTTCTCATCGCGCATCCTCGCCGCCGTCCCGTTCTTAAGCGTCCGACGCTGCAACGGTGATGTGGTTGTTGTTTTTCCCGGCATCATCATCGCACGTTTCTTCATCGAAGAAGAAGAAGAAGACAAAGAAGAAGTTAAAGCTTTAGAGGCGGAAAAAGCAGAAGACGTCGTTCTCGTCTGCGTGCAAAAGGAGTAGGTCATCGCGTATTCCTCGTCGCGCGCGCGCGTGTGTGTGTTTCTCTCGCGTAAAATGGTAAACAAAAGTTTGGGAAATGTCGACATTATAAACCAAAGAGAAGAGGTTTGCACTGAGAAGAACAGAAGCGATACGAGAGAGCGATGTCCTCCTCCCAATCGCTGAACGACGATGAAACGAATGCTTTTTCTTTGCTGAGTACGAAAACATACTTTGTCCGCGAAAACGAGGACTCTTCGTCGTCTTCTTTCGTCGACAAAATCATCCCAAGAGGAGGACGCGGATTTGGAGACGAAGCGGATGGATTCGAATTGGATTCCTTTACGGAAGCGTTCGACGCGTCCACGTCCAAACTCTCCGAAACGCTCGAACACATCGACTCAGCTTTAGATTGGACGAACAATCCTTTACGGTTCGTCTTTGCCACGTTTACGGTGTGCGCGACAATCACGTGGTTCGGCTACGCCGGAGATAACATGCACTTGCACAGACAAGCGGGGAGTTTAGCGCACTGCGGAGGGTTGACGCGAGAGATGACGTGGACGAGCGGGATGATTTGTGGGAAGAGAATTGGCGGTGTGGTGTTACTTGTATACAGATTGATGTGTTTCGTGTTGTGTTTGATGTATTGTTACTATGAAAATGTTGCTTGGTTTCTGGCGTGTCTCGGGCGAGCGCCGAACGAGTTGGAAGCGTACGCGGAGTATTACGAGTGGACGGTGTTAGTGCTGGCGGCGTTTTTCGGGGTCGCGACGGTGGCGAGTTTTAAAGGCGTGTTTGGGTATTACGCGAGAGAAGATTCGGTGAAATTTGTGGGGCATTCTGGGAAGACGAATAGACTCGGACATTGGGTGGTGACGTTGTATTCCACGGCGTTTACGTTGGCGTTGGCGTTGGACGCGTACGAGTGGGCGAGGATGATTTTTTTACCCAGGTGTGCGGCAGACGACGAACAAGGAAAGCTGGAGACTTTGCTCGATCCGAAAGCGAGGGAGTGTTATTTAAACGAGCGGTATTATTTCGCGTACGGAATTAACTTGATTTTGTTATTCGGCGAGGCGTGTTTAGGCCGGTTGACGTTTCCAAAGTGTTATTTAGGCGCGCCAATTTTCGCGTGTTGTTTGTACGTGTTAGTCGTGGATGTCATGCACGGGTACTTTGGAATGCAATGGCCGACGGAGGCGATCAACGTCATGCGATGGCAGGCGTGTTTTAACGTCAACGCGATCATTTTTGGAGTCTTTTTCGTGCACTTTGTTTTAGTGTGGACGTTGGGAAAGACGAAACGATTCTTCGCCAAAGTCTTGTTCGATGATTTCGACGAGAGAACGCCGTTGTTCATGTAAATAATAGCAGTAGCAGTAATAATAGTAGTATAATAGTAGTGCGTGTAATATTCTTTATAAAAACATTTTAACGCGTCTTTCTCTTCCTCAGAGAAGCAGCGCCGCCTAACATCTTCCCTCTTTGCTTCAACATGTACGAAAACAACAACGGCCAACCCCACATGTAACAACTCATAAACACCTTCATCAACGTCGGTCCGTGCAAACTGACATTCATCGCGTTCGGCATTTGCAACACGTCCAACTTCTTCGATTTCCCCAACGGCCCTATGCTCGCGTAGGCCAACGCATTCTCACTCGCCACGCCGAGCGGGTACAAGACCAAAAACAGCGAATACCGCAACCACACCAAAACTTTCGGAGGTCCACTTTTCGGCGATAGAAGTTTGAAGAAATAAAACGAGTATCGAACAACCTCGGTGATACCCCAGGCGATGCATAAAGTTTTCACGTTCACGCCCATCTTCAAAACATGCGAGAGGAACGACGACGACGAATTCAGAGGCCACTTCCCACCCTTCACCACTTTCCCAATCACATCTGCGAAATCCAGATTCGCTTTCCTCGTTTCCGGCGTCATCACGAGCACCGCCCAAAACGTCCAAATTCTCGAAAACACCTGCAAAAACGTCAACAGAACCGGTGATTTCACGAGGCCGAAAAACGCGTGCGCGATTTCCATCACCGCCGCCGTTTGTGCTATCATTAAGATTGGGGACGTTTTCTCGTACACGTTTGCAAAATGTCGAGTTTTAATCGTTTCCACGAGGACTTGGAGCCAAAGAATAGCTAAAATGAGATTATAAAAGAGTAGATAATACTTCACAGCAGCACTCGCAGTACTTTTAGCCATTGTTGTATCCTTCGTATTATATACAGTATTAGATTCGTTTCGTACTAGTAGTAGTGGTATTACTACACGTGTCTCAGGTGAAAATTCTTTCCCTGAAACTTTGAACCATGCTATTTTAGGGTTTCAAATAAACCCTAAACTGCTCCGGAGAGAAACGCGGGGACTAATCCACTCGCGAAAGCGCCATAACGCACGCGTTATATATACACGTGTATTCTGTATATATCCTCTCTAAACTCTCGAAAAACAACACTACTTTTTGTTGTCTCGTCGCGTGATATTTATGCGCACCACTGCGGCTTGTTTTCGCCAAACTTCGCTCTTGTTGCGTCGAAGTTTTTCTCAAAGCGCGTCGTCGTCGTCGTCGTCATCGGTGAAACGCATCGTCGAGATTTCGTCGTCGTCCTCGGCGTCGAGGAGCACTTCTCTCGCGTCGAAGCCGTCCCCTGCTGTAATTTCGAGGAAAGGAGGAAGAAGAGCGAGAAGTTCCGTCGCGATGAACGCCATCGCGGACGAAGTCACCAAGGAAAAACCGAAAACGATTTACTTGAAAGATTACCAAACGCCGGCGTACGAGTTCGAGCACGTGAACTTGTCTTTTCAACTGAACGAAGAACACACGACGGTTTCATCTTCGATCGATGTTCGCGTCCAACGTAAAAAGGAGACTTTATTTTTACACGGCGATAAGAGCATGCAATTGGACGCGGTTCTTGTGAACGGGACGCAAGTTGCGGACGAGCGGTTGACGCGAACGAACGCCGGTTTGTTCGTGAGCGGGTTGCCGGAGGAAGATTTTACGCTCAAGATTGTGACGACGATTAAGCCGCAAGAGAACACCGCTTTGGAGGGTTTGTATAAATCGAGCGGGAATTATTGCACGCAGTGCGAAGCGGAAGGGTTTCGTCGAATTACGTTTTACCAAGACAGACCGGACGTGATGAGTAAGTTTACGACGAGAATGGAAGCGGCGAAGGATAAGTACCCGGTGCTGTTGAGTAACGGGAACTTGATCGACAGCGGAGACGCGGACGGTGGAAGACATTTCGCGGTCTGGGAAGATCCGTGGAGGAAACCGAGTTATTTGTTCGCGTTAGTTGCCGGGAACTTGGCCAAGATTGAAGATTCGTTCACAACCATGAGCGGCAAGAAGGTGGATTTGAGGATTTACACCGAGCCGCATAACATCGACAAAGCCGATCACGCGATGGTGTCGTTGATTAAGAGCATGAAGTGGGACGAAGATACGTTTGGGTTAGAATACGATTTGGAGTTGTTCAACATCGTCGCCGTGGATGATTTCAACATGGGTGCGATGGAGAACAAAAGTTTGAACGTGTTCAACTCGAGATTGGTTTTCGCGACGCCGAAAACAGCCACGGATGCAGATTACGCCGCGATCGAAGGCGTCGTCGGACACGAATATTTCCATAACTGGACTGGAAACAGAGTCACGTGCAGAGATTGGTTTCAATTGTCTTTGAAAGAAGGTTTGACGGTATACAGAGACCAAGAGTTTAGTTCGGACATGAACTCGAGAGGCGTGAAGAGAATCGGGGACGTTTCAAAGTTGCGAGCCGCGCAGTTCCCGCAAGATTCCGGGCCCATGGCGCACCCGATTCGACCGGAAGAGTACATCAAGATGGATAACTTTTACACCGTGACTGTGTACGAAAAAGGCGCGGAAGTTGTGAGAATGTACGAATCGTTGTTGGGCAAAGACGGGTTCAGAAAAGGTATGGACTTGTACTTTGAACGACACGACGGGTGCGCGGTGACGACGGAAGATTTCTTCAGCGCCATGGCCGATGCGAACAATACCGATTTGAGCGCGTTCAAGCCGTGGTATCAACAAGCCGGAACGCCAATCGTGGACGTGAAAACGTCCTACGACGCGTCGACGAAGACGTTTACTTTGAAAGCGACGCAGACGGTGCCGGCGACGCCGGGACAAGACGCCTCTCAAAAGAAGGCGGTGTTGATGCCCATCAGAGTTGGTTTATTGGACAAATCTACCGGGAAAGACATCGAAATTGCCTCCGTGAACGGCGTCGCGCAAGAAAAAGGCACGACGACGGCGGTTCTACGATTCGACCAAAAAGAACAAACGTTTACGTTTGAAAACGTCGAACAAGACGTCGTGCCGTCCATCTTGAGAAACTTTTCCGCGCCGATTAAAATGACGACGGATTTAGAGGAAGGCGACTTATTGTTTTTGATGGCGAACGATTCCGATCCGTTCAACAGGTGGGAAGCTGGTCAAACGTTGTTTCGATCTCTGTTGGTGAAGTTAATCGCGGACGAGACGAACGGGAAGGCGCTGGAAATGAACACGAAAATTACGGACGCGTTGAGAAAAACCATCGAAGGCGCAAAAGCGGCGGACGCGGATAAGGCGTTCATCGCGAGAGCGATGATGGTGCCGAGCGAATCCGAATTGGTCGAAATGCTCGAACCAGGGACGGTGGATCCGGACGTGGTCAAAGCAGCCAGGAAGTTTGTCATGAAATCGTTAGCGGCGGATTTGAGGCCGCTGTTGGAAGAAACGGCGAAGGCGAACTCGGCGGCGGCGTACAAAAACGAACCGGCGGACCGAGCCATGCGTTCTCTCAAGAACACGTGCTTGGGATACTTGTCCTACGTGGACGCGCCTGAAGTCGCTAAAGACGCGTTGGAGCGATACCAAAACGCGGACAACATGACGGACAAAATCGCCACCCTATCGGCGCTTTCCGACAAAGTCTGCGCCGAGAGAGAAACAGCCTTTGATGCTTTTTACCAAGAGTGGCAACACGACCCCTTGGTCATGTGCAAATGGTTGAGTTTACAAGCCGCATCGGGCGTCCCGAACAACTTGGGGAACGTCAAAGCGTTGTTGACGCACCCGGCGTTTGACATCAAGAACCCGAACAAAGTGTACTCGTTGATCGGCGGCTTCATGTCCAACCCGACGACGTTTCACCAAAAAGACGGTCAAGGCTACGAATTCTTGGCGGATGTTATTTTGCAATTAAACGACATCAACCAACAAGTCGCGGCGAGAATGGCTGGTGGGTTCACGCGATGGAGAAAATACGACCCGAGCAGACAAGCGCTCATGAAGAAACAGTTGGAAAGAATCATCGCCACGGAGAATTTGAGCGAAAACGTTTACGAGATCGTGAAGAAGTCGCTCGATTAAACTTTTTTTTTTAAGTCAAACAAACTACACACACGCACAGGAACAAACTACATAGTATACTACTGCTACATGTACTTCAACTACAACTACTACGTACGACGCGAAATCTAAAACATCGACGCGTTTATTATTAATACAATGCGGACAAAAACTGTTGCGAATATCTCGCGTTCGTTCTTTTCACTCTGACGTTTAGAAGCAAGTGTACGCGCCTCCCTAAAAGCGCCTCCAAAACGTGTCTCGCTTTGACGCCGATTTGACCAATCGTTCGTCCATCTTTGCCGACGACTATTTTACGATTTCCTCCAGATTTTACAAATAAATCGTGTTCGATTCGAACGGAACCGTCTCGAAAGTCTTCCCAGGATTTATGGACGATTTCGATGCCGTAGCAAATTTCTTTGTGCACTTGGTCGTAGACGGATTCTCGAACGACTTCAATCGCGCGACTTCGATCGTTCATTGCGGTAGATTCGGAAGGGGAGTAGTCCCAAGGTCGAGGTTTGGCGAGAGAGATGAGGTGGTTGAATAAAGTCTCGGTACCTACGGAGTGTAGCGCGGAGACTGGGAAGGCTTTAGAGAAGGTCTTCTTCGGGTCGGTCGCGAGCGATTGGATGAGCTCGGGGAGTTGTTCCGAGCGCTTGCTTCGATCCATCAAATCGACTTTGTTCAGGACTAATATTCCCGGCGGCGGGGCTGCTTTGTTCGTCACGACATCGTCCTTTTCATTCTCCTCGTCTTTTTCTTCATCTTCGTCTTCCTCCGGGAAAAGAAACTCCTCGTACCGTAGCTTTCTCATCTGCTCCGTCATGGCGTCGATCGTCTCTCTCACTCGCCAATCCGCTTTCTTCGCCTGCCTGTTCGCGTCCACGACGAACAAAATCGCATCGCACGTGCTCGCCGCCGCCCACCCTGAAGTCACTTTACTCTCGTGCGCTCTGTTTCTGTAATGTTCCGGCCCAACAATCCCGGGTAAATCGAGAAACACCACCTGCGTGTCATCTCTCGTCGTCGTCCCGATCGTTTCCATCCTCGTCGTGTTCGTCTTTCGAGACACCGCGGACACTTTCGCCCCGACTAACGCGTTCACCAACTCCGACTTCCCGGCGTTCGGGACGCCTAAAATGCCCACCCGTATCGATTTTTGCCGTTCGATCGGCACCGATTCCTCCGCTCCTCCTATTTCTCCTCCTCGTTCTTTTTCCTCTTCTTTTGCTTCTCCTCCTCCTCCTAAAACTCGATTCCAATTCGCCGCTCTCACCGCCGCGTGCGCTCGTTTCGTCGTCCGTTGCACGTCGTCCCTGATGATCTCCTCTCTCGTTCGTCGATCTTTTTTCTTCCTCTCTTCTTCCAGGAGAAGTTCTCTCTCTCTTTCCTCCGTTAAAGAAGACTTTGATGGTCGAGGGGTAAACTGTACCCTCGGGAAATCTTTGTTGTTGTTGTTGTTGTTATTCGCATACCGTCGCTCTTTCTTCTGATACAGATGTCTATTGTTCGTAGTATTGAAAGAAGAAGAAGAGGCGAACGACCGAGAGAGACAACATCGAAACTCGCTTTTTATGATGGTCTTCTTTCCTCTCCTGAGCAGCAAAGCCGTCAGCGTTGTTGCCATCTCGGACGAGAGAATTTTCTGTGGAGTTCTTTGGGCCGTCGAATTGGAAAAAAACAGTCCTCTCATCATCATCATCATCATCATCATCACCGGAACCCTAACAAAGCGGCGATGAACGTGACCCCGATCGAACCGCCGATGCCGAAAAGAAATATCGTGCCCATGTTCACGAACGTCACGTTTGGAGGAGACGAGGATGAAAAAATGTCATCTTCTCGATGATGATGATGATGATGATGATGATGTTGAAGCGCATTTCGTTGTTGGCGTTGTAACGGTTTGGGATCCCCCAGCGCGGTCGTCTCGTTCGTTCGCGTGTTCCAGAAGTACGTCTGACCACTCGCATCGTCGAGGACTTCTTTCCAATCGTCGTCTGAATCGTCGTTTCGCGTTGGGACGACTGCTTTTATCATCGCAGATGCTCGTTTGTTGGTTGGTTTTTTCTTCTTCTTTTTGAAAGCAGCAGCAGTGTTGTTGCCGTAGGACGCGCGGAGGACGAACTCGATCTTCGAACGATGAAAGTCATACTCCGGTGGCGAACGTCGTTTTGAAAGTATCTCTGGGGCTATTTCTAACGATGAGGGAGAGATGCGTGCGATGCGTTTTGTGAGTTTTCTCGAGTACGCGCGCAACATGTCGTTTATTCTGAAGTATATTTCTATTTCGTAATTTGAGATGATGTGTTACAATTTTTCGCGACCTTTCTCTCTACTACTCTTTATTCGTTTCCATGCGCATCAAACATCATCAACGCTCACATCATCGCTTCCTTTATTCATCTCTCTTCTTATTATTATCAATACCGGCGGTATTGAGAGGAAGAGGAATAATTACTGTGATCTCGATCTCGATCGCGATTGTGATCTCGGTCTCGTTGATGGTGGTGGTGGTGGTGATGGTGATGATGATGGTACCCTCCTCCACCGCCGCCACCACTACCGGTACCTTCGCCGAGGTGCGCGCCGCTCGCGACGGCGTGCGCCAACTGGTACGTTTTTGATAACATTCCTTTTGTCCGTTCGATGAGTTGGTCGTGCGGGGTGTGCGTTTCAGTCATCATCGTCACCACGCCTTGGTCCATGTCAATTTTCGCTCTAAGTTTGCTCGTTCGAATCAAGTTTACGATCCATTTTTCCGCAGCTTCGGTGTCCAAGTTCAACTTCTTGGCCAATTCTTCGATTTTGATTGTTTTTTGAACTCTGCAGTACGTTTCGAAGATGTGCATTCGCGCGTGTTCGTTGAACTCGTCGACGAATTTCGAAAGGAAAAAATCGTTTCGCATCATCGCTTCGCAGTTTTCTAAAGCTTTTTGCGCGGCGTCGAAATCGAATTTCACAAACAGTTGGTCGAAGAATTCCAACATCGGGTCTCTGTACGGTTCCACTTGCATGATTCGGGAGATATCTTTGATCATCCCGCGTCTTCGTTTGCTCATGATGACCGCACACGCGCAATATCTCAGCAAGTGCGGCGCTTCGTACTGAATCGCTTGCATGTATCGCTCTTGGAAAAACATGTCGCACAAACCCAAAATTCCGCCGCCGTGCGGTTGGTGTTCTTGGTGGTTAAAGAACACGAATAAACTCCAGTGACACAACCAACATCGGTTGCGCATTTGCTCCAAACTCGTTTTGAAGTGACCGTTATCAATGGCCTCTCTCAAGCGCGTTAAATCCTCCATCGCGTGTTCCCAGTTTTGTAACAAACAATCCGAGGCCAATTTCCCCCACAACGCGGCTCTTAGTTTCCCTTGATCTTCGCTCAGCAAACGATACTGCCCCAACAACTCCGCGGAAATCTCGTACTTCCCGCAATCGAACTGATATTTCGCGTATTGAAACAACCCCTCGATCTCTTCCTCTCCCACGGAGTGCTGTTCTTTTAACAAACTCTTATTCGCTCTTTTGTCCGACTTCGACAACGTCTTGCCGTGTTCTTTCAGAAACGCGAGCAACTTCGAGCACGTATCGCTCACACTCTTCAAAGAAGAAATAACCTCGGTTCTCTTTTGCTTCATCTCCTCCGGAATATCCGACGCGTTGTTGATTTGCTTGTACAAATCCCCGGCGAGATCGACCATGCGCGTTTTCGATAAAAGTTCCATCTTCGCCCGCGAAACCTCCGCGGAATCGAAGAGATTTTTCGATTCGATGAATTCAATCATCGGGTAGGACAAATGGCGGTCCAAGTACTCACCAATCTGTTCGTAATTGTAATCGTATATAACGTAACACAACGAGAGCGAGATAAACGAGAGGAAGAAAAACAAGGTCAGCGGATGATGATATACGTCTCGCTCTCCTTTCCCGCGTAAGTTGGAGAGAGACGAGACAAAGACACGCGAGAGAAGTTTCAAAGAAGTTTACGAACAACACAACACACACAACAAACGAGGGCTTTTACCTTGGTCGTCAGATCCCACCGTTTCGGGTCCTCCTCGCTCATCTTTTACTTGAATTCTACTACTAATAGTACTATTATATACGTATAGTTTCTCTGACGAACGCTTTTCTCTGTCGTGATCTCTCTCTCAACCGCCGCAAAAGTTTCTTCTGTTCCTTTCAAAACAACCAGAGCCTCGTTTCGCTTTTCACAAAACTCTCCGTTATATTCGATGATGTGCAAAAGCGCTCAGTAATGTGTTGCTTGAAAAAAAAACGAAAGGAACACAAGAGAGAGAAAAAAAACAGGAGAGTGAAAAAAAAAAAATATGATACCCTAAATAAAAAAATGGTGTCGAGATTTCTCTGCCGTGAGTTTTGTTTTGATCAAGAGTTTGTTTGGGAAGATTTTTACATATCTTTCGTTCTATCCTGTTTCCTAAAACGTCACTGTGAGAATTCAACAACGACGCGCGCGCAACAGACAACACGCATTTATTATTATTATTTATACACCACTATTGAGAGAGAGAGAGAGAAGACCTGTAAGTATATATATAGTGTCTCGTGTAAGGCTGCTGTTTGCACGTGTTATTTATTGTGGTGTCGTACGCGCGAGTAAAATTATATCTCTTCGTAGTAGAGAGAAGAAAGAAAAATGAGATATCACGCCGAGGACGAGGACGCGAGAACAAAAACGATGCAGACGACGACGAGCAGTGGCATCGGCGAAAGCAGAGGACGACGACCGCCGTCTTTTTCCTCCTCGTCGTCGAGAAGAAGAGAAGGAAACAAAAACGACACCAAGGAGAAAAAAGATGTTCCGAAAATCACCGAGTTTTCTCTCACCGAGGAAGAAATGGCCAGACGAAACCACCAGCCGGTGCGCGTGTCCATGGACGAATCCAAAAGAGATGTCGTCCGAACGACGAAAGCTTTAATCGGCTCGCTCACGATAAAGTACTCGGTCGTGTGCCAAGAGGGGTGTTATCCGGATAAGAAGAAACACGCGAATCAAGACGCGTTTTGCGCGAGCGCGATGCACGGCGGGGAGAGTTTGTTGCTGGGCGTGTTCGACGGACACGGGCAAGAGGGGGAGTCGTGCGCGCAGATCGCGTCGAATATTTTCCCGCAGATTTTGACGCAGTTGAGCAGAGAAAAAGCTGAGAAGGTGAAGATGGAAATGACGACGATGAGAGGCGACGAGGATGATGATGGTGATGGAGAAAACGAATCGGAGTCGGCGCAAACGGAGGAGGAACGGTTGATGAGATTATCTTCTTCCGGATCGGAAGCGAATACGAAACGAACGAATACGACGGCGAAGAAACGCGATCGATACAAGTTTTTAACGGAGACAGATTTGGAGGTGAAAAATCACTGCGATTCGCCGCAATCGAATTTGAATTCGCTCGCAGACCGAACGAAACGTGGTGGTTTACTATTCTCGGGAGGTTTAGGATTAGGAGGAGGAGGAGGGTCGTCTTCAAATTCGAACTCGTCCAGAGAAAGATCGGAAGAAGACTCGCATCGCGGCGAAGAAGGAAGCGGCGGCGCGGATATGGACATCAACCCTACGAATTTGGTCGTTAAGGACAATGACATCAGTAGCCCAAGCTCGGGCAGAGCGAGTTACACCAGCGAAGACTACGACGATGATAATAATAATACCAAGACGACGAAAAAAGCTGGAACGAGAACGACAACACATTTTGACGAACACATCTACTCCAACGCGTTTCGAACGGCCAATTCAATCGTCGTCAAAACGTTAGGGACCAAATGCTACGCCAGTGGAACTACTGCTGTGACGGCTTTGTTCGGAAGGGATAATATCGTCCGTTTTGGTAACGTCGGCGATTCGAGAATTATATGCGCGATGTCGGATTCCGACGTGATGACCCGGAACAAAAACTGGAAAGCTGTGCAATTGACTCGAGATCAGACGTGTTTTCGCCGAGATGAGCGCGATCGCATGCGCAAAGAATCGAGTAAAGAGCTCTCGTTTGCGTCTATTGGGATGGTTTTGGGAGAGTGCGAGTTTCACGAAGATTTTGAGGAGACGCAAGATTTGCAAACTGGCGTAGCCGGCGAACGATGCGATGATCCTCCGAGAGTCTTTTTAGGCGGTCACAAATTTCCAGGTTGCGCGTTTACGAGATCGCTCGGCGATTCCATCGCCAAAGAATTGGGTGTCTCCGCGGAACCGGAGTTGACGCACCACGATCTCAACGATGGGAAAACGAAATGTATCATCATCGCCTCGGACGGCGTCTTTGAGTTTGTTTCGAACGAGGAAGTCGTTGGCATTTGCGAAGAGTTCTATCCGGATTGCGACAGAGCATCGAAAGAGATTGTAAAATTGAGCTATAATAAATGGGCAATCGAAGATGAACGCGCGGACGATGTTACGGTAATCGTTGCATACGTCAGCTCTACCAACGATGTGGATATGCTCGCGCGCGACGAAGACGAGAGTAGCGACGATGACGACGATGACGACGGCGACGATGAGTATCTTTCCTCCTCTTCGTCTTTGGACGACGGTGGTGATTACGACGACGGTGCAGACGAAATCGACGAGAACTCTTCTCCTTCTTCCGCCGTAACGATTCGAGAGCGTCTCCAAAGCGTCAATATCTTTGGAAGAAGATGATAATAATATCAACAAAAAGTATACTAATATTAATACGACGAAAACGATCGATGACGTTACGCGTATCATGATGTAAATTAAGAAAAATGTAAAACAGAAAGTTCAGTGTAAAAACGACGAATTTTGCGCGTATGTAGTGATGAGTGAGGCCAAGCGAGTGTTCGATCGATGAACGCGTTTAAAACAAATCCACTCACTGTGTAATGTTGTTGTAATAATTTTTATTTAAAAACTGCAATAATGAATTTTACCGCGCTCTAGTTTTCTCCGCCTCGACGATTTGTTCCGCCGCGGAAATAGACACCGCCGCGTCTTCTAACTTTCCGCTTTGCGTCCCGTTGCTCCCACCGGCGTGTGGATCCCCACTCGCGACGTCGATATCGTCCAACTCGTCCAAGGATTTGTACACCGGCAGCGACTCCTTCGTCGACGCCGTATATTCTCCATTCATCTCCTCGCCGCCGTGTTTATTTCTTCGCTTTAATTTTACGTGTAAACCCGTGGTCGTGTGAATGGTTGCCCCGGTGGTCATGCCACACTCGCCGTCCGGGTGAAACTTCGGGTCCAACTCGAAATCGAAGCGTCGCATGATCATGGCTAAAGTAACGATGGATTCAAAAATCGCAAACTGGTCTCCGATGCATTTTCTTTGCCCGCCGCCGAAAGGTAAATAGGCGAAATCCTCCGTGTACTCGTCCGGCGCTTTCCCGTCGACTGGGAATCGTTCCGGAATAAACTCCTCCGGCTTGTCCCACAACCTCGGGTTTCGGTGTAAATTCCAAACGGAGATGAAAAAATCCGTCCCTTCGGCGATGTCGTAGCCGCCCAATTTCACCGGTTCGATCGCTCGGCGAATCAACACCGGCGGCTGCGGATACAATCTCATGGACTCGTTGATCACTCTCGACGTGTATTTCAACTCCCTCATATCAGCCACCGTCGGTAATCGATCGCCGCACACTCGATCGACTTCCTCGAAGACTTTCTCCTTCACCTCTGGGTGTTTCGCCAATAAAAACGTCGTCCACGTCAACACCGCCGCGGTGGTTTCGTGTCCGGCGATTAACAAAGTCATCAAATCGTCTCTCAACTGTTTCGAGGTCACGTCGTCTCCAGACGCGATTAAAAAGTGCAAAATCGACGGGTCTTCCTTGTTCATGTATTCTTCGACGAACTCGTCGTCGGATTCCTCGACGATTTTCTTGCACCGTTCAATCAACACGTTCAAAGTATCGTTCACGACGACCAAGGCTTCTTGACACGCGCGTTGCCTCGGCACCAAATACGACAAAGGAGGCACCTTCCAATACGGAATAAACGTCACTGACCTGTATTCAGCCTCTCTCAACACCGTATACACGGCTTTAATCACGGGATCGTCCGTTTTCAACGAATCGAAATCGTAATTAAACACCGCCTTCCCGATGATATCCAACGCTAACCGCGAATAAAAGTTTTCCATCTCCACGGACGTCCCGTCAATCTCCGCTCTCGCCAACTGCGCGCTTCCTTTCAACCCACAATCGCCAAACATATCCACCATGCTCGCGACGTATTTTCGGTGCAACGCCGGGACGATAATCTTTCTGCGAATCTTCCACACCTCGCCGTTGGCCGGGATTAACCCTTGTCCCATGACGAAATCCAAAATCTCGGAAAGTAAACCTTTCGAGAACGATTTCGCCTGGTGCAACAGAATTTCCTTCGCGACTTTGTTATCGGAAACCACGACGAACTTTTTCGGCCCGATGGCCAAAACGAACTGTTCCCCGTACGCCAAGAAGAGTTTATACAGCGGCACGAACACCGGCTGCCCGGCAATCTCTCGAATATCGCCCGAAGCGACTGGCATTTGACTGTCCGCCTCTCGCTTCCATTTCTTTTGCGTTTTCGTCAGAGATAAAATCAAAGCCTTGATGATTGGACTTTCCGTCTCTTTAAACCCAGGCAAGGCGGATTTTATGGAATCCGCGACTTTGCGCAAAGGGCCGGTGGAGGCGTCTTTGGTGAACTCTCCCGAGGCGATGCGTTCTTCTAAAGTCATGTCATTTTTGTTCTTCTTTTTACTATTATTATTGTCGTCATCGTTCTCCGACATCGATTGAATCGTCGTTGCTTTTCTCGTCGTCGTTCTCGTAAACGTCGTCGTTCGTCTAAACGCGCGTCGTTGGTGTTGTTGTTGTCTCGATGATTTTGATGATGATTTCCCCAACAACGCAATCGATCGACTGCTCGCCGTCGTCGTCGTCGTCGTCGGGCTGCTGCAACAACACGCAGAGGACGCGCGCATGATGATAATAACGAGATGATTTACTCGAAGTTTTTATATAGTATAAAGAAACTTCTTTTGTTGCTCTCTCTCTCTCTCGTGTATGTGTGTGTATGTCTTTGTGTGAACAGATAACAACCGAGTTCTATGGATAAAGTTCTCTCGTTTAGGGCAAAAAAGGAGATCCAACAACCTCTTTTAGCAGTGTAAGAGGCCCTTGAAACGTGTACGCGCCGCGCGTGTTATGATGAAGTCTCACGTTCTCTTCGTTTTTCTATCTCGACGATTTCAGCGTATTCTTCCTCCGTTGGTTCTGAAAACCCTTTTTCAAGCAAGTAGTTTTCGCACTCGGTATGCTCTTTGTAACGAGCGTAAGCGACGTATACCCAGTTGTTCAGAGGCACTTTCGCCTCTTCGACTAAGTATCTGAGACAATCGAGCCGGCCATGCATCGCAGCGGTTGCCACGCAGTAAGGCTTCACCTCATCAGATATCTTTCTTTCTTCGACGAAATATTTCAAGATCTCCATCTGACCACCGCATGCTGCTTGCATTGCCGCTTCTTTTTCCGTCTTTCGCGAAGGTTTCAGTTTGTCGAAAAGAAATCGAAGACAGTCGAGGTGTCCTCCAAGAGCAGCGTGAATGCACGACTTTTTTTCATCACACGGGCAATCATTAGAGAAGCAGTACTTGAGCATCTCGAGATTACCTTCATGTGCTGCCGCTTCAGTCGTCCATTCATCCCACTCGCACTTTTTCACTTCTCTCGCCCACTTGAGAAACTCGAGTTTGTTCGTTAGAGCAACTTGCCCGCAAAACCAGGCTTGATCTCTCACACTTCCTCTATCATTTTTCTCTCCCCAGGGATAGTGATTCCACGTCCATTCCAACGTCGAAATGGATGAACATTCGAGAATAGTGTAACGTAATTCCGATACGTTTACCCCGGCGTACGCAAGCACACCCCGACTCTCTCTATTCACCTTTGAAAAGAAAAACCGATCTGTCGTATTCAATTTCGGAATCACATGCGAGACAAACACATCCTTGTGATGCAACACCAATCCCGTCCACAGCTTGCTCGGCCCAAGCTTTAAACGCTCCATTTCCGCGGCGAGATCTTCTTTCTCCCTCTTCTTCTTCCTCTTCTGCGCACCGGAGAGTTGTTTCTTCTTCTTCTCACCGCCGCCCATCATCGCATTTCTTTTTTTTTCCCGCAGATCTCAAAAAATGGCGTTTACAGAATTATTTGAGCTTTAGAGTGGACTGGATTTGAGTCATACGCGCGTAGAGGAGAGCGACTCGAAAGGAACATCATACGCACGTTTTTTAAACTAAAATAAAATGAATTCTCTTTCTTTGCACTCCTGTTTGCTATATATATCGTCATCAATCATTCTTGTTCGTCGAGAGAGTTTGTGAAGGAATCTAAAACCTGCATCGCGAACTCGTAAACGCCGAAGGTAATCGCGCTACTCGGCGCAGATTTACACAACGCCGGGACTAAACCTTTGTAGAAACCACGCACGCCTTCGGTTTTGAGAATGGACAGAACGAGCGGAAACGCTTTGTTTGCGGTTTCGGCGGCGCCGTACGAGGCGGCGCGTTTGAGACCGACGACTTGTAATCGCTTTTTCATGACGTCCAGAGGGTGGATGGCCACGCGCGCGCACGAACCGGCGAGGAAACCTTTCGCGAAATGGTTCAACTCGAAACTACTACTATTGCTACTGCTGCTTCTGCTACTACCACTACTACCACTACTATTATTAGTATTACTACTCTCTTTACCGATTGAGTTCAAGTACTCGTACACGCCGAATTGCACCGACGTCGCCGGAATAATCTCAATCAAAGTAATCCCCAACCCGGCGTACAATTTTCGTCGTCGCAACAAACCAAAGAACGCATCGAATACTCCGTTATACGTTTTCGGTATCCCTTGAGACGCTAACTGCGTTCGGATGATATCGAACGGGTACGTCGCAACCGTCGCCGTCGCTCCGGCGACTGCGCCAAACACAAAGTTATTGTTCAAAAAACTCGATGATGATGATGATGAAGAAGACAAAGAAGAAGAAGAATTCAACGCGTTCAACATTCCAAACTGAATCCCGGTGTACGGTATCCACAAGCACAGCGCCGGTATGGTTCCGGCCCACAGACCTTTCCTGATCCCTTCCTCTCTCGCAATCGTCGCCATCGCCGAGAACGCGCCTTTATATTTCGCATTCGTCAACGAATAGTTTTCTTTTTGTATTTGTAAACGGATTTTAATCACGTCTAAAGGTGCGACGAAAACTCTCGCCACCGCTCCGGCAAACGCGCCGGCGACGATTGGATTTATGTTGTTATTGTTGTTGTTATTCTTTTTGTTGTTGTTCGTTGAAGCTTCGCACTTTGATGGATACATTAAAATCATCGCCGTTGTTGCTGTTGTTGTTGTAATTACTGCTGCTGCTGTGACCAAAGATGATGATGATGATGATGGTAAGCGAACTGATGATGATGCGCTTCCTCTTTGATGATGATGATGATGATGTCTTTTATGATGATGTTTGTTGTTATTGTTATTGTTGTTGTTGAAGTTGAAATTGGAAACGATGAAGTTGTGTGTGTTGTTCCAAATCATAGTATAGATATGTTGAGATGATGATGTCGACAACACAACAACGGGAACGCAAACAAAAAAGTGGAGGAAGAGATGAGAGAGGGAGACTTTGTCGCGCGTTTGTGTTTTAAGTGCGTGTGTTTAAGTGTTTGTTGCGTAGAGTACTATGAGCAACACTGTGACGAATTTCATTTCATCACGAGAAGAAGCTTTCCAAAAGTTACACTCTGAAATGTATAAATGTACGACGTAAAAAATCATCCAGACAGCCAGAGACGGGCTTCAAGCGAATGTCACGGCAGTAGAGGGGTGCAAAAAAGAAGAAGCTCTTCTTACCGGAGTCGAACCGGTGACTTCGGGATTAACAGTCCCACACTCTAACCAACTGAGTTAAAGAAGACGCAGCAGTGCGCTGTGAGCTCGGACGTCGTTTTTAAGATACTTATTCTTATTCTGCTTTAGGGTGTAAAAAATATCGTCTCTCTCCAAAATTGGATAATAAAACTCGACACAAAAGCCAGAGAGGATGAACACGACGTAACGAACGAGGAGACAGAAGACGACTTTTTATTTAAACGGATTAAACAACGGAGGACAACGATGATGATGCCTTTGCTGCGATCATCTTTGCGCGTCGTCATCGCTTCTTCTTCTTCTTTTAATTCTTCTGTCTCGTCATCAAAAACGCCTAAAATTCGTTTGATGACATCAGAAAAGACATTGGATACAAAAGAAGAAAAGATATTCACGACAAAAATCATCGTCCTCGGGACCAATCACACCTCGTCTTCCGACGCGGAAAAAGTCACCAGGATAATCGAAGACGAGAAACCAGACGTGGTCGTCGTCGAGTTGGATTTTGAGCGATTGAATTCCAATTCCGATTCATATAAAATAGGTGGAAAAGACTTTATGAACGCGGTCAAGTCCGGAATCGCGATAAAACAAGACCCAATCGTGCTGTTAGGGGACGTGAAAGCGAAGGAGATTCCGGAGATGTTGCTGAGCAAAGCGACGAGCGTTGAAAATGTTGTTCCCGAAAGAGTCTTCGGCGGCTTGGCGTACTTCCTCGAATCTTTTAAAGACACGTTTGGCGTCGCGCCGACGGCGAGCGTTTTGACGATTACGCTCGCGTGTGCGCTCGTGGATAATAATTTCGTCGAGTTGTTTGTGTTGCTCTATGGAGTGTCCGTGGTATCGGACGTGTTGTTGAAAGATCGAGACGTCGTATTAGCGGAGAACGTGTTAAAAGGCGTGGACATCGCGAAGCGGTTGCGAAAGAAAGAGTTGCTTTCGAAACAGTTTACGTTTTATTCTTCTCCTTCTTCGGATGATACTTTTCTTGATGAAGAAAAAGATACCGCGATAGAAGAGTCGCAATTACCTGTATTTACGCTCAAACGTCCGTTTGAAAGCAGAGACGAGATTCGGCGACTGAATTTGTTCGAGCCGCGTTGGTTGCGAATGCTCGACGAGATTGCCAAACGCAACGAAGGATCGCTCGTCGGCGCCAAGCTCGGCGTCGTTCTCGCGCAAAACCGCTTGTACACGCCCGAAAATTTCAACGACGAAGACGATGACAACAAAAATGTTGACAACCAAACGGAGAAGAAGAGAGTCGCGAGAATCGTATTCGATCCGTTCGTCCAACGAGCGAAAGTCGTGGACGCGAAAGAGTCCACGCGACCGGTAACCGGCGCTCGGAAAGTTGAAGTCTTCATAGCTTTGGATTCCGAAGCAAACGACGATTTCGTGGGCGAGTTTCGAGAAGCCCCCGGTCAGCGAGGATACATGCTCGCGTCCCCAAAGAAGTTGGCGGATGAAAGAGTAGATGGCACGTCGTCATCGAAAACATCGAGCGAAGAAGAAGAAGAAGAAGAAGAAAGTAAAATCAAATGCGTGGTCGTTTGCGGGAAATTGCACGTGCGCGGCGTCGTCAGTCGATTGCAGCAGGGTGGTAATATGAATAACAGTAGAAGTGGTAGCAGTAGTAGTAGTAGTAGTAGTAGTAGTAGTAGAGATAGCGATAGCGGCGTTGTAATAGTAACTATGTAAAACAAAATATTGTATTACAATCGCGCGCGCGGAGAAAAAGAAGAAAAATATGAGCTGCGAGTGAAATGAGAGTGCGTTTACGTTCTTTATTGTTTGTGTTTCTCTCCGTTAAAATCTCCTTTATCACAAGCTCCCCTTTGTGATGATGATGATGTTGATGATGATGATGATGATTACTCTGATGTGCGCAGCTCTCCACCTTCGTAAGACCAGTCTTCTGGTAATGGACAGTCGTTGTCGAGGAGGTATTGTAAACACTCGGTTTGGTTGTTCTCGTGAGCGAATCGAACAGCCCGAGAGTCCCACGGCGCTTTGGCGGTTTCGCGCAAGTACTTCAAACAGTCTAAGTGGCCGTACTCGGCCGCACGCTCACACGCACCTGTGCTATATTTATCATACTTACGCTCAAAAAGATATTCGAGTATGTGGAGATGACCATTTTTAGCCGCCCAATAGGCAGTACTCGAATCCCAAGGCGCTTTGGCTTCTTCGCGTAAGTATTTGAGTACCTCGAGATGACCGTTTTCGGCAGCATTTTCACACGCACTCTCATTCATAGGACACTCATTTGCAACGCAATACTTCACCGTTTCCAGGTTACCTATGAATGCGGCCACTTCAATCGTACTTTTATTCCACTCACACTTTTTCTCCTCTCGCGCCCACTTGAGCAACTCGAGTTTATTCGTGTAAGCAACTTTATAGCAGAAAGTTGTTTCGTCCCACCAACTCGGCCACAACGATTTATTCTCCCACGCTACTTCCAAAGTCGATATCGACAACATCTCCTTCACTTTAAACCCCTTTTTCAAAACCCCCGCGCGAGATGATCTCTTAATCAACTTTCTCGTCTCCGGATTCACCTCGTACAAGAATTTAAGATCGGTTCCAGTCAACCTCGGAAGAATGTGTTGGAAACAAATATCATCGTCATTCACGACCAAACCCCACAAATCTCTCTCCCCCATTCGTCTTTTCTGCGCTCGCGTTGTTCTCGCTCCAGAAGACATGACGACGCGGTTGTCTTCTTCTTCTTCTCCTTCTTCTTCTTTCTCTCTCGTCGTGTGTCTTTACGTGTGCTCTTTGTTTTGTGTTTTTTCGTCCAAAACGAAAAATTGGCGTTTTGGCGGGAAAAGAGAAAAAAAAAGGTAATTCCCAAAAACACCATTATCGAAGCATTGGGTGCCAGAGGAAGAAGCTCTCACAAAAGCTGGCTTTTCCCTTCTCAGAATCAAAATCGAGTCGTTGTTATTCGTGACGCGGAAGAGGTGGTGGTGCGCTTTTTGAGCTCAGAACGCTCAGTATCAGGTGTGTAGAGAGTACTAAAAACACATCATGACAGAGAACGACCCTCGACAGCCTCCTCGAAAAGGATCCGATGGAAAGAAAGAACAACAAGAAGAAGTGATCTACTCGGACCGATTCGTCCCGTCCCGAGACGCGCGCGCGGGCGCGAACAACAACAACCACTCGTTCGACGAGGACGAATTGAAAGCGTTCGAGGACGTAGACGACAGAGAGGATGTAGATAACGACGGCGAATTGGTGTACCCGAATTATCGCCACCGGTACGAGCAACAGTCGTTACGACGAGAAAGGAGGGAGACGAACGAGGACGATTTGGACGACGATTTCGACCGGGTTCCGGAGACGACGACCACTACGACGAACAATAATAATACTAATAATAATAACAACAACGTCCGAATGATTGTGGCGAACACGGAACGAGAAGATACCTCCGCGGCGTACCACGAATTGTTGAGAAGCGAATTGCAGTTACCGAATTATACCGCGAGCGGAGGAGGCGCGAGAGGACGAGGGGACGATAGCGGAGGTCGAGGAAACGGGACGAGCGGAGGAGGAGGAGGAGGAAACGCATCGACTGGGGGAGGAGGAAGTCAAGGAAGTCAAGGAGGAAGTCAAGGAAATCATCAGGTTTTGTACGACGGGTCGCCGCTGAAAGAGACGCATAGGAATAAGAAAACGCTGAGGTTTAAGACGGATTCGCCGCCTTCGAGCGGGCCGAAGAAACGATATCAGCAGTATAATCCAGAGCAGGATGGGTATTACGGTCAAGGAGGGAATGGGTTGGGAGCGCAAGGGTCTCGTGGCATGAGCGAGAACAACGAAGAAAACGCGGCTGGAGTGAGCTACTACGAACACCACTCGAACTCTACTTCGCCGTATTCGTTATCGCCGATTGGTCGAACCGGTCCTTTAGGAACGGCGTTAGCCGCGCCGCGCAGAATGCCGCGCAAAATCGCTCGGTCGCCGTTTAAAGTATTGGACGCGCCGGCGTTACAGGACGATTTCTACTTAAACTTGGTCGATTGGTCGGCGCATAACGTTTTAGCGGTTGGTTTGGGGTCGTGCGTGTACTTATGGTCCGCGTGCACGTCGCGCGTAACGAAACTGTGCGATTTAGCACCTTCGGATTCCGTATGTTCCGTCGCGTGGACGCAACGGGGTACGTTTTTAGCCGTCGGTACGAACACCGGCGATGTCCAAATCTGGGACGCGCACAAGTGTAAGTTGATTCGAACGATGACTGGCCATCGCTCGCGAGTCGGAACCTTAGCGTGGTCCTCGAACATGCTCTCCTCGGGATCGCGCGACCGGTCCATCATGCAAAGAGACGTCCGTTCACCGGAACAGTTCACCGGGAAACTCTTGGGCCATAAATCAGAGGTGTGCGGTTTGAAGTGGTCCTACGACGATCGCGAACTCGCGAGTGGTGGGAACGATAATCAACTCTTGATTTGGTCCGCCTCCGCCTCCAGCGGCGGCCCGGCGCTGCGCCTGCCTCAACACCAAGCCGCCGTCAAAGCCATCTCTTGGTCTCCGCATCAACACGGCCTTCTCGCCTCTGGTGGCGGTACTGCCGATCGATGCATCCGCTTTTGGAACACCACCACCAACACTCCGTTGCAATGCGTCGATACCGGCTCTCAAGTTTGCAACCTCGCCTGGTCGAAAAACGTCAACGAAATCGTCTCCACGCACGGCTACTCCCAAAACCAAATCGTCGTCTGGCGGTACCCAACCATGAGCAAACTCGCCACCTTAACCGGTCACACGTTGAGAGTGCTCTATTTGGCGGTTTCTCCGGACGGACAAACCATCGTCACCGGAGCCGGCGACGAAACGCTTCGGTTCTGGAACGTCTTTCCCGGCCAAAGGAGTCAAGGCGGCGTGCAAGAAAACTCCGTGTGGAACTTGAATCGAACGCAAATTCGATGAATAATATAGCAAACGTAAATGCATGTAAAGATAGTAGAATTGTAGAAATAGAGAGATATACATTGACTCGTAAACGGAATTTTCCTCACAAGAACACCAACGAACGAACTCTCGTGAAGAGAATATGTCATCTTTCGCCTCTTCCTCGGGTGAGGCGAGCAAAGAGAACAAAAACCAGCCGTCGATTTCTCAGCAGATTAAAATAATCACGCCGTCCACTTCCTCTCCCTGGGGTACCATCGGTCGCACGTTCGTCCTTTCCGCGGTCGCGTTGTTCAGCAAAGCGCTTCTCGGGATGTTCAATTCGACGACGGTGAGCAATCACGAGACGTTTTTACGCGCGGTCACGAGGGAAGATCGAGGCGTTGATGAGAACGATGACGATACGAAGAAGAAGCGTAAAAAACCGGGTTTGATTACGGTGGCGAATCATCACTCGACGTTTGACGACCCGGGCGTGTTAGCGTACATGACGCCGTTCAAGTTTTTCTTAACGGAAATGTTCCACCAAAACAACCGATGGACGCTGTGCACGGCGGAAGTGGCGACGGCGAACAGACTGGTGGAATCGTTCATTTTGAGCGGGAAAGGCGTGCCGATATACCGAGGTGGAGGCATCGATCAACCGTGCATGAAAGTTATGGCCGAGCTCGTCGCCTCCGGTCGATGGTTACAAATCTTCCCGGAAGGTAAAGTGAACCGAGAACCGCGAGGTCAAACGCCTTTGGACCAAAGATTGAAGTGGGGGTTAGGAAAGATTCTGTGCGACGTCGAGGAGATGGGTGGAGAACAACCGATGATTTTACCGTTTTGGCACTCTGGAATGGACGAGGTGAAACCGTACGAAGGGTGTAAAACGATCTTTCGGTGGGGGAAACGCGTCCACGTGACGGTCGGCGAACCGATCGACATGAAACAGTTTCGAGGCCGGTGCGGGAAGTGTAAAAACGAGGAAGAGAAAGGAGCGCTGTACGCGGAGATGATGACTGTGGTGAGAGAAAAGATGAACGAGGTGAGGAAGAAGAACGTGGTGGAAAGAGAAGAGATGGGCATAAAGGTGAGCGAAGAGGAGAAGAAGAAGGATTAAGAAGGTGTGATACTACTTTATTAAAATTCTAAAAAATTTCAAGCGCGTTTGTTCGTCGTCGAGCGTAATGAGTGCGTTTCATTTTTATCGACGAGTTTATACAGTGTAGCGTTGTTACCGCCCCGTGTTGTTGTTGTAATATATATATATATATGAGAGTATTATCCCGAATGATGATGAGAAAGAGGCCGGCGTTGGTGACGTTTTGTTGCAATCTCTCGTTTTGCGCTTTTTTTCCTTCAGAAGTCCCACAGAAAAAAACGCACACGAAGAACACAAAGGCGTTTACAATAGAGTAGTAGAGAAAAAATGGGTCACACGATTTGGATTCGCGCCAATTCCCTCTTCACCTTCGCGTCCACCGCGCTCGCCTTGGTCGCGATACTCGCTTCCATCACGGACATTTGGCACACTGCGGAACCGGACGTGTTTTTGCGCGTCAAATCCGTCGAACGTTTTCGCCCGGTTTCCCCGAACGCACACAGAAAGAAAGCGTCTTCGAACAACAACGAAGTAAACGACGAAGCGTCGCTTAATTTCCAACTCAGGCTCGACTTGCGACCGCTCTTTTCGTGGAACACGAAGCAAATCTTCGTCTCCATCGACGCGGATTACGAAACGGAAAGGAATAAGCGCAACACGATTTCGCTCTGGGATTCGATCGTGACACAAAAAACCAACGCTCTGTTGAATTATCAAAACGTGAGGAACAAATATCGATTCATAGACCAAGGGACGCATTTAAGAGGCAGAGAAGTGAATTATACCGTGCGGTGGGAAGTGATGCCAGTGGCGGGGAAGTTATACGGAGGAAAGAAGTTGGTCGAGAGGGTGAAGATGCCGGATGAATACGTGAACTAAAACGCTCGCGGCGCGATGTAGAGCAGTAGAATGCGGTAGAGTAAAGAGTAATTTGATAATAGATTTTGCTTAAAGGTACACACAAAAACACGTATAACTTAACGTACACACGAATCTGCTGCTGCTTTGTTTTTATTGATGCTATTACAAGTCGAGGAGAGAGATGGCTGGAGGCGCGGGGTTCGACGGTGTCGGCGCCGATGTGGGAGAGGACGCGCCGAGAACGATGTCGTCGAAGAAATCGATGAGATTGTTCGTCGTTTCGTCCATAATGGCGTCGTTGTTGTTTTGTTGTCTCTTTGCCGCACGCTCGGATGCACGCTTGATCTCGTTAGCTCGGTTCTTTGCTGAGGTAGTGGTCGCATCGTCGTCGTCGGATTCGTCTTCATCGTCTTCCGAAGAAGATGCCAGCACTCCTGTCGTTGATGTCGTTGTTGATGATGGTATTGACGACATCGTCGTCGTCTTATCTATGCGCTTCCACTCTAAATCTCCTCCTTCTGCTGTATTTGCTACTTCTAACGATTCTGAACTCAAATTCTTCATGCGTTGTCTTCTCTCTTTGAACGCATCTAGGCTGGTGGAAAATTTTTCCTTGACTAACTTGGCTCCTTTTCTCATGCCTATGGCAGATATTTTCGCTATGCGTTGCGTTTCTATGGCAGATATTTTCGCTATGCGTTGCGTTTCTATGGCGGATATTTTCGCTATGCGTTGCGTCTCGCGGTACACGTGTTTTGCTTCCTTTTGAAACTCAGAACCAAACGCGGCTAATGCGCTTTCCTCGTCCAAATCTTCATCTTTCACGTCTGAACCGAATTGCGCTTTCCCGCTTCTCGCCGCGATGGCGCACGCGCAGAGACGATCTCGGACGAATACTTCGTACATTTGCGTGTGTCTGAGAGAGACACGAAACAAACGCGTTCGATGGTTTGGCGCGCCTTCTACGAACGCGTCTTGGTCGAGCCACAAACCATCGTTCGATATCGCTTCCGGGGGTGGTCTTTCTAAAGCTACGGATTTCACGAATCGAGGGTAAGATCCAATCGCGCTGGACAGAAAGGTTCGAAACGCTTTGGATATAACCTCTTCCATTGTCGTCGTCGTTGTTGCTGATGATGTTGCTGCGGATAACGTCACCCTGGGTTGTGGTTCTTCCAGTAGCGGAAGATTCTGAAGATGTCGCCGCCGACGACGACGGTGCTCCCGTCTTCCTAACTCTCTCTCGCTCTCTAAAGTCTTTTGCAACTTATTCGCTATGCGTTTCGGCACGAGCTCGAAATCCTCCTCAAAGTACGTGTACGACCCGTCGTCTAAATTCAACAGGAACACTTCCTCTTTCGGGACTTTTTCATACGCGCTCATGAGTTGCAGCGGTAAACCAACCACAAAAGGCATCGGCGCGGTGAGATAATCCATCAATCCCGCCGGTACCAACGGAAGAAACACGTGTTGCCATTTTAACGGAAAGACCATTCTGTTTGCCGCGTGTGTCGCGCGAGACAGTTTTGATAACGACTTTGACGTCAAAACAATGCGTCTTTCAAACAATAACGCCACGAATAGCGCCACGATAGCATCGGAAGGTACGACGTTCCGCTTGCCGTATTTCTTATCGTTTAAGCGCGCTTCTTCTTCTTCTTTTTCGGCGGCGTTGGATGTACCCACGGCGTTGATGTTGTTGTCTTTGTCGCTGTCGATTTTTATCCTATTTTTGCCATACTTTTCATCGTCCATATATTCCTCGTCGTCATCGCTACTTCCGTACAGAAACGCATCGAAACAGGCCAAATCTTCCTGCTCCTCCTTCCTCGGCACGCGCAATCGCAAACTCGGCTCCGCGTTCGGCGACGGCACCACGAGCACGTCCTCTTCTTCCCCTCTTCCTCCTTCTGAGTGCTTCCCGTTCGAAACAGACGCACCCAGCGTCGCTCGAAGAAACGCACCTAACTCCGAAGACTCGAGCGCGAAACTCTCCGCGTCTAACTCCTCATCATCATCATCATCCCACAACGCCTTCGCGCTCGGCAACGCCGCTCGCAATATCTCTTCGAACAAACCGTAAAACCGTCTCGAGCTCAGCACGCACATCGCTACCTCCTCTTCTCCTACGTCTTCTTCCTCTGACCCCGCTTTTTTGTTGTTTTCTTCTTCTAATGTCTTCTTCTCTTTCTTCCGTCTACGATATCGCAACACGAACCCAAAGTACCTCTTCCCGTCTTGGTCGGTCAAACCGAACGTGTAATACTCAGACGACGACGAAGAAGAAGAAGAAGAATCAATGCCCTTCTCCTCTGGAAAACAAAAGTTTCCTTTACACGCGATTTCGACGAATCTCTTTTGCTCCTCTTGCTGCTGCTGCTGCTGACGATGCCGTTCTTTGTCTTCTTTGTCTTCTTCTCCATCTCCGTTCGTGAAAAGCATCATCCGTAACGGCACGGATATGTTTTTCTTTTGCACGAAAAATGCGCTCGCAATCGTACCATCATCGTCAAAGTCCGAAGAAGAAGAAGGAGGAGAGGAGGAGAGAGGCGGAGGGGACATCTGCCCGAGAGATGATGGGCAGCGAGGCGCCTCTTGTTTTGGTAAATAGTGCGCGCGCTGAAGTGAAGATTTTATTCCAACTACCTTTTTCCTCAGAATAAGGTGGTTGTTGTTTCCGAGAGCGAAAGGAAGAGAGAGAGAGAGAGAGAGAGATAAAAGAGAGCGGAGCGATGTCGACTGGAGCGAGGACGCGAGGGCAGAAAAGACGGAGAGGGGCGAGAGATTTGTGGGAGGTGATCGTGAAGTGCGACGATATTTGTTTCAAACACATTCTTCCGAGATTGAATGGAACGGATGTGAAATTCTTGCACGGAGTGAATACGGAGACGAGAAAGTTGATTAAGAGATCATCTCGTGCGGGGGATTTGAAGAAGAGTTTCGAAGTCCAAGAGATGTCGTCGATATCGACTTTGGAAGTTGCGTGGGAGCATTATCCGTGGGGCAAGTTGCTAAAGTACGGCCGAAGGATGGACGAATCATATTTCTGCTGGGAAGTTGCTCAAACGAATAAACTCGAGTTGCTCAAGTGGGCGCGAGAGGAGAAAAAGTGTGAG
>ENA-OWPI01000929-OWPI01000929.1-marine-metagenome-genome-assembly--contig:-NODE-929-length-35788-cov-4.808714_pt1 | contig 35788 bp, 40 predicted proteins | sample MGYA00238138_ERZ651775 | MGnify/ENA primary metagenome ERZ651775 (study PRJEB26906, sample SAMN06265043) | marine metagenome | isolation source: Helgoland LTER site | place: Germany:Helgoland, sampling...
AATTGACGGTGTTTGGAGCAATAAACGTACTTTCTTTAATACAAAAAATGTTGCAGGTCGTCCAGATGGAGGCTGTATTGATTCTGACGGATGCTATTGGATGGCTGGAGTATCTGGTTGGCAATTACTAAGAATTACACCACAAGGAAAAGTTGATATGACAATAAAAATGCCAGTTGAAAAGCCAACTAAAATTGCATTTGGTGGTTCAAAACTGGATACGATTTATGTTACATCTATAGGCCAAGATAATATAACAGAGGGGACGGCAAAACAACAACCCAATGCGGGAGGCCTTTTTGCTTTATGTGTTCCAGGAGTAAAAGGAATTGAATTTCCTTGTTATGGATAAAGTTTTTAATTAACTACTATCTTAATAGAACCAGTAAAACTTTCGTTTGGCTTTAAAAATTGATTTTTTATATTCTCTATTTTTTTGTCTATTAAATTAAAACTATCAGTGGGATGACTTACAGGTTCTATGCAAAAATACTTTCCACCTTTTGGAACATGTACAATTAGATGATTAAAAATCTTATCCGCATTTATTTTAATTTTTTTATTTTTTTTAACCCATGAAATTTGAACCTCTCCTTCAAAATTCTCATAACAAACAGTCTTTTCTAGCTTCCATAATTTATTTCCGTCATTAATATTAAAATTATTTTTAACTAACTTAGTTTTTATTGGAAAGTCTTCTGGTGGCCCTATCCATTCTCTTTCAGCTTTAAACTTTAACTCAATTTCGTCATCAAAATTAAAAAAAGGATGTATGCCAAAACCAAACGGCATATTAATGTTAGATTTATTTTTTACTGTTAAATCAATTGTACATTCAAGATCTTTTAGAGAAAATGACTGTTTTGCTTGATAATTCCAAGGCCACCCAAATGCGTTTGAATTATGTTCATACTTTATAACTGCGCAAGAATTTGTTTTTTTTATTACGTCCCAACTCACATAATTACCATGACCATGTATTGAGTGTGGAAATGCATTTGCATTAATTTTATAAAAAATATCTTCAAAATAAAATTCTGCATTTTTTAATCTATTTGAAAAAGGAACTAAGGCAAAAGAGCCTCCTTTATATACCTTATCCAAATTTATTTTGTCTAATGGTATCGGACGAACAACGTTAAAGTCGTCGCAGGTAAAATTTATAATTTTACCTCCATATTCAGGCAAAATATTTAATTTTAATTTACTACTTTTAATACTTATAATTTTTTAAGCTCTCACAAATCATTACTTGTAGTTCTCTTAAAAAATGTGTCTTCAGAATTTAAAAGAACATCATTTAATTCAACACCTAATCCAATTCCATCCATAGGAAAAGCAAATCCATTTTCAATTTTAGGTAGGTGAGTAACTAATTTTTTATAAAAACCGTTATAATACGCCCTAACACTCTCCAAAATCATTGCAGTAGGAAACGCAAGACTAATATGCAAATTAGCTATCCAAACTACAGGACCAGTACAATCATGTGGACACATCATTCTATTATTAGCATGGGCTAACCCTGAGATTTTTATTGCTTCTGAAATACCACCTATCCAGCCTAAATCATAATGCATATAATCAATAGCATTCTGTGCCAAAGCATCACGATACCACAATGATGTTCCCAAAGCTTCACTCCCAGCAATTGGAGCTAATGTTTTATCCCTAAACTCAGAAAGGTCTTTTAGGTAAGCCATATTAATAGGGTCTTCATGCCAAAAAACGTCAAAATTATCAACTTGCCTAGCTATTTTTAAAGCGGGAGCTAACTGCCATAAAGAATGGTATTCAAGCATTATATCTATTTTAGACCCAACTGTCTTACGAATTTTTTCAATACGGGATAAACCTTTTTTGAGATCATCGAAGGTTATGCTTTGTCCTTTTGTAGGGAAGGCAAATTCATCAAAAGGCCATATTTTCATTGCTGATATACCCTCCTCTATGAGGCTTTGTGCTAACTCACCTGGGTTTAAGGCTTGCAACTCTAAATCGTCATATAATTTATCATTATTATTATTTACACTTTTACTACTTGTTCTAGATAAAGAATTTGCTTTCCAGTTATAGCCATCTGCAGCGCAAGTATTATAAACTGGTATACTGTCACGACTTAACCCCCCTAACATGTCTACAACACTAAGATTACTTGCTTTAGCTTTCAAATCCCACAGAGCGATATCAACTGCAGAATTACCTCTATATTCAACTGACCGAGTTGGATAACCAATATATCTATTTGCTGTCCAATTTATAAGATTATCAGCATGTTCATTTATTCTTAATGGATCCCTCCCAATTAAATAAGGTGCACATGTTTCATGAATATAAGAAATAATCGCTTCAGGATTTCTAAATGTTTCACCTAATCCAGTTAAACCTTCATCTGTGTGAATTTTAACCCAAATTAAATTCGAATATTCTTTATTATGTATTGTTTCTATACTTGTTATTTTCATATAAAATACCTCAATAAAAAGAGGTTAAAATGAATACTTTAGCCCCTAGAAAGAAAAAAAATAAAGTTAAAACTATTGCAACACCTAATAATCCCTTACCTATTTCTTTGAACATTTCGATTTCCTATTCGCTATTAAAATGTATCTTACCTAAATTATCAATATTATAACCTTCGAAGTTTGAAGCTAGCCTAAAAAACTCTTTAGTTTTACAAAAATTTAGAAGAGTTTGAAATGAGTTTTCAAACCAATATTTTCGATAGACAATTAAATCAAATCTTTCTGTAACAATTGGAATAAACTCAAGTTCAAATTTTTTAGCTTCAGATTTTAATCCAAAACTCACATCTGCCTGATCTGACAATATTAGGGACACCGCATCATTTTCTGAATATGCTAAATCTGAATAGATATAATTATCATAACTCAAATTTTCATTTTTAAATAAATATTGAAGATAATTGTCAGCCCCAGACCCTGGCTGCCTTCTAACTAGTCTTTTACCTCTAAAGTCTTTAAATGATTTCATGTTATGATTTTTTATAGATTTAAAAATCAAACCTCTCTGTCTAGTTGCCCACTCCATAAGTACAATTTGTTTCGTATTTAACTGACTTTTAATTAAAGGAACGTTCCAACTCTTTAAACTATGATCATAAATATGTAACCCTGATGCTATACCCTGATTTGACTTAAACCTATCTATACCCTGAATGCTTCCATCAAAGGACATTGCAATTCCTGATTTAGAATGTTTTATAGCTAGTTCTAGAAGCGGATCGTGACTTCCTAATAATACATTTGGTATATTTGTAGCCTCTAAATTGCTTATTCTTTCACCTGAAATCCAATTAGAAATTTCTTTTTTAGAAAATAACAGTTTACCCATTACTCTTGAGTGTGGAATATCATCCTTTGAAATTAAGTCATAAACTTTTCGAGGTTTAATCCTTAGAAATTCTGCTAATTCATCAGTTGTAAAATAATCTGACATTAGTGCTTACCATAAAAAATATTTAGTTTATTTTAACATTATATCCTATAATTTGTTAATGAAAAATAGATCAACAGATATAAAGCGTTCTTCGTTACCTCCTAAGCTTTTAAAGGAAAATGAGAATGGAGTAAGAATTAAAATATATGTTCAAGGACATATGATTGGGGCTGGGAAAATGGAGTTATTTCATCTAATTTCTCAAAAAGGTTCAATAAAAGCTGCTGCTCTAAGTATGGGAATGAGCACTAAAAGAGCGACCCTTCTTTTAAAAACTATTCAAGAAGCATTCCCAATTCCTATTCTAGAAAAAAAGCTAGGAAATAAAGGTACAAAAATAACACCTTTTGGAGAAGAACTCTTAAAAAGATATTTAGATTTATGTAATCATTTATCAAAAGAATCTGAAAATTTTATTAACTGGACTGCTTCTAAACAAATAAATAAATAAAAGGCTAAATAATGGAAAAAAATAAAGAGTTTTATATTTCACCAAATTTAGAAAATGACAATTTAACAGAAACAATCAATTGTATTAATGAAGCTGGTGAAAATATAGAAATCCCTGTAGTAAAAGAAATTCCTTTAACCATTTACTTAAATAAACAAGAAATTGTTACTGCTATGACACTAGGTGACATGCCTGACATTTTAGCTGTGGGATACCTACTTAATCAAAATATGTTGCAAAGAGACGACGTAATTTCTGAAATTGATTACGATGAAGATTTACAGGTAGTAATAATAAGGACAAAAAGAACAACTAATTATGAAAAAAAAATGGAAAAGAAAATAAGAACAAGCGGCTGTGCTGTAGGTACTGTTTATGGGGATATAATGGATGATTTTTCTTCTGTTAATCTAAATAAAGATGCTAAAATTAAAACTTCTTGGATTTATACAATCTCAAAAAAAGTTAATACTAGACCGAGCTTATATCTGAAAGCTGGCGCCCTCCACGGCTGTGTTTTATGTAAAAATGATTCTCCTATCGTATATGTTGAAGATGTAGGAAGACATAATGCAGTAGATAAAATAGCTGGATGGATGTTTTTAAATAAAGAAAATGCTAATGATAAAATATTTTATACGACAGGAAGGCTGACATCTGAAATGGTTATTAAAACTGTTCAAATGGGGATCCCAATATTAATTTCTAGATCTGGGTTTACTGAATCAGGAGTTCGACTTGCTAGAGAATCTGGCCTTACATTAATTGGCAGAGCTAAAGGAAAGAGAATGATTATTGCTAACGGCATTGAAAGAGTCGTTTTTGATACTGATGTTCAGTCTGTTAAAAGCGAAGACGTTGTGTCTGCTCAAAGAGCACTAATTAAATAAAGGTTTTAATAAATTGGAAATATCAAATGAAATAGTACCATGTGTTATTTTAGCTGGGGGCAAGGGAAGAAGAATGGGTGGAAAAGAAAAAGCCCTAATCCCACTCTTAGATAGACCATTGTTATCTTATGTTTTGGAAAAAATATCTGGTAAAGTTGCCCCAATAGCATTGAATATAAATACAAACTTAGAGCAATTCACTAAATTTGGTTACCCTATTATAGAAGATCCAATAAAAGGTCATCTCGGACCGCTAGCAGGAATATTGGCTTCTCTAAACTGGGCAAAACAACATAATAAAGATTGGGTTATGACTTTACCTTGTGATACTCCGTTTCTTCCACATAATCTTGTCCAATCCATGTTAAATGCCAAAAATAATCAGCCAGATGTTGATCTAATAGTTGCAAAATCGAGAGGTTTCAATCATCCGGTAATTGCGTTGTGGAAGTCTGAAATTAATATTAAGTTAAAGAATGCATTAGATGAAGGTATTAGAAAAATCGATATCTTTACAAACCAACTTAAAATTGTTTATGTAGATTTTGATAATATTGATAATTCAATCTTTGATCCTTTTACTAATTTAAACTCGCCTCGAGATCTAATATATGCTCAGCAAATACTTGGAAAGTTACCTCCTTTTTTTGGCCTAGCTGGCTGGTCAGGATCGGGAAAGACAACACTTTCTACTAAATTAATAGAAAACTTTACCAAAATTGGTATCAATGTAGGAACTTTAAAACATGCGCACCACAAGTTTGATATAGATAAAAAAGGCAAAGATTCCTATAATTTAAGAAAAGCTGGCGCTCGACCAATGATTATCTCCTCAAAGGAGAGGTTTGCTTTAATACAAGAGAATGACGAAAGTGAAGAAAAAAGTTTATTTGAAATGTTAGAAATATTCTCTAAAAACCCTATTAAAAAATGTGATATAATTATAGTTGAAGGCTATAAAAATGAAGATATACCAAAGCTTGAAGTATATAGGCCCATTATTAAAAAACCTCTTTTGTTTACAGAAGATAAAAATATTTTTGCTATAGCTTCAGATGTTAAGATAGAAGCTTCAATACCTACCTTCGATTTAAATAACATTAATTCAATTACTGATTATATTATTCAAAAATATAAAATATCTTAAAATATTTTTTTGTTGGAGTTCAAAATGGCTAAAAACAATACTATTATTACAAAACCAAAATTTCTAGATCTTTGGCCTACACAATTTATGGAAATGTCTCTACCTGGTCATGAAACTGCCAATGCTGTTATTGCTGATATAGTTTTATCTAATAATGCAGAACAAGAAAATATGACAGAAAATTATGTTAACCAAAACATATTAAATATGGATCATCCAGCTATGTATTGGTTGAAACAATGCTTAGATAGAGCAATATACGATTATGCTCAAAAATGTGGAATTTCATATGAATTGAAATGGTCTATTCAAGGTTGGGGTAATGTCAACATGAAAGGAGATTATCATAATCTTCATAATCATCCTCACTCTTGGTTATCAGGCACTTATTATATCAACGTTCCAGATCAGTCAGACGCAGAAGTTTTTAGATCAGATCTTAATCCTGGATCAATAAGTTTCTTTGATCCAAGACCTCAGGCAAACATGAATTCTATCAAAGGTGATAAACAAGTGGACGCTGAACATCGCGTTCTACCAAAATCAGGAGATTTATTATTATGGCCTGCTTTTATTCATCATTTAGTTCATCCTAACATGTCAGATTTTCCAAGAATATCTATTTCATTTAACGTTATAGTAAAATGGGACAATAACCTTATTCCAGATTAATTCATTATAAGCCTCTATGATCAAATGGATAAAAATTTAATAGCTCTCCCTTTACAACACTTTTATATTCCATAGGTATTTCTACTATACCGTCTGCTCCTGTTAACGATGAAATAACTCCCGCACCTTTTCTTCCGTGAAGTGTAATAAACGTTTTGTCATCTTCATTAACGATTTTAGCACGAAGATACTCTGCTCTACCTATTTTTTTATTGTGTTCAAAACCAGACGGTAATTTGATGCTTAATGGATTTAAATTAACTCCACCTGCAAGCTTAATAATCAAAGGTTTTATCAATAATTTTGAACACACAAAGGCTGCTACAGGATTTCCAGGAAGACAAAAAATAATTTTTTTTCCCAACAAACCAACAGCCATAGGCTTGCCCGGTTTCATCGCTAATTGCCATACTATACATTTTGCACCTATATCTTTAAGGGCATTTTGAGTGTGATCCTCTACGCCATCAGACGCTCCACCTGATGAGATAACTACATCACTTTTAGATAAGCACTCATCATACTTATTAGCTAAATCTTTCCTTTTATCTTTAACTATTCCCAAATCAATAGTTTCTAAATAATTAGAATTTAATAGAGAAAGTAACATTGGCCTATTAGCATCGTAAATTTGACCATTTAATCTTTCTTTGGATATAGAATTTACTAGTTCATCGCCTGTAGAAATAACTGATATTCTTATTCTTTTATAAACTTCTATTTCATGATTACCAGATGCAGCAAGTTGTCCTATATCAGCAGCATTAATAATTTTACCTTTATTTACAACTATTTCATTTTTTTTTAAATTTTCTCCTATAGGGCGGATATTTTGATTTTTAGTAATATGATCTTTTATTTCTACTTTATCATCAATTCTTTCACAATTCTCATGCATAACTACTGTATCAATTCCTTTAGGAGTAACTGCACCCGTATAAATTTCTATAGCTTCATTAGGATGAATTATTTTGTCATAAGGATGCCCTGCTTTTGCGACACCTACCACTTTCAATTTTAATTGTGGATTAGATGCAATTGTTTTATGCAATATTCCATAGCCATCTACTGCAGAATTTGTAGTTGATGGTAAATTTATTTCACTTTTGATCGTAGAACAATTCACTCTATCTAATGAATTTTCAATTGGTATTTTAACAGTTTCATTTTTCAAACTAATTCTTTCAATCAGTTTGTTTTTAGCGTCTTCTAGCTTTGTAGGTTTTACAAACATATTAATTCTTTATTAGAAGATCATAATTTTCAGTGATAAATTGATTGATCAACTCTTTATCTATTGCAAAATTCACACCTGCATCGATATCTGCCTCTTTTGTATAAATAGCGTCAACCATACCAATTAACTCCCCATTTTTATTTACTAATGGTGCTCCAGAAGCACCCGGGTTTACAGCAGCATCTGTTTGGATAAAGTTTTCAATTTGATTAAAGCCTAAATTTTTTCTGTTTTGTGCTGATATAATACCGCATGACAAACTCAACCCTAAGCCAAAACTATTTCCAATTACACAAACTTGATTTCCGATATTTATATTTCCTTGTGAAGTTTTTATTGCCAGTCCATTAATGTTGGATTTTAAAACGGCTATATCTCTTTTTAAGTCAACCAATACTACCTCTGCTTGGTGAGTAATATTGTTATAGTCTTTAATATCTACCACTTTTGCATTTTTAATTACATGCGCTGCAGTCATAATAAAGCGTGTATTTTTAGTCTTTTGATCTGGTGATATATAAAAACCTGTCCCTGCAGGAGCTGTCCCCAACGGAGCTCCAAATCCAGGCCTATTATATCCCGGCCAAGTAGGCAAAACAATAACAGTTGACTTATATGATACTTCCCATGCGCGTGATGCATCATCACTCTGAGCACTAAACGTTAAAAATAAAATATTTACTATGAAAATATAAAAAATATATTTTATTTTTATCATTCTTTTTTATTCGTTTGGTTGATTTTAGATACTATAATCTTACGTTAATACTAGACATAACGTTTGCAGAATCCATACCCATATTTATTAGTATATAATATGCTACAACACCTATTACTATACTAAAAACTCCACTTGTTAATACCATTTTCATTGGTTTCTCCTTTTTAATTAGTTACTTTTTTTAAATATTTAATTAAATCACGTCTATCTTCATATTTTTTCATTCTTTGAATAGGCATTTTAGTTCCTGGTGTTACTTTATCAGGACCCTCATCAAACAGTTGATTTATTGTACTTTCATTCCAAATTAAATCTGATTTTATTAGTGCCTCAGAATATTTATACCCTTCTAATGTTCCTGCTTCCCTGCCAAATACTTTATATAAAGTTGGCCCTGCTCTTTTTTTCCCATTTAAGGTCAAAGTATGACAAACACTGCACTTCCTTGCAAATTGTTTTTCTCCATTACCCACTTCCTTAATTGGATTAAACCTTCTTGCAGGACCAGGTCTTTCTAATATTTCAGGTGGAAAGTCAAAAATTTCCCATCGAGTTAAAAAATCGTCTAACCCAGCTACAATTAATGAAGAGTCCTTTGGAAACAAAATATTATCCCATATTGGTCCGTTAACTGCGTTAAAATCTCTTACCAGTGACCATTTTTTTGTGTCAAGGATTATCATTCTTCCTTTAGCATTACCAAAACTAATTAAGTTTTCTTTTTTTAAGTAATACATAGATAAGATTGGAGTTCTATCCTCGCCTAATTCTAGTATATTTTTATCTTTTTTATATTCGCTTATGATAATTTTCCCATCGATTGATCCATATGCTATAAAGTTATTTTTTTCACTCACTTCAAATACAGATACACCCCACCCATTTTTAACAAGTGGCCTAACAAATTCTCCATTTTCTCTCTTCCATAATCTAATTTCTCCATCATAGCCTGAACTATATATATATTTATCATCATCTGAAAACTTAACTGAATATACTGGACCTTTATGTCCCTTTATAAATCTGATGTTTCTTCTTTTTTGTATATCCCAATAACCAATACTTCCATCCCAACTAGCAGTTAGTAAATATTTGCCATCTTTTGAAAAGTCTATATCTACTATTTTACCCCTATGTTTACCTAATACATTTGGAATAATTTCTTTGTTTTTTAATAGTGGTTCACTAATTGGCCACAATATTACTTTATTATCATCTCCGCCAGAAGCTAATAAATTATTAGATGGAGAAAATTTTACAGTATTAACAGATGCATCATGACCAATTAACGTATTATTTTCTTTTATTGGATTTAAATTCCAAATTACAACAGAATAATCAAAACTTGCACTTGCTAAATATTTGTTATTTTTTGATACAGCAAGGCCTTTTACAGGACCACCGTGAGCTGTAAACTTTTCTATTGCAAATGTATTGTTTATTAATAAAAAAAAGGGCATCAAAATTAATAATAATATTTTGATGCCCTTATAGATGTCTAATTTAAACGTCATTATTCTTATTTAAATTACTCTGCAGGTTCAGGTTTTTTGTTTTTTTCGTCTTCATCCTTTACCCATAAATTATGATGCTCTTTAGCCCAATTCCTATCAACTTTACCGCTGTTCATTGCATCAATTGCGCCTTCCATACCTACAGAACCAATGTAAATATGTGCGATGATCATAATCATTAATCCTAGTGAAACAATACCATGCCATAATTGATTATATTGTTGTTCTTGGATAGCTGTTAAGTTTGTAGGTAAATCTAATCCAAAAACATTTAACATTGCGAATGTTTCAGAAAACATAGTAGTTTCAAATGGAAACATCAGTGCTATACCAGACATACTTACTGATAATCCACCGATCATAGTTATCCAAAATATCATTTTTTGACCTGCATTAAACTTTTTCGCAGGTGGGTGCATCCCAGCTTTAAAAATTCCACCTCCTTTTTTTAACCATTCCCAATCAATTTTTGTTGGTATATTATGTCTTACCCATAATACAAATGCTAATGCAAGGCCTATCATAAAACCAAAAGACAAATAATTATGTATATATTTTCCAAAAACTGAAATAGCACTAAAGAACTCGGGTCCTATAATAGGTAATAGAACATACCTTCCATACAACATATTTAGTCCAGTGAATGCAAGGAGCACAAATGATCCAGCCATTAACCAATGAGCAAATCGATCAATTGTAGCAAATCTTAGAATCGTTTCACCTGTCAATCCAGATTCAACTTTAATCTTACCTCTGTAAAGATAAAATACTATTAATAAACCAATAATTCCAGCTAGTCCAATTCCACCAAATACTGAAATAGGACCGTTCCTTAAAGCTCTCCAATTATCACCTTCTGATTGTATCATGACTGCAGCTAGTTCATCTTTCATTTGAGTAGATCCAGTGTTCCCGTTCCTTACAAATCGCCATAAATCTGCATCAGATTTTAATCCTAAAGTTTGACCAGGGACTTCTCCTTTTGATTGAGCCATGGCAATGTTAGAGTTAGAAATAATGGCTACGTTTATTAAAAAAACCATCATTATTCCCGCAATAATCTTTTTTATCATTTTTTCCTCCTAACAAATTTTGAAGTATTAGTTACTTCTTTGTCTAGATGTATGCATTCTTAGTTTTGTTACTAATTTTTCAGAAAGAGCAGTATCCTTTTTACCAAGATATACACCCTTTTCATAATTTAAAACTCTATTTTGCTCTTCTTGTCTACAAGAACTCATTAAAATGGTGCTTATCGTAAATAATATCAGCAATATAATTTTATTGAACATTTTTACCTCAATTTTATTTAGGTATTGTAAGAATCAAAAAAAAGGCGGGAACAATGTTCCCGCCTTTTCGTATTATAGATTAACCTTTTAACTGGTATGCTGTTCCCCATCCCCAGGCTCCAGAACCGAAGCCACGAGCTACAACTCTTTCTCTGAATATGTTGGCAACTTCATCGCCGTCACCAGCCAATAAAGCTTTTGTTGCACACATTTCTGCACATGCCGGGAGTTTTCCTTCAGCCAGCCTGTTACGACCATACTTTTGAAACTCTGAATCTGACATGTCATTTTCAGGTCCGCCTGCGCAAAATGTACATTTATCCATTTTTCCTCTTGAACCATAATTTCCAGCTTGTGGATATTGTGGTGCTCCGAAAGGACAAGCATAAAAGCAGTATCCACATCCTATACATAGGTCTTTTGAGTGAAGTACAACACCTTGCTCTGTCTCGTAGAAACAATCCACAGGACATACAGCCATACATGGTGCATCTGAACAATGCATACATGCAACTGATATTGATCTTTCTCCAGGCTTACCGTCTTGAATGGTTACAACCCTTCTTCTATTGATACCCCATGGAACTTCATGTTCATTTTTACATGCTGTTACACAAGCGTTACACTCAATACATCTTTCTGCATCGCATAAGAACTTCATTCGTGCCATTTTTAAGTCTCCCTTAAGCTAGTTCAATTTCACACAAAGAGCACTTAGTCTCTTGCATTTGGGTTACAGAGTCATATCCATAAGTCATAGCAGTGTTAGCTGCTTCACCTAATACGTATGGGTCAGAACCCTCAGGATATTTAGATCTTAAATCCTTACCTTCCATATGACCGCCAAAATGGAATGGTAAGAACGCTACACCTTTTGCAACTCTTTCAGTGACTTGTGCCATCACTTTAATCCTTGCACCCTCCGGTGTAGCAACCCAAACCATTGCTCCATTTCTTATGCCTTTTGAATTTGCATCAAATGTGTTTATTTCTACAAACATATCTTGTTGCAATTCAGCAAGCCATGGATTTGATCTAGTTTCATCTCCACCACCCTCATATTCAACCAATCTTCCTGATGTTAGGATTATTGGAAATTTCTTTGAGTGATCTACGTCTTGAATAGACTTATATAAAGTTGGAAGCCTGTAAGCCATTCTATCAGAGTATGTAGGATAATCTGCTACAAGATCTCTTCTTGAAGTGTACAACGGCTCTCTATGCAATGGTATTGGGTCTGGAAATGTCCAAACTTTTACTCTTGCCTTAGCATTTCCAAAAGGAGCACAACCATGCTTAATTGCCACCCTTTGAATTCCACCTGATAAGTCAACTTTCCAGTTGGTTTTATCACCAGCTACTTTATCAATTGCTGCTTTTTCTTTGGCTGTTAAATCTTTATCCCAACCAAGTTTCTTAAGCATTGCCATTGTAAACTGAGGATAACCATCCTTGATTTCAGAACCAACTGGGTATGAGCCTTCGGCTAAGAGATTATTTCCCTCATGCTCAACTCCAAATCTTGCTCTAAAACATAACCCACCCTCTGCTACTGGCTTTGATGTATCATAAAGCAAAGGTGTTCCAGGATGCTTCATTTCTGGATTTCCCCAACAAGGCCAAGGAAGACCATAATAATCACCATCAACTTCACTTCCTACAGCCTGCAAAGTTGTTCTGTCAAAAACATGCTGATTTTTCATGTGAGCTTTTAGCCTCTCTGGTGACTGACCAGTATAACCGATCGTCCACATTCCACTATTAAACTCTCTAGTAACATCTTCAATCAACGGCTCATCGTTAGTAACCTTAATTTGCCTAAACATTCTGTCTGCGAAACCAAACTTTTTAGCAAACTTATAAATGATTGTATGGTCAGGCAATGAATCAAATGAAGGTTCAATAACTTTCTCTCTCCACTGAAGAGATCTGTTAGATGCCGTCACGGATCCGTAAGTTTCAAACTGAGTTGTTGACGGAAGTAAGTACACGTCGTCAGTTTTATCAGAAAGAACAGCTGAAACAGTTGGGTATGGGTCAATTACGACCATTAAGTCCAATTTCTCCATCGCTACTTTCATTTCTTTCATTCTTGTTTGAGAGTTTGGCGCATGACCCCAGAATACCATCGCTTTTAGATTGTCAGGCTGTTCAATGTTAGCCTTATTTTCTAAAACACCATCAATCCATCTGGATACGGGTATTCCCTTTTGGTTCATTAGGCTCTTTGTCTTACCGTCTTTACCCTTCATTGAAGCAAATCTTGCTTTAATCCAGTTATAGTCTTCTCCCCATACTCTTGACCAGTGCTTCCAAGCACCAGCGGAAAGCCCATAATAACCTGGTAACGAGTGAGATAAGATACAAAAATCAGTTGCACCTTGAACGTTGTCATGTCCACGGAAAATATTTGCACCACCACCGGCAGTACCCATATTACCTAAAGCCAACTGGAATGCACAATACGCTCTTGTATTATTATTTCCATTGGTATGCTGAGTTCCACCCATACACCAAATAAATGTACCTGGCCTATTATTTGCAACTATTTTAGCAACTCTTTTTAATTGAGAACCTGGAACTCCAGTAACTCTCTCTGTCTCTTCAGGGTTCCATTTTTTTACTTCGGCTCTTACGTCGTCCATTCCATACACACGTTGCCTAATAAATTCTTTGTCCTCCCACTTATTTTCAAAGATATGCCACATAATACCCCAGATTAGGGCAACATCTGAACCCGGACGAAACCTTACATATTCGTCTGCATGAGCAGCAGTTCTTGTAAATCTAGGATCACATACAATTATAGGAGCATTATTTTGCTCTTTAGCCTTCATAAGGTGCATTAATGAAACTGGATGCGCCTCTGCTGGGTTTCCACCAATTACAAAAATTGCTTTTGAATTGTGAATATCATTATATGAGTTAGTCATCGCACCGTAGCCCCAAGTGTTCGCAACACCGGCAACTGTAGTTGAGTGACAAATTCTAGCCTGGTGATCTCCGTTATTAGAACCCCAGTATGCGTAAAATTTTCTAAATAGGTATGATTGCTCATTATTGAATTTAGCAGATCCTAACCAATAAACCGAATCAGGACCTGATGATTTCCTTATGGATTCCATCTTGTCACCAATTTCGTTTATCGCATCATCCCATGACATACGTGTCCATTTCCCACTAACTAGCTTCATAGGATACTTTAATCGTCTTTCCCCACTAGCTGTTTCACGAACTGATGAACCTTTAGCACAATGAGCTCCAAGGTTAATCGGACTATCCCATCCTGGCTCTTGTCCTGTCCAAACACCGTTTTGAACTTCTGCCATAACAGTACATCCTACAGAACAGTGCGTACAAACTGTTTTCTTAATTGAGACGGCTGCATTGGAAGCAGCTGCCTGAACTGGCTTAACATTTGATCCAACTAAAGCTGCAGCAGTAGCTAATCCTCCAACAGCTAATCCAGAACCTTTTAAAAAAGCACGTCTATCAACGACTTTTTCAGTAGCTCTACCAATGAAAGATGAAGTTTGGGAGCCTATCGCCACCCCTTTCGTCTTCTTTCTAAGCATAGTATTCCTCCTAAAATAATTTAATTTAATTTAAAATCTTGCAGTTTCATAATAAGTCTTAACGTGCTTTGTTTTCTGGTAGCCTGAACCAGTAGTATTCATTTTCTCATCAGCAGATACTGTTTTTGAGACAGTTGCAGCAACAGTAGCTGCCGCAGCTGTAATTGCCGCACCTTTTAAAAAGTCTCTTCTACCGTTTAGTGGTTTATTACTTTTCATTTTCTACTCCTCATTAATAAAGCTCAACTATTTGAGCTTATGAAACAGGGGCCTTCCGCTACCCCGTAACATCCATTTTGAACGATGATCGTTCTATTTCGATAAATTCCCTACCTATAGTTCCAACTGGCGAATAAAACACAGCTATTTTAGAACTTTCAATATCCCTCATTAATAAATCTGCCCATGGAGCTAAATGTTTATTAAAAAAATCTCTTTGCTCCCCAATTGAGTACTTTCTATTAAACTTTCCAAGAATCAGTCCTGACATCATATCAAACAAACTTGCAATATGATCTTCAGGCTCTTTGACATTTTTTTCTATTTCAATACCTATTTCTGTCATGTCGTTTCTAAGCTTAGCTAATGGCTTGTCTTTTAGAAAACCTGTTAAATAATACGATGCAAAAGGAAGCAATTCACCTCTACCTACACCAATAAAAATCCTAACATATTCATCTCTTATCGTGGGGAGATCAAGAGATGAAGCTAATTTTGCTAATGTTTTAATAGATTTGCCAATAGGAGTATCATCTGATTCTAGAACAGTTAGTTTCTCAACTAATTCAGCAGTTGGCTCTGCTCTAAGAAGGCTTGCTAGAAATGAATACATATCAGCCCTAAGCTGATCTTCATTATCAACAACTTCTCTTTTAACTGTATTAATTGAACTCAAATTATATCCCCCAAATATACTATTTATTATATTTCAAGAAAAATAAAGTTTTTTTTAATTAATCTGTTAAATAAAAAAGTGATTTAACACTTTGTTTTTGCTAATGATAATAATTATCATTAAGATCTAGGTTTGAAGACCATCATTTTGGGGGTCGGCTTTTCTTCAACCGTTGTGTTTACAAAAGAATTCTCATCAATAAGGTTTAACTCTTCATTTTGAATTTCTAAATTTTTTACATTTACAGCATTATCTGTATTTTCTAAATTTTTATCATTTGTTGTCTTATCTTTTAACTTTTCTTCTTTTTTACTTTTTGGTTTAAGAGCCTTAGTTGTTTTTTTCTTAGCTTTAGAATTTAGGTCTTTATTTTCTAATTCTTTTTCGCCTTCTTCATTATCTACAGAATTTTTATCTTCATCTTTTAATATCTCCGAAAGATACCCTTTACCCACCTGGTAAGCTGTCTGCATACCCTCTATGACAGTGGCAGCATCCGTAAAGTCTTCGTGATAGTCATTTATCTCAGCATCAGCAAATCTAATGATTGGATTTAATTTCCAAACTCGTCTTAGTGCAATCTGTCTAAGTCTATCGGGAACCCCATCTTTAAAGAATAAGTCTAAACCTTTTTCTTTTTTTATTTTTTCAGGGTCTGGAAGTTTGAATTTTTCTAATAATTCTTGATCGTTTAAATCACTGTACTGACTTTCATCAACTTCTTCTTTTATAACTGTTTTTTGCTCATTTACATTACTTTCTTGTAACTCTGTTTTGCCCTTAATATTTTTCTCGTTGCCTTGGTCATGCTTTAGATTTGATTTTCTTTTTGACCACCTTGACATAAACCCTTCTTTGGAATCAGCATTAATTTCATCCTTCATTTATTTCTTACTCCGTTAACTTTAAAGTTAATTATATGTGTTTTTTAGTTTTAAACGAGCATCTCCACCACGTTTTACGTTCTGGTCAATATCCTTTTTATCTCTCTTCCTTTTTTTAAATTCTTCTGGATGAAAATGAAATTCAACAAATTTTTCTAAAAGTTCTGCAATAGGTCCATATAATGGAATTTTTTCTACTCTATCTTCACCACAATCTTCGTAATCTTGAATATGATAGGGGGAAAGTGATACCTCGGCTAAATGTATGTCAATATTATCATCCTGTTCATTATTTTTTTCTTCTTCATCAATCAAGTCACCATCCCTTAATACTATATAGACTGATGGATCTGATGATTGTAGATTTTCAGCATAACCCTCTGATTCTGCGTGATGCAAATCTATTGATGCTTCTGCAAAATACAAATTTTTATTAAGCCCATCTTCTTTTTTAACCTCATTAATTAATGGATATATCCTTACATCATTTATAGGGGGATAACCTAATCCTCCACTTACCTCTAAAGGTATTAAATCATTAATAACCCATTTATGACTTTCCCAAATATTGTTAATTTCTTTTCTTTCCAAAATAATTCTTACTGCATATAAAAGATGCTTTTCATTCTCTATGTTTTTCATTTTGTTCTCAATTAAGCCACATAATTAAAATATACATGTTTACAAATTAGCAACATAAAAGATCAAAAAACAAATTAAAAATTTGTGTTTAAAGATAATTTAATTGACAATTTACACATTTTAACTCTTTGATGCAGGTATCTTGGGAGTTTAAAATTGGATATTGATAATAATAAAATATTAATTTGCAACTGTGAAAAAACTATGAAAATCGATGGTGATGGACTTTCAAAGGCCTGCTCATCAGATACAGTGTGCAACGTTTACAACAATCTATGTGGTTCAGAATTAAATGTTGTGCTTGATCAACTAAAAGAAACACAAAATTCTAAAAAAAATTTATTAATTGCTTGCACACAAGAACAAAAAACATTTGATGAATTAGCTGAAGAAAATAATTTTGAATCACCAAAAACTTTTAATATAAGAGAATTTGCCGGATGGTCAAAAGAAGGTGAGAAGTCAACGCCTAAAATAAGTTCTTTAATCCATTCATCACTAAAAAGAAACAAACAAACTCCTAGTTTAACACTAGAATCGTCAGGGAGATGTTTTGTTTATGTAGATAACAATAAGGGCGATAAAGCAATTGAAGTAGCGTTTGATTTTTGTAAAAAACTATCCTCTCATCTTGGTGTCACATTAATGGTAAGTAACATAAAAGATGATTTAATTTTAGAGCCTCAAAATTTTAAAATTACAAAAGGAACTATAAATAAAGCTCAAGGGTATTTCACACAATTTAAATTAGAAATAAATCACTTTGCAGAAAGCTTGCCAAGCAGTAAATCAACAATTAATTTTGGGGACTTTTATAATACAGTAGATACTGACTGTGACTTAATTATAGACCTAAGTGAAAACACACCTATGTTCACGGGCGCACATAAGCGCGATGGTTATTTTAGAGCAAGTACTAACAGCCCTTCCGATCTTTTTAATATTTATGCAAAAGTAATTGAAATGATTGGGCAATTTGAAAAACCTATTTATGTTGATTTTAATGAAAGTTTATGTGCGCATTCCCGAAATAGTATTACAGGATGTACTAAATGTTTAGATGTTTGCCCAGCTGGTGCGATCCAATCAATTGGAGATATGGTCTCAGTTGACCCTGGTATATGCGGTGGATGTGGCTTTTGTGGATCTGTATGTCCTTCAGGTGCAATTCAAACAGATTATCCAAGCCTAGATATCATTTTAGGTTCATTATCTGAACTAAAAACTCAATTTGTTTCTGCAGGTGGCAAAGACCCTGCTTTAATTCTTTTTGATACAAGCTTTGGTAAGGAAATGATCAGTTTAATAGCTAGGTTTGGAAAAGGATTACCTGCCAATGTCATACCCTATGAAATGCACTCTGTTGGAAGAGTTGGTCACGATCTTCTCGTTTCTTCATTCGCATTAGGCTTTAAAAAAATATTTATTCTTATTAACCCAAAAAATAGCGAGGAATATTCCTTTTTACCCAAACAAGTTGAGATAGCTAACTCTTTACTTTCTGGGATTGGCAAGAATGACAAAAAGTCAATATCGGTAATAGAAGAAACTGACCCAGAATTGGTAGAAAACAAAATTTATCAAACTACCGAATACACAAAAATCAAGCCCTCTCCTTTTACACCTCTAGGCGCACCTAGAGGAATTTTGCGAGCAGGTATCCAAGGACTGTCAAAAAGTAATAATAATAAAAATCCCATGATCCAGTTACCTGAAGGCTCGCCTTATGGAAAAGTTGATGTTAACCTTGATAGTTGCACTATATGCTTGTCTTGTGTAAGCGCCTGCCCTGCTGGAGCCCTTCAAGATAATCCTGATGCTCCTCAATTATTGTTTAGAGAAGATGCCTGTCTTCAATGTGGAATATGTGTGGCAACGTGTCCTGAGAAGGCAATTTCGTTAGTTCCTCAATTTAACCTTAACGACGAAGCAATGTCAGCAGAGGTCATTATTGAAGACAAACCCTTTGATTGTATTGAATGCGGTAAAACATTTGGAACCACCAAATCTATAGAACGAATTATAGATAAACTATCCTCTCATTCAATGTTCGAAGCTGAAGGTAGAACTGAAATGCTTAAAATGTGTGAAGACTGTAGAGTAGGAGCTATGTTTGCTCAAAAAGATAAAATGCTTAAAGCAAAAGAAAGACCTAAGCCAAGAACTACAGATGATTATTTGAACTAAGTTTTTATAGTAAATCCGCTAAAGGAAGATTTGTTAATAGATTTTGAGGTTTAAACTTTATTATTGATTTTTCTCCCATAGCCAACCCAACATAAACTGGCTTGCCTTGCATTGATTCTTTAAACCCCTCTTTAGCTTCAAGCTGAAACAAACATAAAATTTGTTTTAATCTTTCTTCGCTAACATCTAAACCTTCGTAGAGGTCATTTAAAATAGAAGTAGAATCACTATCTAAGCCTAAATGCCAAGACCATTTGTCATCTTCAATTTTTTGCATTGGTTGAACAGATACCTCAATTGATAAAAAGTGATAAATCCATTTCTCCATTACTCTTGCTAGAGCGTCTAACCCTGGCTTTGTATAGGCTAGATCAATAGACGTATCGAACTTATCTGATCTTTCCCAATAATTATCTGCAGAACTCTCTCTTAAAATATCAATATCCACCTCTAATTGATTTGAGCCTTTTTTATCAATATTTTTTTGTTCTGCTTGTAATTGAACTACAGCTTCATCGGCCACCATAATTTCGTCTTCAGCTATAGTTACAACTTGGGTTCTAAAAAATAATTCAGAAGCTCTTATCTGTAACGCAAATGAGTTTTCATTAAGAATATTTCTTAAAATAATTTGTACTAATTGATCAACAAAGAGAGGTGGAAAGTTAATAGGCTGACCTCTTGCAATAGCTAAATACGCTGCCTCCAAGGTAGGATAATTAGACAAAAACTCTCTAAACTTTAATATAACCTCGTAGTTAAAAACCACATCTTTATCTTTGATTGCTTCAAGATCTGTTTTCTCAAGCTTTATAAAAGGCGACTCAACCAACTTTTTATGCAGTGCTATTTCAGCTTCACAAGATTCGTCAATTGGAGCCACTTCAGGTCTATAAAAATAGGCTCTCATGAAGTCTTCTGTAGGAACAAGACAACCTGTTTGATCTTTATCTAAAAGATGCCATCCAGACGTTAACCAAAAGTCGTTTATTGTCATTATTTAACTTCCTCTTAAATTTTAATCTTCATCAACAACAGTCCATATTTTTTGTTCAGCACATGATTCTGCTTTTGGTAAAGTTCTAAAACGTTCCTTTATGCCTTCTTCTGACCATTCTCTTGAAACACTTAAAAGACTTCCTAATTCATGATCTTTACACAAATCACTCATAAAATTAATTTCTTCAGAAGCAGCTTTTTCTGCAATAGCTTTAGAAGGAGCTCCATAATGTTCTATAAAATATTGACCTACATTATGTTTTAACTTGATTAAATCATCTTCATTAACTTTTACAAGACTTACTAAGGTAGAATATCCAAAACTAGAACAGCCTATAAATCCATTAGAAAAAGCCTGCTTTACTTTACCTTTTAAATCTTGACTCTGAATATTACTAAAACTAAACGTCCCTACCAAAGCAAGCTCACCCTCTTCTGCAGCAACTGGAAAAATATTTAAATCTGATTTATCAAAGCGAATGGTTCTTGCAAACTTCATGTTAAATCAATGTCCCCAAATTGTTCAGAAATATCTACGGGCGACAAAAATAGTTCTTTTCCATTTGACTTTACAATAGCTAGACCATTTTCATCTAACCCAACCCAAGAAACTTCTTGACCATTTTTTAAAGAAATTAACTTAGTCTCTTCTCGTCTATTGTTCCATGCCTCACTAACTGGCTTGAAACCCTCATCTTCCCATTGACTTACCCATGCAAGAAAATGCCTAGACAAAGATTCTATAGCTCTTGTTCTAGAGACATACCCTCCCCCCTCATCAGCTAAAGAAGTTATATCTGCATTAATTTCGTGTTCACTAATTTCAATATTATTATTTAAACGTAATTTTAGACCCACCACCATCCAATCAGGAATGGACTTGTCATCAGTTGACGGCGCAACCTCAATTTTAACAAATCCAGCCTCACCTCGGTTTAAAAAAATAAATCCGGGAAAAGAATAAGTTACAGCTACTTCTGGAGGAGCAAGGGCGCCAATGGCATCTCCTGCAGCAACCATCAAAATATATAACATTTGATTACATTTAATTTTAGGCACTTCCGGCGATAGTATAATTGCAACTTCCACATATTCTGGATTTTCTGAATAAAGAACAGTTCCAGTTTCACTTTTTCCCGCTACGGCTATTGCTTTAGCAAACACGTCTACATCTTTAACTACTGGAATTGGAGTTAATATAGGAGGTAGTAGAGGTGGATCGTTTTCATTCGCTGGATCTGGTTCATAATATAAACTCATGATAATTCCTCTTCATTAAGCTTTATTGATTTAATAATGCTTTTTGCGATTAATCTATAATTCTTTGATTGAATCGATTCTGGCTCTGATATTATTATAGGAATGCCAGCATCAGAACTCTTACGAACATCTACAGAAATTGGAATTTCTCCTAATAATTCTATCTTTCTTTTCTTCGCTTCGGCTTTAACCCCACCTTCTCCAAAAATATGGTCAATCCTACCACAGTCAGGACAAGACCAGTAAGACATATTTTCTATCATTCCTAAAACAGGAACGTTTGCCTTTTGAAACATTGTTAGAGCTTTCACTACATCTAATAAGGCTATGTCTTGTGGAGTTGAAACAATAATAGCCCCAGCTAGATTAACTTGTTGTGCTAAAGAAATTTGTATGTCACCTGTTCCAGGTGGTAAGTCTATAACTATCACATCTAAATTGCCCCAGGCTACTGAATTTAGCATTTGAGTAAGAGCGGATTGAACCATTGGCCCTCGCCAGATCATAGCTGTATCATCCGGTACCAATAACCCCATAGACATCAAACTAATTCCATAATTTTGCATTGGAGCAACCATGTCGCCGCCAACAGATGCAGGTCTTCCGCTAACTCCCAACATTCTTGGCTGAGACGGACCGTAAACGTCTGCATCTAACAAGCCTACTTTATAACCTTCTAATTTTAGAGCTATGGCTATATTCGCTGATGTTGTGGATTTTCCAACTCCACCTTTACCTGATCCAATGGCAACAAATCTCTTAACATTACTTTCTAGAACTTTCTCAACTTTCTCTTCTTTTTCAGAGTCAAATGTCGAAGTTTTTTCCTTATTTTCATGAGCAGTCACTACTACTGTAGCACTAGTAACACCCTTAATATTTAAAACTGTTTCTTGTGCAAGTTTTCTTATAGGTTCCATAGAAGCACCTCTATGAACAGGCACTTCTAAAGTAACAGATACATTACTATCCTTGACGGTAATATTGTTAATTAAACCAAGAGAGACAATATCTTTAGACTGTGAAGGGTCTTCAATTTTTTTCAAAGCCTCATAGATCAAATCTTCGTTTATATTAGTCATTTTTTTTAGGAAGTAATAATGTTGAGTTAATAGTATGATTAAAATTTAGTTCTTCAATTTTTATCTGAGCTGTAATGTTTAATGAAGAATTTTCGCTTAATTCACCATCCTCAATTTTTTTATTAATCAAACTTTCCAATTCTTTATGTGTTGTAACTCCTAAGTTTTTTAAAAATTTCCTAAAACTTACCTCTGAATCTGTCATTTCAGACATATCTTTTTTATCTCTCATAATTTTTCTCCAATGATGACTAAATTAACTTAAATATTATTATAGTTTAGGATCAGCTAAATGCTCTCTTAACATATCAATAAATTGAGCTGACAAATGCTTGACATATTCTTCGTGATTATCAATTTGTATAACATTTTTTCCTACATGAGCTGAATAACGAGCCGCCGCATAAAGCATAATATATTTTAAGTCCGTCGACTTTACTGTTTTATTTTTAGTGTTTGCAAAAGTAATAAAATGATCAGCTAATTTTAAGAAGTTCTTACCGTCTAGGACAACTTGATCAGTTATTTTTTTATCTGAGCTTTCTGGTCGCTCATGCCATTTTGGTAAATCCATGATTATTCTATATCTCCCTTATAAAATAATAAACTAATTTTAAAATTTTAGATAGCATACAAATTTTCTTCTTTATTTAAAAATTGTTTCTTATTTATAAAATTTTAAAATAGAATAATATTTTTTGGGAGTATATGAAATGGAAGAACTTTGGAAACTTGACGCTTTTGAAATTTCAAAATTATTTAAAAAAAAAGATGTATCTGCAGTTGAAATTTGTCAACAAACAATCAATCACATTCAGAATACTAATCCAAAAATAAATGCTATTGTTGTTGATACTTTTGAGGAAGCAAAAAAGACAGCTAAACTACTTGATAAAAAGTTAGCTGAAAATGAAAACTTAGGTGACCTTGCTGGAGTTCCAGTAACTGTTAAAGTTAATACAGACCAAATAGGTTATGCTAGTACTAATGGTTTGAGAATACAAAAAAATCTTGTTGCAAAAGAAGATAGTCCAGTAGTTAAAAATTTAAAAAAATCTGACGCTCTTATTGTTGGCAGAACTAATACTCCTGCTTTTAGTATACATTGGTTTACAAGAAACAGCCTTCATGGACACACATTAAACCCTCACAACAAAACTATTACTCCTGGTGGATCTGCTGGAGGAGCTGCTGCTGCAACTGCTACTGGAATGGGAGCTATTGGTCATGGAACTGATATAGCTGGATCAATACGTTATCCAGCTTATGCGTGCGGAATCCATGGATTGAGGCCAAGTTTAGGGCGCGTTCCCATGATAAATTATACCACTCCAGACAGACATATAGGCGGACAAATAATGGCTGTTTCAGGACCATTGGCTCGTTCAATAAAGGATATAGAAATCGGACTAAAGGCAATGAGCCAAGAAAATTTTGACGATCCTTGGTGGACACCAATACCATTCTCATTTGATAAGCCTATAAAAAAAATAGCATTAATTACCGAAATTAAAGGGTTAAAGGTTGATCCTGTCGTCACTGAAGAATTAAAAAAGGTAGCAAAATGTTTAGAACAAACTGGCTGGATTATAGAGGAACCTGAAGCTCCAGATTTCTCAGAGGCTGCTAAATTTCAAGCTGCCTTATGGCTTGGTGAATTTAGAAGAACTGGAGGAGAAGCAATAAAAAAAGAAAATGATCCAGATGCGTGTTTTATATATGATCAAATGTCTAGAAGGTGCCCTGACACTAGCTTAGATAATTTTATGGACGCACTTCAACAAAGAGCTAAAATAAGTAGAGACTGGAATAAGTTTTTTGACAAATATCCTTTGATACTATGTCCTATTACTGGAGACTTACCTTTTCCAGACTTAAAGGACCTTGAATCACCATCTTCATTTGATTTAGTTTTTGATTCTATGCTTCCACAAATTGCTCCCCCTTATTTAGGTCTACCAGGATTATCTTTTGCAACTGGAAAAACGGAAAATAATATTCCATTAGGGGTCCAATTTATTTCAAGAAAATTCAGAGAAGATGTTTTATTAAACGTAGGATATGAGTTGGAAAATCATTTTTCACCAATAAAACCTGTAATTCCTAATTACTGATGACAATCATAAAATAATTATTGATAATTCAATTTATAATATTATAGATTTTAATATGATTAAATTTATTTAGAATTTTATATGTTAAAAACAAATATTAAAATTACATATGCTGAGTCTTGGTTACCAATACATCATAGGCTTTTGATACATACCGTAGAATTCCTATCTGCAAGAATTTCTCTAGAAAAACGATATAAAAATTTTATTACTTTATCTCACAATAAAAGAGGAACGGATTTATGGAAACATGCATTAAGTTCAATGGGGATCCAAACGCCTAAGCTAGACCCTTTGCCTAAAAGGAGTAAATCAAAAGGATTAATTATAGCTGCAAATCATCCATTTGGAGTGGCTGACGGAGTTTTTTTATCTTGGTTTGCATCAACTGTTGATGAAAACTTTAAGGTTATAGCTCATGGAGTTCTTCAACGCGAACCAACCCTTGCAAGTAACATTCTTCCAATAGATTTTAGTAACAGAAAAAATGCCATGCGAGATAATGTTGTCACTAGAAAAACAGCTATAAAAACACTTAAAGATGGAGGCGTTATAGCTATTTTTCCTGCAGGCGGCGTTGCCTGGTCAAGAAAAAAAGGCTTACCTGTTCAAGAAGATGATTGGAAACCAATGCTTGGAAAATTGATAAATGATTCGAATTGTGATGTAATAATTACTAAGTTTGAAGGACAAAACTCAAAGGCTTTTCAATTTGCATCTAGAATTCATCAAACAATAAAACAAAGCTTATACTTGTATGAAATCAAAAAAAGCCTAGACAAACCTATGAAATTTAAAGTCTTGGAATATTTTAAAAATCAATCTTTACCTAAATTAAATGACAAAGAACTATCTATTTATCTTCAAAAAAAATTGAACAAAGCCAATTAATTATTAAATAATTTACCACCTTTTTTGGATAGTTCTGGCGGTGCTGTTGGTCTTTTTAAAAAGGTATCAACGTCATTAACATCTAAAAAGTTATTACCTGCTTTAATTATCTCTTCGTTCTTTAGCTTGTTTAGTGGTGTATATTTTGGATGATGATGATCTATAAACGGATTATTTCTAGCTGCATTATAACAACACAACAATGTCCAGCGTCTGTTCGGAGAATTATTTTTATCTGATCTGTGAAGAGTATTACAATGGAAAAACAAAGCATCTCCCGGATCCATTTCACAATAAACTAATTCTAGGTGTTTTTTTGCTTCATCAACTCTTTTTAGATCAACCCCAACTTGACCACTTTCAAGCAATGCATGATCAATTCTACCTAAATTATTTGATCCAGACAAAACTTGCAGACAGCCATTTTCTTTTGTGCATTTATCTAATGCAATCATGACAGTTGCCATGAGAGGAAAAAGACAACCATTATTATACCAGTAACCATAATCTTGGTGCCACTCCCATGCGCCTCCTTCAAAAGGTTCTTTTGCCGTAATTTTTGAGTGATAGTGGTAGACTTCTCCGCCGAGCAATTCTTCCATGGTATCAACGATTTTTTCTGATCTTGCTGTTACACCATATATACTATCATCGGGATGATTCCATGCCATCATTTTAGTACTTAAGCCTTCAGAGTCTTTTCGATCATATAAATGTTCTCTTATAGCTGGATCTTGGGTTGAGGCATTTTGTAAAAGTTGCGTTTCCTTTTTATTAAAAAAATCTTTAACAATTACATAACCGTTTTTATGAAAGTTATCAGTTTCCAACTTGTTTAGAACAGATGCCATTTTATCTCCTCAAGAAATTAATTTAATTTTAAGATATTCTTTTTAAGTTATGCCAATTAATATAACTTTTTTTAACATCAGCTTCACAAGTAAAAACCTCAAAAACTTCTTGTAAAAAAGTTACAAGATTTTTACTCATGACCTTTTGATTTCTTAAATTATATTTATTCTTTAAAAGCTCCACCCAGATGGTCATTGCGCTATGTGTTACTGCTATTGGAATTGGGTCAATATTCGTAATAGTTTCACTTTTAAAGTCTTTATTTAAATTCATAACTAATTTTTTAAAATCTTTTTGTAAATCAATTAGTTTATGTGACATAATTTGCGTTGAACCATCAAGACTTTCTTTAGTATTAGGTTCTTTCTCCCATTTTCTATCTAACAGTTCTCTTATAGGTTTTGGAATTTTCTTTATTTTAAGATTTAAATTTTCAAAATCTGAAACTATATTATTTAACAATGAGATACTTTGATCATTATTATTAATATTAAACTTTTCGCCAGACTTATAAACATTATAAATTAAATACATTCTTCTAGAACTTTCAATTAGTTCAGTTAAAGTTAGCTTAACAAATACACTTTTCTTAGCTCTTTTAATTACCGACCTTAATTCGGATTCTATTTGTTCTTGTTTTTTCATAAAAATCTTAACTACATTTTGTCAATTTTTTTAATACAATTATATAATGTGTTCTTCATACACATTTTATACAATTCTTTAGTTTTATAACGTTCTTCATCGCTCATTTTCTTTTCTAACATTACAATATTTTGTCTTGCACCATTTATGTTAAGATCTTCTGCAAAACGCCACCATAGATGAGCCTTAGTGTAATCTTTATCAACACCTTGTCCTTGATAGTACATATTTCCTAGCAGCAATCTCGACATAGGATGGCCCTCTAATGAAGCGTATTTAAAAGACCTAAGAGCTAATTTATAATTTTGTTTAACACCTAAACCTTTATAATATGAATGGCCTAGTGCATAATTTGCTAAAACATTTCCTTGATTTGAAGATAGAAAAAACCATCCAAATGCTTCATTATGATTTACAGGAACACCTAGACCTTTTTTATACATAACACCTAAATTATACTGAGCTTTATCATCACCTAAATTAGCATGATAACTTAAATAATATAGAGCTTTCTTGTACTCTTTGTTTTCTAATGCTTGATAACCTCTTAGATTATCATTTGCCATAGTTAGAGAACTAAAATTAAATATAATTACAAAAATTAGTTTTATCATTTTAAATTTCACTTTTATAAGGTCTTAACTTATAATTATTTAACTACCTTTTAAAAATCAGAACAAGTAGTTTTACCTTATATTTTTTAAATTACTTAATTAACTAATAATATATATAAAATCGATATTAGAATATGGATCCAATAGTGTCCTTTATTAAAACTTTAGATAAGATTTCAAACAATATTCCATCATCGCTATTCGCAATTAGTTTGATGATTATATCAGGTTTATTTTTTGTCCTGATGCATAGTGCAGTGAAGTATTTGTCAAAAGAAGTTCATATTTTTGAAATCGCTTTTTTTAGATGTGCTTTGGTAATATTTGTTTTAGCACCAATTATTTTTCAACAAGGAAAAAAAATTTTTAAAACTAAGCAACCTAAAGTTCAGTTTCTAAGAATTACTACAAACTCCGTTGCTATGTTATGTTTTTTTTATGGAATTTCTACTACTCCTTTAGCCCAATTAACAACATTAGGTTTTACAGTACCAATTTTTGCTACAATTCTTGCTGTTATCTTTATGAAAGAAAAAATTAGATTAAGAAGAACAACAGCTTTAATTGTTGGCTTTATTGGAACAATAATAGTTATGCGGCCTGACATTTCAATTGAGTTAGGAGCATTATTAATAATTTTTTCATCTTTTTTATGGTCAATTTGTCTTATATTTATAAAAAAGCTAACAGAGACTGATAGCGCTGTGACAATATCACTTTACTTTGGGATTGGTATGATACCAGCTACTTTTGCTCTAGCTTTGCCAGTTTTAGAGATGATTGATCTTAGACAATTTATTATCCTTATTTTTATAGCTGTTACAGGAACTTTAGCTCAAACAATTATGAACTCAGCGCTGGAAAAAGGGGAGCTAGCATTACTTCTTCCATTTGATTTTTTGAGGTTAATTTGGTCTGTATTAATTGGTTATGCATTATTTTCTGAAGAGCCCACTATAACACTTTGGCTAGGCGGTTTTCTAATTATAGGTTCAACTTCTTATATTGCTTGGAGAGAAGCAACCCTTAAAAAGGTGGATGAAAAATTATGATTGTAAATAAATTTTATCAAATTATAAAGCTGATTCTCCGCCATGGTCTGCTGACCATTTTGTAGGATTATTTAAAAAACTCTCCACTTCACCAATCGCACTATTATCAAAATAATTAAATTCCTTAGCTACTTTCAAAACGTCCCACCAAGTTGCCAACGAATGCATTTGTAAACCTATTTTATCTAATGCTATTTTTGTTTGGGGAAAAATATCATAATAAAAAACAACAAATGTATGATCTACCTTTGCACCGGCTTCTCTTAAAGCTTCACAAAACTTAATTTTACTATTCCCATCTGTTGTCAAATCTTCTACTAAAAGTATTTGAGAATCATTTTGAAAATCCCCCTCAATTAAAGCATTTCGTCCAAACCCTTTTGGTTTTTTTCTTACATACTGCATAGGAAGCATTAGCCTATCAGCTATCCAAGCAGCAAAAGGAATACCAGCTGTCTCTCCGCCGGCAATAGAATCAATAGTTTCAAAGCCTATATTTTGTGTAATAACTGAGGCTGAGAAATCCATTAAGGTATTACGAACTCGTGGGTATGAAATTAATTTTCTACAATCAATATAAACTGGGCTTGCCCAACCTGAAGTAAACTTAAATGGTTCATTAGAACTAAATCTAACAGCCTCCACTTCAATTAACATTTTAGCGGTTAATTTTGCAATGCTCTCTTTATCTAAAAAACTTGTTTGAAACATTTTTTATTTCATCCTCAAATAATGTATCTTTAATATGAAGTAACACCTTGGTATATTTTAATAAAGTGTATTTTTCTTATATTACTTATGAAGTAAAACTTTTATTCTAACGAATAAAGGTAAATTTATTCTCGTCAGATTTTTCAGAAATATAATTATAACCATTCAAATTAAATTGCTTTAAATCTTTAGGGTCAAGCAACCGATTTTGAATAATATAACGTGCCATTAGCCCACGAGCATTTTTTGCGTAAAAACTAACAATTTTTTCTTTACCTTCTTTACGCTCCATGAAAACTGGGGTAACGACTCTCAATGATAAAGAATCAGGTTTAATGGCGTTAAAATACTCATTAGATGCACAATTAACTAATATTTTTGCATTTATATCTTTTCCATATTCATTCAGATTTTCAGTTATTTTATTATCCCAATATTCATAAAGAGAACTTCCATGAACGCCCTTTAGCTTGCTGCCCATCTCAAGACGGTATGGCTCTATAGAATCTAAGGGTCTTAGCAATCCATATAAACCAGATAAAATCCTTAAATGTTTTTGAGCCCATTCAATGTCACTTTTACTCATTGTTTTAATATCTAGGCCTTTATAAGTATCTCCCGCAAATGCAAACGCTGCTGCTATTTTATCTTGCTTTCCAAAATCTTGAAATCTATCTCTGTTTAATTCTGCTAATTTTGGGCTAATATCCATAAGTTTCTGGAGATCATCAGCTGATAAATTACGCGCAATGTCAACTAACTCGCCTACGTTCTTAGAAAAAAAAGGTTGCGTTTCTGTAAATTCATTAACTGATTTCATATTTAGTTTTTTTGCAGGTGAAACAACAACTAGCATTTTTATCTCCTTAGTGTAGGCATTTAAAATTAATGCATTTTCCAATAAAAGTCTAGGTGATGATTTTAATCATAATAAATTTAATGCATTATAAATTATGTGCTAGATAATTCATAAATTATTAAACTTTATAATGTTGTTTTAGAAATGAATTTTCTTTTTTCACAAAAAATTGTACCGGTAATTCTTTTAATATTATTAGTTTTAGTTTGGAGTTCTGTTTGGTCTTTATTTAGGGTTGCTATGGAAGTCATTCCCCCTTTAAGTTTTAGAGTTATTATTGGATTACCTGCTTTCATATTATTATTATTCCTTGGTTTTAAAAAAATGAAAACAGTCAATATTCCTTCAAATGAATGGAAACCTCTTCTGTTAATTAGTTTTTTTAATGTAACATTGTGGCAAGTGCTTATGTTATATGGAATTGGAATGCTTGGTGGCGGCAGAGCTGCAGTCTTAACCTATACTATGCCGATTTGGGCTACTATTTTTGCATCTATGTTTGGTTACGAAAAGATTAATACTTCTATAATTATTTCATTATTTTTTGGAATGTTTGGTATATTTTTTCTGTCTATTGAAATAAATATTTTTGAAAATATCTTTGGCTTTTTAATAACGCTCTCTGCAGGCTTAAGTTGGGCAATAGGCACAATGATTGTAAAATATGGAGGTATTAAGTCAGATGGTTTAATTGTAGCAGGTTGGCAACAAATAATTGGCATACTACCTATTATACCTTTTGCATTCTACTTTGATTTGAATAACTTTGGATCGATTGAGCTTAGACATATTCTAGTCATTATATTTGGAATTTTTTTATCAAGCGCTTATACATATTGGGCTTATTTTACAGTTTTACAAAAATTTTCAGTCAATATTACATCTATTTCTGTAATGGCTGTTCCAGTTTTAGCTATTTTAATTGATTATATTATCGTTGATGTTGTGTTTTCCCTGTTTGATTTTATAGCTTTAATTTTTATAGTTACAGGTATTTTTGTGGCTGCTAAAAAACCATTTAATAATAATAATTAATACCCATACTTACTTTTAGGAATATTCTACTATCTTATCTATAAATAACTTGCCATACTTTTCGAACTTTGTTGTCCCTACACCGTCAATTTTAAGCATATCTGTCTGATTGTAAGGTTTAGTTTGTGACATTTGTATAAGAGAAATATCATGAAATATAGTATAAGCTGGTAAGTTCTTCTCTTGGGCAATCTTAAGTCTAAGGGCCTTAAGAGCTTTAAGTAAATTTACACTTTCATTTGATATATTTTTATTTTCATATCTAATATTTTTTGTTAATTTTTTTTCTAATTTTACCAATATATCTTTATAAAAAAAACTTGTATTATTCTTTAATACTTCAACACCAATATTAGTTATTTGAACCGCACCGTATCTTTGAAAATTTATTTGCAGGTGTCCATTCGCTAGTAATTGTCTTAAGAATGATTGCCAAAAGTTCTTTGATTTATCTTTACCAATTCCATAAACAGATAAGTTTTGGTGCCCTCTTTCAATAATTTTTTTATCCTCTGATCCCCTAATAACATTTATAACATGAGCCTGACCAAAATATTGGCCAGTCTTATAAATTGTCGACAACAATTTTTGGGCTAGGACTGTTCCGTCAATTAATTTAGGAGGATTTAAACAGTTGTCACAATTATTACAACTCTCAGAAAAATCATCAAAATAAGCTAATAAAACTTTTCTTCTACACTCAGGTGTTTCGGCGTAAGATAATAAATAATCTAATCTTTTATTTTCCCTTAATTTATGCTCATTATCTGCATTACTCTCTTCTACCATCTTTCTTCTAATTACTAAATCGTCTAAACCATAAATTAGTAATGTATTAGCAGGTTTCCCATCACGACCTGCCCTTCCAATTTCTTGATAATAAGCCTCCATACTTCCAGGAAGATTTAAATGAACAACAAATCTAATATCGGGTTTATCTATTCCCATGCCAAATGCAATTGTAGCAACAACAATATGAGCATTAACTGTCATAAATATATTTTGAACGTTTTTTCTAACTGACGCATCTAAACCAGCATGATAAGCACTGGCATAGAAACCTTTTTCAATTAAAAAAGCAGAAACCTCTTCGGTTTTGTTTCTTGATAAACAGTATATTATTCCAGATTGACCTTTTCTAGAATTTAAGAAATCAATTATTTGTAATTTCCAGTTTGTTTTTTGGTAAACAGAAAGACTTAAATTTGGCCTATCAAATCCTTTAACAAATACTTTGGGGTCATTATCAAAAATTTTATTTATAATATCTAATCTTGTAGATTTATCTGCTGTTGCAGTAAAACCAACAATGTTGCTATTTGGGAAAATTTTTTTTAATTGTGATAATTTCTCGTAGTCTGGCCTAAAACTTTGACCCCATTTTGACACACAATGTATCTCATCAATGACAAACAAACCAATTTCAAATGATTTTAAATTATTGATCATATGATCAGTCATTAGTCTTTCAGGTGAAATATAGATAATATTAGATTTACCATTTTTAAAATTATTCCATGAGGAAGTTAGTTCTTCTCTAGATTGGTTTGAATGCAGTTGTTCAACATTTACACCACATTCTTTTAAGCTGGAAACTTGATCTTCAATAAGAGCAATCAGTGGCGCTATAACTATGGTTTTTTTTTTAGATATTACGGCTGGTAATTGATAACAAAGTGATTTGCCTGCACCTGTAGGCATTATAGCAAGTGTCTGTTTTTTGCTTAAAATGTTTTCAACTATTTCTTTTTGCCCATATCTATAATTTGAAAAACCAAAAACATTCTTTAATATTTCAATCGCTTTTTCATTTAGTTGTAAAGAGTTCATAAATTTATAAAAAGTTTTTTAAAAGATTAACGCATAAAATATTAAAATTAAATACTGTGTTTGTTGGCGGAGAGGAAGTCCTTCATACCCTTATCTTATAAGGTCTGATACTATACTATAAATTGTTATATTTCAGTATATTAATATATTTTTAGTCTAATAAGGTCTAGTAATATCCATTTAAATATACTACTTTAAGGTGGGTAGAGTGGTGGGTAGAGTATTACATGGCAGTTCTTAAGTCAGCTAAAAGTGTTGAGTCCATAAAAGAGATTGGATACCATAATTGCGGGCAAGGCTTGTACCTCCAGGTATCTAAGCAAGGCACAAAATCTTGGCTATATAGATATACAAGCCCATTAACCCGGACACGGCGAGAGATGGGTTTGGGGTCTTTTAAATTTGTAAGCTTGGCACAAGCCAGACAGTACGCGATAGAAGCCAAACGATTAGTGATAAATGGCAAAGACCCCATTGAAGAACGGAAGAAAGGTCAGGTCGAGGCTCAGTTAAAACAAGCTCGCAATTTAACTTTCAAAGAAATTGCAGAAGCGTGCATTGCCGCCAAAGCTCCTGAATGGAAGAATGCAAAACATGCTCAGCAATGGCATAACTCTCTAGAAACCTACGCTTTTCCAATCTTAGGCGAGTTACCTATCTCAGATATTAATACCGACCTCATACTTAGAGTCTTAGAGCCTATCTGGATAACAAAGGCAGAAACCGCAAGCCGTGTTCGTCAGCGCATTGAAACAATTTGGGACTATGGTAAGGCAAGAAACTATGTCGGTGGTGAGAACCCAGCGCGTCTACGTGGTCACCTAGATAAAATTCTATCGAAGACCGTCAAAGTGAAGCGGGTAAGGCACTTTCCTGCTCTACCCTACAACAACATTGGTATTTTCTTACAGGAGCTGCGGCAGCGAAATGGATATTCTGCCTTGGCTTTAGAATTTCTTATCTTGACTGCAGCTCGTACCAGTGAAGTTATCGATGCAAAGTGGTCTGAGATTAATCTTGAAAAGAAAGTTTGGACAGTGCCTGCTAGTCGCATGAAGGTAGGAAAAGAACATCGAGTTCCTTTATGCAAGCGAGCAATCGAAATCCTTTCAAATATTCCATCTAATAGAAATCTTGAAGAACATGTTTTTTCTGGGTGGAAACAAAACAAAGGTTTGAGCAACAATGCTTTACTAACCTTAGTTAAGAAGATGGATCGATCTAATATAACAGTTCATGGATTTCGAAGCACCTTCAGAGATTGGGCAGCTGAGGAAGCGCATACATTCTCAAACGAAACAATTGAGTTAGCACTAGCCCATACAATCAAGAACAAAGCCGAAGCCGCCTATAGACGCGGAGATCAGTTAGAAAGACGTAGAGAACTAATGGCTGCTTGGGATGATTATACAAATCAGCATACTCGGTCTAAGGATTAAGAAGATGAGCGCTAGAAAAGGTCAAACTCGTCTAAAAAAAATAGCCATTCAGATATCTCAAAACAAACAGCTGAGCCCAGAAGATAAAGAATTCTTGGTTAAAGCGTTGATTGAAATATCTAATGGTGGAGATGCAGAAACCGCTTTAGGTGTAAAATTTAAAAAAGGTGAAAGAAAAAGCAAATACGCAAAAGATACAAATTTGATTTTACAGTTAGCTTATGGATGGCTTGCAACAGCTATGGCACCAGAAAGTGAGGGTGGATTAGGAATGACCCTGCAAGATGCAACTACTCAGCTAACAGAAGAGTGGGGTAGGCTTCCCTCGGCACAAACTCTGCGACGTTATTGGAACAACGTAAAAAATACTCAAGAAAGAGATTTTGAAATAAAAACGGATTAAAATCCCGATTTAAGTCCTTCGACTAACTTCTTGGTTATTGTTATCAATTCAATCAAATCCATTAATTTATGATTGGAGTTGGTTAAAATGGCGACAGAAATTAAACGACAACGTATTCTGCGGATGCAAGATTTACCTGATAGAATTGGGTTTCGACCTTCCACTATTTACGAGCTGATTGCTAAAGGCAAATTCCCACGGCCTTTTAAGCTAATGCCCGGGGGAAGAGCAGCTGGATGGCTCGAAGCTACGATCGATGATTGGATCGCGTCACGAAATGACGACAGCCAGCACAACAACACAAAGTGAAACTGAATAAGCGGTTCTACAAAGATTGGGAGATTGAGAAGTACATTGATGCGTCTTTCGATGACTTCTTTGCAGACAAGATTCATTTATTTGGCGAAGAGGCAGTGTCGATCGTTGATGAAATCGA
>ENA-OWPI01000931-OWPI01000931.1-marine-metagenome-genome-assembly--contig:-NODE-931-length-35771-cov-8.261360_pt1 | contig 35771 bp, 24 predicted proteins | sample MGYA00238138_ERZ651775 | MGnify/ENA primary metagenome ERZ651775 (study PRJEB26906, sample SAMN06265043) | marine metagenome | isolation source: Helgoland LTER site | place: Germany:Helgoland, sampling...
ATCACGTTAAGAATAAGCTGCATCGTTGTGTTGATAATCGTTTTGCCGCCGGGGCTTCCCGCGGTAAAAACAGGCTTACCATCTTTCGCAACAATTGTCGGTGTCATGCTCGACAACATACGCTTTTGCGGTGCTACGAGGTTTGGCGCAGTGCCGATGGCGCCACGTGCGTTCGTCACACCTGGCATTGCATTGAAGTCGCCCATTTCGTTGTTGAGAAGGTAACCGCCGCCAGCAACAACAATTGCCGAACCATAGCCGTATTCAAGCGTGTAGGTCATGCTGACCATGTTGCCGTCTTTATCTACCACAGAGAAATGCGTCGTTTCTTCACTCTCGTAAGGTTCGGCAAACTTCGATGGATCGCTAATATCCGCCTTCGCCATGTCGATTGTCGCACGCTGCTTCGCCGCATAGTCTTTGTCCATGAGACGAGTAATTGGCATTGCTTCATTAAAGTCGGGGTCGCCTAGATGCTCTGCACGATCGGCATAAGCGCGGCGCATAGATTCGGTGAGTACATGCAGATAAGCAGAGGAGTTGTGACCCATTGCGCCAAGGTCATAACCTTCGAGGATATTCAGCATCTGAATTAACGCAACGCCGCCCGAGCTCGGCGGGGGCATGCTAACAATCTCGTATCCGCGGTAGGTGCCGCGCACCGGTTCGCGCTCGACCGGCTGATAGAGTTCAAGGTCCTCTTCGGTGATGATTCCGCCGTTGGCCGCCATAAAGTCAGCGAGACGCTTTGCATTTTCGCCCTTGTAGAATCCGTCGCGCCCATTCTTTTGGATAAGCTCTAGCGTGTGCGCGAGGTCTTCTTGCACCCACAGCTCATCTAATTCATACGATGAGCCATCTGCCTTGAAGAACTTTTGTTGTGAAGAGGGGTATAGATCGAAGCGTGACTTATTACGCAGGAAACCGCTTTGCAACGAATACGTAATCGGAATTCCTTCGCGTGCCAGCTTAATGGCTGGTGCGACTAATTGCTCCCACGGCAGAGAGCCACGCTCCTGATGCGCCTTCCAAAGTCCGGCAACAGTCCCAGGAACACCGACAGAGAGGGCTCCCATATGGTTTGAGTTGTTAACTACATTGCCATCGAGGCCCAAGAACATGCGCTCAGTTGCCGCTAAGGGTGCCTTCTCGCGGAAATCGAAGGTGGTCGCATCACCGTCTTCACCGTGATAAACCATGAAGCCGCCGCCACCGATATTGCCTGCGGTAGGCCAGGTAACCGCAAGCGCAAACGCCGTTGCAATCGCTGCATCTACCGCGTTGCCGCCTGCCTGCATAGCATCAACCCCCGCCTGAGAGGCGAGCCGCGAGGCGCTAGTGACGATACCGTTCTTAACGCGCAGAGGCGTGCGCCCACCTTCTGCAAAAGACGCTGTAGCCATTACTAAGCTAACTAGCAGTACAACAGTTTTTATAAAACCTTTCTGATTCATCGTGGCCTCCGCCGTTGCTGAGTGACCTATCCTTATCGAGCCGGCTAATCCTTTACCTCTTTTCCCCTCGCCTTCTTGCACACCAGTGAGTGACATTCACTCTCAGCGACTTTCACTCTTAGTGACCTTCACCCTCAGTGACCTTCACCAAAGACGGCTCAGTTTCACGACTGTCTTAATGTGAAACTGCTACAAGGGACGGGGACATAGCGGAAAATTGACCAGACCAATTCCAAGGGCTGAAAGTTTATCAGATTTAATCCATCGCTGAACTAGTTTGCTTGCCGATTTCCCCACGCAGGCTGTCACTCTCCGCTCGCCAGTGCTAGATTATCGACATAGGTCGCAATCACTTCGGTTATCGCGCTGCCTTCTTATTTACTCGCGCCAGTTTAGGACGCCCTTTACTCGGTAACACCACAAGCTGATGAGGTCTTAGTCTATGCTCCTTCGCCATTCCCCCAATGCATTCACCCCCGTGCAACGCCGTTCATTAATCGCTGCACTAGTTACCTCAGTTGCGCTTGGCCTAAGCGCCTGCAGCGAATCAGCCGACCCAGCCCCAACTGATGCTATTACGGCCGCGCCCGTTGTAGCGGAGCGGGAGAGTGAAGAGCAATTTCTAGCACGCGCCCAAGCAATTCACGACAGGGTCATAACAATCGACACGCATGCCGACATCAATACCGGCAATTTTACCGAAACCGTCAACTACACCATGAATCTCGATACACAGGTCAACCTCGTCAAAATGGCAGCGGGCGGTCTCGATGTCGCCTGGTTTATCGTGTATACCGGCCAATCAACTTTAGACGAGGCAGGCTATGCAGCCGCCTACGCTAACGCGATCGACAAGTTCGATGCGATTCATCGTTTGGCCGAAGATATCGCCCCCGATGAAATAGGCATCGCTTACACATCGGACGATGTTCGCAGGCTTGCGGCAGAAGGCAAACAGGTTGCCATGATTGGCATCGAGAATGCTTATCCGGTCGGGTTAGACCTTGCAAACATCAAAGACTTTCACGATCGTGGCGGCCGCTATATGTCCCTCGCACACAACGGCCACAGCCAGTTCGCCGATTCGAATACTGGGGAGACCGCGCAGGATTATATTCACGGCGGCCTGAGTGACCTTGGTCGCGAAGCCGTCGCCGAAATGAATAAATGGGGCATTATTATCGATGTCTCGCACCCGTCTAAAGACGCGATAATGCAGATGCTGGCGCTCACCCGCGCCCCCCTCATTGCCTCGCATTCTTCTGCTCGCGCACTCACTAATCACACTCGCAACCTCGACGACGAGATGCTACTTGCGATAAAAGACAACGGCGGCGTCGTGCAGACGGTTGCCTTTGGCAGTTACATAAACGAAGCGCGCCGCGTGCACTTAGAACAAGGCAGACAAGCCCTTACCGAAAGCATCGCCTCTACCCTTGAGATCGACATTCTAGCACCGAGTGACATAGCTCAGCTTAGCGACGCCGCGCGCGGGGCATACGAAGCGTCTATCGAAGAGGTGACAGCACAGGTACGTGCGCGAGTTGGCGCCGAGGTTAATGCAACAGCGCCCCCGGCAACGGTCGCTGATTTCGTCGACCACATTGACTACATGGTTGGCTTAATCGGTGAGGACCATGTTGGCATTAGTTCCGATTTCGATGGCGGCGGCGGCATCGAAGGCTGGAACGATGCGTCAGAAACTTTCAACGTGACGAAAGAATTGGTTCTGAGAGGCTACACAGAGCAACAGATAGAAAAATTTTGGAGCGGCAATCTGCTGAGGGTGCTCGACGAAGTGCAGGCGGTCGCCGCAAGAATTCAGGCGGAGTGAGACGGCACATCAAGGCTATAGCGCCAAAGGAGACACTATGAGCTCGATAATTCCTCTCTTCCCAAGCGCTGTCATGGTGTGTAGTGCAAAGCATACTCTTAGCGCTGGCGAAGAAGCATATATTCGCAAGGTTGAGTACGGTGATAATTCAGGAAATCTTAAGAGCAGCAGCGACAGGATTCTGGAGCAGCCAGAGCTTGCTGCCATGCAGGCTTTTGTGCAGAAACAAATAAAGAGCTACACACAGAGTCTACTCAAACTCGATAGTTCGATCGATTTATACATTACGCAGTCGTGGTTGAACAAGGCAGAGAAAGACCAATACCACCCGCTGCATAACCATCCGAACAGCGTGCTAAGCGGCGTGCTGTTTCTCTCGGGCGGCGGCAAGCTCCCTCCGATCCGATTCCATCGATTCAATCCGCTGTTTCCTCTGGAGCTAAATTTCACGGAGTTGAATGATTTCAATGCAACCTGCCGCTGGTTCGAACCCGTCTATGGGCAGCTGATCTTATTCCCTTCGAGTCTTTTGCATGACGTCACGCCGAACAAAACAGATAGCACGAGGATAACTCTTTCCTTCAATACCTTCGTTCGCGGAGAGATCGGCAATGACGGCGCGCTTACCTCGCTGACGATCTAGACCTTACTATTCTCAGGGTGACTATTGATCGAAAGTGGCCCCGCTTCCGGCCAGGCAAAAAAAAACCGCACACCTCTGTGCGGCTTTCTTTCTGTCGCTCTCAGTGGCTGCTGCGATAAACAGCCACTGAGAAAGGAGTGAGGAGGCTACTCGCTCCGAAAGGTCTAGTCTTGCGGGTTACCCTTTGGCGTACCCGGCTTGCGGTACTGACCGTAGAGATACTCTTCGGAGAACTCTGCGCATTTAAATTCTAACAACTGCATGTTGTCTTCCAAGTGACGGTACAACGGAAAGCTCACAGTCCAAGGCGCCGTAAATGTGTTCGGGTCTGTAATGGTTGCGCTGTAATCGATATGGTTAGGGCCCATTGGCGTGTAACGCTCCTCGACTACCATTTCCCAGCTGTGATGGTTACCTGCGCGGTCAAACCACGTGTCTGGCATCTGTCCTGAAACGCGAACGACCAAGGTGTCGCCTTCCCAATGCGCGTTCGAATGACCCATCCACGCATCGACCTGCGATTCGATTTCTGGCTGATCAACATAGAGAATACGATTCGCTTCGGCGAACTCGTAAGAAATCAATATCACCTCTTGCGACTGCACGATTTGAAAAGGGAACGGAAGTGCATTGGCACGCGGTACACCTGGCATGTAGCACTTTGTCAGTGGGTCTTTATTGATCGCGTCAATGCGGTTTGCATCACGCTGTCTAAGGCCCTGCTCGTTATAAGGGATTTTGCCACCCTCAACTATGCCGAGGCCCGCAGGGATCGCGGACAGCGCGCCCATAACATCCGAATGAGGACCTTCAGCAGCCGCGTGTGGCTCAACATTGTAATGCGCCGAGGTCATTGCCTGCCAAATACCGCTCAGATCAGGCTTGCCGCTTGGCGTGCGCGGTGCTTCTTGTGCAAACGCCGCCGTTGAAATCATCGCCGCTGCGAGTGAGATAAGGCCTGAGGCCGCGAATACTTTTTTCATTCTTGTGTTCATTTACTACCCTTTAATGCTTCTGCTGATTTTTTTGTACGCAAAATTAATTACGCGCCATCCTTGATTAAAATGCCTTGAAGGAATGCACGCCCTAGCGGCTTATTGAGAACTCGCGTTAGTCACTTTCGCCTTCGGCTGCCATTCTTTCTTCTGCGCGCATGCCGCGAAGAATATTTGTCATGCCGTAATTACCTTCATGACAGGCGTATTCGTAGATCTGCCCGGCGACTTTAGTCATTGGTACGATCGCTGTGATTCGGTCGGTAAAAGTAGACGGATCATCTATGGTAAAGGCGTATTCTACCGTATCGTAGGCCGTGCGAGTAAAGCGCTCAGTGAGCACCATATCCAAATTAGCGCCGGTTGAGTTAAATGTCTGGCGCAGCCCATTGAAGTTTTTAGTTTCGACAACTAACGTGTCTCCATCCCACCAGCCGCGAGAATCGCCAGACCAAAGGCGGATATCATCATCAATTGGTGCGTCTTTGGTAAGCGGGACTATGCGCGCATCGTGAATCATTTCGGTCATGATAACTGCAGTATCTTTGTTCTGAAATATCTGCACGTTATTATTATAGAGACTAGGCACAAAAGGAGGCCCAGAGTTGAAGCCAACTATGCAGCGTTCAGAGAGCCCGCGATCTTCATGTCCGTCTTTGGCAATGCCGCCTACGACGTAGCGAACCGGCCGTGATCCGGGGATATCAGGGCCCAGACCGCCATATTGCCTTGGCGCCCCCTCGACAGCCTCGGGTACTCGCCCATCTTTCGGATACACAATGTGCGAGGTGCGAACAAGGTCGCCAATACCGGCGCTTTCGAACCAAAAGTCATTATAGCCACCGGGATTATCGCCCTCGGGTGGTGCATCCGGATCAACCACGAGGGTTGCGGCAGCGGCAGCGGCAGCGGCAGCCGCGGCCTCGACTCTCGCCCGCTCCTCGGCTACCTCTTCGGGGGTGAGAAACTCTTGCTCACCGAATCGACGGTTGCGCTGCATGGGGATATTCGAACTGAAATTCCACACGCCTTGTAAATCTGGCTGGCCATATTCGGTGCGCGGCGCGGTGTAGTCATCGGACTCTTGTGCGGCTGAAAAACTGCTCGTCGTAATGGCTACTGGCAATAATGCTGAAAAAACAAATAGTTTACGGAAATTCATGGTTGTCTCCGAGGACAAAATTTACACTGGATCAAGGTAGAGACTTACACCCCAATAATCAACAAAAAAGTAGCGCTAAAACATAATGTGACGCCCTTAGTCCCGCGTGGTCACCTGTAAAAACATCGCAAAGCTAACCTTTTTTCATCGCATCGCTACCCTAAAGGGCAAGCGCGAGAAAACAAGGATACCGAACGCGTATAAAAAAACCCGCAACCTCACGAAAAGAGAAGTTGCGGGTTTTCCAGCAACGGTTTGTTGCTGCCTTTTCAATTAGTGCTCAGGCTCAGCCACAAAGACTAGGCCTGAACATTTGATTGTTTTTAGAGGTCGAACTGAACGCGAGCATAGAAATTGCGCCCCATCGGGTCTTGAAGACCACCAATCACACCTGCGAACTCTGGAGAACGTTGCGCCTCCCTGTCAAACAAGTTACGCGAACCGACAGTGAAATTCACATTGTTACCCAAGACCTCGAGCCCGCGATATGTGTAGCCTATATCCATCTGAGTCCAGGCCAAAACGCCAGTTTCAGCCATATTGCCAGGTCGGTTGTAGTTTGCAAAATAATCCAAGTGCGTGAACAACGGACCGTCATAAGGCATGGAGTCAATATAGCGGGCAATTGCGTTCACTGAATGGTCGCCTTTATTCCATCCAATCTGCAGATTGGCTTTCAGCTGAGGCAACTCAGGAGCGGCACCTGTAGTGTCGTTATATTTGCCCGCAGCTTCAACGACAGGCTTGGTCGAATCTTCTTGGTACAAGAACGAGTCGATGTAAGTCGCCGATAAACCGAGGCGGAAGTTACCCAACCTGTCGAAGCTAAAACGGTAATTTGCCGAAAGGTCGAAGGCAGTGACTTCAACTGACGACGCGTTTGAGCTTCCCGTATTTACCTGAAGAATTGAGAATATATCGCTTGGGTCTCGCTTAATGCGAGGATCAGAAAGCCCCGAAGCTAGCCAAGATTGGAGCTGGCCCGCAGCCGGCTGGTTCGCTGCACCTACGCCGCTACCAGAGAATCCCGACCAATCTTTATAAGCCTGGAAATCGATTTCAGCGACCTGCTGGCCAGTTGTGTTTACGATCCTGTTTTGGAACTCAGTGTTGTTCCAAGTCAAGTGTAAATCGAAGTTCTCAAAAACCAAATCAAAACCGGCTGATTGGGTGGTTGCAGTCTCATTTTTGAGAAGCGAATTACCCCCCGCACATGCGGTTGTGAAGGCTGAGAATGGGCCAAACCTATCTGTAACAGTAGAGAGGCCACAGGAGACCGGGTCATAAAGCTGTGAAAGCGTCGGCGCGATAAATGCATCGCCAGTGGTGCCTCGAAGAGTCAGCCAGCTTGTCGGTGCGTAGGTAACACCAAACTTAGGGTCTGTTGATGCCTGCCCTGTGCTGAATTCCTCGCGGCGAACTGCTGCCTCAATTTCAAGGTTATCAAGAACAGGGATCGCTAATTCCGCGAAGAAGGAGTCTATATCCCGGCTTCCACTTGTGATGACTTCAGGCTCTGTACCGCCGATCCATGTATCACCCATCAGCTCTACAGCCGAGGGCATATTCATGAACGATTCTTGACGGAGCTGGTAGCCTACCGCGGCGCCAATTGGACCACCAGGCAACTCGAATCCGCCGAGAGGGACCTCGCCATTCAGAACCAAGTCAAGAGTTACCAGTTCATCGTGTGCCCACTCGGTGTCTCGAGCAGCAATATCGTTCATAACATGTATGTTGGTAAGGTTGCTTGGATCGGTCACAAAGAACGGGTTGTAGCAAGCATCACGATCATTCACCACGTCACAGGCGAGACCTTTTTTCATTGCTTCGATGTCATAATTTTGGTTAGACATTATTTGGAATGTTGACTCGCTCTGAGACCAAGCTGCCATGCCTTCCCAACCGTCCAAAACAGGAACCTGGAAATCGGCTTGGAATGAGACTCTTGAAACTGTGTCAACATATTCGGCAAGGTTGTCATAATCATATGAGTGACCTGTCGGAACAGTATTCGTTTTATTGATTGGACGCAGTGTTCTCGGACGCACGTCCTCATGGAGCGCGATGCCGTTGGCCGTCGTACCGGAGACCAAGTAATCCATCAACCCGTCGCTATTGAGGTCTTGGCTTCCGCGATCAGGCACGCCGTCTCCATTAGCATCGATTCCGTAAAGCTGTTGACCAGACGCATTAGTTGCCATGAACGGGTTGCCTGGTAGCTCACCTCGAATCTGCCCCAGCTCCCCAATACGCGAGTTACCTGGATTAGATGTTGAAGTGTAGGACAGCTGAGCTTGGCGTGCCCTGTATGCTTGGGCGCTGAGCGTAAGAGCGTCATCCACTTCCCAAGTCATATTTGTGTAGAGCTTTGCGTTATCCGTCGGTTCACGGTAGCTTCGAGTGTCTCCAAATTCGAAGTAGCAGCTGCTACCTAACGCCATGCCGTATGGGCTCGCCACCTGATTTGTCAAGAACTCGTCTCGGTCTCCTCTCGCTCCACACGCTGGGTCAATTGCGCGAGATTCGGCCCCTGTGTACTGACCATTCTCATCCCGATTAGGAACATACCAGTTGCCTGGGGAGTTACTCGAAATGGTCAATCCTGAATTAGCAAGCACTGGGCGCTCGTCCCAGCCAAGTCGCGAGTTAGATCGGAATTGTCCGGCAACAACCACATCTAGATCACCGATATCACCGCCCCACATCATTTGAACAGAGTGCTCGTCGTAATCTCCGCGTTCGTCGCCTTCGGCGTACGTTTCGACCCTCAGCCCGTCAAAAGACTTGTAAGGAACAAAGTTCACAACACCGGCAACAGCCTCGTTACCATAAAGCGCAGCGGCGCCGTCGGCGACAATATCTATTCGCTGGATTGCAATCGTTGGAATCTGCGTGTTCACGTTTTGGTTCGCGAGCCTCTTTCCATCGAGAAGCGTCAGTGTAGAGCGAGGCCCAAGGCCTCGTAGGTCGATGCTAGAGTCGCGGTCTGAAGTTCCCTGAATCGTGTTCGTAATGGCAGAGGAAGCGCCATTAACAAAGGTAAGATTTTGAACTACCTCACCCAGATTGAGTGTTCCTTGCGCTTCCAAGTCCTCTGCTGTCAGCTGAGTGGCCTGCGACGCCGATTGGAAGCCTTCACTACGGCGAATGAATGAGCCCGTTACGACGACTTCTTCGATGCTTTGGTCTTGCGCAATAGATACGCCTGACAGAGGAAGCAGCGAAAGCGAAACTGCCGCACAGAGCAAACTGCGCTTGTGGGGAATAGCCTTATTATTAAAACTCATAGTGTCTCTCCAGAGATTAGTACCGGCATGCTAGATAGCCACGTTCGCGTGGCTGCTCTATCCTACCTCTTTTTTTATTCGTGCTAGCGTGGGCTTGTGCCATAGGGCTTTTGCGACAGAAAGATCCGTATTTTTCGCGAATCTACTACCTATCCATCACTTGCGGAGAAAAACTACAATGAAACTAAATACATGGAGGACAACCTTCTCCAAATAGTCTAATTATTAACCCGCTAGTCTTATTATTGTGTCAAGCCTATCACTAGACGTTCGTCGAACAAACAATCCTTAACGCTGTTTACTTTAACTTTTCGACTGACCTGATCGTATGTACTTACGGCCATCCTGTCAAACCCCAGTTTTAGCCTCCGTTTTAACCAATAATGACTTATAAATTTTGCGATAAGTTTGGCAAAAAAAAAGCCGCATGAAGCGGCCTTTTCTGTCACTTTGCTCAACCTCCGATTACTTTCGATTAACTTCCGATCACCCTTCGATCACCCTTCGCTTACCAGCAAAAGTGACGCCGCGCCGAGCTTAACCGCTAATCGTAACGCTTGAGCAGACTCGATGTATCGAGCCGACCGCCTCCGGCTTTCTGGATTTCTTCATAAAAGCCATCAACAAGACGGGCTACAGGAAGCTGCGCACCGTTATTCCCCGCTTCTGACAAGGCAATCCCGAGGTCTTTTCGCATCCAGTCCACCGCAAAGCCAAAGTCGTACTCACCGGCCAGCATAGTCTTATAGCGATTCTCCATCTGCCATGACCCCGCCGCGCCTTTCGAAATTGTTTCGATCAGTGCCTCGCCGTCCAGGCCTGCTTTGCGGGCAAAACTGAGCCCCTCTGCTAGGCCCTCGACGATGCCAGCGATGCAAATTTGATTCACCATCTTGGCGAGCTGGCCGCTGCCAGAGGGGCCGAGCAATTTGCTGAACCGCGAGTAAGCTGCAAGTATCGCCTCCGCGCGATCGAAGGCTGCCGCCGTACCACCAACCATAATCGTGAGCTGCCCATTCTCGGCACCTGCCTGCCCGCCTGAGACAGGCGCATCCAAAAAATGGATACCTTGCTCGCTAGCGAGTTGGTCTAATTCGCGAGCAAGTTCTGCCGACGCGGTTGTGTGATCGATAAGCACTGAGCCCGTCTGCATCCCTGCGAGTGCGCCGTTCGCGCCCAGCACCACTTGCCTCACGTCGTGATCATTACCGACGCAGACGCACACGAAATCGCAGCCGGCGGCGGCGAGTTTTGGCGTCGCGAAAGACGAGCCACCGAACGCGTCAACCCAGCGCTCGGCTTTGTCGGCGCTGCGGTTAAAGACGGCAACGTCATGACCACTTTTCACCAAATGACCCGCCATGGGATATCCCATAACGCCTAAGCCAATAAAAGCCACGCGATACGTCGCCGCCTGACTACCTTGAGTACTGGACTCGGACATTGTGTTACTCCTCCTGAAAAATAGTCGTTACTCGCTTTTTTTAAAAACGCTTACGCCTCGAGAAATGGTCTCGACAATATCAATATCCGCAATGACACTCGCATCTACTGTGCGAGGGTCTTGGGCAAGCACAACGAAATCGGCACGCTTGCCCACCTCTATCGATCCCTTGTCGTCTTCCTCGAAATACTGATACGCCGCGCCGAGGGTGACCGCGTGCAGGGCTTCGATCACACTTACGCGCTGATCTGGCCCGAGAATATGCCCGCTTCGCGTTTCGCGGTTAACCGCGATAGAAACGAGGCGCATGATATTAGGTGGCACGACCGGTGAGTCATTATGAATAGTGAGAGGGATACCGCGATCGAGCGCTGCGCGCAGCGGGCTGATAAAACTCGCCCGCTCGTCGCCAAAACTCAATCGATGCCAGTCTCCCCAAAAAAACGGGTGAACGGCATAAAAAGAAGGCAACACACCAAGGTCGCGCATTCGGTCCAACTGATCGGGTCGCGCAAGCTGCGCATGAATGGCGACGCTGCGGTGATCCGGCAGCGGGCCCTTTTGTGCAATTGCCTCTAACCCTTCGAGCATTAAGTCGATCGCCGCGTCGCCATTCACATGGACAAGAGCAGGCAACCCGCGCTCGATTATCGCAGGGATGCGCCTAAGGTATTCGGAGGGTTCATAGCTTGGATAGGCAACGTAATCGTCAGCCGCACCTGGCGGGCCTTCTCTATAGGGCTCGGTGAGCCAAGCAGTCCGTCCTTGTGGCGAACCATCGAGTGTGAACTTAATTCCTCCGAGTCTGAATCCATTCGAATACTCTTTTTCTAACTCAATCGAGTCGAGCACTTCGTCGCTTATCGGGTTAGCCATCGCATACGCAACCATGTCGACAGGGTATGCCTCTACCGCCGCCTCTTGCCTTAATACCTCAATGTATTCGAGCGGTAGGTTAGAGTCTTGGATTGTTGTTATGCCGTAGCCCGCATAAATTTTGAGGGCTTGCCGCCGCAACTCAGCAAAGCGCTCGGGAGTAAGACTCGCCATCGCATCGGGGAGCAGCGTCATCGCGGTCTCCTCCATCACACCATCGGGCGAACCGTCTGTGAGCCTGCGCACAATCCCGCCAGCAGGATTCTGCGTGTCTGCATTTATTCCGGCACCGGCGAGCGCCATCGAATTGCCGACAGCAAGATGTCCAGACACATGCCGAATAACGATCGGATGCACCGTCGATGCCTCATCGAGGTCGATACGCGTGGGATGGCGGCGTTCTTCGAGCAGCGAATCGTCGTAGCCAAAACCGGTGACTAGCGTGCCCGCAGGGATACTGTTTTGCTCTATGTTAAGCCTGAGCGCGCGCACGATGTCGGCGATCGACTCTGCGCCTCCGACAGGCGGGGGCGATAGATCGACATAGTCTGCCGTGCGTGCAAGCGCCGAGAAATGTCCGTGGGCATCGATGAATCCCGGCAGCAGCGCCTGCTCGCCAAGCTCGACAACCTGTGTCGCCGCGCCGATTAGCGACGCAAGCTCTTGCTCCGAGCCCGTTGCGATAATTCGATCGCCACGCACGGCAACGGCGCTCGGATTTACGCCAGTCATCGAGAGTATGTGCTCGCCAACGTAGACAGTATCCGCAACCGGCGCCGCTGCATCGGCGGCTGTCCCACTTGGTGGTGCCGCTTCATCGCTACACGCGACCAGAAACAGCGCCGAAGCCAGTAATGCCAGCAACGGAGTCTGCCGCCGCCACGCGTTGTTTTTAAATCCGAGCCACGCTCCGTCCTTCGTCTGCAATCGAGTGTTCAATCGCTGTCCCCTTCTTATTTTTAGTTTAGTTATCTCTACTAGCACCATAAGCGCTATGAGCGCTGTTAACGTGCCAAGCCAGAACGCCAGTCTTGGTGCATAAGTCTTATGACCTGCCCCATCGTGGAATAACGCGCGGCGGGGTCCTTCTCGAGGCATCGCATGGCTATTTGCTCGAGTAATGGTGGCACCGGTTGCTTGCTTATTGTCGAAGGAGGCGCCGGTTTATCGTTCAGTGCGCTACTAATTATCTGATGCATTTTCTCCCCCGTTGGTGGCGCTTGTCCGCAAAGCGCTTCGTAAAGCACTGCGCCGAGGCTATAGATATCGGTGCGATGATCTATCGTCGGGTCGAGATTGATCTGCTCTGGCGACATATAGTGAGCCGTGCCTTGGGCTTTGCCCTGCCCGGTTAGGGTGATGTCTTCGATAACGTCAACGGCTGCGTCTGCCGCCGCCACGTCTTCGTCTATTAACCCCGCCTCGCCCAACGCCTTGGCGCCTTTACCATCGGGATGCCAGACCTTGGCGAGGCCCCAGTCTAGCAGCAGCACCTCACCGAAGGGGCCCGCCAAAATATTTTCAGGCTTAATATCACGATGTGCGACGCCATGGTTATGTGCATACTCAAGTGCATAAGCGACCTGCATAATGACTTCCATAAACTGAGTGAGATCGTAGCGCTCACGATAATCAAAAATTTCTCGCAGCGTGTAACCATGGACGAGCTTCATGGTGAAATAAGGATTGCCACGCGCATCGCGTGAGAGCTCATAGGTCGGCACGGTATTCGGATGCTGCAGCATTGCGGTTACGCGCGCCTCGCGAATGAGGCGTTTCTGCTCGATCTCATTATTCGCGAATTCCGGTTTGAGTGTTTTGTAGCAAACAAATCGAGAGAGGTGCAGGTCTTTGCACGATTTGATGAGGGACTTGCCGCCCGTCGCAATCGTGCTAAAGAAGGCGTAACGGGTGCGAGGATCAATTTTTATCGGCAGCGGCTTGTCGGTTTCTTCGAGGAATACCGAACTGTAACTTTTGGGCGGTTCTGGAAAATTAAGCATTAGCTACGATCTCTTGCTGCTAGTAAGGTATCCTATCGTGAAGATACTCTCTTCGCTAGATAAGGCTATCGCCACCCAACATTCTCTCAGCTTTTTTAGCTGACTCAGCCTTTACAAAGGAACGCGAACTCGATGAACAGCTCAGCAGAACAGCGCAAGGAAGCAACCGCCGAATTTCCAGTACGCTATGCCGAAACCGACGCCATGGGCGTCGTTCACCACGCAAGCTATATTGTTTATTTCGAAGAGGCACGCAGCCATTATATGCGGGAACAGGGGAGCGACTACGCCTTAGTCGAGGCCGATGGCTATCGGCTGCCGGTAACCGAAGTGCATGTCCGCTACCTAGGAAGTCTCGTCTACGGTGATCGCGCGCGAGTCCGCGCATGGATCGCTGAGAACAAAAGTCGCAGACTCACCTTTAACTATGAGATATCGAGCGCCAAAGACGATCGCATATTAGTCACCGGCAGCACGCAGCACGTCTGGACCGACCTTGCGGGACGCGTAACTCGAGCGCCCGAAAAATGGACGTTTTGAGGGCTCTCGATCAACGCGCTGAAAATCGGTCAGTCGTTTTAGTTAAAGCGCTTCGAGTATGCGCCGAAAATTTTCATCGTCGGGGTAGCGACCGGCGGTCCAGCCTAACCGGACAATCACCACGTCCTCACTCGGAATCACCATCACTAGCTGCTGACGATTGCCCATAGCCGCGAAACTATCGCTGGGCAGCGATGGCCATCGCAGCGCCTTATTGCCCGCGTTAAGCCACCATTGATAACCATAGGCTGGCTGGTTTGACGAAGTATTTTGCTTGGTCGCTTCGGCGGCCCAGTCGGCACTAAAAAGCCGCACACCGTTAATCTCGCCTTCGTTAAGCATTACCTGCCCGAGTCTCGCCCAGTCGCGCGCAGACGCATAGAGGTAGGAGCTTCCGACGAAACCACCCGCCGCATCGGTTTCGAATACCGCGTGTTGAAAGCCGAGCACCGCGGCAATATTCTGCTCATAATCGGCGCGCGCCTCCGCAGGACCACCCAGCGCATTCTCATACAGGCGCGCCAAAACATTCGCTGTACCCGAGCTGTAGTTGAATCGAGTGCCCGGCTGATGTGCAGCGGGTTTGGCGAGCACATAGTCTGCGGCCGACGGTGAATCGAAAAGCATTGCTGTAGCATCGTCGCCTGGATTGTATTCTTCGGAAAAGGCGAGACCATCGGTCATTGTTAATAGGTCTGTCACACGGATCTGCGCTCGCTCGTCGCTCGCCCATTCGCCGAGTGAAGTCGGTGCGGCAAGATCGAGCAAGCCGCGATACTCGAGACTCGCAAGCATAACTGCGGTTAGGCTTTTTGCCATCGACCAGCCTAGCAGCGGCGTCGATGCATCAGCACCTTGTGCGTAGGCCTCACCAAGTATCTTTCCTCCTTTCGCCACAAGCAGCGCCCGCGTGTTTAGACCCGCTGCATTGTCTTCGCTGACGATCGCATCGATAAGCGTTTGTATCTGCGGATCGATTGTTGTGATCTCGTCGTTACGGGGCCACGCAGAGGAAATAGCGCTGTCTGACGTGTTTATTTCGGGCGCAGGTACAAGTGCGGCGAGCTCGGGCCTGATGTCGAACCCGGCATAGTCGACACTGCAGCCAACGCCGGGAATAAATGTAGAAGACTTTTCACCTAGCCCAAAAAATGAGGCACTTACTCTCGTCTCTTCTTCATCATAGGTAATAGTTAATTGATCGAGTATTCCGGAATACTGCACTAAGTCGTCAAAAGACTGAGCTTTGGAAAACCCGCTGACATACCGTGAACTACACAGCAGCTTGGCACCGATTCCGGTTGCGACAGCTGGCGCGCTTGCAATATAGGCAGGCGTTATTCCAATAAAGCTCAGCCCCACTAGCACTAATATTCCAAGCCCCGCTGTTCCCACACTAAAAACTAGCAGTATTTTTTTCATGCAGCCTTCTCCTCGATCGACGGGTGCAGCGGGCCTCCCGAGGCAAACAAGACGAGCCCAAGAGCCGCTGCCGCAGCAGCGAATAAATAAGCGCCACCGTATTGCTCGTTATTGAGCGCGAAGACATAGCCCATCACAGCGGGTCCAGCGGCGGTTCCCCACGAAGACATCAGATTTGCTACGGAGAATATCCGGGCATACTCGCGCAGCCCAAATGCCTCTGCAATCAGCAGTGGCTGCAGCATGAGAAGATTGCCAACCGTACACCCAAATAATGCGAGCCCGATACAAAGCCCCCAAACGCCTGTGCCCGAAGCAAGCATCACAAGCGCGAGTATCTGCAACCCCATGATAAAAAGCGCAAACTGCTTGATCGCCACTTTCCCGACAATCCATCCGCCGAGCAAGCGCCCGATAATACTCATCACGGGCAAAATCGCTACGGCCAAAGCCGTCTGGGATTCGGATAAGGTTTCTCGTGCGAGACCATATTGGTGAGCGATGCCGCCAACCTGCGCCATCAGCAGAAAAACGTAAGCGGGGGCGATTCCCCAGAAAAAGCGCGTGGCACGCGCCTCTCGGAAACTCAGTCCATCTTCTATGGGCGCGCTGCTAGATAGCCGTGCCTCGTCTTGATTCGCTGTATCTCGTGCAGGCGCGTTTTCCTTATCAACCGCCTCATCGATCGCGTCATCGACCGCATCGCCATCAATGCGAAGCCCCATAGACTCGGGACTAGGCCGCAACCAAATCCATGACACCGGAATAACACCAACAAGATAAATCAGCCCCATGATTGGCGCCGCAGTCTGAAAACTCAGCTTTTCGACCAGAAGAACACACAAAGGGGTCAGAATGACTCCCCCGAGGGAGAGGCCGGTTGATGCGATCGACAATGCCATCGCTCGGCGCCGCTTGAACCATCGCGCGACGATTGTTGTGGCAGGAATAAGCGAGGAGGCAGAGAAACCCATACCGAAGATGCAATAGACAGCGTAAAGCTGAGGCACAGTCGTCACATACGAAAGCGCGCTGAGCGCACCCGCCGAGATGACAGCACCGCCGGTCAAGCAATACCGCGGGTCGTAATTCTGAACCCACCTCGCTACCAAAAGCCCCGCAAGTCCCCCGCTAAAAAAGAAAAGAGAGACCGCGATAGAGGCGCTCGCCACATTAAAAGCGGGCGTCGCTGCGAGCGCGTTAAGGTAGATCGAATGATTATAAAAGCTGAGCCCGCTTGAAAATGTCAGCGTAAACAAAATCGCTGCAACAATTTTCCAGCCGTAGTAGAGCGTTGTTCCTCGTTCTTGTGACATCTAATCGTTTGCCGTTTTTAAGAGTGGGGCGAGCCTAATCGTTCGCAGATATTTCGCTTGTTGCAGAGGGCGCGCCGGCTTCATAGTAGGTGAAGTAGCCAGTAAACATCTCTTCCCAGCTCTCCAGGCCCCATGCAATGGCACGCGTCGAGTCAGGATTTGTCGGATTCGAAATAGAGTTATCTAGCGCCCCTTCAACGCGCAGTACGCTACCGGCAGCGATTGCGACCGGTTTGTCGAGTAGATAGTGCGGCTGCCATCCGTAATTGTAAGCAGGGACGCTAAATAAAATGTTCTCTTTACCGGCTGCGTCGACAGCAATAAAGCGCATTTTCTTCCCACGATAGCTCATGCGCGCGCGCACACCGGTGACGACTATGTCAGTGTCTATTTTAGTTTCGGCGACTAATGGGAAATCGGCCACATCGGCGGGCAGCTCGAAACGAGCGCCCACGGCAAGCGCGCGACGCTCGACCAGACCCGCACTCGAGTTCGCAAAATAAAGACCAAGCTCGGTCTCGTCGACAGTTGATTGGCCATTGGTCACATAGTGAAACTGAAGCGAAAGTTTATGTCCCTCGGGAATGAAAACCCCAGTTCCTTTATCGAATTCGATCGCGCGGTGTGGCCCTGGCGCATAGCCTTCAACGAACCGGCGGGATACAACTCGCTGCTGTCTTTCTTCTCCCCAAAAGTCTTCGGCAGGCGCGGTGACAAACACCATAAGATGGTGCAGGACAGATTCGTCGCCAGGCCGCGTCTCGACCGCGCGCAGCCAGCGATCACCCTCGAAGCCAAGGTCTACATCTTCGTAGATATAATCCATCACGCCTGTCGAAGGAATCGCATTACTCGGCCCCGCAACGATTCGATCTGGCTTGCCTAGTTGCCATTCGAATTCGCTTGTCGATGCTAAGCGTGCTGCATGAGTTTCCAGCGGATCCTCGGCGCTCGCACCACGAGGTGCGCGCGCATCTATCCAGGTCACCACTGCCTCTATTTCATTGTCATCGAGATAGCGTGCCATTTTCGAATGCCCGTATTCGGGGTCAACTTGAGCAGGCGGCATGCGCTTGTTAAGAATCACCTCGCGAATCATCGGCGACCATCCTAGCAGCATGATGTAGCTGTCCATGGCGAAAGGACCAACGCCGCCGCGGCGATGACACTCGGTGCAGTTGTCTCTTATTATCGGGGCAACGTCGGTGGCATAGTCGGGCACACCCTCGGCACGGGCGACCTCGATCGCACAGCCTGTCGTCGTTGTCGTAACGGTGTCGGCCGGCGGAGCAATAACCACGTTTTCGAGCACCCCAGCAAGCGTGTCACCAATGCCCCCTCGGTAGAATACATTGAGGCGATCAGGGTTTAGAACCAGCACTTCGTTTGCACGGCTTGCGCCAAGCAGGCTCGCAACCAACTTTGGGCCGTCTTGGAGCAAGGGCAGCGTATCGGGAAGCGAGCCGCTCAGTGCGATGAGCTCGGCGCGAGTCGCACCTGAGGTATCAAGCAGGCCAAAGCTGATATTCGAGTCGTTAAACTGTGCCTGCAGATTGGCAAAGCGTTGAATCTGCGCGGCGTTCGAACAACTGGGGTCGTAGGTAAGAAGAACTAGCGCGTCACGATGCTTGTAACGGCTAAGCTGATGGAATTCACCCTTGGCATCTATCAGCGCAAAGTCGCTTACCCGATCGAGGGCAGCGTAAACGGGAAAAGACTGCAAAAGCATGAATAGGGCTGCACTCAAGACGAGGCTTAGGGCCGCGCGAGTTGGTTTGGACTCTCTTCGCTCTGTTCTCACTGCTCTGTTCTCGCTGTTCTGGTTTAGAGATGCCATTCAGACTGCTCTAATCATTTAATCTTTAGTTTCGGCCTTGACGCATCTAATGATATTAACACTTTAGCGCCGCGAGGTTAGCTGACAATAGACACGCACACGCAGGTTATCGACTAAACCGCCGGTGCGGCTGTTACACTTTGTTGAAAAATCGGCGCCAGAATAGGCTGCTCAACGCTCGGGGCCGCTAGACTGGAGTGCCTCAGGCGTTTATTCTTGCGCATTGCAGATAATTCGGGCCAAAGCTGAACCTATTTGTTCGCGGCCGCGATGAACACAGCATCTAAACAAGGGTTAATCGCAGCGCTTAGTGTCCGCGGTTAGCCCCGCATAATAAGTAACCGTTTAAACCGATCTTGGGAGAGATTTAATGCGAGATATAAAATCATTCATAGTAGCGACAGCCTTCGGCGCGCTTACCGTGGTTAGCTCAGGTGTGATGGCTCAAGCGGCAGATGGCCGTTTCTTAAGCCTCACGCCTCCCGAAGGCCTCCCTGTGATTCCTGTTATGGAAGGCTGGGTAGCGAACGAAGACGGTACTGCGAGCTTTTCGATGGGCTTCCTCAACAAAAACAAAGTTGGCGTCGACATCCCTCTCGGCCCGAATAACTATATCGAGCCTGCGAAATACGACGGCCAACAGCCTACCTACTTCCCACCGGGTCGCGGCGCGGGCAGCTTCGCAATTACCGTACCAGCGGATGAGATCAATCAAGACATCTGGTGGTATCTCAAAACTGGTGATGGAGAGATGCTCAAAATCCCTGGCCGCTACGGCGAATCGGCCTACGAGCTCGACTTCATTCGGCCCAGACCAGCCGGCTCAATGCAGCCATTGGTAGGGTTTGGCGAAGACGGCGCGCAGGCGGCTGGCCTCACGGCTCTCATGGGAGCGCACGAGGGTACAGTCACCGTGGGACAGCAAATCGAACTTGCAGTGAATGTGAGTGACCCTTCGATGCGCGACACATCCGACCCCCGTTTTAAAGATCCCTTCCCCGTCGGTGTGCATTTCAATAAATATCAAGGCCCCGGCGCCATAGAATTCGCTCGCCATGAATCGACTCCAGAGCCCGTAAATCCCTATACAGAAGATAACCCTCGCTTCCGTTTCTATCGCGCCCCTGGTGCAAATGAGGTCTCAGTCGAAGGCGGCACAGGCATCGCACGCGTCTACGCCACTTTTAACGCACCAGGCGAATACGTTGTGATTGTCAAAGCCGAAAATTTCCGCGCACCAGACAGCCAAGAAGGCGATCAGTGCTGCTGGACTAACGTTTATCAGAAAGTCACTGTGGCGCCCTAGTTGACGAGCCATGGGGCCGCGACCTCGCGCCGCTAGAGAGAGCCCCCTGAAAACCCCCTAAGTGGTCCATACCTTGGGGGTTTTTCGTAAGAATACGGTACTTGACTTAGAAAAATGGAATATTGCAAATTATCACATTTGCTACTTTTTACCGGAGGCTAAATAGAGTAGCCTTTGGATGTCAAAGAACGAATCTCTTTAGATTCGAAAAGTTAGATAATTTATTAATGAAATCAGATCTTTAGCAAGATCTTGAGGAGAGACCAATGAAACTTAAGACCAGCATGTTAGGTTTGGCAGGTCTTGTGACTCTCGGCGTTCAGGCCCAGGCACAGACTCACAACGCAGACGACCTCGCGTACAACGGCGAAGTTGGCCGCATCATCAATGAGAATTGCGTGGTCTGTCACCGCGAGGGCGGCATTGGCCCTATGCAGTTCGAGACTTACGACCAAGTGCGTCCATGGGCTCCTCTTATTCAGATGAAGGTGGCAAGTCGCGAAATGCCTCCCTACGCCTATGACCACGGTATTGGCGTTCAAGATTTACAGGGCGACTGGCGTCTAGAGCAATCTGAGATCGATACGCTCGTTGCTTGGGTGAATGCAGGCTCACCGCAAGGCGATCCTGAAAAAGCGCTCCCGCCACTCGCTCTTAAAGATCCAGAGGCTTGGAACTTTGAAGGAGACTTCGGGGCCCCCAACCTAATCATCCCCTCTGTAGCAATCGATATCCCTGCTAACGGCAATGACCTATGGCACAAGCACCTGGTTCCAAGCGGCATCAGCGAAGATCGTTGCATCAAAGCGGTTCAGGTGAAGCCACGCGGCGATGCCAAATCCGTTGTTCACCACGCTAACTCGAGCATCATCACAGAGAGTGGCCGCGAAGGCATGCTCACTGAGTATGCGATGGGCAAGTGGGGCGAAATCGTGCCCGAAGGTGTTTGCCGTACAATCCCTGCTAATTCTGAAATCTCGTGGGACATCCATATGTTCCCAGGCGGTTTAGGTGCTATGGCGCCGGGCAGCGTGATTAAAGACAACGTCGTTGAAATCGGCCTTTGGCTCTATACTGACGAAGAGAGCAAGGCGCTCAAGTACAAGCAAGACTTGGCACTTTACCGCTTAGGCGATCAAGACGACCTAGTAGTGCCACCTAATGGCTATGCTATGACTCAGGGTTTCCACTCCTTTGATCACCCAGTGCGCCTCGACAGCTTCCAGCCACATGGGCACCTGCGCATGAACGCTGCATCACTCGAGATCTTCTATCCAGAAACTGGCCGCACTGAACAGGTGAGCCAAATTTCTAAGTGGAGTGCGACTTGGCATCACAGCCATCTCTACGCACCTGAAGCTGCACCTCTGATTCCTGCGGGCGCGGTTATCATCCTCAAGCAGTGGTATGACAACACAGCTGAGAACCCCAACAACCCAGATCCAGACATGTTTGTAATGGGTGGTTCGCGCACTGGTGATGAGATGACTCACGCTTGGCTGGCAATCACTCACCTCGACGACGAAGGCTTTGAGACACTCGTCGCTGAGCGTAAAGCACAAGAAGCACGCTCAATGGCTTCTGCTAACGACTAAGTCTATCTCTACTCGCCAAGCAGCAGCGCTGTTTGGATTCTAGAAAAGTACAAAAGGCCGGCTGAGCAATCATCCGGCCTTTTTTAAACTCGTTATTCCCGCTTGGCTTCGCCGCGACACTCTTGCCCACTCATATTGCCGCTACGCTAGGGGCATCTATTTCATTCTCCGCTGACTGTATTTTGTCGGCATAGTAAGCGAGGTGGATCTGATCTGAGAGTAGCCTTGCCTCGGCAAGATAAGCGCGCGCATAGTCTAGACTACCTTCCGTTATATGCAGCTGCGTAAAGCAGAGCAACGCATCAATTCGACTCAGTATAGCGCCTGTTCTCTCTGCAATACGCAACGCTTCATTTAGGTCTGCCTTTGCAGCAGCATGAGACCCTATTGCAGCATAAAATTGCGCCCGCGCAACTAGACCGGCAGGAAGGTAAAGCCACTCCTCAGCCGCGACAAGAATGGACAGTTGCTTCTCAAAAAGCTCCTCTGCTTCGGGTATAAAACCGAGACGAAAATAAGCAAAGCCTAACACCATAAGATCGTTGGCCTCGAGCGTGGGGCCATCAACCTTTGTCTGCCAATCTCCCGCCTCGCGCCATGCCAAGGTTTGTAGGCTGCGGGCTAAAGCCTGTTGGGTCTGATTCATTTCCAGCAAGAACACGCAGTAATGAGAACTCACTGTAGGGAACAAAGGCGCCCCGATTTTCTCTGTTTGGAGAATCGCTTCAGATTCTTCGAAGGCTTGGAGAGCCAATTCCTTCTGACCCTGCAGAAAAGCGACTAACCCACTAAAACTAAACGCTGCGGAACGCAACGCCCTATCTGTTTCGATGTCGTCCAGGGGCGCCAATTCGTTCATAAGATCCTGCGCCACTCCTAGTTTCCCAGTTGCAATTAGCATCGACATTAACGGACCTGCGATCTGGAATGCGTCTTTGTTGTACCCTTGACTAATAAACCATCTCACACTGGCAAAGGCCGGGGCCGACGCAGCAGCTGTTAAACCCAACGCCATGAGGTTAGTTGCTGCGCTAGCATTTAATCGCATCCTGGCCAGCGCAGAGAACTGGCGCAGTGGAGTATCCCAATGGCGCTCAAAAAAGACCGCGAGAGTGCGCTTTTCAGCTCTTTTGCTTTCCGCGCCAAGCACAGCGCTATCCTGTTTTAATCGCTGAAAGTAAATATCATAGGCCTCTTCAAATCGTTCGGCTTTCACGCCTTGCTTTACCGCTAACAGGAACAATCTCGTTCTGTCTTCGATCGTGATGCCAGGAACCTCAGCGAGAGCCACTAGCCCATCAAATAAATCGCTGCGGCGACCCTTACATTCCGAGGGTTCGGACTGTTCAAGCGCAACATTGCAAGCGTCGGCAACTAACGGCTGTAAGCGCAGAAGAGGCTCGGTCTCAGGTATCGGCGCTTTGCTTTTAGATGCGTGAGACGCCATTTTATCCAAGACGCTGATTGTCACGAGGTGGGCTTCCGTTAATTCCCGAACAACACGCTGCGTGGTTTTTGGCCTAAGCGCATAGTATTTTTCGAGCAGCACAATGAGTTCTAATAACGTAAGGCCATGGCCTATAAGCGCCAGAGTATTTAGCACTTTTTTTGCGCTGTCTTGCAGGCACCAGGCCACGCTTTGTTGGGCTATCAAATGAATATCGCTTACTAACTTAATCAATTTATTTGTTCTGGGAGTATGACCAAAAAGCGATCGACCGATAAAACCTGCGTCCAACCCTCCATCCAATCCCCGCTCGATTCTTGAAGCACTGAGTTCGGAAACAAATTTTAGGGCTAGTGGATGTCCGCCAAACTGCTCCGCGAGTTCTTCAGCGATAATCGGGTCAGTGCTAATTCCTTCATTCTCGAAAAACTCCATTGCTTCTGCCAGACCCATGCCCGAGAGCGATAGATCGAGCACGCCCCCTGCCCTCCGGTTTGATAGGTACTTTGCTGGAAGTCGCGAACTTGTTACTAGCAAACCGGCTCCGTCTCTTGTGCGCTCATTAATCAGATGTTGGATTCCGGCTGCGTCGAGTATCCCCCGTCCTCGCTCAACCCTCTGCAACAGGTCTAGCCCATCGATAACGATCAGTGTGCGTTTTGAACCAATCTCCCCGATGATGGCCGTGGCTTTCTGTGTTGCCGATGCGTAAGGGTTCTTCGAAAGCCCTAACCACGTCATTGCTGCGTCTAGGAACTGCGCCTCATTTATTGCTACGTTCAATTCTTGCGACCGCGAAAACGACCATAAAAAAACGAGATCCGCCCCGCAATAGCTTCGATTCATCATTCCTGCAAGCCATGCATCGACTAATGCCGACTTCCCTATCCCGCCGAATCCATGGAGATTGACACAGGACACTCGTGCGTTCGCCCAGGCATAGCCAAGGGCCCCAAGCGCTTCATCCCGCCCAACAAAGTTGAAAGGCGACTCGCAGGGAACATTGGTGAAGACTAAGGGGACGCGAAGTTGCTCAACCAAGTTCAATCCTTCGAGCCTTCTCTGAACACGCCGTTCAAATTCATCAAACGGTAACCGTAACCACGCTGGCTCAATCGAAAAAAGTCGTGCGATAGGAGCTACCTGAGGAGTGGGGACCGAATCTTTCTCATGAGTATCGGAACCATTAATCCACTTACTAATATTTTGCCTTGCGATACCCAATTCGCGCGCGAGCTTATTGTGTTTGTCGATACGAGTATTCAGACCGCTAAAGTAGAGGAGTAATAGTTTTCGGTTTAAATCCGGATGACGAGGCATTGTCTGCTCCCTACGTTGCATTCGAGCTCCAAGCTCGGTATTTGCATAGGCTGATTCTGGGGAGCAATACAGCTAGCCACCCCATCAAAAGACTAATTCAGCCTATGATTTCGTAACAAGGAGTTGTGGGGGACTTTCAGGGCAATGAGTCGAAATCTACCCAACAGTTACCCGCCAATGTGGGGAAGATAGCTGCTGGACAAAATGAGCACCTGCGCGAATGGGACTAAATACAACAGACGCCCATCTCCATGGCGTCGCCGTGCGTAGTATCATGCAAGCTAATTCTGTCAGCCATTAATGAAAGGAATCGATCTATGCGTAATGCAAGCACATCTAACAAGTTCTCATCACTCACCAAGCGGGCGTGTCTAGGCATCAACGCCTCGCTAGTCGCGAGCGGCCTTCTTCTCGCCGGCGCAGTTAACGCGCAGGAGTTTCGAGCGGGCGAGCCAATTGGTTCAGTCAACGAGGCCGGCGAGCGCAAACTCATGTCGGACAACGTCAAGGTTTACGGCGCGTTTCACTTCTCAGAAAGCTGCACTTTCGATCCGACTCGCAACCTGATCCTTGCGATGAATAACGGCAACCCGGGTGACGGCACCGAGAACGACGGCTTCGTCTCACTAATCAATCCGGATGGCAGCGTGCATACGCCAAAATGGATTGGGGTAACGCGAGACGGCCTCGAACTCCACCAACCTTTGGGCAGTGCCATCGCTAATGGCTCGCTCTACACAGTGGATTCTGGCTTTGTTCGTGAATTCGATCTCGAAAGCGGCAGGCCACTTCGCAACATTCCTGTACCGGGCGCGACATTGCTCAACGGGATCGCGGTGAGCGCCGACGGCACAATCTATGCGTCAAACACGCGCCCGCCGGAGCGTCTCTATAAAATCAGCGCCGAAGGCGAGGTGTCTGTATTAATCGATGGTGCACCGCTGGCGATCCCTAACGGTGTCGCGATCGACGGCAACGGCGATGTCGTTGTGGTCAACATCGGAGACAACGCCGTACTTACCTTCAGCCCGAATGGTGAACTGCTCGGCACTGAATATGCGGTTGAGGGTGGCAACGATGGCGTAGTCATCCTCGAAGACGGCACTAAGTATGTCAGCAGCGTGCGGTTCGGCAGTGTGTCGCGCATCCTACCCGGCCAAGAAGCGACGTTAATCGCCGAGGGCATCCCGAGCGCCGCTTCGATGTGCTATGACTCGATTCAGCACCAGTTAGTTATTCCACTCAATAGCAATTACGCTCTCGCGTTTATCAAGCTCTAGCTGCAAATTAGACAAAAGGCTCGACGACCAATGCACAAAACACTTTATTGGCTAACCAAAGATCTACGAATTGATGATAATGCCGCGCTGATTGCCGCGGCAAAGTCTGACAGCCTTCTCTGCGTGTATTGCATCGAGCCGCGCTGGTTTAGCCAGTATCGCTTCCACACCGCTTCGATGGGGGCGCACCGCTGGCAATTCATTCGCCAATGTTTGGCCGATCTGCGCGTCGCGCTAGCTACCTACGGCCAGGAGATTCTCTTCGTCGTCGGAGAGCCTGATCGCTGTCTGGCCGAACTCGTCGAACGCCATGCTATCGATAGAGTCGTGTGCAGCTTTCTTCCTGGTACCGACGAAGCTGCAGCCCTCGCTGGGCTCGCCGCTCGGCGCCCAGATCTCATCATAGACACGCAAGACACCTATACGCTATTCGATCGGACTAGCTCGCCTTTGCCGAAGGAAAGAGTCGTGAGTTATTCGAAGTTTCGCACACTCGCCGAACGCACAGACACGTTGCTGCCTGTCGCCGCGCCCGCGTCTCTGCCTCCATTGCCTGCAGGCATCTCGTTCGCCGAACTCCGCAAAGCTGAAATCCCTGACCACAGTGGTTATAGCCACCTCGAGCCATTTTTCGAAGGAGGCGAGTCGGCAGCTAAACGTCATTTGACGAGCTACTTCGGGTCGACTCACGCGAGCAGCTACAAGAAAACGCGCAACGAACTAGACGGCTGGGACACGAGCTCCAAACTTTCACCTTGGCTTAACAGCGGCAGCCTTTCTGCACGCCGAGCGCTGAGTCATCTTCGCAGCTACGAACAAACTGCAGGGGCAAACGACTCAACCTATTGGCTTTACATAGAGCTCCTCTGGCGCGAGTACTTTCAGTGGATTGCGGTGCAAATAGGCCCCAAGCTTTTTTCGCTGCGCGGCATTAGCTCCTGCGGCGGTTTCAAGTGCTTCTACCCAGAACGCTTCGAAAAATGGTGTCAGGGCACGACTCCCTACCCGCTTGTGAATGCCTGTATGAAACAGCTCAAGGCCACAGGTTATTTATCAAATCGTGGCAGACAGATTGCCGCAAGTTGTCTGGTCAATGAGCTAGAGATGGACTGGCGCTATGGCGCGGCATGGTTCGAACATCAGCTTTGTGATTATGATGTCGCCTCAAATTGGGGCAACTGGCAGTATATTGCGGGTGTTGGCGTTGACCCCCGCGGCGGTCGCCATTTTAATCTGCAGAAGCAGACCGAAACTTATGACCCCGCAGGTTCCTATGTCGCGCGTTGGTCGCCAGGGCCGGTTCTTCAGACGCTCGACACGCGCGATGCGGCAGACTGGCCAATCGGCTAGTGCATGAGTACCCGCGATTCAGACTTTCTCGAGCACTCGCTTACGCTCATCGAACCAGAGCCTGCCTACGGGTGCGGCCGACCGTTTGACCTTATCTAGCACTAGATCGAAAAGGTCACCATTCTGCCCCCGTAGCTGCACCGGTACGCCGCAGGCTGCTGCGATGCGCGCATTGCTGTCCATATGGCGCGCCTCTCCGTGCACCGGCACAGCAACTCGAGGCCGAATCCACTGATACATTTGCTGTAACTCTTCGGCGCAGGGGTGGCCTGTTGCATGAATAGGCTTTCCTTCAAATTCGTTTTGGGTGACGCGAATACCGCGTGCCTCGAACATCGCTATCAGACTCGCCACCTCTATCTCATTCCCTGGAATCGTCTTAGAACTAAAAATAATATGGTCACCAGCCGCCAAACTGACATCTGGATGGCTGTCTTGAGCGAGGCGATACAGCGCTGCGCCCACCTCGCCTTGGCTTCCCGTTGCGATAGCAAGCACCTCCTCTGGCGGCATATAGCCGAGGTGATTAGACTGCACAAGGTTAAAGTTATCCGATAAGTAGCCCGCACCGCGCGCGCAGCCATGCATATTGATCAATGAGCGCCCTAGTAGGCCAATATAGCGTGATGCCACATGCGCGACGTTGCCGATAGTTTGAAGCCGCGCCACGTTGCTCGAGAAGCAAGCGACAACAACGCGCTGAGGACTCGCCTGCACTGCCGCAAGCAAACCATCGAAGAGCGAAGACTCCGACGTTGAACTGCCCTTGAGCGGAGCATTCGTCGAATCACAGATAATCGTGCCGACACCACGATCGCCGATGCTTTGAAAGAGTTTAGGCTGAATCGGTTCACCTACCACTGGCGCATGATCTACTTTCCAGTCCGCTGTGTGCAGCACACGCCCCGCAGGGGTATCGATTAAAAGCCCGTTCGTCTCAGGTGTCGAATGCGTTATCGGCACCCAAGTAACCTTAAACGGACCAATCTCGATAGTCTCGCCGGGGTGCACGGTCACGAGAGGCGCACGAATACCCGCCTGAGCAAACTTGCGAGCGACCACGTTGCGTGTGAACGGTGTTGTATAGATTGGACAGCGAAGCTGCTCCCAGAGATGGGGCAGCGCGCCAATATGATCTTCATGCGCATGCGTGGCAATAATGCCAGCAAGGGCTTCATGCCGATTAGCAATAAAGAGAGGGTCTGGCATTTCGACCCGATTGCCCGTTCGGCTTGTTACAGAGTCTTCGAAGGTGATGCCACAGTCAACCATTAGCCAGCTGCCATTGTGGCCAAACAGGTTAAGGTTCATCCCAATTTCACCGCAGCCCCCGAGGGGCAGGAACCAGAGGTCTTTGTCAGTTGGAATCATAGGTCTTTCGAATTTGGATGCAGGCTAGCCGGCCTGAGAATTGAGCGCCGAAGTTTAACAGCTTTCGCGTTGAGAGTTTTCCCGACCCACTCTAGTGTCTGCGCTTAATACGTCGGACACGAAAAAAAAGGCCAACTCGTCAATGCCGAGTTGGCCTATCAAGGAGGGGGCACCGACTAACGCCAATACCACTCATGCTTACTGCTTCGAGTTAACGCTGTCTGCGCGCTCTTGATCTTTGGGAGCGCTTAAGAAGGCCGCGTGGAGGCTCCGGTTTCAATGCTGCCGCCGTCATTAGGCGACCCTTCGATGTATGCAACCGCCGCCCTGATGGCATCGATTCGCTTAGAATAATAATTTTCATCGCTTAAACAGCAGTCTGCGCTCAGGCCCGTTAAGACAGCCTTCACGCTGTCGTTCATACCGGAGATAAACACTTTTTTTCCTGCCGAGTCGGCGTCGCATCCGATCGTCTCGACCGCGCGCGCTGCTGACACATCGACGAACGGCACCGAGCTAAAGTCGAGTATCAGCGCCTGCCCCCTGCCTCGCGAATTTTCACGCACCTGATGTCCTAGATCCGCGGCGGCGCCGAAGCTTAATGGTCCACCGAAATCGAACATCGTAATGCGCTTTTTCGCGCGAGCGAATAGCGCCTCTTCTTCATCTGAGTATTCAACCTGCCCGTCTTCGCGCGATCCGCCCATGCGAAGAAGCTGTGCATCTGCCATTTGTTTAACGAATGCTAACGCACCCATAACAACGCCCACTACGACTGCGGTGATAAGATCTACGAATACCGTCAGCACGAGCACAAGCACCATAAGTGCAAGGTCCCAACGCGGCCCACGGTGGGCATTTTTCAGATAAGAGACGTCGATAATGTCGTAACCGACCTTCACCAGTATTCCGGCGAGCACCGCATGCGGTATCTGCGAGGCGAGCGGCGCTAGGATAACCACGATCGCCAGCAGCAGTAAGCTGTGCACGATGCCCGATATTTTAGTCTGACCGCCCGTACGAATATTCACCACAGTGCGCATAGTCGCGCCGGCACCAGGGATACCGCCAAAAAAGCCAGCCGCCATGTTGCCTAGTCCCTGGCCGACTAACTCCCGATTCGAGTTATGCTTGGTACGAGTCATATTGTCCGCTACGAGCGATGTCAGCAGACTATCGATCGAGCCTAAGAGAGCGAGGATGATCGCCGCCTCCATGACAATAAGCAGGGTGTCCTGACTAAAACTCGGCATCAAGAAGCTAGGCAGACCCGTGGGAATATCACCGAGAATTGGCGCACCTGGGACAACTAGACTAATAAGGGTAGCGATAACCAACGCGGCGAGGGGTGGTGGAACGACCTTGCCCCACATCTTAGGCCACTTAAAAACGATCAATAGCGTAACAACAGCGATGCCCAGTGCGACGAGATTGGGGTCCATGACTGCCCCTGGAATAGCAGCAAGTGCGGGTATTGTGCCCCCGCCTTCGGGCTCGCGGCCGAACATCCTGCTAAATTGCAATGCGATGATGATGCAACCAATTCCGCTCATAAAACCTGATACCACAGGATAAGGAACGAGCTTGATGTACTGGCCGAGCTTTAGCACCCCAAATAAAATTTGAAACACACCTGCCAGTATTACGGTGGCGAAGACTAACTCCACCTCGCCGTTCAGCGTTGCGTAAACACCTGCGAACACCACAATCATCGGGCCTGTTGGGCCAGAAATTTGGGTTTCGGTGCCACCGAAAAGCGCAGCGAAGAATCCTACAAAGATGGCGCCATAGAGACCCGCGATCGGGCCAGCGCCAGACGCCTCGCCAAACGCTAACGCGAGTGGCAAAGCAACAACACCTGCGGTCAGGCCTCCGTAAAGGTCCCCGCGTAGATTGTCCGTTCTGAAATTAAGCATGGTTTTCTCCTCGGAGATGAGCCTTCTCTCTTAGCGAGCTTGGCGATTGCCTGTTATTAGGCGGTAGCTGCAGCTTTGGCGCTCGCTTCGATAAGCGCTGCGTAACGCTCCTCAATCGATACAAACTCATGCTGTGTGTCATCGTAGGCGGCAACGTTGCCGTGTTCGATGTCATAGACCCAGCCATGCATGTCGATCTCGCCCGTCCCAAGCTTTGCTGCTACTGCAGGATGGGTTCGCAGGTGATCAAGCTGGAGCAGAACATTCTGCTTGGTCACGGCGTCGAGTTCAGACGCCGATGCTTGCCCATGCTTGGCTTTTACAATTTCGACAGCCGCGCGTGAATGGTCGAGCCAGTCTTGCACATGTGGCAGATCGGCAAGTGCGGCAATATTCAGCGCGCCTTTCATTGCGCCACAGTCTGAATGGCCACACACCACGATGTGCTTGATGCCGAGCACGGCTACAGCGTATTCAATAGACGCGGTAACACCGCCCGCGACGCGTGTATGAGGGGGCACGATATTGCCTGCATTGCGAATGATGAACAGATCGCCCGGCTCGGTCTGTGTGACCAAGTTGGGATCGATGCGCGAATCGGCGCAGGTGATGAACAAAACTTCGGGGCTTTGCCCATTCGCGAGTTCTGCGAACAATGCTTTTCTATCTTCAAAAGGCAAGGATTTGAATTGCACCAAACCGGAAATAACTTTTTCCATAAAACAGATCTCCTAAATTAGTAAATTAGTCACTTTGTGATAACACTTGTGATCATAGGCGGGTCTTTTTGATAAGCATTAGTCACTTATTGAAGAATGGTGATAGTAATTATCTATATAGCTAAAAAATGAGGTATAAAGCACCTGCAAGAAAAAGGAATTCCCCTCGCTCGCTAACCTTAGACAGGAGGCCCTAGATGGAGTCGATCGACAAGTTAAGCTTAAAGCAAATTCGTTATTTCGCCTCAATTGCGGAGCATGGAAGCTTCCGCCAAGCAGCCCTCCGTTTGAATGTCACCCAACCAACGCTAAGTAATCAAGTAGCCAGCTTAGAAGAGCTCTTAGACGTACAACTGTTCGAGCGCACACGCAGCGGGACAAGTCTGACTATCGAGGGCCGCGAACTACTAACCAGTGCGCGCCGGATCATAGAAGAGGCACAAGGCTTTGCCATGCAGGCCGGCTCGCTGTCTGGAGGCGGCGCTGGCACTTATCGAATGGGGGTTACACCAACCCTTGGCCCCTATTTACTTCCCCACATCCTCTCGCCTATCCATGCAAAGTATACCGATCTCAAACTCTATGTAAGAGAAGATGCACCGAGTGACCTCGAATACGGTTTATTAAACTCGCAGCACGATTTCATTTTAAGCACTCAACCGATCATGTCGAGCAGCCTCGTTGTGGTGCCTCTCTTCAGAGAACCCCTCAAATTGGCTATTTCGCGCGATCATAAGCTCGTAAACAAGAAAACGATAAACCGCATGGATCTCTTAGGCGAGCAAGTCTTAACCATTGGCGAGCACCATCTTTTTCATCGTCAAATCACCGAGCTATGCGAGAAAGTTGGCGCCGAAGTGCGTCGCGACTACGAAGGCACAAGCCTTGATACGTTGCGCCAAATGGTGGTGATGGGTATGGGTATCGCCTTTCTGCCAGCCCTCTATGCGAAGTCTGAGATCCGCGATGAGAAGGAATTACGAGTCGCCGACGTGGAAGGGGTGAACGTGATGCGCAACCACGCTCTCGCCTGGAGGAGTACCTCTCCTCAGCGCCACTTTTATAAAGAATTGGCGACCGAAATTCAGAATATCGTGCGCACGAATCTGAGCTCGGTGGTTATTCCTATTGGATAGAGGTTGGCTAATCCCTCTTATCGAGGGAGGGCTGATCAATGACGAAAACTAGTGTGCGGTTATGCTAGGCCCTATTCTCTCTGAGCTGAGAAACACTTGTTCGACGTCTATGCTGTCGAAACGATAGTGCTGATTGCAGAACTCACAGGTTACCGACACGTCTCCTTCCTGCTCCAACACTTCTAACACTTCGGGTTTACCGAGGGTTAGTAGCATCGCACCTGTGCGCTCGCGCGAACAGCTGCAATAAAACTCGAGAGGGTTTGAGTCAAACAGCCGTATCTCTTCTTGGTGAAAGAGACGGTAAAGAAGGCTCTCCAACTCCGCCAGCTTTAGTTCTTGCGCTGAAAGTGTGTCGGCGAGCATAACCACACGATTCCATGCGTCTTCATCGGCCGCTTTACCGGGTAGCTTCTGCAATAGCATTCCACTTACATTGTCTTTATCGCACGTGAGCCAGAAGCGTGTCGCTAACTGATCTGACGTCGCGAAATAATGTTCTAGGGCATCTGCAAAATTGGCACCCTGCAAAGGCGCAATACCCTGATGCGGCTCGGCACCATCAGTTTTAATCGTGATCACGAAATATTCACTACCAAAAATCTGCGCAAGATCCATTTCGTCCGGGATCTCGCCAACCTGCCTTGCTATTCCGCGGATCTGGTTCTCTGAATTCGCCTCAACCACAAGCAATCCAAGGGGTCCGCTGCCACGAACCTGAAGAATTACGCTACCCTTTATTTTAAGGGTATCGACAAGCAGCACCATCGCAGCAAGCGCCTCTCCAAGCAATGTCAGCGCACGACCCTCGAGCCCAGACTGCGAGACAATGCGTTCCCACGATTCGTCTAACGATACGTACTGGCCACGTATGGGGTGTTTATCAAAGAGAAATCGTTGGCTTTGATCGAGGCTTTTCATGCTACTGCTTCCGCGCGGTTGGATACTTAAAGGCTGACCGACTTCTCTCGGCCGGGGCGTTAAGTTTACCTCACTCAGGACAATCCCGCGCAGGCTTTACACGAAAGATACTATGGCTGCTGAGGTGTACTTCGATGCGCCTACTGATCGTTCCTCGAACGCTCGTTTTTCGGCTCAGGTCTGTTACAAAAAATCATGAATTCCCCATAAAATCGACGAGCAGGCCTGTGGTAGTCTTCATCCTCTTCAGATTAGAGTGCGAGCCATGCAGCCCATTGAAAATAATAATTTTTTAAAGAAATTACTACCGCTAGCTATCGCAACTGCTGCGTCTATAATTATTGCGCAGCCCCAGAAAGCGTGGTCTCAAGAACCAACAGACAGCGACGAAGAGTCGTCGACCGTTGTCTATCAGGCTGAGTTCTTCGATCAGTATCAGCCATTTTCAGTGAACGATATGCTCGCTCGTATCCCCGGCATCAACCTCGCACGTGGCGGAGGCGACAGCCGACGTGGCCTAGGTGCTGGTGGTAATCAGGTGCTAATTAATGGCCGAAGAGTCGCGGGTAAAGGTAATGAAGGCAACGCACAGCTGTCTCGGATACCCGCAACCGAGGTTGAGTATATTGAGATCATCCGCGGCACCTCAGGCGATCTTGATGTGCGGGGCGGCAATCAGATTATTAACGTCGTTTTGCAGCAGGCGCAAAGCAGTCAGTCTTATGCCTATGAGCTAAACACCGACCACTATCATGACGGAAAGTATCAACCGGGCGCCAAGTTGTCGGTCACCGGTCAAAACCGAAAACTAAACTATTTTCTCAGCGCCGAGCTTGAGCCTCGATGGGAGTATAGAGACGGTTTCGAAAGCGCGTTCGACGTGAATGGCGTTCTGTCTAATACGGTAAATCGGGATGAAGGCAGAGACGCATGGCCAACCACGCTACAAGCGAATTTAGGCTATGAATTCAGCAGACAAGACACTGCTAACATTAATTTGCAGTGGAACGACAACGACTACGATTCGTACGCAGACCGCATATTAACAGACTTTTCAGTGACCCCCGCAGCACGCACCGTAGAGCGCGATACGATACCCATCGAGCAAAGCTCCTGGGAAGTTGGCGGCGACTACATGCATGTTTTTGGCAATGGCAATCGTTGGAAGACGTTGTATATTTTCAACGATGCAGACAACAACAGCGTGCGTAGCAGGTATCAGGTCGATGGCACCTTATTAGAAAGAGACCTGTTTCTGTCTAACGTCGAACGCACGCGCGAGAGGATTGTCCGCTCTTCCTATATCGCCAATTTTTCTCAAGCACATTCCGTCGAAGCTGGTATCGAGCGGGCACAGACCACCCTTGATACCTCCCTGCAGTTAGGACTCGAGGGAACCCCTTCGGTGGGCGAGCGCTTTGGCGGGCTTGCGGCAGTCACAGATTCAACCGGCACGGTAGAAGAGCTACGCAACGAATATTTCGCTATTCATAACTGGCAGCTGAATGACCGTATGAGTCTTGAAAGCACGATGCTGTTCGAGGACAGCACCATTTCGCAGAGCGGAACGTCCAACAGATCACGAAGTTTTACTTTCTTCCGACCCCGTTTTGATTACCGGTTCGATTTAACAACCTCTGTACAGTTCCGAGCGACTATCGAGAAAGACGTGCAACAATTGAGCTTCAGGGACTTCACCGCTGGCGTCGATTCGGGTGACGACGAACAAAACGCGTTCGAAGGAAATGCCGATCTCCGCCAACAACAGCTCTGGCGCTACGAAGCCAACTTCGAATACCGCCTACCGCAGGACGCTGGGGTAATTAACACCAATTTCTTTTTTGAAGATTTAGAGGATGTAATCGACAACGTAGACGTATCGACTGCTACAGAGGTCCTCTCAGCACGAGGAAACGTTGGCGACGGCGAGCGCTACGGCGTAAGACTAGATGGAAGCCTCCGTCTCAGCTTCGTTAATCAGCCACAGATTTTGGTTACCGCGGGATTGAATCTCGAAGAATCCACATTGGTCGATCCCTTTTTGAATATAGACAGAGAGCGTTCAATGCGCGGTGGAGGCAGCAGCTACAGCTTCGGATTCCGTCATGATATCCCGTCGTTCAGAAATATGAATTACGGCATCAACTATCGTCGTGAGTTCTACAACGAATTCAAGGTTTACGACATTGATAAAACCGAGCAGTATCCTAAGATCGGCTCCTATTTTGGCTGGGCCGAAATCCAAGGCAACACTGGGGTGATCTATCGGTTCGAAGTGCGTGACTCTCGAGATCGCTGCCGCGTGCGCACTCGATATGCCGGAGGCACGATTGCAACCGGTTACATCGAAGAGATCGAAGACTCTTGCTCCGATGCAGGGCCGGTGCTGGCTTTGAAGATACGCGGCACCTTTTAATAACAACCGGTTTGATTAAACGCACCGCGCTGCCGACCGCAACGCGGCCCCGAAAGGGGGAGGACTTTGGTTCCACCAAAGACCGAATCACACTAACCGGTCTTTATCGCAGCCTTTCCAGACACCCATAAAAAAACCCCGCACTCAAACGAGTACGGGGTTCTTCTAAATATAATGC
>ENA-OWPI01000934-OWPI01000934.1-marine-metagenome-genome-assembly--contig:-NODE-934-length-35612-cov-6.707837_pt1 | contig 35612 bp, 33 predicted proteins | sample MGYA00238138_ERZ651775 | MGnify/ENA primary metagenome ERZ651775 (study PRJEB26906, sample SAMN06265043) | marine metagenome | isolation source: Helgoland LTER site | place: Germany:Helgoland, sampling...
TTTTCGACTGTGAACGAGGGGTTTAAGCTTGTCATAGGTTCTTGGAATATCATCCCAATTTTACTACCCCTAATATCAGACATTTGCTTATCTGAGTGATTTACAATGCTAGTACCGTTAAGTTCAAGTTTATCAACAGTTCTGATCGCCTTTTGTGGCAATAAATCCATTATTGCCAATGAAGTTAAAGACTTTCCACATCCAGACTCTCCAACTATACAGAGGGTTTCACCTTTGTTGACACTAATACTAATACCATCAACTGCATGTAAAATATCCCCCGAAAGAGGTATGTCGATAGAAAGGTTTTTAACATTTAATACCTGATCAGCCACTTCCACTCCTAATTCCTGTTTTCAGGCGCAGTCACGTCCCGCATTCCGTCACCTAAAAGATTAACCGATAGCACTAATGCAAAGAGAGCAACGCCAGGAATGGTAATCAGCCATGGTTCAAATAACATCATATCTTTACCCTCTGACACCATCAAGCCCCACGATGGGAGTGGTGGTTGAACTCCCAACCCAAGAAACGACAACGCAGCTTCTAAGATGATTGCGTGGGCAATTTCTAAAGTTGCAATTACTATGAGGTTATTAACTACATTTGGCATAACCTCAGTCATCAGTATTCGCGTTGTCGAACAACCAACAGCTCGTGCTGCAGTAACATAATCCATTGACCTAATTTGTAATGTCGAAGAGCGCATAACTACTGCGAACCTGTCCCACAGTAAAAGTCCTAAAACCCCAATAACAACTTGTAGCGAACCACCAACAATGGCAACCACCGCAAGGGCGACTAATACCACTGGCATTGATAGGCGAACAGTAATCAAGAAAGTGACCACCATATCAACACGACCACCAAAGTAACCTGCCATAACACCTAAGAAAGTTCCAATTACTCCAGAAATTAATGCTGCGCCTATTCCTATCAATAGCGAAATTCGTGAACCGTAAATTAGTCTAGAAAGATAATCTCGTCCCAGGTGGTCTGTACCAAATATATGTTCCCAGCTCCCACGAGGGTCCCATACTGGTGGCTTTAGGCGATTAAGCAAATCCTGCTGATAAGGATCGTGAGGAGCGATCAATGGGGCCAATAAAGCCAAAAGGACAACAAAAACAACAATCGTAGAACCTATGATCATACCTTTGTGCCGAAGAACGCGACTTTTCAGTCCCGAAACGGGGAGGGTCGAAGTTGTCTGAGGTAAGTTAGTCATGATGTTCAGCTGATCCTTATTCTTGGATCTAGCCATGCGTTAATAAGATCAGCAATTAACGTTAAGATAATATAAAACAGTGAGAATGCGAGGATAAGCCCCTGCACTGTTGGCAGGTCATTTCTTGTAATAGATTCCCAAGCAAGAAAACCAGCACCATGCAGCGCAAAAATTGTCTCAACAACGATTGATCCACCCAGCATAAAACCAAATTGTACTGCCGCAAGGCTGACTACTGGGATAATTGCATTTCGAAGAGCATGTTTAAAAAGCACGATTGGTGGCCGAAGCCCCTTTGCGCGGGCTGTGCGGATATAATCCGTACTCAACACTTCTAGCATACCAGTTCTAGTTAATCGCATTATTGCGGGAGCCGCATAATAACCAAGAACAATGGTCGGCATAACAAAATGCAACCAAGTGTCTGATCCCGACACGGGTAGCCAACGGAGATTGACTGAAAATAAAACAATTAGAATAAGGGCAAACCAAAAACTTGGAAGAGCTTGCCCCATAACTGAAAGGAACAACGCCACCCTATCAATGATGCTATTTGGTCGGATTGCCGACGCAACACCAAGCGGGACTGCTAATCCTATTGCAAAAATAATAGCACAAAGTCCAAGGGTCATAGTGGTGGGTAAGCGCTCGGCAATTAGGTGGCTAACATCCGTACGAAAATAATAGCTTTTACCAAGATCTCCAGAAATCGCTTTTTTCAGCCAATCTAAGTATTGCACAACAATAGGACGATCGAATCCATATAATTGACGTATAGCTTCAATGTCAGCGTCAGAAGCAGTTTCCCCAGCCATTGCAATAGCTGGGTCACTGGAAATATAAAGAAGGCTGAAACTGATCATTGAAACAGTCAGAGCCACTAAAATGGCAAGTATCGACCGTTTAAATGCGTAAGCAATCATCTCTGTTAAACCTTACTAAAATGTTAAAAAAGCGTCTACGCTTATTAAAAGCATAGACGCCGTATGTGTATTATTTCCAAGTTGCCGTAAAGAAACGCGGTATCTCATCAGGAGTTGGATTAAAATTTAAATCCTTTGAGAAAGCATAGTTCGTATTATACGACCATAAGGGAAACATGAACACTTCATCAGCAATCCGGGAAAGAGCCTTTTTGTAGGCATCCTTTCGAACAGCTAAATCCACAGATGTGTCACCAATACTCAGATTTTCCATAACTTCAGAATCTCGTGAGTAATCATCTTTTCCGCCTCTTTGGAAATGACTGGTAATAGCCGATACGTCGTTTATCGAGTATGAACCCCATGTACCAAAATTAAATGGCGAACCACCATCCTGCACCTTATCTCTGAAAGCTGCGTATTTAAGGTAAGTAAACTTAACCGTAATACCAACTGCATTTAGATTATTAATCATTGCTTCTGCATAATCACGGTTGCGATATGCCAAGAATGGTGTTTCAAAACCATTTGGATACCCAGCTTCTGCAAGCAGTTCTTTTGCTTTTTCTGGGTTATAATCGTATTTTGCAACATCTTGAGTGCAGCCAAATTGAGTGGGGAAGCAAAGTGAATTAACCACTATAGACTCTCCCTGCACCAATGCCTCAACTATACCTTCACGATTTATCGAATGAGCTATAGCCTTTCGCACTCGCACATCATTCATAGGGTTTTCACTATGTCGACCAGAAGCATCAAAGTTAAGATATCCAATTCGCATAGTAGAAGAATTTTTTACTGTGAAATTCCCTTGCGCCTCAACTCTTTGGGCTTGATCCGGCTTAACCTTCCATATCCAGTCAATTCCACCAGAGAACAACTCCGCAAGTTGCGTATTGCTTTCTGCAATAGTACGGATAACTATTTTTCCAATACTTGCTGAACCTTTTGGGCTCCCTGAATGATAGCCTGTATACTTTGAGAATTTGTAGCGCTTACCAGGCTCAACACTAGTAACCATATAAGGTCCCGTCCCTACAGGATTTAGTGCCATACCCTCAGGCCCAACTTCACCATAATACTCGTTAGGATACATCACAACTGGACCAGAAAGGAATTCTAGTGCTGCTGGGAATTCTGTCTTTAAATTTAACTGTACTTTGTAATCACCAAGCTTTTCAGCATTACTCCACCAGTTCACATTACGGGCAGGCTTAGCACCATTAGCAGGGTCAGCAAGATAATTCATTGTAAACACAACGTCATCAGCATCAAACTTTTCGCCATTATGAAAATTCACGTCTGATCTAAGATCAAACTGGAGTGTTTTAGAATCGATCCACTCGTACGAGGTAGCTAGATTTGGAATATATTCATTTGTGACTGGATCCCTATATAAAAGGCCATCCCAAATCATTCTTGATATTACAATACCTTCACGAGCAGTATTATAATAGTTATCAATTGACTCGAGCTCTCGATCGATTGCTATATTTAGCGTATCACTTGACTTATCGGCATAGGCTGGAGAATACATCATAGTTGCCGCTAATGCGCCAATTAATGAAAGTACAAAACTTTTATTTTTCATTATGAGTCCCTTTCTTTGCTAGTTTTAGTGCATCCGTAAAATATTATGTTAAATCTAAACATGAATAATTCAAACTGTCGAGGTAATTAGTAATTTGGTTTAGCTACACAAAAGCTCGGGTTCATTTATTTGTATCTAGATGTGCGTTTCAAGAATCATGAACTTTAGTTATAGGTTCAGCTAGGAGAGTAAAAACTTACAATGCAGACCAAACACGAGCCTTGCCACGTCCAATTCCTATATCGACAGTGAAATGAACCTGACCAGAACGAAGATGAGAAACTACTGCCCCTTCATCGATATTAGGTGACGACTCTCCAGATTTTGCGACAACGATGTCACCAATAGAAATGCCAAGTAGATCACGTTCAGCTTTTTCTCCAGCTTTGCCAACTGCCATCACAATACGGCCTGCGCGAGGTTCTGCCCCCGCAATACCCTTACGTACTAATGTGGAATCGACAATGGCACGACCAATATTCCGAGCTGCCCGTTGCGACTCTGCCCCTACTACATCACAGGTCAATAAATTTCCTGTGGCAGCACCATCACGCACAATCATCTGTGCCAACTCAACTGTCATATCCTCAAGCGCAGCACGAAAGTCTTTTAAAGTGGAATCACTCGCGCGTTCGATCTTCGGCTGACGTTTCACTTGGCCAGTCGCACAAAGTAACACGGTATCACTAGTGGAAGTATCGCCGTCTACCGAAATACAATTAAACGATCGGTCGACTGCACGAGTTAGACACGTTTGCAGCACCTTCGCTGGTATTTTTGCATCCGTAAAAAGAAAAGAAAGCATTGTTCCCATATCTGGTGCAATCATTGTTGAACCCTTAGCTATGCCTGCCAAGGTCACATCAACATTGCCAATCTTCACTTTACGTACAACTGCTTTTGGAAATCGGTCAGTTGTCATGATACTTCGCGCCGCATCATGCCATGCCGCATTTTTTAAGGCCTTAACGCCCATCGGCACCTTATCGGCAACAAACCGAATATCTTTCTTCTCACCGATTACACCAGTTGATGCGAGAAAAACCTGAGACGTGCGGCAACCAACTGACTTTGCAACAGCAGCCGCAGTGTTTTCTACCAGCTTGCGTCCTTGGTTTCCCGTAAAGACGTTAGAGTTTCCTGAGCTGGCTACAATCGCTCGAACCTTACCTCCAGGTAATTGGCGCTTACTCCATTCAACTGGCATCCCAGGACACCGTGAACGCGTCAACGTTCCCGCTATAGTTGAGCCAGGGACCAATTCAGCGACGAACAAATCGTGCTTACCATTATCCTTTAAGCCTGCGGCTATACCTGAGACTCTGACGCCTAAGATACTCGGGATCTTCGGTAGTGGTGGAAAGTCGTCTTCAGCAGGCATGGCGAACCTCAAGTTATTAAAGTTGTAATGAACTTACTATATCTATTTTAGTTTATATGTAAAACGTCATTCAAAAATTTTATCTTTTCTAAAAATGTTTAAATATATATTTTAAAACAAATAAGTTACCATACCTTGAGTCATTAATCATAAGAGTGGACATTCAACATTTAGGATCCATAGGGCTTTACAAAAAACATAATTACACTGCTTGTTGGGAAAATATAATGTATCTTTTAAGCTTTTGTTTGGATGATTTAAGTGGCCAACATGTTGTAAGTATCAAACTATTTTTCTTATCTATACTTTGTGGTATTTCTAATTCAGGTTTATTAGTAATTTCTGTTTTATAAATCATATATGTTCGAATTAACCCGTCTGACATTATTAATTCAATTTTATCACCCTCATTTAACTCATACATAAACTTCATATGACTGTCCCGGTGGCCGGCTAGTATAACTGGCCCGCTTGATGATTTAGGTTTAATATTATTTATTCGCCCTATTCCCCACGCCATTGCTTCACCTGACACACTGTTTAAGATAACTCTAGAGATTTTAAGCCTTGGTACTTTTAGCTGGCCAATCGTATAAAAATCAGCGCTTCTCCAAGGCTTTTCTGTTTCATTAGTTCTCAAAGATTCTTGCCATGCAACCTCTAGATAATGCTGCCCAACAATCGCTTTGATGGGCATTAAACTTGCCTTTGCTATCCCAAGAACTCCACCTAAAACTAAGCAGCAACCAAGTGCCATGAAAATCATTTTATACATAATTTTTACGACCTATAATGATGAGAATGATTGCCCCCAATAGTGTAGACAATAATGCAAAAAGAATAGAACTTTTCCAATTCAACGCAGTTTGAGGAAGTGAGTACATTTCTGATTTTTGAATTAGGTTAGCAGTTATAAGCAAGTCATTATTAGATGACATCTTTTGTAATCTTTGTGGTATAATTTCTTTGTAATTATATTCAAATTGCGAAGCATCCCAGCCATTTGGAATTGCAACTTTTAACTTTGAAGTGTCGAAATTAATGCCTTGAGGCCGCGAAGGTGTTATATCAACCGCAACCATGGAAGTTAGGCGGGATACTAATCCATAATTTAGTGCTGTTTGTAATAACTCACTATCAATATGTGCTTTCTGACTTGCATTTGGGCTTAACGAAATTCTATTTCGCTCAAGGTTTGAAATCTTTTCTCTCGCCCAAAGTTTTGCAATACCTATTTGGTCACTGCCTTGATCTAATGCTACTCTAGCAACCCATTTTTGGTTGCCTATTTTACCTATTACTTTTGCAATTCCTGATGCATTCTTGCCTCGAATTGCTATAGACAAAGGATCTCCTGCATACAAATCTGGTAGTGGATTTGGATACACTTCCGCCTCAAAGCCTTTTGGAAGTATAAGCTCTAAATCAGTAATCACAGGGTTTTCAATTTTACCAAACAGATCTGTCATTCGATTAGATATTTCATCCATATCTCCAATATAAATATGTGAACCTCTTCCAAGTTCTGCAGCTCTACTCATAAAGAAACTATTAGGTGCTGATCCTATACCAATAGTGAATAATCGTGCTGTCTTTAACTCTCTATTTATAAGCGAGAACAGTTTACTTTCTTGAGTTACAGCGCCGTCAGTTAAAAAGATTAATTGTTTTAAGACTGACTTTTCAGATTTAAAATTTTTAAGGGCATATTTAAGTGCAGGGTACATCTCTGTGCCACCGTAACTGTTTAACCTACGTACATATCTGATTGCTTTATCGCGCTCTTTGCCAGTAGCTAAAACAGGATTTTCTGCGTAACTTGAGTAGCGATCATTGAACAATACAATGTTGAATTTATCACTAGGCTTTAAACGCTTAATTGCCATTTCCAAACCAATTTTAGATTGGCGCAAAGGCTCTCCTCCCATAGAGCCTGAAATATCTTGAATAAAGATAATCTCTCTATTTGGAGAATATTTATTTTTATTTGTTAGAGGTGGGTTTAAAGTTAGAAGCAGATGATCCTGATTGCCCTGAGTTTCCTTGAATAATGATGTTTGAGTATCCTTATCTTTTGCGGTCCATCTCAACACAAAATCTCTGTCACTCGATATAGGGCCTGGTAAACTAATCTTATGGTGACCATTTGAAAGCTTATCTATATTCACTTTATGGAAAGCGCTTTTTACTGAATTGAGATCAAACCCTGTATTCAAATCAATAAATATTTCTACAGGATTAAAGAGTTCCTTTTCGTCTAGAATTTTTACATCAATATTTTCATTATAGTCTGCGTTAATTGATTTGTTTGAAAACCCTGAACTTCCAAACTCAATCTTCTCTTCTATTACACTTATATCATACCGTGGAGCGCTAACGAGTGGCACTCTAAGTTCCCAAGTTCCGTCTTTTGATATCAATTTTGACTGGAATTCAATCTGAACCACTACAACTTCTCCAGGGCCAATATTAGCTATGTTATTGGTAAAGAGATTTGGTTTTTGTTGCTCAATTAACGATGCTTTTTTTCCCTCGGCTTTGGCTTCTTCATAAATAACCTTAGCTTCAAACTTTTCTTTGATTATGCCCTCAATAAATTTCTCACCAATCCTTAACTTTAATGTATCAACAGCTGCATTTTCTCCTATTGGAAATACATAAACGCCTTCTGCCCATGTCTCGCTCACATTAATAAACCGTTGACTAACGATAGTTCTGCTAGACGATCCAGCGACAGCAATTTTTATATCTGTTGAGAGTAAAATTGCGGAACTAAGCTTATTACCTGATCGCATCAGAAGTTGTCCACTTTCTACATCTTCCAGGTTAATTGAGGGCTGTTTGGGAGAGTATTCTGCCCTTAAAGGCACAGATGCTGAGAATATAAAAATGATGACTAAAGTGAGCCCTACTAATCTATCGCAAAGATGCCACTTATTAATCATTTGACTTAACCAGACCGTATTTAATAAACTTTGCGTCATAGGTTGTTCCATCTGCTTTTAGACTTTTTGAGTATAGCAAGATAGAAATACTTAGGATTGCTACAATATGAATAATGAGAAGAAGGTTGTTAACGATATTATGTATGAGGTGGTATTTAATGAACTCTTTGGTTCTTAAAAATATCATGTGGTTTCCTTTGTTCGTTGTGCCTGTGGTGGCCGTTCAAGGCAGGACAACGAAAAACCCGCCCTGAACTGACCATGCTCAATAGGAAGAACAATGGAACCCCCTACCCTGATCTAACAATGACTCAGCAAAGTGCAGAAAGAATTAGAGGAGTTTGAATGAATGGTGATAGTTCATGCAGATCTTGTGCACAGCACTTGCAATGCAAACGTATAGTTTTGAAAGGAATTTACAAAAGAGCCCTTTCAAAAAACCAATAAATTCCTATAATTGCTATGGCCAATGAACAAGGAAAAACAACAACTTTTCGATACTGAATAGAGCGCCCAAATGGTAGTGCTAAAAAAATAAATGCTATCGCAACTACAGTCAGCTGGCCAAACTCTACTCCAATATTGAAAGCAACTAATGATAAGATAAATTGACCCTGTGCAAGCCCAAGATCTCCCAAGACTGATGCAAACCCCAATCCATGTAACAGTCCAAATAAAAAGACTACTACAATACGCCACCACCCTAGCTTTGGGCGCAGAATATTTTCGATTGCTACATAGGCAATCGAAATAGCAATAAGCGCCTCAATTAGCCACATCTGCGAAGCAGGAATAGTAATAAAATTTAGTGTGGACAGGCCCAATGTTACAGTATGAGCTAAAGTAAATGTAGTGATTTGTGATAGCAATGGCCGCCAAGCAAGCGAAAATAAAAATAACCCAAAAACAAATAAAATGTGATCTAAACCTTTGGGAATAATATGTTGGATCCCCTCTACCAGAAATCTCCAAAAAACCTGAACTTTAGTTTCATCAACAAATCCAGCCCTAGGAAGAGGAGCGCTCATCTCGCCACCAGTAAGAAATGCCGCATAAGCATTGTCACCGGTACCATGGCGTACTACTAAGCTACCATTTCGAGCAATCCAACCAAATACAACTGGACCATCATTCATTGGCAAGTCTACTTGAATTGTTAACTTTGTATCACGCGGTAGATCCAAGTTTGGTTCAGGAATAACTTCAATATTATTTAATTCGAAAGAACCTCCACCTTCAATTAACAAACCTTGCGCAAGCGAAGGCCACTCTTTACTTACCAAATTCGCTAATTCTGTATCTGTAAGACTACGCAATTGATCATAAATAATTGCCTGAGGAGCATCATCAGTGTTCATCACTTGGGTCAAATCAATCCCAGCGAGTAATGTCTCAACTGTAAGGAGCAACTCAATTTTAACTTTTGTCTTTGTCATAGTCACATCTGCAATTGCTGGACGCAATTCATGAGCATGAACACCTGTGAATGCTAAAAAACTCACAGCAAGACTTGACATCAGTGCCAAACGCCACATCATCTTAGAAAAAGGTTTAATCATGTCACAACGATTCCTGATACTTATTTTGAGCCTAATATTTACAAACCCAGTTTATGCCCATGAATTTTGGATTTCACCAGTTAAATACGAAATTGGCATTAATGAGCCCATTGAAGCTCACAATCGTGTAGGCCAAAATTTTGTTGGTGGTAGCTATTACTTTTTAGAAATGCAAACTAAAAGACATGAGGTCATGCAAGCAGGCAAAAAAATCAAAGTTACCGGACGCAATGGTGATCGGCCCGCATTCCAACTAGAAGGTTTACCCAATGGGTTGGCAATATTAGTGCATGAAACCACTAATATGAGATTAACGTACAGAGATTATGAAAAGTTTAAAAGCTTTGTAAAACACAAAGCCTTTAGAGGACTTCCTCAGGCTCATATCACGCGTGGCTTACCAGAGAGTGATTTTGTTGAAAGCTATAGCCGCTTTGCTAAATCACTTGTGGCAATAGGAGATGGTGTGGGTCAAGATGTTTCAGTTGGACATAAAATTGAAATAATTGCCCTAACCAATCCTTACACAGATGACCTTAGCAATGGAATGCATGTGCAAGTCTTAATGGCGGGGAAGCCGCGCGCAAATGTACAAGTAGAGCTTTTTGAGCGTCCATTTAACTCAAATGAGGAAGTTCAAATAAGATTGTATACAACAGATATCAATGGCATCGCTATATTCCCAGTTACAACAGGTCATGAATATATGTTAGATAACGTCGCTTTAATTCCAATTGAACCTAAAGTTAAAGGCGACCCTGTTTGGCAAAGTATATGGGCAAATTTAACATTTTATATTCCAAAAAAGTAGTTATTTGAAATATAGGCATTCTTCCAATAATCTTAAAATTATTTAAATTATTTTTTTGCCAGCATATTAGCATAAACAAAGTTGTGGGTAGGTTACGCCCAACATAATTCCTGAGACCAGGGCCAGCAAATGGATGGCCCACACGCAAACTTTAGCGTCCAGCTATTCTCCTACCACAGGCGGATGAACATCCGCCGGAATCGGACATTTGTAAGGAAATGTTGCAAGATGCTCAGCATGTGCCTTTTTCGCCGAGGTGCGCAATTCATCGCTCAGGATCATGGCGCGTGCTGTCGCTGCCATGACCTTTGCAGCATGGATCATACCTTTGTGGGCAAAAGGCTCCTTGCCCTGTGCAGTGAGTTGCCATGTATGAAACGGGGTTCCCATGGCACAGGTGGCGACATTGGCTTGTACGGTTGGCACAGCCCAACTGACATCACCTACGTCGGTAGATCCTATGCCACCAACGAATAACCGGTCCAAAGGGGCCACAAAATCGCAAAGCGCCATTTCGTAATCCGGTTTCATATTGAGAAGGCGGAAAGTATCAGCGATGTCGTCATTTGTGAGAGTGGCACGAATTTCAGCGGCGAATTTCTCATCGTTCGCGTCAAATGGAACGGGACCGAGGGCGTCGAATTCTGCCTGCATTGCTTCTTCTAAAGGGCGGTTGCCCAACAGGTTTGACACTGCAGAGAAGACCTTAGATTCCACCCGAACTCCAGACATCAGCGCTGCACCTTCTGAAATGGCGTGCACCCGCGCCACAAGGTCCGCAAGTCCGGCAAGGTTGCGGGAACGGACCAGATGGCGGACAGTCGCCTTGGCAGGTACGACGTTCGGTGCGATACCACCTGCGTCTAGATAGGCGTAGTGCACACGTGCATCATCAGGCATGTGTTCGCGCATGTAGTTTACACCGATGTTCATCAACTCCACTGCATCAAGAGCGGAGCGACCAAGTTCCGGCGCACTGGCGGCATGTGCTGCCTTGCCTGTAAACGTGAAGTCGATTCGCGTGTTGGCAAGTGAATGCGCGTCATCCACGCCATTGAAGCTTGCGGGATGCCAGGTGATTGCAAGGTCGACATCATCGAAGAGACCTTCGCGAACCATATACGTCTTGGCGGCACCGCCTTCTTCAGCAGGACAGCCATAGTAGCGAACCCGTGCCTCGATCCCCTCCGCTTCGATCCAGTCTTTAATTGCTGTGGCGGCCAGCATTGCAGCAGAACCAAGCAGATTGTGGCCGCAGCCATGACCAAAACCCGACGTATCAACCATCTTGGGCTCTGCCAGTCCGGGTTGCTGCGAAAGTCCGGGAAGCGCGTCATACTCACCCAATATTGCTATAATAGGTCCACCTTGGCCCGATTCACCAATCACAGCGGTTGGAATGCCCGCGGCGTTCTGCGTTACCCGAAAACCTTCCGCTCTAAGCATTTGTGTATGTTCGGCGCATGAACGAGTTTCGGTGTATGCGATCTCGGGCATATCAAAGATACGGTCCGCAAGTCCAATGAAGGCTTCGCGTTTGGTCTCTACCATTGACCAGATCGGGTTTTCGTTCATCTGCATTTCTAACTCCTACGTTTTGGGTAGTATTATGGGTAGAGAATTTGAAATTATTTTTCCCTAATTATATCTATAACTTTAATTAAGTTATTGGCGGAGCGGAAGGGATTCGAACCCTCGGGACAGTCACCTGCCCACACGCTTTCCAAGCGTGCGCCTTCGACCGCTCGGCCACCGCTCCAAGGCTGGGTTTAACTTTAGGCTATTAACGATGCAAGCCCTTTTATAATAGTGTTAATTAAAAACTTTAAGTATCTAAGTGTAAATGAACTCGTCTGTTTGACTTACCCTTATTTTCTACTTTACCCAATCGAATTTTTCCAATTTCTAAAGTACTTTTTACATGTGTCCCGCCACAAGGTTGTAAATCAATTTCGTCAGTTTCCGTACCAATCCGAACTAATCTAACTTTACCTTGACCCATAGGTGGTTTCACTCGCATTGTTTTCACAAGAGAAGGATTTTCTTCTAACTCGGCGTCAGTTATCCAACTTTCTGTGATTTTAAGCCCTCTAGCTATAAGTTCATTAAGTTCATTTTCTAAAATTTCTTTATTTTCTAAAGGCTCAGGCATCTCAAAATCTAATCTACCCTTCTGCGAGCCTATCGAACCACCAGTAACACCAAGGGGAATAACAACAGATAAAAGATGTAAAGCTGTATGAATTTTCATATATCCGTACCGCGTAGGCCAATCTATCTTTTGTTGAAATTTTTGACCGATCTGAATACCTTCAGTGGAGCCTTCAACAAAAAAAACAACTTTGCCTTGATCGCCTTTTCTTACTTCCCTTACCTTTAAATTCAAATCACCCGAAATTAATTCACCGACATCAGAGGGCTGCCCGCCTCCAATTGGATAAAATACTGTCTGATTAAATATTAATCCCCCATTATCAGTTAAGTCTACCAACTCTGCAGGCGCTGATTTCAAATAAGCATCATCCCTAAATAACAGTTCACTCATAAGTTATTCTCCCGCACCATCAGCATCAGTATCAGGGAGATCTACTTTTCTTTTCTTTATTTTAGTAATTTTTGGGGCATCTACTTTCTTTTCTAACACAGGGTCAGGGTTGTCACCTGTTAGTGCTTCTGGGTTGCGAAGCCAAATATCTCTTTGCGCGAATGGAATCTCAATTCCCTCTTCAGCAAACCGTTCTGCAATTCGGTGGTTTATTTCTGATTTAACCGAGAGTGAGAAATTAACATCTTGGAGAACAATTCTAATCTCAAATTCAAGAGCGTCTCCACCAAAATTTAGAAAGTAAACACTAGGTGGATTTTTATCACTTACCATTGGGTGCTCTAAAGCAACCTCTTCTAAAATCCTGGTAACTTTTTGTGTATCAGTCCCGTAAGCAACCCCAACTGATAAGATAATCCTTCCAGTTAGATTTCCCTTAGTCCAATTTGTAACTGCACCAGAAATTAGGTCGGAATTTGGAACAATTACATCTTTCCTATCAAATGTTTGAATCACAGTTGCTCTAACCGAAATATCTTTAACAACACCCATAGTACCGTTAACTTCTATCCAATCACCTTGAGTAATTGGCCTCTCGATTAATAGAATTATTCCCGACACAAAATTAGAAACAATTGTTTGAAGTCCAAAGCCTATGCCAACAGACAATGCACCTGCGACTATAGCGAGTGACGATAAGTCTATACCAGCTGTTGAAATTGCAATGACGGCAGCTAAGAATATACCAAGGTACCCTACCCCGTCGACTACAGCATTTTGACCACCAGCGTCTAACTTTGTCTTTGGAAGAACCTGTGATTTTAAAGTATTTTGAATTGCCCTAGTTAATAGATAACCAATCACAAAAATGATAATAAATTTAATAAGATCAGAAGGAGTTATACGACTTTCACCCATCTGAAAGCCATTCGAGATTAGAGACCAAATTTCACCTAAGTCTGAAACCCTTGCCCCCCAAATAAGCGCCAGGAAGGGGACTGCAGCAATTATTGCGCCAAGCCCTAATAGAGTTGGCACCAAACCCTTCACAGCCTCCGTTTCGCCTATCAATGTAGAAAATATATCACGAAGAGTTCTTTGACCAATTAATACAAGCCCCGCTAAGCCAAATGTGAGTAATGTCGAAAATAAAATTACAGTCCCAGCATATGAGTAACCAATCAATGATAGAATTGGCGAAACAAAACACACTAGAAGGCCAAGCCTTAATACCAATACGCACAGAGCTACCGAGGACTGTTCTAAGCCTGAATCTTTTATGCGTTCACTAAGAAGCTGGCTAGATATACTAGAAATCAATCGAAATAATATAATGCCAGAAATTGAAATGATAATGAAGCTAAGGATAGCAACTGACGTATCTGTGAAATAACCAGAACCACCCAAGTTATTAACAAAAAATTCCAAACCGTAAAGAAATCCAAGTATGTAACTGGAAAGTATCGCAAAACCGACCTTATCCTCATTAAGGTAAGTTAAAGAGGTTTCATTATTATAGTTTAGATTAAACAGTCGTTCACCCAACCAGCCAGCTAGATAAACCGCAATAATAATGCAGAAGATCATACCAACAACCTGCTGACCCATATTTCCAAGAAGTTGAGAGCTATCCAAAGCCGATTTTAAAAGGTAAAAACCTCCTATTGAAATTACAACCTTTATTAAAGAAAATAATAGTTCAGTCAGTCGTCCTAAAGCTGGGCTTTCAGATAGGTACGGACCAAACGAAGTGTTAACCTTCGAAATCCAACCACTCGCCGCATAAATAATAAAAATACCAATGATAGCAAAGGCAATTGTTGCTGGGAATTTATCCCATATTTTTGCTCTACTAGCGTTATCAGAAAAAGATCGCGAAACCTCCGCACTTATTGTTTTAACTATACTTAAGGCTTCTGTAACAGGAGAACCCCAACTGCCAATATTTAGTGGTGAAGGCCCTAGTTTAAGTATTTGATTTGTTTGTCTGGAGCGAAGAATTTCATCCACTTCTACTATCAACCCGTTCGACCGTACAAATGCCTCAGTAGCCCTAATAACCGGTATCATGGATAAATTCAGTTGCTCATTTAGAACGCGTCGTCTCTCAGAGATCTCCAAAGAGGCATCTTCAGTTCCTTCACTTTTTGTTCCTAGAGCAGAAAGTTGATTGTTTATCCTAATAATCCGTTGAGAATTTAATTCTTTTCCTATTGAAAAAAGAGTTCTCCACTCAGATAACGTCTCTCTTAATGCATCTAAATCTTTTGAAGGAACTTCCTCAGCAACAATAACCTGTTCTATTTTATCAGCAGTTTGTTCCCAGTTTTTATAATCAGGTAAATCAGATCCCACCACTTGTGATTGGCTTCTTACTTCCCCGCCAAACATTGTAAAAATTATAGCGAACGAGCAGCAAAGGATAAAAGATTTAAAAAATTTCATATTACTCATAGACCTCGACTAAAGTTTCTTCTTTTTTACTCATCCAACTAGGTATAGGTAAACCTTTACTCTCTAAAAATGTTGGATTCCACATTTTTGAATGATACCTCATGCCATAATCACACAGAATTGTCACTATTGTATGACCAGGGCCCATTTCTTTTGCCATTTCAATCGCCCCACCAATATTTATTGCTGAAGATCCACCGAGACATAAACCTGTATTTTTTAGTAGGTCAAAAACTATTGGCAATGCCTCTAAATCTGAGATTGTATATTGATAATCTGGGGTAAATCCTTCCAGATTAGCAGTAATACGACCTTGCCCGATACCTTCACTAATTGAACTACCTTGGGAACTAAATTTTCCATTCTCATAATAATTATACAAAGCTGCTCCATAGGGATCTGCTAATCCAATTTTTACCCCTTTTGGTTGTAAGAAATTACTAACCCCAGCCAAAGTCCCACCAGAGCCAACTGAACAAATAAATCCATCCACCTTACCATCTGTCTGCCTCCATATTTCAGGACCAGTAGTCTCTTCATGAGCTTTTCTATTAGCTGTATTATCAAATTGGTTAGCCCAAATTGCTCCGTTAGGTTCTGTTTTCTCAAGTTCTTTAGTCAAACGCTCTGAATATTTAACATAATTGTTTGGATCTCGATAAGGAACGGCAGGTACCTCAACTAATTGAGCCCCCATTAGACGAAGTTGATCTTTCTTTTCTTGGCTTTGTGTTTCCGGAATAACAATCACAGTTTTAAAACCATAATATGCACCGACCAAAGTCAAACCTATTCCTGTATTTCCAGCAGTTCCCTCGACAATTGTACCACCCTTTTTTAGGGTGCCCGCCTCAATCGCACTACGAATTATATAAAGAGCTGCTCGATCTTTAATAGATTGACCAGGATTTAAAAACTCAGCCTTTCCAAGGATTACACAACCAGTTTCCTTACTTGCCCGTTCAAGTTTTAAAAGAGGTGTATTCCCTATTAATTCAACTACTGAGTTTGACATAGTAAAACCTTCCATTTTTGATAGATATTAGAGGTTAAAATAGTTTATAATCACTTAAAATTTTATAAAAATATTTATATTTGCAACCGAACTATTAGCACATTAACTTTGCTTTTTAACAAAAATTATTATTATCTTATAATTAAAACAGAGCAAAGGATTTATTTCTATAGTCGCGTATTCGACTTTATGAAATCAGCCCTCAATTTACTAAAAATAACTTTTAATATCTTTTTTCATTTCATCCACACTCAATACACCAAATTTTGTCATTACTTTTTTTGCAAAACCGTGCGTTCTTTCTCCAGAAACCTCTTGCCAATCTTTGAGGCTCCATGGCTCTTCAAGCCGAGGGATCATCTTACTCGGCATATATACCTGTGTATCTATTAAGACTTCTTGTGATAAGACTTGGACGGGCTTTAGGAAATAGTCAAAGATGTGTTCATAAAAATCTGTTCTTAAAATATCCATTTTTGTTAATTCATTAAGAATAATTCCGTTGGCAACAAGCCCCACTGATTTTATCATAACGGGGTAATCAGCATCCATTACCTTGAACACACCATAATCTTTAAGGGTTGCAGAAACTAGCTCAACTTTACGACCCAAAACTATCTCTAAAAGAGCTTTATCCATTAATGTTCCAAATATAAAAATATTCATATAGATCAATACCTTACATTTATTAATTCACTTGGATTTATGGATAACAGCACAGGTGTTATTTTGGTTTATTAATCGTGATTTGAGTTACATCGCAATAACCACTTAAGAAAGTTCCAGCACATGAGGTTAAATAAAAATCCCACATATTTTTAAACCTTGAATCAAAACCCAACTTAACAATATTATCCCACTCTGCATTAAAAGTTTTGTGCCAACGCCTAAGTGTAGCACTGTAACTTTGTCCAAATTCAATAGAGTCTTTAACATTAAGACCAGCATTATTAACCTGCTCCCTTAACACTTTGGGGCTTGGCAACATTCCTCCTGGAAATATATATTTTTGAATAAAATCAACACTCTTTCTATAAGAATCCCACCTACTATCTGCCAAAGTGATAATCTGCAAAGTAGCGTTACGACCAGGTTTTAATCTATCCCTTACCGTAGAGAAATAAACTGGCCAGTACTTTTCACCCACAGCTTCAAACATTTCTATAGAAGCTATCCCATCATATACACCTACTTCATCTCGGTAATCTTGAAGCTTTATTTCTACTAATTCTGATAGACCTGCCTTATTAATTCGTTCAACAGCATAATCATACTGTTCTTTAGAAATCGTAAGGCCAGTAACTTTAAGACCACGTTTTGATGCAGCATACTCTCCAAAACCTCCCCAGCCACACCCAATTTCTAAGATGTGATCTCCAGCCTTTACTCCCAATTGATCTATTATACTTGCATATTTATTTTCTTGTGCTTTTTCAAGAGTTTCTGAATCTTTCTTAAAGTAAGCAGAACTATAAGTCATACTTTTATCAAGCCATAATGAATAAAAATCGTTACCCAAATCATAGTGATAACTTATATTTTTCTTTGCCTGTTTTTTTGAGTTAGACTGAAGCCAGAACCGCGTTCTCTCATATAACCTAACTAAAGCCATACCAGGAAATCCTTCGTAAACCTCATCATTTTCTGCATGCATTAGATCCATGAATGTTTGCAAGTCAGGAGTAGTCCACCAGCCATCCAAATATGCATCGCTAAAGCCAAGATCTCCCTCTCTAATAAGTCGTGCAAATAGGTCGTCATTATGCACTGTAAACTCTGCCTCTGGCCCCTCCAGAAGACCTTGAGCTCTAAAAACCCGCCCATCTTCCAGCTTTACGTCAAGCCTACCATTATTAAGCTTTTTTATAACTCCAAACGATTGCGCAAAATACCTTGGAAGGTTTTTCTCACCATCTGTTGAACTCAATATGACCATGATACCTCCTACTATTGAGTATAATATACACCAAAAATGCACATCCACTCAATAAATTTTTATAAATAATTTAATTAATTTTAAAAAATAATCTATTACTCTAATTGCATAAGAGAAAATATTTGGTAATCACAAAAATATTCCTATCATTATCAAATGTTTAGATTATTTCATCAAGCGCTAAAATGAGGCGATCAACCTCACTTTTATCATTATAATGTGCAAACGAAAGTCGTAAAACTCCAAGATTCATATCTACATTCATGGCTTTCAATGGTCTTTTACCGTAAAAATCTCCACCTGCAGCCATAATATTTTTTTGCGCCAATTTAGATGCTATTTCATTTGCACTCTCGTGAACTTCTATAGAGACGGTTGGCGCTCTATTTTTTGCATTTGATGGTCCGATTAGCCTAACTGAATTTTTTGCCGAAACATAATCCAAAAGAGGTTGCAGCAACTTTGTTTCATGATCTCTAAAAAGATCATGTACCAAATTAGCTTTATTTTGACCTAATTTACCACTTTCAAAGTGATGCCCTATGATAGCATCAAAATACTCAACCATCCCAGCACAGGATGCAACTTGCGCATGATCAGGACCTGCAGGTGTAAACCTAGAGAAAAGCGTTTTCTCATTAAAATAATGTCCCTGATTTGGAAGCGAAAACCCCAAATCCTCTCGAATAACCATGATACCTTGATGGGGACCAAAAGTTTTATACGCGGAAAACAAATAAATATCAGTGCCAAGGTCTCCAACATCTGGAATTCCGTGAGGAGCAAAACTAACACCGTCCACGCAACTGACTGCACCAGCTGAATGAATAATTTTAACGATCTCTTTCACATCATTAATTTCCCCAATAACGTTCGAACAATGCGGAAAGCATACTAGCTTAACGTTATCATCGAGCAATTTCTCTAACTCAATAGTTTCTAAAGACCCAGTTTCAGAGTTAATACACCATTCACGGACCTCAACACCGCTCTCGGCCAATCTACGCCAAGGACCCGAGTTTGCCTCATGATCTTGGTTAGTAACTATAATTGCATCACCAGGCTTTAACCACTGTCGAAAAGCTTGGGATAAGACATAAGTATTTTGTGTGGTTGAGGGGCCAAAACTTACTTCTTCTACTTTCACTCGCATGAAATCAGCTAACCCCTTACGAGCCTCATCCATCTCTTCTCCACCTAGAGTGGAAGCGTTATAGGGATCATATGGCTGGACTTTTCTCTCTTCGTAAAACCTTGTTAATCGGTTAATAACTTGCTTACAGGCATAGGACCCACCAGCACTTTGGAAAAATGCTTGCCCCTCTAACTGACTGCTTTGAAAAGCGGGAAACTGCGTACGAACGAAATCGAGGTCTAAATCCATGGTAACTCCTGTTGAAAATCTACTTTGGCACTACTTTACTAAGGTTTACTTCAAACCCGCAAGCTATAAAAAATTACGGCCCAGACCAACTAATTGGACATATCTCAGCAGACTTTCCATCAAAGTCCCAAACCCTACCATAATCCCTAACACGTGATCTTTTTCCTACGGCAACTAAAACATCTGACCCCATCCAGTACTTAGTATTGGAAACTAAAACCGGTTCATCTGGAGACTTTCCAGCTACTAACTCAATTTCTCCCTGAATTTTACGCCCAATATTTATTATACGCTTTTTTCCATCCCTGATTATTTCTACTGGAGCCCTTTCAGCACCAATAATTTCAGACACAAGAAACGTAAACAGACCAGTGGTCCCCCCAGCAGCTCCAGAAAATATCTTTAAAATACCATTATATGCTTTTTGTGTTGAATTTTCATCAACATATGCTGCGACTTTCCAATTTCCTTCAGCCATTCTGCCTGGGATATCGACCAGTAAACCGACATTTAAACCAGCCAAGCTTTCACCCTCGAAATGGCCTTCGTCTATAATAATTCCCATCCACGCATGACAGTGGCCTTCGGTTGGGGGGTGGGCTCCCAATGAAACAACACACGGACAAAATACATCGCAAGAACAGTTTAAAAATAGTTCCCCTTTTATTTCCCAATCGGTTGGTTCTTTTCTGCGTCGTTTTGGATTCATTCGACTATCGATTTTTTGCATGACCTGAAGTTTGTCTGACGTCTTACTTACTTTTTTATTCATCCTAGAATCCCATCTAATTAAAATTTATTATAGCTAAGCTAATACCCGATAAAATAAGAATACCACCTAAAGGTTTCTTCACCAATACACCAACTTGGGGGAGTTTTTCAATAACAACTACTAATGTTATTAGACCCATCCAAACAAAATTCATATACCCTACTGTAAAACCTAAGAGCATAAAGCCCCAACAGCAGCCAACACAAAACGCCCCTAGACCTAATCCCATCCTTAATCCGCCAAAAAAGCCTTTTCGCCATTTACTTAAAAAATAAGCCATCGGCGAGTGACATACCCCATGGCAATAATCTTTAAAAACAGTAAACTGAAAAATACCCACTGCAATTAAAACTAATGAAATCATCCACTTAGATTGGAAAACACCAAGATCTGTTAGTATGTTTACTTCAGTCAAAGAGCTCTGGGCAATAGAAATTATTAAAGAAAACAATACCCATATAATTAAATAACCCAATAGAACTCCAAGCCAACCAAGCCATGAACCATTAGCACTTTTTATCAAGTCTTGGTAACCTTTCAAGGTTGGAACCATTGCAGGAAACATCATTGCTATCATCATAATTGACCACATGGGGAATAAGGTTTTAAAACTTACAGTGCTCCCCATACTCATAGCATTGCTCCCCATACTCATAGCTTTCGTAGACTGGCCAAACCAATCTAACCCCATCATTTTAGACATTGAGTATAGATAGTACCAAGAAAGTAAAATTAGGATGAAGAAACCTACCCAAAAGAAAGACCTTATAAAAGATATATTGATCAATTTCATTTCTAACTCCATAAGAGAATCTAAACGAGGAAACTGATGTCATGTTTTTAAATGTCTGACAAATGAAAAATGAAAAGCGCAATAATGCTAATTTATCAACTGAAATTTCAGAACAGATAAAAGAGTCAATAATCAATAAAGATCTTGATGTTGGATCTCGGTTGCCTTCTGAGTTAGAGCTAGCAGAACAGTTTAATGTAGGAAGATCCACAATTAGAGAGGCATTAAAAAGATTAGCCGCTCAAAGCTTAATAAGAACCCAACGAGGTGCATCAGGTGGAGCCTTTATAAATCATATAAAATTTGAAGATGCTCATGAACAGCAAGTAACAACTTCTATTTTACTTCTGTCAATGAACGACGTTAAATTTGAAACTGCTTGCGAAGCACGCTTCGCCCTTGAAAGAGCGTGCGCAAAGTTTGTTGCTCTCCGCAGAACAAATACTGATATATTAGCAATAGAAAAAGAAATATTGACTCAGGGTCAAAGTAAATTGACCGATGAGGAGTTTTGTGCATCTGATATTAGACTACATCGTATCTTGGTGGATTGTGCTAAAAATCCAATTCTAAGTTATCAACTGGCAGGGGCAGTTGAGGCAATGCAACCACTAATGAATATGATTACCTACACAGTTAGGTCTCGTGAGAAAATAATTTTGTTCCATCAAAGTATAATAAGTTCTATAAGAAATAGAGATGCCGAGGGGATAAATTTTGGTCTATCAAATTTAGAAGATTATACAAAAACTCTAGGACAAAACATATTAGCATCTTACAAGTAATTTAAAAACTAGGCATTTAGATCTTTCAGTATTTGATACTAACTAATTAAGATATTCAAATTATTACTTTTTATTTATTGTTAAGCTTTCCAAAGCTACGGTTAAAGTATATACATCAAATCGTCCGCAAGGACTATGGACATAAACGCGCTCGTAATAAGCGGCTCGGACCCGGGGGCGGTACCCGGCGACTCCACCAATACTCGTTCATTTGACGATTATGGGGTCGAAATAGGATCGACGGACGTCTAAAGGAGTTAGCTTTGGCTCGGTGAGATACCACCGTTATCGGTTCAATTAAAGCTAGTTGCAAATGACAACAGAGCTCCGGTAGCCCTAGCTGCGTAAGCAGTTCGGAAAACCGAAAACTTAAGTCCTATCGCTTTGCAGCCATAGGCGGGGTTCGGAGGCACCTGGCAACAGAAGCCTGTCCTTTACCAAAATTCGCCATATATGGATATATTTTTTTTAGGGCTATCCCTCATATTCTTATGACAAAAGTATTCCCCAAATTTGGATATACTTGTGATTTCTGAAAACCCAATTCCAACCCACTCGATTTTTTTGGGTGGAATACCATCTCACCCATTCCCACCCTCTCTCGAGTCAGTCGCTAAAGCTCCTGTTTTTATGGCTCTAAGCAATCGACTGATTTTCGAGGTTCGTGAATGATGGGTGGGAATTACTTTTTAGTAAGAGAACCCTCGTTTCTATTTGATTCGTACTTAAAAAGGAAACGCAGAATGCTTAACGATCTGTATCATGTAAAAAGCAATCTAGAAAAATGTTAAGAAGCTACAGAAGGCAGACTTTAGGTTCTGCAATTAGTTCCGCAGAATTAGAAAAAAGTCCTTGAGCAGTTTTGACTGCACAAGGCTCAATTGTTATCAATTGAATTAACCTTGCTGGGATGCAAGCATTGCTTTCACCAGCTTCCTAGCAGTATCATCGTCTACTACTGGCGTCACAATTGGGAAAGTACACTGCCCTGACCAGCCCATCATCCATGAAGTTAGGGTTTCCTGATTATCAGATTCAATCACAGCCCATCCACAGCCATTTGGTATGTCGTGCCAACGCCCAATCTGTTTTACACCACTAGGAAGTTCTCCTGCAATTTGTTCTGGCGTCATACTTGCAAAAAAAGCTTGGGTATCAGTCTTTTTATCATTATCAATTTGATATTCACACATAAAAATCATAGGTCACTCCATCTCTAAGTTAGTTTAAGAATTAGATAGTATTTAAGATTAAACCATAGAATCAATAAAAGTCATACAAAAAATTTATGGCATTTTTAATGTTCGAACCGTTTTCCCTATGGTAGGGAGTTTGTTCACACGGATAATCCGTATGTTAGTGTTGAGAGCCTCGACAGTAGAAAACGATAGGTAGCTTTAGGTTCCTCTCATAGGTAGTCCTAGAAACTAGTAATCACTAAACTGCCATAGGAGCCTTGATACTATCCATTGGATTATAATTTATTAACTTATAGTCGCTTGGGCTCGTAGCTAATAACTCTGTAATATTAATAAATTCTGGCATTATTAGATCTGGTAAATCATGCGGCTTACGTTGCAATTGCTCTTTAACTTGCTCTGAATGGTTCTTATAAATATGGCAATCTCCACCTGTCCATACAAACCTACCTACTTTTAGGTCACAAATTTGTGCAAGCATGTAAGTTAGCAAGCTATAACTCGCAATGTTAAATGGAACGCCTAAGAACATGTCAGCACTACGTTGATATAGTTGACAACTTAATCTACCATTCATAACTCTAAACTGTGCTAAAGTATGACATGGAGGCAATGCCATCGCCTTAATTTGATTTGGGTTCCATGCAGAAAGGACTAATCTCCGGCTGTCTGGATTTGTTTTTATTTCATTAATGAGCCATATAATTTGATCAGCTTTTGCACCCAAGCCATCCTCATGAGCATCGAAATGTCGCCATTGGTGGCCATATACTGGGCCTAATTGTTTTATAAGCTCAGTATTCGTATAGCCTAATGCTACGCCCTGCGAGTCAGCATTTGCAGTCCAAATAGTTTTCTTATCTATAAGCTCTGCACGATCTTTTTCAAATGTAAGTTCGGCAAGCCTTCGTTCGTCTGTACTACCCTCTAAAAACCATAATAGTTCTCCCACTATACTACGCCATGCCAGCTTCTTTGTCGTAACTGCAGGAAATCCATCCTCTAAATTAAAATACATCTGATATCCAAATATACTGCGAGTGCCTACTCCAGTGCGATCACTAACATCTTCGCCGTTGACAACAATTTGCTGCAATGCATCCAGATACTGCTTCATAATTGTTTCCATATATCAACATATACACCCCCACGCTTGCCACTTTCAGCTAACTCATATTTCTGTATGATCAAACTGTTTGGTAAGAATGTATCACAATCATAAGATCCTTGGATCCGACTTAAATGAAATTCATCAATTATGTCCAACAATCCTTTCACTAGTTTAGCCCCTCCAATGATCCATACATCTCGTGATTTACTCATATTGACCAATTCTTTTTTAGCAATATTAAACTTGATAAATTGACATCCATCCTGCTCTTTATCTTGCTCACTACTCGTAATAATAATATTTTCACGGTTGGGTAAAGGCTTACGTGGTAAACTATTCCAGGTTGATTTACCCATTACAACTACGCCACCTATGGTACTCTCTTTAAACCATTTTAAATCTTCAGTGTTATGGGGCCAAGGTAAATCGCCATCTTTTCCAATGCCCCAGTCTTGATCACACGCTAAGATTGCTTTTATCATTGTTAACCTTATCTATTTGAAAATTATCTTACGCCAGCACACTATAATAATCAGTATAGACTTTAAAAGCATACTTCTCATAATTAGAAAATATCTTAAAAAAATAAAAATTAAAGGTGAAAATTACTTACAAAAATAATGTTTAATTAAACCACTATTTGTACATACTAAACTTTAAGAAAATGGTTGGCGACACTCGTGTAGTAAAGCTTTAAATGATAGGTCAAGGAGACTTAATCAAAAGTGTTCCTAGTTTAAGATTTGAGAGATTTTCAGTCATGTCTCTCCTATTAAAATATTGCTCTTATAGTGATCTAATTATTGATAATAAATGTTAGCAACCACATCTTTAATTATTTAAATACTCTATATTTAATTTCGGCACGAGTAACACCTATATCCTGAAGTTCTCTATCAGTCATTTTTTCTAAAGTATTATAAGACGCCCTTGTTGCTCTAGCCTCAACAAATCTATTCCAGAAATTTTTAATCATTACTTTTCCTTTGGTTTAAATAAATTAGCCAAAATTTTTGGCTTACAAGATCCTCTAAACCTATAAAAAGGTAAGTAGTACTGATATTAATAAATAACCGTTATGCGTTGAATGCAAAGCCTGTGATGTATGTGTTATTTATTACTAAAAAGATTCTGAACACTATCATTGGCTTAACTTTTTTGTTAAACTACCGATAGTAATTACACTTACTTAAATATTTTACAATTAATTTAATCAGCTTAGTTGTAAACGGTATAATTAGCTAATTGGAAAATTTAATATGAAACTCATTGTTCTTAATTTACCCCGTACTTTTGAAGAACAGTCACTAGCATTATTATTCAAAAAAATTGGAGCAATAAAATCCTGTACACTAGTTATTGATGAACGAACCGGTATTTCAAAGGGATTTGGTTTTGTGGAAATGGCTTTAACTCATGAAGGAGAAGCCGCTATAAAAGAACTTCACGGTAGTAAAGTGGGTAAAAACAAAATTCGAATAAAACAATCATCTTAAGGAATTTTTAAAAAAAGTAAGCTATATCAATTAATAGATTTAGAATTGGCGTGCTCTTACAATAAATGCCTCGACAAAGCTTTCACCGATGGCATCATGTGCATTTAGACGATTTACACCACTGACTAAAACGTAACGCCCCTTCCCTTTCCTTAGTTTAATTGGCTTAAGCTCCTCTCCATTTATTAATTGTTCTGCAAAATCATTAGCTTTAACCGGATCTATTTCCTTCCTGCGATCGGAAGGTACATATATATCCGAAATTTTTATCGATACAGTTGTTAGCAATTCAACCCTTTAAATTAATAAAAAAAACAAAAACATTAATCATTAAAACACCTTACACCTTTAAACGCTTGCATCAAGATTTCTTTAGATTAATTTGCAAGGCTGAAGCTAAATAATCATTACGAAAAATAAAGTTAGTTAAAGGTTGAAATTAATATTTAAAGGAATTCTTAAATGAATAAAACAAATGATGACCTATATCACTTACCTCTAACTTTTATGGGAGTTCCTTACAGCACAGACTCTACGGACTCTTCTGTAGCTATTTTAGGGTGTCCATTTGATTGTGGTACTCACCCTTTTCGAGTTGGTTCTCGCCAAGGGCCACAAGCCATACGTGAGCAATCTGGTCTAATACGGCCTTTTCAGTCAGAGTTGGCTGATGTTAATATTTTAGAAAAACTTAAGGTTATAGATGCTGGGGATGTAAAACTGGTATCTTCTAGAGCTGATGAAGCATTTAACGCTATTGAAGAGGCCGCACATCGTTTAGCTGTTAAAGGAGCCGTCCCAATAGGTTTTGGAGGAGATGGAAGCGTCTCATTACCCTTAATTCGTGCGGCATCTCAAGTTCACCAAGGATTAGCTGTACTGCACTTTGACAGTCACACAGATGCTTATGAAATTGACCCTATTCACAAATATGATGCTGCAACTCAATTTGCACATGCAGCGTTAGAGCAACGGATAAGTGTTAGTAATTCTTATCACATCGGCCTCAGAGGCTCGACATCAAGCCAAGGCGTTTACACGCATGGGCAAAAACTTGGGTACTCCTTAATTACTATGCGTGATTTCATTAAACGAGGGCATAATGATGTGATTCAAGAGTTACACAAAAACCTAGGTCAGCGCCCTATCTACTTATCTTGGGATATGGATGTTTTTGATCCCTCTTGTGCACCAGGTGTTTGCACTCCGGAATGGGGAGGATTCACAGCTCGAGAAGGCATTGAAGTTATCCGTGGTCTAACTGGGCTTAATATTGTTGCTGCAGATATCAATACTGTGAGCCCTGCCCACGATTTAAAAGGAATGACCGCGTTCCTAGCAGCATCTATCACGTACGAAATACTTTTACTGTTATGGCGGACTCGCCTGCAAAATGAATAAGTTTACAGTTTTTAAAAGTTACTGATTTTTTTAAAAAAGAAAATTTTCAAGACTGTTGTTTTGCTAATAAAAAATTTAGTAAATTTTCATCAAATCTATCACTATTTGCATCAGTCTGGAAACAATGCTCACCAGAACAACAAGGATATATGTTTTGTTTGCACTCTAAGCATTGATAATGACCATGAACAAATATTGTACCTTTTTTGCTTAGGCATACTGGGCATATTTCTTTTTCTGTCATACGCTCATTCATTTATCTTTGTCACTCAAAATAAAAAAACACCTCTCAAACGATATAAACTTATACTCTACTACTAAAAATATCTTTATAAGATACGATCACTTCTTCGAATGCATTAACAAATTGTTCTAAATGTGTATCTTCCATCTCAATATTAAGGGTCATATAGCCTCGCTGTGCGAACAAAAACCCTTTCAAAGACATTTCTAGGTGGATTAACTTAAGTTTATTTAGCTCGAAATTACTATACTTGGGTGGATGCAAAATAGCTCCATCTCGGACATGTAAACCTAAAATTGATCCAACTCCAGTAACTTGCAAATTAACATCATGTTGCTTGCACAGCTCATTTAGTGTCGCTTTAAAATTTTCTCCCTTATTAAATAAATCTCTTGCAACAGTTTTTGTAAATACCTCTGTTAACCCTATAAAGCCCGCAGACATTGATATTGTATTATTATTAAATGTACCCGCATGAGCAAGTGCATCAGGTGCTGTAGGGTCCCAAAGAGACATAATGTCGGAACGTCCACCAAAAGCGCCAAAACTGGCACCACCACCTAAATACTTTCCTAAAGTTGTAATATCTGGATTAATTTGAAGTAATTCTTGTAATCCTCCACCTGAGCTACGTGAAGTCATAACCTCATCAAAAATTAAACAAACTCCACTTTCATGTGTCGCATTCCTTATTGATTTTAAAAACTCGATGCTAGCTGGAATACATCCCCCACTTCCAAGCATTGGCTCCACAAGCACGGCTGCTAAATCAGCAGCATTCTCTTTAATAAGTTCAACTGTTCGTACGACTTCGTTATATCGCGTTTTGATAATATTATAGGGTGCATTTACTGGTGATGAGTTGTCTTTAAAATATAAGACACCACCATGGTAACTCCCATCAAAAACCATAACTTTATCGCGTCCAGTAAAAGCTCTTGCAGCACCAATAGCCATCAAGTTTGCCTCTGTCCCAGAGTTTGTAAAACGAACTCTATCGATAGAATTAAATCTCGAACAAAGCTCTTCTGCCAAAAGGCCTTCCCATTTATTTGGAGCGCCCAAAACTAAACCAGAATCAACGGCGCCCTTAATTGCATTCAGAATCTTAGAATTTGAATGGCCATAAAGCCCAGCAGAGTATTCACCTAAGAAATCTAAATAACAGTCATTGTCTAAACTATATAGATGTGTACCTACTCCCCGATCTACAGCGAGAGGAAAAGGTTCATAATGAAGTACCGTTCTTGTATTTCCTCCAGGCATTACCTCTTTTGCTTTTTGCCACCGCTCAAAACTATTTGGATTCTTAATTAAAAAATTTTCTTTAACTCTATTCAAAGAGTCCAGTAGTCGATTGTGATTTTTCATATCAAGTTTATCCATGAACGTTACTTTCTCTAAAGTATCATTTCAAGTTAGGACCTAAATAGTCATAAATAAAAAATCTCAAAAATTTTGGCCATTAAATAAAATGATTAAACCGCAGCAATAATTCCAATTTCAACTGAAAAATCAGGGGTAGCTAGCCGAGCAGACTCAACACAGGCACGTGCAGGCGCATTACCACCAACCGACCATTGATCCCAAACAGCATTCATATCTGCAAAGTCATCCATACTGCACAACCATATGGTAGCAGAGAGAACTTTCGTTTTGTCTGTTCCTGCTTCGGATAATAACGAATCTATTTGATCAAGTATTGCTTTTGTTTGAATTGAAACGCTCTGCCCAGGTGCTTTAGATGCAACCTGTCCCGCCAAGTAAACAGTATTACCATGAACTACTATTTGGCTCATTCTGTCATTCGTATTATATCTCTTTACACTCATTGTACTATCCTTTTTCAAGTTAATGTTACTTTCATTAATATATTAATTTAAAAGGAAGAAAATAACTTAATTTATATCTTTTAATATTATCTCTCTTTACGGTTATTTGACATAAAGCTAATGTTTCCATTATCTATTTTACTAAATGCTTTCCATACAGGTCATCTGCCCTCTTTTCAAAAGCTCGGACGATACGATGCATTGCCTCGCTAAAAACAACTCCAATAATCCCTTGCAACACTCTTGACTTAAATTCAAAATTTACAAAAAAATCAACTTCACACTCAGTTTCATTAATCACAGTAAATTTCCAAGAGGATTTTAAAAACTTAAAAGGGCCATCTAAATATTCTGTCTCTATTTTCCTCTCCAAAGGGTGCAAACGAACCTTACTTCCAAATCTTTCTCTAAAAACTTTGAAACTAATAACAAGATCAGCCAACATTATTTCACTGTCATCCTCAATTTCTCGAGAACGTATTCTAGCCGCACTACACCAGGGTAAGAATTCGGGGTACTTGCCAACATCAGCTACTAACTGATACATTTGATCTGCCGAATATAATAATTTTCGATGTTCTGAGTGATTAGGCATTTAAATCTCTTTAATTTACTTATTAATATTTCTAGGATTAATTCAACCAACACAAGAGGAAACGATGTCTCATCCCGAATATACTATTGAACAGCTTATCTCAGCAAAATCTATCGCAGCCCGCATTGAAGAGTTAGCAATCGAAATCCAAGAACAGTTTTTTGGGACAGAGAAATTAATCGTTGTCGGCTTGCTTAGGGGGTCATTTGTTTTTATTGCAGACTTGGTTCGAGAGTTAGATTTACCAGTTGAGGTAGATTTTCTAGAGGCGTCGAGTTATGGCGATGAAATTGTAAGTTCAAAGGAAGTTCGGATTTTAAAAGATCTCAGAGGTGAAATATTTGGGCGTGACGTACTGGTGGTTGAGGATATCGTCGACACGGGATTTACCTTAAGTCATGTCGTTAATTTACTATCGAGCAGGAAACCAAATAAGATAAAAACTATTGCCTTACTAGATAAACCAACCCGAAGAGAAGTTAATATAAAGGCTACTTGGACAGGCTTTGAAATTCCAGACGAGTTCGTTGTGGGGTACGGCATTGATTTTGCTCAAAGGAATAGAAATCTTCCTTATATTGGTTGTGTAAAGTTCACACCTACGCCGTAACACCTAATTTCAAATTTCGAGCTTCTCTCAGACGGTTAAAGTCATCTCCTGCGTGATAGCTTGAGCGAGTTAAAGGAGAAGCTGATACCATAAGGAACCCTTTTCCTATAGCCACTTTTTTATAAGAATCAAATTCTTCTGGGGTTACAAACCGCTTTACTTCATGATGCTTGGGTGTCGGTTGCAGGTACTGTCCAATAGTTAAGAAATCAACATTTGCAGCACGCATATCGTCCATAACCTGAAGCACCGACTGTTTATCCTCACCTAAACCCACCATTATCCCAGATTTAGTAAATCTAGACGGGTCTATCTCTTTAATTCGTTGAAGTAACCTTAGAGAATGAAAATAACGAGCGCCGGGTCTCACCTCAGGGTACAACGAAGGCACAGTTTCTAAATTATGGTTAAAAACATCTGGACCAGCGTCAACAATTTGATCAATCACCGAAAAATCACACCTTAAAAAATCTGGTGTCAAAATCTCAATTGACGTTCCACGACATTTTCGCCTTATTAATTCTATCGTTTTTGCGAAGTGACTCGCGCCTCCATCCTCAATATCATCTCTATCTACTGATGTTATAACCACATGCTTTAATCCTAATTTAAATACAGCATCCGCCACCCTAGCAGGTTCAAAGGGATCTAAGCCCTCCAGAGGTTTCCCTGTTGCTATATTGCAAAAAGTACAAGCTCTAGTACAAATATCCCCCATGATCATCATAGTTGCATGACCCTGGTTCCAGCATTCTCCAACATTTGGGCAACCTGCCTCTTCACACACAGTAACCAACTTATGTTCACGTAAAATATTTCGAGTTTCTGTGTAACCTTTACCGACAGGAGCTTTCACTCGGATCCACTTTGGTTTTTTAGGTTGGATATTGTCTGGTCTCTTGGCCTTTTCAGGATGTCTTTGAGACGGTATTTTTAAATCTCTTTTTATTTCTGCCATCACTTACCTACAATCTTTAATCCATGCAAACACAGTATTTAGGTTTAAAGCATAAATAAAATTATTAATATAGGAATTACTATATAGTAAATATCCAAAATTTTATTTTTATACTACCCATTAGAACGATCTAGGAGAATGAATCTTTCATTGATGCCTTCTTTTTAGAAATAAACTCTTTCAATTCTTCATCTATAACGGGGTCCAAATAGGGTTTTTGATAATCAGAGAGTATTTTCTCAACTCTTAACGAAGCTAAAGCCTGTGTGTCTCTAGAGCCCTCTTCTGCCCAAGTTTCAAACGGTTTGTAGTCTAACAGTTCTGACCTCCAAAAAGCATCCTTAAAGTTTTCCTGGGTATGCTCACATCCAAGATAATGCCCACCCGGCCCAACTTCTCTTATAGCTGACAAAGCCTGGGCATTTGTATCAATTTTAATTCCCTTTGCTAAGTGGTGTAAAGTACCAAGTTGATCAGAATCCATAACAAATTTTTCAAATGAAGAAACTAAACCACCCTCAAGCCAACCACATGAGTGGAGCATAAAGTTAACCCCTGAAAGCAAACCCATATTCAAAGAGTTTGCGCTCTCATACCCAGCTTGAGCATCTGGTAGTTTTGAACCACAAAAAGAACCTGCAGACCGATAGGGAAGGCCTAAACGTCGAGCTAATTGTCCTGCACCATAAGTAATTTGCGACGCTTCAGGTGTACCAAAAGTAGGCGCTCCAGAGTTCATATCAATTGAAGTTACAAATGCACCAAATATGACTGGAGCACCTTTTCGAACTAACTGGCTATATGCGACTCCCGCCAAAACTTCTGCCAGAACTTGGGTCAATGTCCCGGCTACAGTCACTGGTGCCATAGCTCCTCCAACTATAAATGGAGAAACAATACAAGCTTGATTAGCCTTTGCATAAACTTCAAGGGCTCCCATCATAGTAGCATCAAATGTCAATGGAGAGTTTATATTTATTAGTGACGTTAATACTGTTCGGTCTTCAATTCCTCCAAACAAAATATCACACATTTTTACAGAATCTTCTGCTCTTGAAGGATCTGTTACGGAGCCCATAAAGGGTTTATCAGAGAGATTCATATGTGCGTATAACATATCCAAATGACGTTTATTTACAGCCACATCGGTAGGCTCACACAAAGTTCCACCAGAGTGATGGAGCCATTTAGACATATAGCCTAATTTTATAAATTTTTGAAAATCCTCAATAGTCGCGTACCTTCGACCACCACTTGCAGTTCTGACGAAAGGCGGCCCGTAAACTGGAGCCATAACTAACGTATTACCACCAATTTCTACATTTCTTTCTGAGTTTCTAGCGTGTTGAATAATTTTTTTTGGCGCTGTTCGGCATAGTTTTCTTGCTAAACCTCTTGGAATTCTTACCCTTTCTCCCTCTATATCAGCACCAGCATTTCTCCAGATTTCAATAGCACCAGGGTTGTCAGTAAATGCCACACCAATTTCTTCTAGAACTGTTTCCGCATTATATTCTATTATCTCTATGGCTTCTTGGCTTAGGATTTCTAGATTGGGAATATTCCTTTCGATAAACCTTTCACATTCAATCTTAACAGCAGTCCTCTCAGCTCGACGAGCACTACCCCCCCCACTTCGAGTTCTTTTTCGTGTTCCACCTACTTCTACCATATAACATTCCTATATTTAATGTTTTCATTATACTTAAGTTCCAACTCTAGATATGATTGAATTCGCCGTCTCCGGTTGGAATACGACAAAAACAGAAAAATTAGGTGATTATAATAATCAAACATACCTTGCGTAAATGAAAACGTAGTTTTAAAACCATGTATGATTAAAAAAACAAAAGATAATTTACTAATAATTGATTTTGGAAGCCAAGTTACCCAACTTATTGCTCGAAGATTTCGTGAACTAAATGTATATTGTGAAATCCACCCATATCAGAAAATCTCTAAAGAGTTTCTACATTCCTCATCGGCCAAAGCAATAATCTTGTCAGGGGGTCCTGCAAGTGTCTTAGATGAAACATCTCCTAGAGTTCCAAAATGTATTTTTGACCTAGGAATACCAATATTAGGTATTTGTTACGGTCAGCAGCTAATGATGAAAATGTTAGGAGGCCAAGTTGAAAGTGCCGACAAAACAGCCGAGTTTGGTCGTGCATTTGTAACTAAAACTAAATCTACACCTCCTTTTTTAGATGGGTGGTTTAAAGACGGAACAGAAGAAGTTTGGATGTCTCATGGCGACAATGTTGCAAAGTTAGCACCAGGCTTTGAGCCTTTTGGCAAATCCCCAAATGCACCATTTGCAATTGTAGGGAACCTTTCGAAAAACTTTTATGCAGTTCAGTTTCATCCAGAAGTTCATCACACACCAAAAGGAAGAAAGCTTTTGGAGAATTTTATTAAACTTTCAGGGGTTTCAAGAGACTGGACAATGGAAGCCTATAGAGCAAAAGCTATTTCTCAAATTCGTAATACCGTTGGCAAAAATAATGTAATTTGCGGATTATCTGGGGGTGTAGACAGTTCAGTAACAGCTCTCTTAATTCATGAAGCGATTGGAGATCAACTTACCTGTATTTTTGTTGATCACGGCCTGTTACGCGAAGGTGAAGTCACCGAAGTCCTTAAAATGTTTAAAGATAATTATAAAATTAAGCTTATTCATGCAGATGAAAAAGAACTTTTTCTTGGTTCGTTAGAAGGTCGATCTGACCCCGAAACAAAAAGAAAAATAATTGGAAAACTGTTTATTGATGTATTTCAAAAATACGCAAGTAAGATTGATAATGCGGAACACCTAGCACAAGGAACTTTGTATCCAGACGTAATAGAGTCGGTTTCTTTTAGTGGAGGTCCCTCTGTTACAATTAAATCTCATCACAACGTGGGCGGCCTACCAGAGAAAATGGGATTAAAATTAATTGAGCCACTTAGAGAACTCTTTAAAGATGAAGTAAGGAATTTAGGTGTAGAATTGGGGCTTCCCAAAAGTTTCATTGGCCGACATCCATTTCCAGGTCCAGGGTTGGCAATACGTTGTCCTGGAGAAATTACGAGAGAAAAGTTAAATATACTAAGAAAAGCTGATGCAGTTTTTATAGATCAAATTCGAAAACATAATTTATATGACGACATTTGGCAGGCATTCGTAGCCATTTTACCTGTCAAAACTGTTGGTGTAATGGGAGATAGCCGAACATACGATTATGCATGCGCTCTTCGGGCCGTAACTTCAGTAGATGGAATGACTGCAGATTATTATCCATTTAAGCATGAATTTCTTAGTGAAACAGCTACGAGAATAATTAACGAAGTTAAGGGGATAAATAGAGTGACATATGATATTACCTCTAAACCACCAGGAACTATTGAGTGGGAGTAATTCACAACACTTAAGTCGTTGTTTTTATTGTATTTCGTAGTTACAAAGTACTTACATAGTGAAAATAAATTACAATAAAAACAATGCGTTACATATGGCGTACTATTGAGCGGGAATGAACTTTTACTTATAAGTTATTGTTTTTATTAGTTTATTTACATTAATGAAATCTGTCTTCAAAAGTTAAGTATTTGATAATATTATAACTTATTCTCACAAAACTATAAAAACTTATGCAATTCTGAAACGATTGCTTTTCATAGTTTTTTATTTTATGGCATGGATTTTAAAGAACCTTCTAGCAAATGCATTATACAATATGGATCATTAAGTCGTATTCTCTTACTTTTCCACATTTTGTGCGGTTCATTATCTTTAATCTCTTCTGCTTTATCAATCTCCAGTAAAAAAGGGCAACGTACACATCGTTTCTTTGGGAAAATTTACTTTTGGGGAATGGTTGGTGTCTTTCTTACAGCTATTCCTCTTGCAATTATTAAATTGAATGTTTTTTTATTATTAATAGCGATATTTTCTTTCTATCTAGCATCTGCTGGAATGCGTTTCGCCGTTAACAGAAGAGGTATACCAAAACTTATTGATTGGATTGCTGTTATCTTAATGTTTTAGATCGGAAGAGCACACGT
>ENA-OWPI01000939-OWPI01000939.1-marine-metagenome-genome-assembly--contig:-NODE-939-length-35428-cov-6.927187_pt1 | contig 35428 bp, 40 predicted proteins | sample MGYA00238138_ERZ651775 | MGnify/ENA primary metagenome ERZ651775 (study PRJEB26906, sample SAMN06265043) | marine metagenome | isolation source: Helgoland LTER site | place: Germany:Helgoland, sampling...
ATTAATACAATAGGTAAAGTAGCTATTAAGTCGATTACTAGTGCGATAATAAAAAGTGTCTTGAATTTTTTCATATCATTTAATTTATAGTTAAGACCCAAATTTATAAAAAAACCCCCTTAATTAAAAGAGGGTCAATGTTATTATCAATCCTCTTGATTAAGTTCGTAAAATTTTACTAAGTTCTTTTCCTTTAGAAAGTTCGTCTACAAGTTTATCTAAATATCTACAATTTTTATAAAGTTGAAATGTATCATTAATTTCCTCGATTCTATATCCACAAATAACACCTGTAATGAAATTGACTTTTGGATTAATGACTGACTTTTCAAAAAATTCTTTGAATGTTGTCTTTTCATTAAGCATTTTATTTATTTGATTTTCATTGAACCCTGTTAACCATTCAATTATTTTATTTAATTCTTCTACCGTTCACCCTTTTTTTTAATTTTTTGAAGATATAATGGATAAATTGATGTAAATAAGAGTTCTCCTGCCTTTCTGTTTTTTTCTTCAGTTACTTCCATACCCACAATTTTCGTTTTAGATTTTAATTGTTTTTAAAACAGATAAAAGCATTTCCCCGCTGATTCGTTCTTTGTAGTTTGGATTGATATATTCAAACTGTATCACCCCTTTTTTATCTACAATTATTATCGTTGGTACAGGCATTACGGCTGATGTTTCGCCTTTTTGGCCTTTTGTAGTAATATATTCTTTCAACATTGTAGACGTTTTAAATGCAATACCTATTTCTTGAATGAATTTACCATTAGGATCCGATAGTAATTTGTATTTAGCATTATTATTTTCTGTGGTAGTTTGTAAATTTTTGAAGTCATCTGGACTTATTGCTACAATTTGATAACCAAGCGCTAATACTTCTTCTTCAATTTCAACCAAACCAGATAATTGCACATTGCAGTATGGACACCATCCTCCACGGTAAAAAACTAATATGGTTGGCTTTTCTTCTAAAACAGCTTTGAGTTGAATATAATTTCCTTCTGCATTCTGAAAGTTAGCATTAGGCAATGTTTCTCCTATTAAGATTGGTGAAATATCTTCAGCTTCTATCGGAATAGATGGTTCATTTTCAGAACATCCAAATAAAACAAGCAACGACAGTAAAAGTATTTTTTTCATATCTATAATTTTTAAAAATTTAAATTATTTTTTTTTATTATTCTTTTCTTTTATTATAGCCCATATCCATATACACAATGTAATAAAGATTGGACCATACATCCAATCTTCATTTCCATTTACCCAACTAAAATCTGTCATTATAGCACCCAGAATAAAGAAACCACAACAATATTTGACTATTTTCATATCTCTAATTTAATAAATTAAAAACTTAGAGCATTTAGATAATATACTGTATATCAAGCACAGAACCCAAAAAGAAAATTGATTTTAAAATGACCCGGGGGGGGATAACACAGTTTATGTAAATAATATTTTATAACTTTAAAAAAAGCTTTTATGAAAGCATCAAATAGTGATTTGGTTTATCACAATTTAAGGGTTTACGCATCCAAAGAAAATTTACCCAAAAAAGATCAGCTAGCTTTTAAAATTGCTAAAATGATTTGTGAAGATGTTGAAATCTCTAAAGAAGTAGAGGAAATGGTAATCAATAGAATTATTGATAATGCATCTGTTGCAATTGCTTCTTTGGAAAGATCTCCTGTCGCAAATGCTAGAGCAATGGCTGTAAATCATCCCAGACATGATGATAGGGGAGCTACAATTTTTGGAATGCCAAATAATCAAAAGTTTCATGCTGAGTGGGCCGCATGGGCAAATTGTACAGCAGTGAGAGAGTTGGATTATCACGATACGTTTTTAGCAGCAGATTATTCTCATCCAGGAGATTCTATTCCGGCTGTATTAGCAGTCGCACAGCAATTAGGGATAGATGGTAAAGACTTGTTAAGAGGAATTGTAAGCTCTTATGAATTACATGTTAATTTAGTTAAAGCAATTTGTCTCCATGAACATAAAATTGATCATGTTGCTCATCTATGCCCTGCTCAAGCAGCGGGAATTTGTGCAATGTTAAACTTAGATGTTGAAACTATATATCAAGCAATTCAACAAGCATTTCATGTTTCAATATCAACAAGACAATCTAGAAAAGGTGAAATTTCATCTTGGAAAGCTTTTGTGCCTGCACACGGAGCTAAATTAGCCATTGAAGCAGTAGACAGAGCAATGAGAGGAGAAGGAGCCCCTTCTCCAATTTATGAAGGAGAAGATTCGGTTTTGGCCTGGATCTTAGATGGTCCTGAGTCTAATTATGTTGTTCCTTTGCCAGCACCAGGTGCAGAAAAGAGAGCAATATTAGAAACTTACACTAAGGAACATTCAGCTGAATATCAATCTCAAGCTTTGATTGACATGGCATTTAAAATGAGAGATCAAATTTCCGATTTTTCTCAAATTAAAGATATTTTAATTGAAACTTCCCACCATACTCATTATGTAATAGGAACTGGCGCACAAGATCCACAAAAAATGGATCCAAATGCATCAAGAGAAACTTTAGATCATTCTATAATGTACATATTTGCTGTTGCATTATTAGATGGAAAATGGCATCATGTTGATTCATATGAAAGAAGTAAAGCACAAGATCCCAAGACAATTGAAGTTTGGCACAAAGTTTCAACTATAGAAAAACCTTATTGGACAGAACTGTATCATGCAAAAGATCCTGACAAAAAAGCTTTTGGAGGTAAGGTGATTATTACCTTGAATGACGGAACTATTATTGAGGATCAAATCGAAAGAGCAAATGCTCACCCTGCTGGTGCTAAGCCTTTTGTAAGAGAAAATTACTTGGCTAAATTTGATATGTTAACTAATAAACTAATTACAAAAGCTGAAAGAGATAGATTTATTGCATTAGTGGAAAATTTAAGAAATTTATCTGTGGTAGAAGTAAAAGAACTTAATATACAGGTTCCGGATTTATCAAATAATTCTTTGGACTCCAAAGGAATTTTTTAAACTATTAAATTGACTTATAATCAATTTAAGAATAGTATAGAGAATAATAATTTAATTTTAAAGAAAAATATTTTAAATGATCGTTAATAAGAAAACACATCAACAAAAAAGAGCAGATTTTAGATCAGCTTTAAACTCTGGAAAACTTTTAGAATTTCCTGGGGCTTATAATCCAATGGTTGCCAAGATGGTAGAGCATTATGGTTTCGATGGGGTCTATTGTTCTGGGGCAGTAATGGCTAATTCTCTTGGACTACCAGATATTGGATTGACTTCAATTTCCGAAGTTACTCAATTTGCAGGCAATATATCTAAGGTAACTTCTCTACCAACAATTATGGATGTTGATACTGGCTTTGGAGAAGTAATGAATGTGGTTCGTACTATTCAAGAAGTTGAAAACGCAGGAGTTGCTGGTTGTCATTTGGAAGATCAAGTGAATCCAAAAAGATGTGGTCATTTAGATGGTAAACAATTGGTCTCAAAAGAAGAAATGATAAAAAAAATAAAAGCTGCTGCAGATTCACGTAATGATGATAACTTTCTTTTGATTGCAAGAACAGATGCAAGAGGAGTTGAAGGCTTTGACGCATCTGTTGATAGAGCAAAGGCCTATATTGATGCTGGAGCGGATATGATTTTTCCTGAAGCTATGAAATCTTTGAAAGAGTTTGAAGCTTTTAGAAAAGCTATCAGTGCTCCTTTGTTAGCTAACATGACAGAATTTGGTAAATCTAGATTATTAACCAAAAAAGAATTAGAGAACCTCGGATATAATTTGGTAATCTATCCCGTAACTACCCAAAGGTTAGCGATGTTTGGAGTTGAAAAGGGATTAAATGCAATTAAAGAATCTGGAAGTGCTGATTCAGTACTGGATATTATGCAAACAAGATCAAGATTGTACGATGTATTAGGATATTCACAATACAATAATTTTGATAAAAACTTATATAATTTCAAACTAAATAAGAATCAATAGAAACAAATCAAAGATGTTAGAAAATATTTTTGTTCATAAAGGATTGGCTGGAGTTATTACAGATAACACATCTATATCGAAGGTAATGGCGAAAACCAATTCATTAACATACAGAGGTTATGCTGTTCAAGATTTATGTGAGAAATGTAGTTGGGAAGAAGTTGCATTTTTATTGGTAAATGGAGAATTACCATCATTTTCTGAATACTCAGATTTTATTGAAAAAGAAAGAGAATATAGAAATGTATCTCAAGATTTAATTGATGTAATTAAGAAGTTTCCAATGGAGGCGTACCCAATGGATACATTAAGGACTGGAGTCTCTTTTTTAGGTTTGGAAGATAAAAGAATATGGGATGACTCTCCAGCCACAAACATGGACAAATTTATTCAATTATTGGCTAAGATTCCAACAATCATTGCTGCTTTTTTTAGACATAAAGAAGGGAAAAAAATTATTGCACCGAGAACTGATTTATCGGCTTCAGAAAATTTCTTTCATATGTGTTTTAATAAAATACCTGAAATGGAAGTGATAAAAGCTTTTGATGTTTCATTAATTCTTTATGCAGAGCATTCTTTTAATGCATCTACATTTGCATCAAGAGTAATTACTTCTACCACTTCAGATATATATTCTGCAGTTTGTGGTGGCATTGGAGCTTTAAAGGGGCCATTACACGGTGGAGCTAATGAGCAAGTAATGCATATGTTAAAAGAGGTAGGTGAGGTAAAAAATGCGAAAAAGTGGATGTTAGATGCGCTAGCAAACAAGAAAAAAGTAATGGGGTTTGGACACAGAGTCTATAAATCAGGAGACTCTAGGGTTCCAACAATGACTAAGTATGCGGAAAAAATGGCTTCTCTTACAGGTGGAGAAAAATGGATTCAAATTTCAAACATTTTAAAAGACACTATGATAAAAGAAAAAAACATCTATCCTAATTTAGATTTTCCTGCAGGTCCAGCATACTATATGATGGGCTTTGATATTGAAATGTTTACCCCAATATTTGTTATGTCTAGAATTACAGGATGGACAGCTCATATAATGGAGCAAGCTGCTGACAATAGGATTATCAGACCTCTATCTAATTATGTTGGTTTGCCTCAAAGAAAAGTTTTATCAATGAAAGAAAGGGAAGCCTAATACTTTATTTTGCGAAACAAATCATTTTTTTAAAGATTCTAACGGATGTAGATACTATAGTCAGTGGAGCACTTATGCCAAAGCTTTAAGGGATGATTATTGACCTTGGGGGCTACGGGGTTAACGATGTGATTATAGCAGGTATTTCAGAAATCAACTTTTCATTTTTACTTCCTATTCTATGCTTTGCTTTTATTGCGATGTACGGACGTAAAAATAGCGCTTAACTCATTCAAAAGGTTTTAGAACTTAAATATTATATACCGTTTATCAAGCAGAACCCCCAAAAAGGAAAGTAGATTTATTTAGGCCTAGTGGGGTCATTCTTTAAGCTCTTTGTTCAGATTTTTTAGGCTTTTATATCACTTTGATTCTTGATTTTAACAGAATCAGGTGTCACAACACCTGCGGAGATAACAAGCTTGAATGCATCTTCAACACTAATATCAAGTTCGAATGCATCTTTTTTTGGTATTAAGACAAAAAAACCTGAAGTTGGATTAGGAGTGGTTGGTATAAAAAGATTTATGGTTTCTTCACCAATAATCGATTCTGCTTCACCTCTGTAATCACCTGATTGAAATGCAATTACCCAAATTCCCTTGTTTGGATATTGAATTAAAAATGCCTTTCTAAAACTTTCAGTTGAACTATTTAATACAGTATCAGAAACTTTTTTTAATATTTTATATATGTTTCGAAAACCTGGAATTTTATTAATCAGTTTTTCCCATAGGGTTACTAACCTTCTTCCTAATATATTAGTTACCAATAATCCTGTGATAAGCAATATTAACAACACCAAGATAATTCCAGACCCTGGTATAGTATTGTCTAAATTAAATACAGCTTCTGGAAGGTATTTTTGTGGTATAAGATTATTAATAAACTCTAAGAAGAACTTAATAACTATAATACTTAAAATTAGAGGTATCCAGAAAAGAAGACCTGAAATAAGATAATTTCTTAATCGTATCAATGTTTTTAACATACTTGTTTAATGTTTAATTAAAATTTTTATTTATCAATTCCACTCTCAGATAGTAAAATTAATAATGCTAACTGAATTGACTTATAACCTTCTTTATTTATCCACCATTCATCAAGAGAGTGAGCTCCACCTCCATCACCACCACGGCCAATTGTTACTGCAGGAACACCTAAAGAGATAGGAATATTTGAATCCGTTGAGCCTATTGTAAGACGAGGTTCAACACCCATATATTGAGTTGCAGCTATTGTTTTTTGAATGAGAGGTACTGATTCCTCTACTATCCCTGAAGGTCTATTACCAATTTTATTAATAGTTAATGTTAAGTCAGGTCCACTTCTTTTCATTTCATTCTGTTCTTTCAAAGCTTCTTGCATTGAATTATAGAGAATCTCTTCCATATCTTTAAGTCTATTTGGTTCAATTGATCTTATATCAATTAGCATAGATGATTTAAAAGGTATTGAGTTAACAGAAGTACCACCATTAATAACTCCAACATTATATGAAGTTTTTGGTCCAGAAGAGGTATAAGCATCTGCTTTATTTATAAAGTTTTTGATTCCAGAGCCTAATGCATGATGCGGATTAACAAGTCCGAATGCTCCCCATGAATGACCACCAGGACCATCAAAAATAACTTCATATCTGTATGAGCCCAAAGCTTGATTATTCACTCTACCTATAGATCCACCATCAATAGCAATCCAAGAATCAATTTTTGGAGTCTTATTTTTAAAAAGATATCTTACTCCTCTTAGATCTCCTAAACCTTCTTCACCAACAGTACCAATAAATATTATATTGTTTATAGGTTCAATATTGTTCTTTTTAATTGTTTCTGCTAAAGTAAGTATCATAGCAAGACCTCTTGTATCATCTCCTATTCCAGGAGCAAAAAGAGTATCATTTTTTACTCGAACCTTTACGTCAGTTCCCTCTGGGAAAACTGTATCAATATGAGCATCAACTGCAATATTCTTATTTCCAACTGAACCTTTCAAAAAACCTATAACGTTTCCTATTGAATCAATCCATACATTTTCTATACCAGCTAATTTTAGTCTTTCTGCAAACTCTTTCGCCCGTCTTTCTTCTTTAAATGGGGGTGCTTCAATTTCAGTAAGCTCAATGTGATTCTTAATGGTTTTTTCTTCAATATCTATGATATAATTGAATGCTTTTTTAACCTTAGCATTTCTACTTATCTTTTTTATGCTTTTAGTATATATATCATCCACAATCAAGTTATCATCTTGTGAATAGGAGATATTAAAAACTAATAAGGCTGTAAATAATAAAGAAAATTTTTTCATGTCTATATTTACTAATATGAGAATACTATATCTGCATTAGAACTAACCTGAATTAATTGTTTCGGGTAACTCCAATTAATATTATTGATATCTATCAATAATTCAGCTGAGTTTTCTTGATTAACTCCATAAGTAACAAATGAGCCCTCTGATACATGAACAACTCCTCCATTTTTAGAAAATTCAGTTAAGAGGTTTTCAGCTCTTTTACTAATATTATTTGTATTACCTCCATGAGGTGTTACAGTATGTAAATTCCTAATTACATCTTTCATTAAAATATTTACTCCGTCACCAGCAGCAAAGAAAACAACATTATGACCTTGTTTTAGGGCTTCTGATGCAGTGTTAATTGACATCATAGCAGCAGAAGGATTTGACATAGGATCTGAAGTTAAAAGAACAAAATAATCTTTAGTTTCTTGTGCATAAATAGAAACTGAAAAAAAAAGGATAAAAAATAAATTTTTCATAATTATAATTTTTTTTTACAAGATAATATTTTGTTTTCCATTATAATAAGTTTATAATATTTTCAATTAAAATTTCTTATATGACTATTAATAAACTGGATTTTTTGAGATTATTATATTTAATAGTTATTATTTAATGATTTTGTTGTGAATTAATTAACTATAAACCCTCTTTTAATTAAGGGAGTTTTTTTACATTTAACCTATGAAAAAAAAATTAACTACTCTCTTCGTTTCTCTTATTATGACTCTTGTTTCATTCAACTCTTTTGGACAAGGTAATCAGATAAGACAAAGTCAAAAATCTACTGTCACTCAATATGTAGGTGCTGATACGCAGATAACAATCAATTATAGTCGACCTGCAGTAAAAGGAAGAGTGGTATGGGGTAATATGGTACCTTATGGATTGGCTGAACCAGATAAATATTCTGACGGTAAGTCATTTCCATGGAGAGCAGGTGCAAATGAAAATACAACGATAGAATTAAATAACGAAGTTAAAATTGGAGGCAAAACTCTTCCAAAAGGTAAATACAGTATTCATATGATTCCTTCAGAATCAGACTGGATTGTTATATTCAATAAAAATAATAACCAATGGGGCAGCTTTAGTTATGATGAATCAGCAGATGCTCTAAGAGTTACAGTTACTCCAGTTGAAGCTCATTTTGAGGAGTTTCTTACCTATAATTTCGGGAATATTACAGAAAATTCTGTAGTAGCTTTCCTTCACTGGGAAAAACTTAAAGTACCATTTCAGATAAATCTTTAAGCTGTGGTTAAATAAATTATTAGTCCAATAAGAATAGCTAAAAGAAAACCAATAATTGAATATTTGTCAATATCCGAATTGAAGGAACCACAAAAAGGACAATAATCTCCAAACAAACGAAACTTTCCTATTCCTGCTGTTGGATGAGGATGATCGTACAAGTCTAGACGGTTTTACATTGTTTCAAATTTAATCTAGCGTGTTAATCTATAAATCAATAATGCAGCTCTTTGAATCAATGCATTCATAGTTTTAAGATTAACTGTTTCTTGGGGAGTATGAGCATTATTACCCATAGTTCCTAAACCGTCTAAACCATCAACATAATCTGCTACAAAAGAAATATCTGCGGCACCTCTTTTGCTGGGATCATAAGCACTTACAGGGCCAAAGCCTAGATCTTGACTTACTTCACTTAAAATTTCTAGCACAGCTATGTTACCATCAGATGGTCCCATAGCAGGATAACTATCTTGAAAAGTTATAGTAGCTGATGTTTGAGGAAGATTTTGATTTACAATAGCTCGCATTTTAGAGCGTGCATTTTCCTTTTGTTCTTCGGAGATAAATCGAAGACCACCATTTACGACTGCACTTTGAGCAACTACATTTGTTTTACCAAAGACTTCTCCGGCACTAGTTTGTTTATCATAGTCTACAAAAGTTCCTCCAAGAAGTGTTCCTGGATTAAAGGTTAAGTATTCTTCTCCTCGCACCTCTTCATAAAAGGCATTTAGAATACGACTCATTTCAAAAATAGCGCCAGCACCAACACGTTCATTAAATACTCCTGATGAATGCGCACGTTTTCCTTTAACCTCTACACTCCATCCTGATGCTCCTCTTCTGGCAATAGTTGCATTATCAAATCCTGTAGCATTTTCAAAACCCAACGCAATATCAGCTATTTTACCTGCTTCAATTAATTCTTTACGAGAAATTGTCAAAGGCTTACCGGTACTCTCTTCATCACCAATTAATGCAACAGTTATATTAGCTTTTTTTAATAAGTTTAAATCTGCTAATGCTTTTAATGCATAAAGGAGAACTACATCACCACCTTTCATATCATTAGCTCCGGGTCCAGTAGCTATACTGTCATTTATACGTTCAAAAGTTTGAAATGGACTGTTCTCCTCAAATACTGTATCTAGATGTCCTATAAGTAACAATTTGTTTCCTTTATTTCCATCAATAGAAGCAAATAAATGCCCTGCACGATTCATCTCTTCTGGCATCTCAATCCATTGTGTATTAAAACCAATTTCTTGAAAGGCATCAGAAAAAACATCTCCAACTTCTTTAACACCACTTAGATTTAAAGTTCCACTGTTGATATTCACAACTTTTTCTAAAAAAGAAAGACTTGCATTATCTAAACTTTTTACTTTTTCTATTATTTTACGCTCTGTTCTATTAAGTTTTTGAGCTTTTAAATTAGCAGAAAAAGAAAAGATTATTAGAAAGGATAGTATTATTGATTTTTTCATATTAAGAGTTTATTGATGTTGTCAATAGTAGTTTTCAAAACTATTTTATGAACAGAATCTCTAGGATTTTGAAATTCCTGATTTAGTCTATCTAATAACTCACCAATAGAATTTTCTTCTGTCATAGTATTAATTTAATTCTTGAATTAGTTGCTTCATTTTTAAACTTAATGAATTTATTGCACTAGTATAGCGTGAGTCCCACTCTTGAAGTCTATCTGAAGATTTTAAGGCAATTTCATATTCTAATCCCGGAAGAATCCAAGCAGCATAACCACTAAAAGGATCTGAAGAAGCATATAGTGATTTGTACCAAGAACCAAAGTACATTCCTTGATCTGAAATGAAACTCTTTTCTAGAGCAATTAGTTGTTGATTCAAATTTTGAAGTTCTTTTTTAGAATATTCTTTATTTTCTAAATTAGATTTTATTATCTGTGTTAACTCCTTTGAAGTTTTTTCAAGAGAAGTAATTGCATCAGCTGTTGAAGTAAACCCTTTGAATTCTTTATCAAATCCATTGATTTTAGTTTCAGCATTGCCAAAGTGAATTTTCAAATCTTGAGCATACCTATTCAAGTTATAAGGAATTATTTCTGCATTAGCCATTCTAAGGGCCATCAATCCAGCCATATGTTCTACCATTGGACCCATTTGAAATTCAGAATCTACATACTGTTCATAGAAACTAAAACTATCATAATTAGAGTGATAAAGATTTGGACCACCAGCACCACCACTCAATGAAGGAACACCCACATGCATATAGAAAGCAATATGATCAGACCCACCACCTAAATTCCCAATTGATGGTTCATCTTTATTATCTTTTTTCCAGAACTCAAAAAGACTTTGGTCAGTGTAAGGGTATTTCACAACTTTAGATGCTTCTACCATTATTTTTTTCAAAGTTGGAGCTGCTGCAGCACCAAAACTTTTCCCTGATACTCCTCCATCAAAATTCATATAAACAACACCTTTAGCATTCAATTCATCTCTCATTTGCTCCACCCATTCAGATGAACCAATTACTCCATGCTCCTCTGCATCCCAATGTCCTATTAAAATAGATCTATTAGGTGTATATCCATTATCTTTTAAAATACCAAGCGTTTCACTCAAACTAAGTAGCATGGCAGTTCCACTATTAGGATCTGTAGCACCAAAACCCCATGCATCAAGATGACATCCCAAAATAATCCATTCGTCAGGAGCTTCACTTCCTTTTAACATTCCTATTACATTTGATGCACGAACAAAATCTATTTTTTGATCTACCTTCAACCTTACAGTAAGAGAAGATCCACCTTCTAATCTATATGTAAATGGAAGTCCACCTTGCCATGATTGAGGAACTACTCTGCCTTTCATTTGACCTAATATTTTTTCTGCCTCACCATAACCAATAGGAGTTACCGGAATAGTATGTAACTGAGCATCTTTAGGATCAAGTCTTTTAATCTTCTTTTTACCATCTAAAGGCAAGGCTGGATCAAAAGGAGTTAGTGGATCACCTGTAAAGTCTGTTGTAAGCAGTGAACCCCTTTGGATAGTAGATTCATTGTAATATGGTCCATCTGGGTAAACCAAACCTTTAGTATAACCACTATCTTTTGGGTCTGTGAAAATAATAAGTCCTGCAGCTCCGTTAGCTTCTGCAAACTTTGCTTTGAAACCTCTAAAATTACCCCCATAACGGGCCAAAATAATTTTACCATTAACATCAACTCCAAGAGACTTTAAAGTTTCAAAATCTTCCTTACGTCCATAGTTGGCGTAAACAACTTCTGCAGTAATATCTCCGCTTCCTGAAAATGCATTCCAACCTTTCCAAAGTAAAGGATCATCTGAAAATGGATCATTTTGTATTATATCTTCCTTTTGGTTAAGAACTTGTCTAGAAGGAGTTACAATTTCTAATAGAGAACTTCCTGGCTTATTTGGAAGATACACATCATATGGATAGTTGGTTACATCTAATCCTGCATTACCCATTACCTCACCAATATATCGAATAACCTCTTCATTAGCTTCACTTCCAACAACATGAGGACGTTCGGTAAGTTTTTTAAGATGTTTTTTAAAGGAAGTTTTATCTATATAATTAGCAAATATTTCCTCAATTTCAAGTTGATTGTTCCAAGAATCAGAAGAATATCCTTCATGTTGAGCAATTGATAGTTGAGATGATAGACAAAAAATGACAAATAGTGTAGATATGTTTTTCATTTAATTAAGAATTATGATTTTTTAGAGTTTAGTTTAAAATAAATTTGAGTTATACCATATGAGAACCAAAGAAAAACAATTCCCCACCATAAGACAAAAAACCAATCATTTTTATCTGTTCCATTCCATTCTAAGTATTCAAAAACAATTCCTTCCATAAATAAATCAAATGATAATAAAACAAAAAAACCAAATAACCATAAAGGAATAAATACGTAGAGCTTAAGCTTTTTCATATTTTTTTTATTTAAAAATTAGGACTGAAATCATAGTTATTATGGAACTCTTCAAGAATATTAATTACTTCATCTTTTGTATCAGCAATTTTTAATAGATCTAAATCTTCTTTATATATATTTTTGTTTTCTAAAAGTAGAGTTTTCTTTATCCAATCAATCATCCCATCCCAAAATTCAGAGCCAACTAAAATAATAGGGAACTTTTCAGATTTACTTGTTTGTATTAAGGTTAGGGCTTCAAAAATTTCATCTAATGTTCCAAACCCTCCTGGCATTACAACAAATCCCTGTGCATACTTTACAAACATTACTTTTCTAACAAAGAAATAATCAAAGATTAATTTTTTATCCTTATCTATATATTCATTATTACTTTTCTCAAAAGGTAAATCTATACATAACCCAACAGAATCTCCCTTACCTCTATTAGCTCCTTTATTAGCAGCTTCCATAATTCCTGGTCCACCTCCTGTAATAACACCATACCCCCTACCTACAATTTCGGCTGCAATTTCTTCTGCAAGTTTATAATACTTATGATCTGGTTTAGTTCTAGCAGAACCAAAAATAGATATACAGGGACCAATAGCCCCTAATTTTTCGTAACCCTCTACAAACTCTCCCATTATTTTAAAAATTGACCAAGAGTCATTTGTCTTGGTTTGATTCCATTTTTTGTTTTTAATTTCTTTCATAATTCATTTCCAATTATTTGATTATTAGTTATTAATAAATATAATATATCTAACTTGATGAAAATTATCTAATGAGAAAATTATTAATATTATCTTTGCCGCTGACCATTTTGTATGGTTGTTCAAATATGAATATAACCCCACCTATTGCCGATAAGAAAGAAAAAAAACTTATTATTCACGATGATACTAGGATAGACAATTATTACTGGTTAAACGAGAGAGAAAATCCAGAAGTTATATCTTATTTAGATGAGGAGAATAAATACACTCAGTCCATCTTAAAATCTACTAAAAGTTTTCAAAAAAAACTTTTTAATGAAATGAAAAGTAGGATTAAAGAAGATGATAATTCCGTTCCCTATTTCTACAATGATTATTGGTACGTAACTAAGTATGAAAAAGGAAAAGATTATCCTATTTACACGAGGAAGCATATGCAACTAGATGCCGAAGAAGAAATCATTTTGGATGTGAACTTATTAGCTAAAGATTATAAGTATTTTAGAGTTTCTGGAATAAGTATTAGTCCAGATAATAAAAAGGTTTCTTATGGAGTTGATACCCTTTCTAGAAGAATATATACTATTAAGATTAAGAATCTAGATACAGATGAAATGTATTCTGATAATATTGTAGGAGTTAATTCATATGCAGCATGGGCGGATGACAGTCAAACAATTTTTTATACAGGAAAAGATTCTCAGACATTAAGATCTGATAAAATATATAGACACAAACTAGATTCTGATCAGAAAGACGATATATTAGTATTTGAGGAGAAAGATGAAACTTTTTCAACTTACGTATACCCATCTAAATCTAGAGAATATATAATGATTGGATCGGGAAGTACAATGTCTACTGAATATAGATACTTATCAAGTAAGACTCCACTTGAATCTTTTAAAGTTATTCAAGAGAGAGAAAGAGGTCTTGAGTATAGACCATATCATTTTGAAGATATGTTTTACATCTCTACTAATATTGATAATAGCACAAATTTTAAATTAGTAAAAACCCCTATTTTGTCTCCATCAAAAAATAATTGGAAAGATGTGATTCCCCATAGAGATGATGTATTACTTGAAGAGGTTGATTTTTTCAGGAATTTCATGGTTATTGGAGAGCGTAATAATGGACTATTAAAAATTAGGATTAAAAGTTGGGATGGAAATCAAGATTATTATCTAGGTTTTAAGAGTGGTTTTGACTTTGAAAATGAAACATATGATGCATCTATTGGTTTAAACCCTGATTTTGATACAAATATTTTAAGATATAATTATACCTCATTAACAACCCCCTACAGTGTCATTGATTTCAACCTGGATACTCAAGAGGAAGAAATACAAAAGCAACAGGAAGTTTTAGGCGGAAACTTTGATTCTAAAAATTATACTTCAGAAAGATTATTTGCAACCTCTCATGATGGTGTAAAAATTCCAATATCAATAGTTAGACATGTTGATACGGAACTTAATCAAGATACACCTATGCTTCAATATGGATATGGTTCTTATGGCTCAACAATTGACCCTTCTTTTTCTTCAGTTAGATTAAGTTTACTTGATAGAGGTTTTGTATTTGCAATAGCGCATATTAGAGGGAGTCAATATCTTGGTCGTCAATGGTATGAGAATGGTAGAATGTTATCCAAGAAAAATACATTTGAAGACTTTATTAGTTGTTCAAAGTTTTTAATTGAAAATAATTATACTTCTAGAGAACACCTATATGCAGAAGGAGGATCAGCAGGGGGATTATTAATGGGAGCAATAATGAATATGGCGCCTGAATTATATAATGGAATAATCTCAGCTGTTCCATTTGTTGATGTTATAACAACTATGTTAGATGATACTATACCTCTTACATCTAGTGAATATGACGAATGGGGTAACCCAAATGATAAGGAGTATTATAATTACATAAAATCTTATTCACCTTATGATAATGTTAGAAGTGTAGAGTATCCAAATACTCTTGTAACTACTGGACTTCATGATTCTCAAGTACAGTATTGGGAACCTGCAAAATGGGTTGCGAAACTAAGAACATATAATCAAGGAGATAATGTCATTCTTTTACACACAAATATGGACACAGGACATAGCGGGGCTTCTGGAAGATTTGAGCCTCTTAAAGAAATTGCAATGGAATATGCATTCTTGTTTATGCTGGAAAATATCAAATAATTTAATCAGATTCATAACTTGAGACTCCTCCATTGTTATCTTGAAACATTACTTTTAAATGAATAATACTTATGAATTACTATAAATTTTTAATTGTTTTATTTCTCCCTTTATTCTTTTCATGTTCAGATAATCAGATTATAAAATGGGAAAATTACGATGAGAATATTGAGATTATTGAAAACTCAACTCATGAGATTTCTCGAATGAGATACAAAAGAATTCAATCTTTAAGCTCTGATAAGAATGATATATTCAAACCGTTTTATTCATTTTTAAGATCATATGATAAATCCCATCACGAAAATCTAAAAAAATTAATTCTAGATAATGATATTTCTACAATTCAGAGATATATTTCTGAAGATAAATTCTCATATGAAGACTTAGTTAAATTCTTTATTTATAGAATCTATATCCATGAACTTGATAAGAGTTTATATCTTAATGCAATTATATCTCTTAATCCTAATGTAATTAATGAAGCTAGAGAGCTTGACAATAGTGGTGAAAAAGATAATTTACTATATGGTATCCCAATACTAATAAAAGATAATATTAATGTAAAAGGTTTAGCTACAACTGCAGGTGCATCTGTGTTTAAAAATAATTATGTAGATAATAATGCATTTGTAATAAATAAATTGAAAGAAAACAATGTCCTTATTCTTGGAAAATTAAATATGAGTGAATGGGCATATTATTTTTGCAGACCTTGCCCTGTTGGTTATAGCTCATTGGGCGGACAGACACTTAACCCTTACGGAAGGAAAAAATTTGAATCTGGAGGTTCTAGTTCAGGAAGTGGAGTATCAATTGCTGCAAACTATGCAATGGGTTCATTAGGTTCCGAGACTTCTGGTTCAATATTATCTCCATCTTCCAAAAACTCATTAGTTGGATTAAAAGCCACAATAGGTAACATAAGTAGATCTGGGATAATTCCAATATCTAGTTTTTATGATACATCTGGACCAATGACTACTAATGTAATGGATAATGTTCTGTTATATAATGGAATGATTGGGTATGATAAAAATGATGATCTAAGCTATGAGGTAAAAAAAATTGATCTTAAAGAAATGATAAATTTTAAAGGCTCTAATGTAAAAGTTGGAATATCAGAAAGATATGAGAGTGATTCTCTTTTGACTAAAGCTTTGAAAGATCTAAAAGAAATAGGTGTTGAATCTGTTTTATTTAAATCAAAATCATACTCTCTCCCCTATTTTAGAAATATTTTAACCTCTGATATGAAAAGAGATCTTCCTAAATATATTTCAGCTCATGGAAATAAAAATTTATCAGTTAAAAATGTAAAAGATATAGTTAGCTATAATAATAGAGATACATTTCTTCATGCACCTTATGATCAAATCTTATTTAAAGAGATAGTGAATGATTCAATTTCAAATACTAGGCTTCGTGAAATGAAAGAAGAAACAAAGTCAACAGCAGATAATTATTTAAGTACAATTATGAAAGAAAATGATTTTGATGTTTTTGTTTCTACAGATAATGACATGGCTGGAATAGCAGCTGCTGCTCACTATCCTGCCTTAACTATCCCAATGGGATACAGAGATAATGGACAGCCCACTAATATCACTTTTATAACTAGATCTAACAACGAACAGTTATTATATAATTTAGGGTTTCATTATGAAAAAGCCTCAATGAATAGAAAAATGCCTGATATATATAAAAAAATCCCCTGATTACTATTTACTACAGAGTAGCTTTTTGCTTCACCAGAGGAATATATAAGTCTTAGTCTCTAGAATCTTTCCAAGTTATTAGATCATCTCTCATTTGATCAAACCTATTATTAACTGAGTCTAAAACTTTTTCACCTTCTTCATAACCTAATTCATTATATATTTCTGTAAAATATTTAACATAGTCATATAACTCTCTCCATGTAAGATCAGAATATTCGGATTGAAATCTTTTATTTTCCCATGGATTGCCATTGAAATTTAATTTAGCACTTCCTTTATATACCTCAACCATTGGTGATACCATTTTAATATAAACAGAGTCTATTTCTAACCATTTGTCAAATTGTTCTGATGTAGGTGTCTCAAATATTGACAAATTTCCATGGTTTTCAGGATTATTACAACTTATAAACAGTATCGATAATAATAGTAGTTTTTTCATATTTAATTAAGATCTAAGCCTCTTATCAAGGTTTAAAAGTTAAGTTGCTAAATTAAGTTATGTTAATGATTAAAGAAAAGATGTTCTCCGAAATTTTAATAAAGATTCTTTAATAAATACAAAAATCTATTGCCACTCTACTTTAGTATTTATATCATCTCTTAATTTAGGAGATTCTTTATGATCATATACACCCATAAAGAAAAAGCCTAATGATGATTCATTATTATCTAATTTGATAAGCTTTCCATATTCATCAATAAACCCTGGAGTACTCCAATATGACCCAATATTATTTACATAGCATGTTAACCACATATTTTGAACGGCCATGGAAACAGCTGCTATTTCCTCCCATTCTGGTAATCTTTCTTTTTTGTCTCTATTTAGGAAAATAGATATAATCGTATCAGAATCATTTACTTTTTGAATGAACTTAATGAGTTTAATTTTTGATAGCTTAGATTCATCAATTTTACTTACTATATCTATTAGTTTTTGTTTTGATTCATTTTTATAAACTTTGAAAAACCATGGTTGAGTCATACGATGAGTTGGAGCATGATTTGCGTTTAATAATATCTCTTTAATAGTTTTGTCTGGGATTTCTTCTTTAGAATAATCTCTGGGGTAAATTGATTTTCTATTTCTAATTATCGTATTAATTATTTTTCTATTCATGTTATAGTTATTGACCTGTCTCTTTTTTCCATAATTTATATTCCAACATTAACTTATCACTTTTCATTGAAATTATATCTTGATCAGTAAATCCTAGATCTATAATTTGCTTTTGTGCATCAAGAGCTTCTTTCATAGTTATATCCTTAAGTGTTGGGTGAGAATCACTGTAATTTTCAAGAGAAAGCAAATACTCAAACATTAAATCTTTAGGTATTTTCATTAGTTCATCCATTTGTTACTTAAAAAAAGAAAAGAAGCACCACCTATTAACCAAATAAAACCGCTTAAATCAGATTTTAATAAGGAATACAATCCATATAAAATAGAACAGACAAGAATTAATTGCAAAAATCTCATATAATATTTAAAATTAATTAGTAGTTAGATGCTAAAAAAATATTTATGTTTTAAATAATTATATATCCTATAAATTTTTAGATTTTCTCCAAGCTTCATATCTAACATAAAGTTCTTCATCTTTTGCTATTTCATGTATATCTTTCTCTCCAAACCCCAGGTCAGCAATTTCTCTTGTTATTTCAAAAATTTTTTTTAAAGTACCTTCTTTATTTTCCTTACCTACGGTTTCAATATGAGTGTCAAGAGCAAGAAGATATTCTAATTTTAATTCTTCAGGAATTTCCATATTCTATCTAAAAAGTAAATTATTAACTATTAAATATATGTTTTTCATAAATTTACATTGAATTTTAAAAATAAACACAATGAAAAAATTATTAACCTTAACCCTAATTAGTTTAATAGCTGCATGTGCTTCTCCTGATGCAACATCTTCTAAATTCAATGCTGGTCTTGAAAAATATAACACTAATGTTGAAAAAGTTGATGCTGAATTTAACTATTTTGAAAATGGAGATTTACAATCTATGTTTGATGGTGCCTCTGAAGATTTAATTTGGTCAAGCCCTCAAGGAGATTCACTTACAAAATCTGAATGGATGGAAGGAATGAAAGGATGGCATGGAGCTTTTGAAAACTTTAAATTTACAAACAGACAGTACTACCCAGGTGTAGATGATACTGAGTTTTTACCTGATGGAGGTGTAAGATCATACGGTGTATGGACTTATAACCATAAAGAATCAGGCACAGAGTTTGAAACTTCTTATTATTCAGTTCAACAATTTGATGAAGAAGGTAATACAGCTTTTATATGGGAGTTTTTTGACTTCGGTAGTATAATGCTTGGATTACAATAGTAATAAAATTAACAAATTAAAAAGGGGCTTTGCCCCTTTTTTTATTCTACTCTCTGGAATGTTTTGAAAAAAATCACATATTAAGTAACTAAAATTTAAGATGCCTTACAGTTTCTGCATTATTCATTAATTTTCTTAAAGAGTCAACGCCAATTTCAATATGTTTCTCATCAAATTGTCTAGAATTAATTTCATCTTTTTCAAGTGTTTTAACACCTTCAGGTGTCATAGGTGAATCTGAAACCAATAATAATGCACCCACTGGAATTTTATTATGAAAACCTACCGTAAATAGTGTGGCTGTTTCCATATCAATTGCATATGCCCTAGTTTTCTTTATATAGTCTTTAAATCCTTTATCATATTCCCATACTCTTCTGTTTGTTGTGTAAACAGTTCCTGTCCAGTAATCAGTTTTAAATTCTCTGATAGTTGTAGAGATAGCTTTTTGAAGAGAGAATGAAGGCATAGCAGGAACTTCAGGGGGGAAATAATCATTCGATGTTCCATCTCCCCTTATAGCCCCAATTGGAAGAACAAAATCACCAATATCAATTCTTTTTTTTAATCCTCCACATTTACCTAGAAAAAGAACAGCCTTAGGAGAAATTGCTGATAAAAGATCCATAATAGTAGCTGCATTGGGACTACCCATCCCAAAATTTATAATTGTAATATTTTTAGATGTAGCTGAAGTCATATTTTTATCTTCACCATTAATCTCACAACCTGAGTTTTCAGCAAAAATCTTTACATATTTATCAAAGTTTGTTAAAAGAATATATTCTCCAAAACTTTTAAGTTCTAAGCCAGTATATCTTACAAGCCAGTTATCCACTATCTCTGATTTAGTTTTCATTTCTTTAGTTTTAGAATTTAACAAAGTTACTGATTTTAAAATTCTATGATAATTATCTACATCTACACTATTTATCATATAAATTTTTATGTTTGCAAAACAATATGGAAGCATCTAGAGAAGAAGAATTTTGGAATGCTCTTACCCACTTTATTGGACTTTTAGGATCAATTATTGGGATTTGTTATTTATTATTTATAAATAATGACTTACCAATAATAAGTCTCTCAGGTGTTCTTTTTTTTGGATTTGGACTTGTATCTGTTTATTTATCTTCAACTCTTTATCATTATGTCTCTGAACCTGTTCTGAAAGAAAAATTAAGAATATTTGATCACATTAGTATTTACTACTTAATAGCTGGCTCATATGCTCCAGTTTGTCTAATAACACTTCTTGACAAGTCAGGTATTTATATTTTTATAGCAGTTTGTATCATAGCACTTTTTGGCACAATATTTAAGCTTTTTTATACTGGTAAGTTTGAAAAAATATCCCTGGGATTATATTTAGTAATGGGATGGTTAATATTAATAGATATTAGAACTTTATTTGAAATTTTAGAGTTAAATGCAGTTATATTATTAGCCTTGAGTGGTCTTAGTTACACTATTGGCACCATTTTTTATTCAATGGAAAAAAAATATGCTCATACAATATGGCATCTATTTGTAATTGCTGGTAGTAGCTTTCACTTCTTTTTAATCCTTTACCATATCGTATAGACCCTCAACTAAGAGGGCCTATTTAAATATCTTTAATTTTTAGAAAGGTTTACCCAAACTCCAGCTATAACCATAGTAGCGAATGTAGCTAAAAAGACATAAGCTGCTGGTTCAGGACTAAAAGGAATTGGAAGTCCATCAGCTACTGTATAACCAATATAATCAACCCAATTTTGAGATAAAGCAGTTAATTCAGCTCCTGAAGATTGGAGTTCAGAGAGTCTGTATGACTGTCCAAGTTGATTTACATATAAAAATGAAAAAACATTATAACCAAAAAATGTGGTACATAACCCAAATATGGTTACCAATATTTTTCCAAAAACATTAGCATTTTGCTCTCTTTGAAATCTCATGAGTCTAAACGTAATGAATACAAAGGCAGTAAAAGCTACCATATATAGACCGTTTTGAATAAAATTCATTTGAGCATAGTTTAAAATTTCTATTTCGTTCATAATTAATGATTTATGTTAAAAGATTAATATAATAAATTTTAAATTTCTAATATTAGATTAACTTTAAATAAAAATGAATAATTTAAGTATTAGAACTAAAATTCCTATAAGCATAAACTTATTGTTTGCTATACTATACCTACTTAGTGTTTTTGAATTCATCTCAGCTAATTTTTTATTTGAACTAGGATTTTGGATTACTGTTTTACTTTGGAATTTTTCTATGTATTTAGATGGTAAAAAGAATATGAAATAAAATGAGAAAATCATTACTCATATTACTTTTATTATCAGTTACGAATAGTTTTAGTCAAGATGTCTACAAGACTCTTCTTGAAGGAACTTATTGGGGGCAGCCATTTGAATTAAGACAGGTTACTCTTAGTAGTGAGGATGGATGTAATCAGTTTTCTCACTCTCAAGTTTTATGGTATTTCAAAAATGAAAATGAACCTGAGAAAATGGATATTGGTATACTTACTTTTAATCAATTAGAAGATTGGAAAACGTTTATTTTAATGATTTCAGGTGTAGCAGATTTAAAAGAAGTTGGATACTCTAAAACCAACATAGTTTATAAAAATTTCGTTGCATTTATTAATGAAACCCAACCTTTATTTATATCTATAATAACAAATCCTGAAAATAAACTTGCGCTTATAAGAAAGAATTTTTTTAGTGAAGAAGAGACAAATGAAAGATATCTAGATAAGATTGGCCAACTTTGGCAAAATGATAAATGTGAAGGTGGAATTTTGATTGACTAGATCTATTTAACCAGAAGTTTATACTCTCCTGCAACTTCAATTCCGGCAGAATATCCTATATCTTCAAGAATAATTTGTTTAGTTTTCTTATTAAACAACTTCACATTAATCTTAGCATTCATACTCTCATCTATTCTACCATTCATAAAACCACTTATAGGAGCTGCAAGAGTTGTAGCTTTCTCTCTATAGGCATTAATATTAAGTTTATATGACTTGTTTTCCATCTCTATTATTACATTTTTTTTAGTAATCTCACAAGAATTAACCTTTGTTCCATTATAAGTTGTAAACTCAATAAGTTGATCATCAATTAAAATTCCTGCAATGTGTCCAATAAAAGAACTTTTGAGCCATGGGATAATCGCAATAGATGACTTAATAGAGATGTTTGGTCTAGAAAAATGATTGCTTTGCATCCAAATATATGCCTTAGGGAAAGAGTGTCCCCAATCTTTCTCCATATATCCCCTACCTCCATCAAAAGATATATCAATTCCATTATGATTAATGATACCTGAAATAGTATGATTCATACTAAGGATACCATGATAGCATTCCATGAAAGGGATAAAGGAATAAGGACCCATGATCCCTGGAGAAAAGAAAGTATTAGACCATGGATATTGGTTTTTAAATACTAATTGACCTTTTAGGTTAGGTAAATCAAGATAAATTTTATCGTAAGTAAAAATATTATTTCCTATAGAAAGATGATGTTTTTTTGGTGTTGGCATAAAAATATCAGCATCAAATTTATGATAAATAGCTTCATGATTTTTACCATCTAAAACTTGAATAAAAGATTGTTTATTAGCATTCTCATCCATAGCAATACCGGGGATAATTGCGAAAGCATTATTTTGATCTTTTGTTACGATTTTATAGTACCAACCTTCAAAGTATTTCTTAGTTTTCCCCCACCCATGATAAACATGTGGATTCCAAATTGCATGAAGTCTATTTAATTGATTCAATTTCTATATATTTAACTTAAGTTATAAAAAGATTCAAATAAACATGAATTTAAAATCAAAAAAGCCAACTCTTTTACTGGTTGATGTACAGAAAGCATTTTTAGATGTTGATTATCCTGGCTTTAAAAGAAATAATCCTGATGCAGAACTCATTTGCGGAAAAGTACTTTCAAAATGGAGAGAGAAGAATTTGCCTATAATTCATGTTAGACATAGCTCTAGTAATATTGACTCTAAACTACATGAATCTAATCCTGGTTTTGAGTTTAATGATCATGTTATGCCCTTAGATGATGAGATTGTACTTACAAAAAATGTAAACAGTGCTTTTATAGGAACTGGTTTAAAATCTATATTAGATGAATCAAAAACAGAAATAATAGTAATAGTTGGAATGACAACTAATCATTGTATTTCAACAACTACAAGAATGTCTGGAAATTTAGGATATGATACTTACTTAATTTCAGACTCAACAGCATGTTACAATACAAAAGCAGTTAATGGTGAAATTATAGATTGTGAAATTATTTATAAAACTTCTCTTGCTAGTATCAATGAGGAATTTGCAACTGTTATTAACTCAAGTGAGCTAATAAATTTAATTGATTAATACGTATATATATTAAAAATAAATATTACACATATCTTATAGTTTTAATTCTTGCTGCAGAATCTATTTATATTCTTCCATACGTTTTAGCTAGAGTTTTTAGACCCACATTTTTAGATGTATTTAATTTAACTAATCTTGAATTAGGAACTCTTTTTTCAACTTATGGTATTGTTGCCTTTCTATCGTATTTATATGGAGGAATACTAGCAGATAAATACTCTCCAAGGATATTACTTTCAATCTCGTTGATATTGACTTCATTTGGTGGATTTATAATGATGACTTATCCATCTTATCTAGTAATGCAATTATTATTTGCATACTGGGGTTTCACTACAGTATTTCTTTTTTGGGCTCCAATGATTAAGGCTGCTAGAATGATAGGAGGTCAAGAAAAACAAGGAAAAACTTTTAGTTTTCTTGATGGTGGAAGAGGTTTAGTAGCATCTTCTATTGGAGTTATTGGAGTAATAATATTTTCTATTTTAATAACTACAGATATTTCTACTGCTAATATTCAAGAGAAGCAAAATGCATTTAAATATGTAATAGCTGTTTCATCTATTCTTGTCTTTTTATCTGGTATTATTGTTTACACATTTTTAAAAGTTGAGATTTCAGATGACGAAAAAATTGGTGATTTCAAAAACATGAAAAAACTTTTAAAATCAAAATCTATTTTTTTAATTTCATTTATAATTCTTTGTGCATACATGGGTTATAAAATAACAGATATATATTCTCTTTATGCATCTGAAGTTATGATGTATGATCAAATTGACGCTGCAAAGATTGGGGCTTACCAACAATATCTTAGACCTATTGTGTGTATATCCGTCGGCTTGTTTTCTGATAAAACAGGTAATATTAATAACATAATGTATGGTTTCATCATAATGCTAATAGGATCAATTCTATTTGCAAGTGGTATAATAAATTCATCAGTAAACACACTGTTTTTAATTTCATTAATTATTGTTGCAGTAGGAACATATGCTATTAGAGGATTATATTTTTCTATTCTAAATGACGGAGATATACCTATTGCTTTATCTGGAACTGCAATAGGCATAGTTTCAATTATAGGGTACTCTCCTGATATATTTGCAACTCCACTTTATGGATATTTATTAGATGCTTATCCTGGAATTAAAGGTCATCAAATTATCTATGTTATACTTGGTGTGTCATCAGTAATTGGATTAATTACAACGTTAAAATTTAAAAAATTAGTAAAGTAATCTTAAATTAGTTATACTAAATTTGGATTAAATCTATAAATCAAACAAAATGAAAAATATATTTATATTATTATTATCAATCGGAATGATTTCACTATCATGTGAATCACCAGATTCATCACCTCAAGTGATTGGATTTACTGCTAGTGAAGATGGCAAATCTAATGTATTAGCAGGTCCTAGTGATATTTTATCAGTTTGGGAATCATATATTGATGCTCACAATTCAAGAGATGTTGAAGGAATTCAGGCTTTAAATTCAGACGAGATTTCTGTTTATGGTCCTGCTGGTGAAGTTATAGAAGGTAAAGAAGCTCATATCGAATTCTTGAATCAATGGTTTGAAGCTAATAATCCAAATTGGACAATACTTTGGGCTATATCGAATACTGGAGAGAGTAATGAATATGAAGGAGGAGTAGCTGATTTTGTTACAGCTGGTCACGAGCTTATATTAAATGTTGAAGGACAAGATATTACAGTATTTCAAGTTATTGATGCTATGATAAGTGATGGAAAAGTTGTTAGCTTTAATGTATATCAACAGGAAAGAGGTCAAGCCTCAAATGAGTAAATTTAAGAGACCTCTTCGGAGGTCTTTTTTTTAGATTCTTCCAAAAAAAGTTTTTCTAGATTTTTCAGATAGCGATACTCCAATTTTTTCGTTATAGTTAAAGGTAACTAGTATCCTCTCCCCTTCCTCAACTGCGGTTACTTGATGAATGGATTTATTTCCTTTAAATATCATTAAGTCTCCTTCAAAACTATCTATTTTAGTTCCTGAAACTTCATTGTCTAATATTTTCTCTACAAAAGCATAGTCTTCTTTACCATCTTTATATCTCATATCGTTAAAGAACTCATATACCCCACCTTTTGTACAATTTTTAATTAGTAATGTAATTGTGTAATCAGAGTTATCAAAATGCCAACCTAAAGCATCACCTTTATCATAATAATTAATATTAATGCTGGATAATGAATCTTCATATGGGTAGAGGTTTTCCTTATCTAGTAACTCACAAAAAAAGTCTTTTAAAAAACTAGAGTCATATAGTCTCTGTAATATTGAATCTTTTGGAATCAGATCATTAGGAATACATTTTTTAGATGTGCTCATAATTCTATTTCTTGGACTATCCGAAGAAAAAGTATTGTCATACTCAGAAATATAAACATTGTATTCAGATGAACTTCTGTAAGAATGTTTCTTAAGATCATTTGCTTCATCTTGAAGTGTCTTTAATCCATCTGTTCCAATAAATGAGTTAAAAATTAAAATACCATCTTTTTCTAGTTTACTAGAATAACTAGAACCTTTAGAAAAAAAATCTTCTGAATATTCAGAACCAAAGATATTTTTTAAATTAGTATCAATCATTAATTTACTTTAGATTGCATCTATAACAAATATATTCTAAAATGTCAATTATAATTCCCAGAGGTTCAATTATTGCATCCTTTATATACGAAAAGTCTTCTAATCTAGAGGGTTATGAGGAAATGGATAGATTAACTCTTAAAGAGGTAAGTAATAATAATGGTTATTTAGGGCATGAAGTATTCACCAGGGATAAAAAAAATATATTCATTTCATACTGGAAAGACTTTGAATCACTTGAAATATGGAAAAAAAACTCCTTGCACATAAAAGCTAAAAAGATGGGTGAGACATGGTATAAGTCATATAAGATCCAAATTTCTGAATTACACAACAATTACATATTAGACTAAAAAGATAAAATATAAATTATTTTGAATAGTGTATAAAATGTCAGGACAGTTAAAGTAATTTCTTCAAAAAGAAAGAGGTTCAGCTTTAATTTTCTCCATGAAATTTCTTAAATTGATATATCATAATCCAATTGAAAGATCTTTATTTAACCGTCTTATTGCTTACATCCATATCATTAAATACCATTGCTCTTATGATGATTTCTGATATTATTAATGAGTTTATTAGTCCTTTTATTCTTCTTACCTTAGGGTTTCTTTTGTTTATGTATGTGGCTCTTAAATATTTGAAAAAATGAAGAATTTATTCTTATTTGCTTTCTTTATATCTATTATCAATCCTGTTACTTCTCAAAAGTATTATGATAGTAATGACTTAAAGTACTATATAGATTTTTCAAACAGAAGAGCAAACCTGAAATTTCAAGATTTTAAAATTAATGGTCCTATTGAAGAAATAATATCTTACTACGGAAATAGATATACAGTAATCAGAGGTGATAGTATTCATTGGTTACTTCAACAAAGTGATAAAAGAAATAAGCACCTATCATATATAATATTTAAAGGAGATTATGGTGAAGTTCAAAAATTAGCAAAATGGGAATACTCAAATAAAAAACTTGAAGTTTTAATTTCTGATAGAATATTTTCAGGTTATTTTAAAGATTATTTCAACTTTGTAGATGAGGGTGAGTATCTGAAAATTAGTAGTGATAGACTAATAGGAGACTATATAAAAGATGCTGGTTTAATTGGAGAGTATAAGATTAAAATATATAGAGATAATGGAATTAATTACTTTGATCTAAATATAGAAGGGGTTATAAAATTAACAAGAAAAGAAGTAATAATTGAAACAAACCTCCCTACTCTAACTAGGTTTGTAGGTAAGTATGATGCAAGTTTAAATAAAAATATTGATTTTATAAACAAGGGAATTGTTGCTGGAAGAATATATTTGAAAGAAAGAGCTATTTTTTCTTTAAATATTGATTTAGAAAAAAAAATGGGTACTTTAACTTCATTAGAGGTTGAGCTAAATGAAGAAGGAATTGAAATAAATAAAAGAAAAACAACAACTTTTTTAATTAAAGATTAATATGCGAGATTTTCTAAATTATGGAAGTTCAATAGACATAAAAATTCTTTTTCTAACTTTAGCTTTTATTATTATTTGGAAAGTTTTCATTGAAAAAAATATAAAAAAATGAAAGATCCCGTAAGATATATTAGCTTAATAATTCTAATAATTCTTTTACTAATGTTGATAATCAACTTATTAACTTTTTAGGAATTCAATTTTTAATTTATACTTTTTTTTAAACAAAGAATATTTGTTAATATTGTTTTTAACCAAAATTTATATTTATGAAAAAATTTACTACTATATTATTATTATTTCTATTTATATCATCCTTAAGTGCCCAAGTTGGTCAAGCAAGAATTCTTGAAGTTAAAGATGGTCATATGGACAAGTTTATGTCTGCAGTTGCTAAAAAGACTCAGATGTATAACAACAGTGAAGATTCTGAAAAGTTCTATACATTTCAAATATTAACAGGACCTAATGCAACTGACTTTATAAGAGTTAGATGGATGGAGTCAGAAAATGAATTAGACAATCCAGTTGATGCAGATGAACTAGCTTACTGGAATAAACATGTAAGACCACACTATACAGAAGGTGCTGCAAGAATATGGTCAAGAAACGCAAACCTATCTCATGTACCTGAAGGATCGGAAAACACTAACTTAAGGAGAGTAATTTATTATAACTATAAAGATTCCGGAGAACAAGATTTTTGGAGATTTCGTCAAAGAGTAAAAAAGGCAATGGTAGAAAGTGGATATAAATCTGCAATGAATGTTCTTGGATGTGCATCTGGATGTAATGGTAATTGGGTTCAAGTAAGATTTCACCATGATGGATATGCAGGTCAGTCAGCTGATTATGGAGAGCCTCTTCAAGCTATGATTGAGAAGTACAATGAACTTTATGGAAATGATGCATACGAACAAGATTCAGATAAAGTTGATGCATCTTTAATGCCTGAAGGTAGAAGAATTAGACATTTAATGTTAATGCCTGAAATGAGTAGCAGTTGGTAGTCCTAATTTTATCTACATAATATGAAGAAGACCTCCTATTGAGGTCTTTTTTTTATATTTAACTCAATGCTTAAAATTGCATATCATCAAAATTACATATACCCTCTAGATAAGAATCATAGATTTCCTATGATTAAGTATGAGCTAATTCCTGAGCAACTTATCAGAGAAAACACTTGTAATAGTGATAATTTTTTTAAACCAGATAAAATTGATGATAGTATCGTATTACTTACTCATGAAGAGAACTATTTTAAAAGATTTACATCACTTAATTTATCTCAAAAAGAAATAAGAGAAATTGGATTTCCCTTGAGTAAGGATTTAGTAGTAAGAGAAATGGAAATTGCTGAAGGAACAGTTAGAGGAGTTCACTATTCAATTGAAAATGGAGTGTCTATGAATATTGCTGGGGGCACACATCACGCATTCTATAATCGAGGTGAAGCATTTTGCATGTTAAATGATCAGGCAATAGCAACAAATTATCTTTTAAATAACGGTCTGGCTAATAAAATTATAATAATTGACCTTGATGTACATCAAGGAAACGGAACTGCATCACTATTTAAAAATAACAGTAATGTTTTTACTCTTTCATTTCATGGAAAAAAAAACTATCCATTTAGAAAAGAAAAAAGTGATTTAGATATTGAGTTTAATGATAACACAAATGATGACGAATATCTTAAAGTATTAAAAGAAACTATACCAAAAGTGTTGTATGAGTTTAAACCAGATTTTATATTTTATTTGTCTGGTGTTGATGTATTAGAAAATGACAAGCTAGGCAGGCTTTCATTATCAATAAATGGCTGCAAGGAAAGAGATAGATTTATTTTAGACACTTGTTATAAGAATTCAATTCCTGTCCAAGTTTCGATGGGAGGTGGATACTCATCTATTTTAAAGAACATTATTGAAGCTCATTCGAATACGTTTAGATTAGCTCAAGAGATATATTTTTAATAAATTAGGTAGAAGAACATCATTATGAAAAAAATAATAATAACAGTAATATTAACAGCTCTTTATTCTTGTTCAGACTCAGCTAAAATAGAAGGATTAACAGATGAAGTTGAAGTTCTTAGAGATAATTTTGGCATAAATCATATTTATGCTAATAATCAAGATGATATGTTTTTTATGCAGGGATACCTAGCAGCTAAAGATAGATTATTTCAATTTGAAATATGGAGACGACAAGCTACAGGAACAGTTTCAGAAATTTTCGGAGAAGAAGAGTTAGACAGGGACATAGGTACTAGGTTATTTAAATTTAGAGGAAATATAAAAGAAGAGTTAAATCATTATCATGAAGATGGATATGAAATTGTTTCATCATTCGTGGCAGGAGTTAATAAATACATAGAAGAAGTAAATAATAACCCTGAACTATTACCCATTGAATTTAAAGTTTTAGGCATAAAACCTGATATATGGACAAATGAGGTTGTAATATCTAGACATCAAGGTTTACTCGGGAACATTTCTCAAGAACTAAACATAGGAAGAGCAGTATCACTTATTGGAGAAAAAAAGGTTAAAGAGCTTATGTGGTTTCATCCAAAAGAACCCTCTTTAGAACTTGATAAAACAATTACATATGATGATTTAAAACAAGATATTCTAAAACTATACAATGCTTACAGAAGGCCTATTAAATTTAAAAGTGAATATGTTTTAGAAAAATACAGATCAAAAGATCTATTAGCAAATGTTGATGAACCTAATATAATTAGTGATAGATATTCTATAGGAAGTAATAACTGGGCATTATCAGGGAGTAAGTCCTTTAATGGTTTTCCAATTCTGGCAAATGATCCACATAGATCACTTTCAAATCCATCATTAAGATATATGGCACATCTAGTTGCTCCAGGATGGAATGTTATAGGAGGAGGCGAACCAGAGATTCCTGGTATATCAATTGGACATAATGGTATTGGTGCATGGGGATTAACTGTTTTTAGAACTGATGCAGAAGATTTATTTGTATATGAATTAAACCCATCTAATTTTAATGAATATAGACATAATGGGCAATGGAAAGAATTTGATAAAGTCAATGAAACTATTAAAGTTAAGAACAAAGATAATGTTGATGTTGAACTTCTATATTCAGTTCATGGACCTGTAACATTAGTTGATAAAATTAGAAATAAAGCATATGCAATAAAAAATGGATGGTCTGAAATCGGTGGTTCACCTTATCTAGCATCGTTGAGAATGGACCAAGCTAAAAATTGGAAGGAATTCAGAGATGCATGTACTTATTTTAATATACCAGGTGAAAACATGGTTTGGGCTGATAAATTTGGCGATATAGGATGGCAAGCTGTTGGAATTGCTCCAATTAGAAAAACTCACAGTGGATTAGTACCAGTAAAAGGTGATGGAAAATTTGATTGGGAAGGATATTTACCAATAATTGAAAAGCCTAATTCATTTAATCCAGAAAATGGATATTTATCAACTGCAAATCAGAATGTTACACCTGATAGCTATACCAGATGGGATGCCGTTGGTTACGATTGGTCAGATCCATATAGAGGAAACAGGATTAAAAGTGTCATAGAGAGTAAAGAGAGCTTTAATATGGAAGATATGATTGATCTCCAAGTTGATTACTATTCAATGCCTTCAGAAGAAATTATAAAACTTGCATCTGGAAACATATCCAATAATATAGATTATTTTAAAAAACTAGAAAAATGGAATAACATTCTGGATAAAAATTCTGTTGAAGCAGGGATATATATTGAATGGCAGTCACAAATATATCTTGAGTTTATAAATAATTATGTACCGAATTCTGTTAAAAAATACCTTGACATTCAACTGTTTAGGGTTATTGAAACTATCTCTAAAATGTCTGAACTTGATAGAACTGAATTTTTGAATAAAACATTTAATACTTCAATAGATAATTTAAAAGATAGATATGGGGAAGATTCAAAAAATTGGATTTACGGTCAACAAGATTACAAGCATGTCAAAATATCTCATCCATTAGAAAATGTTGTAAACGATTCAATAAAAGGTTTAGTTGAACTAAAAACCTATCCTAGAGGAGGAGATGGTTTTACACCTGGATCAACATCTAGTAATCTTAACCAAAGATCAGGAGGAAGCTTTAGAGTAGTTATAAATACAAAAGATTGGGATAATAGTTTTGCAACAAATTCTCCAGGGCAATCTGGAGATCCAAATAGTAAGTTTTATAAAAACTTACATGAAGATTGGGCTAATGATAAGTTTTTTCCACTTTTATTCTCAAAAAGTAAAATTTTGAGAAATCTTAGTGATAGAAAGGTTTATCGACCGATTAATTAGAATAGATTTTTACTGTCAATTCTCCATCATTACCAATAAAAGCCCTGTACATTCCAGCAGTATTAAATTCCATTGATACATTTCCGTTTTTATCTAAACCTATCACTCCTCCATCGCCTCCAGTTTTCATAACTTTTTCTAGTGATTGCTTCGATGCTTCAATTATACTTTTATCGTTGTACATCATTTGAGCTGCTATATCATATGCAACTACATTTCTAATAAAATGTTCTCCCCACCCTGTTGCAGATATTCCACAACAATTATTATTAGCATAAGTTCCAGCTCCTATAATGGGAGCATCTCCTATTCTACCCCATTTTTTATTTGTTGTTCCTCCAGTTGAAGTTCCTGAAGAAATATTTCCATCTTTATCAATAGCAACACAACCAACCGTTCCATATTTATAGTCATTAATAAAGGGATCTACAAGGGCTAGTTCATCATTCTTTTTTGCTCTTCTAACTGAATTTAATCTTCTTTCAGTAATAAAATATGAGTTAGGCATAGTGTCTAATCCCATTTTGATTGCAAATTCATCGGCACCCTCAGATGAAAGTAGAACATGTGGAGAGTCTTCCATCACCGAAATTGCCGCAGATATAGGATTTTTGATATACTTTGAACCAGCTATTGCTCCAGCATTCAAATTAGAACCTTCCATGAATGAAGCATCTAAACTAACCGTTTCATCATTAGTTAAAACTGCTCCTACACCGGCATTAAATAATGGAGAATTCTCCATTATTTTTATAGTTTCTTCAACAGCTCTTTGACTTGTTCCACCTTCTTGTAATATTTGATAACCTGTTTTAACTGCCTCTTCTAACTTTTGTAAATAGGCTGATTCTAATTCAGGAGTCATATTTTCTTTAAGAATTGTTCCTGCCCCACCATGAATTACAATTGCAATATTATTTTCATCAATATCAGATTGACATGAACTAAAAAGTACTAAACTAACTAAGGTTATTAATTTTCTCATCTGGTGTAATTTAACTCAAAATATACTTATATTATATTAAAACTAATTCTACATGAAACATTTTATTTTAATTATTTCAATAATATTTTCTACAAATATCAATTCACAAATCAATAATATAGCTGAAAGACTGGGGTATGATAAGGATGCCAAACTTCTAATCATTCATGGTGATGATATTGGAGTTTCTCATTCGGTAAATATTGCATCATTTGAGGGATTTAAAAACAATGCTATAAACTCCGGAAGTATTATGGTTCCATCCCCGTGGGTAAAGGAAGTTGTACAATTCCATAAAAATTATCCAAATTATGACTTAGGTCTTCACTTAACTCTAACAGCGGAGTGGAAAAACTACAAATGGAATGGTGTAATGTCCTCTAATGAAATTAGCTCTTTGTTAAATGAAGAAAATGAATTCTATGACAACACTAATGAAGTAAATATAAATGCTGATCCAGAGGAGGTAAGAAAAGAAATTCAAGCACAAATTGATTATTCAAAATTAATAGGGTTAAACCCAACTCATATTGATACACATATGGGATCATTAGCTGTAAATAAAAAATTATGGAAAGTTTACATTGAAGTTGGTCATAAAAACAAACTAGTTTCAATGGTAACAAAATCCAGAAGTCTTAATTTATTTGATGAAGACTTTCCAATGCCTGATTACATTGTGCCTGTAAATGATATATTTATGTTATATCCAGGAGCAGACAGGGCTTTTATTGAATCTGCTGTAGGAGAAAATATTGCAAATACGTTATTGGTAAATGATATTTATAAGTATGATGATTGGTATAAATTATATTCTGAAAAGATAAAGTCATTAAATGCTGGATTAAATGTATTCCTTCTGCACTTAGGCTATGATAATGAAGAACTTAAAGGTGTTACAATTGATCACCCTGAATATGGAGCTAGATGGAGACAGCTAGATTTTGAGGTATTTAATTCAGATGAGATTAAAGAGTTGTTAATTGAGGAAGGAATTAAGCTAGTAAATTGGGGCGAAATAAGAGATATTATTTACAAGAATTAATTTTTTTTCATAAATTTATATTAACCCAAATTAAAAAAAATGGAAAAAAACATCTCAAAAGTAAGAGCTCATGATGCAATAGTTGGTATTCTATATTTATCAGGTGTTGGATTAAGTTATTTAACAGGAAATTTTAATTTTTTATGGATAGTAATTGGTACAGGATTTCTTCAAATTATAAGTCCTTTTACCAAATTCTGTCCTGTCTATTTTGTGCTAAATAAAATGATGCCAGATTCTGATCCTATTCAAGACGGTAAATAGTATTTAAACTTCATATTTTTTTACCTTTGCGCCCTTATGAAAATAAAATTTAGTAAGTATAACGGTGCTGGCAATGATTTCATTGTAATTGACGATAGAAAAAACAATATAGATAATAACCCATCATTAATTGAGAAGCTCTGTAACAGGAATTTTGGTATAGGTGGGGATGGTCTTATATTAATAAAAGAGTCTAAGTTAACTGACTTTGAAATTTTCCATTACACTTCTGATGGAAATCTTGGTTCTCTATGTGGTAACGGGTCAAGATGTGCTATATCATTTGCATATAACAACAAAATTATCGGCAAGAAAACTAAATTTGATGCATTTGATGGTATACATAATGCAGAAATAATTAATGATACTCTAGTGAAAATGGAAATGAAGATTAATTCTGAAATTATTGAAAATGAATATGGAACATGGGTAGATACAGGATCACCTCATCTAGTTATTGAAAAAGATAATACTGATGAATTAGATGTAAACTTATTGGGAAGCTCTATTAGATATAATGAGTATTACAAAAATGAAGGTGTAAATGTTAATTTTATTGAAAAAATATCAAATGAAAGTTTTAAAATAAGAACATACGAAAGAGGAGTTGAAAACGAAACACTTGCATGTGGAACAGGATCAACTGCATCTGCTATATGCATGAACTACCTAGGTAAATCTCAAAG
>ENA-OWPI01000951-OWPI01000951.1-marine-metagenome-genome-assembly--contig:-NODE-951-length-35198-cov-28.240397_pt1 | contig 35198 bp, 38 predicted proteins | sample MGYA00238138_ERZ651775 | MGnify/ENA primary metagenome ERZ651775 (study PRJEB26906, sample SAMN06265043) | marine metagenome | isolation source: Helgoland LTER site | place: Germany:Helgoland, sampling...
GAATACCCAACCTGAAAATCTAGATGAAATAACATATGTGTCCTTTATCAGCATTTTAATAAATGGCGGAAGGAGAGGGATTCGAACCCTCGTTAGGGAGTTCACCCTAAACACGCTTTCCAGGCGTGCGCCTTAAACCACTCGGCCACCCTTCCGTGCTGGAGATTATATATTACTTTTATCTTGTTAAAAATTCACAAAGCTAAATTATCCGTCTCTCAAGCGTTAATTCTTTCTACCCACTATTACAACTCTTATAGGTCATGTATAAGAGTTATTTTTATATGCAGGCTTGATTTATCGATTATTTAGGATTAATGTATGGCTTTACCTTATTTAAAAAAAAACAATTATAGAACGCATACTCAGGAGGCAACATGGCTTTTACTACACTTAAGGATCTTGGAATTGATAGTCCTTATAAAAAAGAAAAATATGATAATTTTATTAATAATCAGTGGGTTAAGCCAGTTGATGGCAAATACTTTGAAAATTTAACACCTATATCGGGTAAACCTTTTTGTGAGGTAGCTCGATCCAATGAAAAAGATATTGAGTTGGCTCTTGATGCCGCCCATGCGGCAAAAGATGCATGGGGTAAAACAAGCACTACTGATCGCGCCAATATTTTAATTAAAATAGCTGACAGGATGGAGCAAAACCTTGAAACCATTGCCTTGGCTGAAACTATTGATAACGGCAAACCTATCCGCGAATGTATGGCAGCTGACATTCCATTAGCAATCGACCACTTCAGATACTTTGCTGGTGCCGTAAGAGCTCAAGAAGGATCTATTGGTGAAATTGATCATGACACAATGGCCTATCATTTCCATGAACCATTAGGTGTTGTTGGGCAAATTATTCCATGGAATTTTCCTATTCTTATGGCGGTATGGAAACTAGCTCCTGCTCTTGCTGCAGGTAACTGTGTTGTACTTAAGCCAGCAGAGCAAACACCAGTTTCGATTATGGTGTTGTTAGAAATAATAGGTGACCTACTCCCTCCTGGAACGCTTAACGTAGTAAATGGTTTTGGACTGGAGGCAGGTAAACCTCTGGCAAGTTCTTCTCGCATTGCAAAAATAGCATTTACTGGAGAGACAACTACTGGCCGATTAATAATGCAGTACGCGTCACAAAATATTATTCCTGTAACACTAGAGCTAGGTGGCAAATCACCTAACATCTTTTTTGAAGATGTGATGGACAAGGATGATGGCTTCTTTGATAAAGCATTAGAAGGCTTTACAATGTTTGCCTTAAACCAAGGTGAAGTGTGTACCTGCCCTTCCCGTGCACTGATTCAAGAATCAATCTACGATCAATTTATGGAAAGAGCATTAGAACGAGTAAAAGCGATTAAGCAAGGTAGTCCGCTAGATGCCTCAACAATGACTGGCGCACAGGCTTCAAGTGAGCAAATGGAAAAAATTCTTTCCTATATTAAACTGGGAAAAGAAGAAGGTGCGGAGCTACTTACTGGAGGTAATAGGACAATTATGGAAGGTGAGCACGCTGATGGTTATTACATAGAACCGACCGTATTTAAAGGGCATAATAAGATGCGTATATTTCAGGAAGAAATTTTTGGTCCCGTTGTCTCAGTAACTACCTTCAAAGACGAAGCAGAAGCTTTAGAGATAGCAAATGATACTCTTTATGGCTTAGGCTCTGGTGTCTGGACAAGAAATGGAAACACTGCCTTTAGAATGGGTAAAGGGATTCAAGCTGGTCGTGTTTGGACTAATTGTTATCATGCCTATCCTGCTCATGCAGCTTTTGGTGGTTATAAATCCTCCGGGATTGGCCGTGAGACCCATAAGATGATGCTTGATCATTATCAACAAACGAAGAACTTATTAGTCAGCTACACGGAAACTAAACTTGGCTTCTTTTAGGTCGACACTTTAAAGGAAAAACTTAAAGGCCAGGATTTATGCTTGGCCTTTATTTATTATGATTACCAGAATTACTTCAACCCCATCCGCAAATCAGCTGATTGATGAATTAATCAGTGAGCACGGTGAGCTCATGTTCCATCAATCCGGTGGCTGTTGTGACGGAAGTGCACCCATGTGTTACAACAAAGGTGAGTTCTATTTAGGTCAAGCTGACGTGGAAATCGGTTTAGTAAGAAATACGGCCTTTTATATGAGTGCTGAACAATTTGCTTATTGGGAACATACGCATATCACCCTCGATGCTATTAAAGGGACCGGAGGTCAATTTTCGCTTGAAAGGCCCACTGGAATGCGCTTCATTATTCGCTCTCGGCTTTATACTGATGATGAATGGGAATATCTAAAAGATCATCCGGTAAAAAGTTGCGGTTAATTAGTTTGATAGGCTTTTATTAAGGTAAAATAATTGGTGGCGGGCCTCCTCGCATTGTTATTTAGCCAACCTGGTCAGATGCGGAAGCAAGCAGCCACAACTATTGATACAAGTGCCGGGGGTCTGGCTCGCCTTTTTAACTAAATTGAAAAAACTGACATGTCATACCAAGTTCTAGCCCGTAAATGGCGACCAAAATCGTTTGACACACTCATAGGACAAGAAAGTGCTGTCCAGGCAATCGCAAATGCTCTAGATCAAAATAGACTGCATCACGCCTATCTATTTAATGGCACCAGAGGCATTGGAAAGACTACAATAGCAAGAATTCTTGCCAAATCACTCAACTGTGAACAAGGCATTTCATCCAAGCCCTGTCTGACTTGTTCGGCATGCCAAGAAATCGATGTAGGCCGTTATGTAGATCTCATTGAATTAGATGCAGCCTCTAATACCGGAGTCGACAATATGATCGACTTGCTAGAGAATGCACAATATGCTCCATCATCAGGACGCTTCAAGGTTTATATTATCGACGAAGTGCACATGCTTTCCAAAAGCGCCTTTAATGCGATGCTCAAGACTCTAGAAGAACCGCCAGAGCATGTAAAGTTTATTCTCGCAACCACAGAACCTCAAAAAGTGCCGATTACCGTGTTGTCCCGCTGCCTTCAATTTAATTTAAAACAAATGACTACGGAAAATATCGCTAGTCACTTAACGACCATTCTTACAGAAGAAAAAATTGGATCTGAGAGTGGTGCTATTCAAATTATTGCAAAAGCAGCAAACGGTAGCATGCGAGATGCGCTATCTATACTTGATCAAGCTATTGCCTATTCTTCTGAAAAAATTAGCACGGAAAAAGTCACGCAGATGCTTGGAACAATAGAGGATGACATCCTGTTTGACATTATTAAGCATCTTATTGATAAAAATGGAAAAGGTCTGACCGATATCGCCAAGGCGATGGAGGAAAAGAATACATCATTTGATGACGCTCTTAACGGGCTAGCCAAACTTGTTCATGAGCTGGCTGTCTGCAAAATTATTCCTGACCAATATGCAGAATCAAGTAAAAAAAATTTATATGAAGAGTTTGCAAAAAAACTGACGGGAGAGACATTGCAACTGTTCTATCAAATAAGTATTAACGGAAGAAAAGACCTATATCTAGCACCAGACCCTATTACGGGTTTTACTATGACTCTTTTAAGGATGTTGGCTTTTTATCCAGCTAGCAGTTCATTAAAGGAAAAATCTGATCCTATAACAAAAACGCAAACAGAAGCTCCTGAAAAAAAAAATCTAATTCCTAGGATTGCAGAGAAAACTTTAACTGCAAAGCTAGACTCCGACAATGGTTTTACAAATGCACCGACGAAACCCAAAGAGCCTGGAAATGCGGATTTTGATGGTGACTGGAATGTATTGGTAAGTCAATTAAAAACTGGGGTAGCAAAAACACTGGCTCAGGAATGCCAGTTTCTATCTTACAAAGATAATACCTTTCATCTTTATCTCGATGAAAAGCATACATACCTATCCCAAAATGATTATGTGCAAAAACTAGAAGAACAATTGATTAATCATTTTAATAAAAAACTTAAGTTAGACATCAAGATTGATAGAGTTAGCACATCCCCTGCAATCGAGAAAAGAACAGAGAAAGAAGCCCTTTTGAAGGATGCTGAATCTGCTATCATGCAAGATAATTTTGTAAAAGAGCTAATTTCCGACTTTAACGCGGAGATTATTCCATCAAGCATTGAACCCATTAAAAAGGAAAAATAATATGAGCAAAGGTGGTATGGGAAATATAATGAAACAGGCGCAAATGATGCAAGCCAACCTACAAAAAGCGCAAGCTGAATTAGCATCGATAGATGTGCAAGGTTCTGCTAGTAACGGGTTGGTAAAGATTGTTATGTCATGCAAGCATGAAGTAAAAAAAATAGACATCGATCCATCAATACTTGAGGACAAGGAAATGCTAGAGGATATGCTTGTTGTCGCATTAAAAGATACATTACAAAAAATTGAGGCGACTACGTCATCAAAAATGGGTGGGTTAGTCCCACCAGGAATGAATCTTCCCTTCTAAAATGAAAGAAACAGAAGTCCTTCAATCCTTAGTAGATGCATTGAAATGTTTGCCCGGAGTAGGTCCTAAGTCTGCCTTAAGATTGGCTTATTACTTACTTCAACGCAATCGAAAGGGAGCTGATACCCTCTCTCAATCGATTTCTAATGCACTTGAACAGTTAGGTCATTGTAAATTATGTAATGACTTTACCGAGCAAGAAGTATGTAAAATTTGTAGTTCTCAAAAAAGAGACGTGCACACTATATGCATTGTGGAGATGCCCTCTGATTTGTTAATGATGGAGCAAACACACTCCTACAAAGGTATGTACTTTGTTCTAATGGGGAGACTATCACCTCTGGATGGTGTGGGGCCCAAAGAAATTCATTTGGACAGACTTATTGAGCGAATTAAAAGCTCCGAGATTAGAGAAATAATACTTGCTACAAACTTTACTGCCGAGGGAAACGCTACAGCCCAATACATCAAGGAATTATTGAAGGGTGCTGAAATAAAAATGACTCGGATTGCCAGAGGTCTTCCTATGGGCGGGGAAATTGAATACATTGATAGTGGAACCTTAGCTCAGGCTGTCGTGGAAAGAAAACAGCTTTAAGCAATAAGAGTAATGAGGTCGCTTGGCTGGTGAATAATCATATTTGCCTGCCAATCTTCAATTTGGTCAGTAGTTTTTAAGTATCCATAACAAGCTAAGACCGAATACATTCCAGCAGCATTCGCCGATACGATATCTCTTTTACCGTCACCAACATAGATAGCCTCATTCGCTTCAATACCTAAAATCCGTTTAGCTTCGTTTAATAAATCAGGAGCTGGCTTAGGAGTAAAGCCATCATCACCACAGAGTAAAACATCTAACGAGTTAAGCTTGTGATGCTTAAGAATGCTCTCAGTTAATGATCGAGGCTTATTGGTGACAATACCCCAGTTCATCTTTTTCTTATTTATAAAATCAATTAACTCGCAAATACCAGCAAATAAAAAGGGATTATTTAAAATATTTTCCCGGTAGCAATTCAGAAATTCTTGGGCTAATGAAGAAAAGTCATACTCTTCTTCATTGAAGCGCATATTAAGGAAAGCTCTTATTCCATCTGAAGCAATAGCACGACCTTCTTCGAAGTTAATAGGCTCCTTATCATAGAGGTGGTAGATAATATTTGCAGCACTTATAAGATCATGAGCCGTATCAGCAAATGTTCCATCAAAGTCAAATAAAACTGCTTTATGCAAATTTAAAATCCGGCTTCCACAAGATAATTAACAGAACAATCTTTGGTAAGGGAGTATATTTTTGTCAATGGGTTATAGGTCATTCCAATCATATCGTAAAACTGCAAACCGACCTCGGAGCTCCAAGAACGTAATTCTGCTGGCGTAATAAATTTCTCATAGGTATGCGTGCCTTTAGGAAGAAGTTTTAATATGTATTCAGCTCCGACTATAGCGAACAAAAAAGATTTAGGATTACGGTTTAACGTAGAGAAAAAAATCTTGCCTTGTGGCTTCAGTAATTGCGCACAAGTCTTAATAATAGAAGATGGGTCTGGCACATGTTCTAACATTTCTAAGCAAGTAATTACATCATACTTTTCTTTATTTTTTTTAAAAAAATCTTCTATATTCATATTCTTATAATTAATATTTAACTTAGATTCTTTGTTATGTAATTCTGCTATTTTTATCACCTTATCACCTTGGTCGATACCTGTAACTATCGCTCCTTCTAGCGCCAATGCTTCAGCTAAAATTCCTCCCCCACAACCGACATCGAGAATGGATTTACCCTCCAATCTCAATTTAGATTTAATAAAATTCACCCTTAGCGGATTGATCTCATGCAACGGCTTAAACTCGCTCGTAGGATCCCACCACTTATGGGCTAACATATTAAATTTATCAACTTCCGTCGGATCTATGTTTTTTTTATTTTCGATTGCCATATTTTTGTTTTTTGTAAAATTTCGTCTTCATCTAAACAGACAAGCTGTCCTTGATTTAGTTTGGTATTACCATCAATCCACACGTACTCGATTGAGGATCGGTCTGCACTGTACATAAAGCTACTCAACGGCTCATAGCATGGCTGTGATTCAATTGTATCAAGGTTAATAGCGATTATATCAGCCCGCTTGCCCTTGCTTATTGAGCCTGTTATCTCTTCAAGCCCTAATGCTTTTGCTCCATTGATGGTAGCCATCCTGATTAACTCTGCAGGTTTTAAAAATTCACTTGTCATATTAAGACCTTTGCTAACTAAGCTCAAAAACCTCATCTCCCTCATCATATCTAAGGCATTGTTGCTAGCTGAACTATCAGTGCCTAACGCCACGTTAATTTCACAATTGAGTAGCTGCCTTAAATCAGGAATACCACTACCGAGCTTCATATTTGATGAGACATTACATATTGCCGAAACTCCGTTAATTGCGAGCAGCTCGGCATCCGCCTCACTGACATGAACGCAATGAGCTGCCATTAATTTAGGTCCCAGTATGCCTAAATCTTGCATGCGCTGTATTGGTGTTACTCCATATTCTTTAATACTACCTTCCACCTCCTGGCTAGTCTCATGAAGATGCATATGGATACCTAAGTCTAATTGCTCAGCATACGTATTGATTGTCTCAAAAGTCTTGTCTGATATTGTGTATGGAGCATGGGGGGCCAAACATGTAGTGATTAGCTTATGATCTCTCCATTGGTCTCTAAAGGCAAAGCCTTTAGTGAGGTAATCTTCTGGATCATTCGCATAATTAGTAGGGAAATCAAGCACTCCCAGCCCTATATTTGCCCTTATCCCTACCTTACTGACAACTTCTGCGGTAGCTTCTGGGAAAAAGTACATATCATTAAAAGTGGTTGTTCCTCCTTTAATCATTTCTGCAATAGCTAGGGAAGATCCATCTTTTACGAAATCAAAGCTCACATGCTGACTTTCAGCTGGCCAGATATGATTATTGAGCCAAGTATCTAGAGGTAAATCATCAGCATAACCTTTCAAAAGTGACATAGCGCTGTGACTATGCGCATTAATAAAGCCTGGGAGAATAAGATGATTGGTTAGCTGGTATGCTTCGGAGGCTTCGTATAAGGAAAAAACATCAATCGTAGGAACAATGTCGAGAATTTTTCCATCATTTACTACAATAGAATGATCTTGTAAAACTCTATCTCCTTCCTCAGCAACAAAAATCCAACTGGGGGAGATAATCTTGTCTACTTGATCCATATGATAGAATTCAGGCTGCAGATAGCTATGCTATCTCAAATGGATGATGGAGCATGATAGTTTCATCTCTCTCGGGACCGGTAGATATTATGTGAAGTGGTACACCACATAATTCCTCAAGCTTCAACAAATAGTTTTTTGCATTGTTGGGTAACTGATCCCATTGATTTGCTCCGAAGGTAGTTTCTTTCCAGCCAGGCATCTCAATTAATATCGGTTTGCAATCTGCAACCTGATCAGCACCCAAAGGCAATAGTTCATACTCAGTTCCGTTTGACTGGTACCCAACACAAATATATAACGTATCGATACCGTCTAATACGTCAAGCTTAGTAATACATAGTCCGGAAAGACCATTAATCATGGCCGATCTTTTAAGGGCTGCTGCATCAAACCAGCCACAACGTCTTTTTCGCTGTGTGACGGTTCCAAACTCTTTTCCTTTATGAGACATTTGATGTCCAGGACTGCGTTGATCGTCTATATCGAGTTCACTTGGAAAAGGCCCACCGCCCACTCTGGTTGTATAAGCCTTAGTAATACCCAGGATGTAATTAAGCATATTAGGGCCGACGCCGGTCCCTGCTGATGCTTGTCCTGCTACACAATTAGAAGATGTAACGTATGGGTAAGTTCCATGATCAATATCAAGTAGTGCTCCTTGAGCTCCCTCAAAAAGTATACCTTTACCTTCGTCATTTAATGCATGGAGCCGAGCTGAGACATCAACAATAAATGGCTTAATAAATTCTGCCTGAGAGACTAATTCTAACCATTGTTCCTCAAAACTTATTGGGTCAGTACCAAGATAGTTTGTTAGAACGAAATTGTGATACTCCAGCAAATCTTTTAACTTATGTTTCAGAGTATCGAGATTCAATAAATCATAAACCTTAATAGCGCGTCTCGATACCTTGTCTTCGTAGGCAGGGCCTATTCCTTTTCCCGTAGTACCAATTTTTTTATCGTTTGTTCTTTTTGCTTCTCTAGCTTGATCAAGCTTGACGTGACAATCTAAAATCAAGGGACAGCCAGGACTAACAAATAGTCGATCTCTTACTGCTATTCCATCATTCTCCAACATAGCAATTTCTTTTTGCAAATGTTTTATATCCAACACTACGCCATTACCAATGAAGCATTCGATATTGTCTCTAATAATGCCAGAAGGAACTAAATTGAGTTTAAATTCTTTTTGGTCATCTCCCTGCCCTATTACAAGTGTATGTCCTGCATTATGGCCACCCTGAAAACGCACTACCGAACCTGCATGATCTGTTAACCAGTCTACAATTTTTCCCTTACCTTCATCGCCCCATTGGGTACCAATAACCACTACATTTTTTTGCATTGTATTCTTTTTTTAAGTTTATAAATTATTAACCAAGTACCTTAAGTCAAGCGAAAAGCCTGTGGCTGGACGCTTAAGTCCTAACGATTCATTTAGATTGTCGTAACGGCCCCCATGAGCAATAGCGGCAGTAAATCCATCCGTATAGGCAGAAAAGACTAAGCCGCTATGATATTGATAGCCTGTAATATCAGAAAAATCAAAGGTAACTTTTGCACCTACATTTGTTAGCGCCAGAACAAGCTCATCTAATTTTTTAATCGCATCCATTAAAACTCTGTTACTTGGATCTAACGCCGATAGCTCCTTAATCACGGATGAGTCACCATATAAGTTAAACAAAGCAAGCAATTGATCTGCGTGTTTATTATTCCCTAGCTGAATAAGTAATGAACTAGCAGATGATTTATCTTTCAAAATCATTGCCTGAAGAAGATCATCTTTTTCCTGAGCGTTCAGATTAATGTGCTGAATAATTGACTGAAAGATAGAAAGGTCATTCAAGTCAATAGTAATTTCTTTAATTCCCAAAAGCTGTAATGAGTTTATTAGTATTGTTAAAACTTCAAGATCGGCAGCTGGTGCGGCGCTTCCAAAATATTCTAACCCCACCTGGAATAACTCTCTTGAATGGCCGTTTTTGGATTTGGTGCGGAGTACCGGCCCTGCGTAACATAATTTACTTTCTTTTTCGGCACCTTGCATTAGATAGGCGTCTACTCGGGAGGCTTGGGTGGTCAAGTCAGAGCTTATTCCCATCATGCGACCAGACAGTTGATCTACTACTTTATAGGTATCAATATCCAAGTCCTTACCATGCGCCTTTAATGATTCTTCATACTCCAGAAGCGATGGCATAATATATTGATAGCCATTGCAAGCAAACAGGTCGATAAGGGCCCTTCTGAATGTTTCTAACTTTATTGCTTTGCTAGGAAGCAAGTCTTCAAGATTGTTTGGAAGTCGCCATTGAGACATAACAAATTAGTTCGCTATTAAAATTAACATTATGCCTAAAAGCACAGAAAAAAACCCAAAAAAACGTATTTGGCCATCATTAAATTCGGTTACTTTTTTAAATGTTTCCCTCCAAATGCTGGGAAATATGAGAGGAAGAATACCTTCCAATAAAAAAAATAGGCCAAATGCTATAGCTAAGGTTTCAGGCAATTATTTTTTTTCAGAGCCACGCAGGTATTTAAAAAAGTCAGAGCTCGCATCTAGCACCATAATGTCGTCTTTTCCGCTAAAACTTTTCCTGTAGGCTTCGAGGCTACGGTAAAAGTCATAAAACTCTTTATTCTTTGAAAAAGCATCCGCATAGATACGAGAAGCCTTAGCATCGCCTTGACCTTTAATTTTTTGCGCATCTTTATAGGCTCCGGTGATAATAATATCGCGCTGTTTCTCTGCATCAGCCCGTATCTTTTCTGACTCAGCAAAACCTTCCGATCTCAACTGGTTGGCAACAGATTTTCTTTCCGCATCCATTCTCTGGTAAACCGACTCACTCACCTCTTGAGGAAGATCAACCCTTCTCAGCCTTACATCCAATATCTCCACCCCAATTTGACGCGAATCTCTGTCTGCACGTTCTCTGAGAATATCCATAATCTCCGAACGCTCACCAGAAATCACTTCTAGGATAGTTCGCTTACCAAACTCAGCCCTTAATCCATCGTTAACTGTCTGGTTTAATCGTCGCTCTGCTTGTCTTTCATCTCCATTGACTGACACATAATACTTTGCTGGATCGATAATTCTCCACTTGATGTACGAGTCAACTAACACGTTCTTTTTTTCACTCGTAATAAATCGGTCCGGGTTGCTTGAATCATAAGTTAATATTCTCTTGTCAAAGAACTTTACGTTATCTACAAGTGGAGCCTTAAGATAAAGTCCAGGTTCTTGCTTGACGGATACGATCTCACCTAACCGAAAGACTAAGGCGTGCTCTCTTTGGTCAACCGTAAATGTAGACAGTGATAGCACTACTAATAAAAGTATTATTACAACCAAAATACGGGGTATTTGTCTCATGATTTTACCTTCCATCCCTTTCTCGCGCTCTTAAGGCGCTACGTGATCTATCTGTTATTGAGTTGATGACGTCGGAAGTGGAAATATTTCCACCCGGGTCATTACTAGCCTTACTTAGATCTAACCCAGAATTTTTTGCCGAATTAGACTGCTGAATAATCTTATCAAGAGGCAGGTATAAAAGGCTGTTTGATTCTTTCTGATCAACAATTACCTTCGATACAGACGACATAATCCCCTCTTGAGCCTCTAAAAAAAGCCTTGTTCGTGTCACGTCTGGAGCGCGGTTATATTCCGTAAGGATCTGATCAAAACGGCTGGCATTACCCGAGGCCTCATTTTCAATAGAAACTCGGTAACCGTTGGCTTCAGCTATGAGTCTAGAAGCAGTTCCTGAGGCTTTAGGGATAATATCATTAGCGTATGCCTGACCTTCATTGATTTGCCTTTCCAAATCTTGCTTAGCCTTTACTGCATCGTCAAATGCGGCCTGAACCTGCTGAGGTGGTTGGGCATTTTGCATGGTAACACTAGTAATATTAATACCCGTTGCATAGCGGTCGAGAATATCTTGCATCAATGCTTTCGTCCCAATAACAATCTCCTCTCGCCCTTCATACAACACAAAGTCCATTTTACTTTTCCCTACAACTTCTCTGATTGCTGTCTCAGCAGCACCTCTAACTGATTTCTCAGCCGAGCGATTATTAAATAAGAAATCTTTGACTGACTTTAGGTTATATTGCACCGCAAACTGAAGATCAATAATGTTTTCATCACCGGTAAGCATTAATGACTCTCGCAATTCGTTAGTCACACTTCCTGTTGAACCCGATGATCGGTAACCCACCTCAATTGTTCTCACTTGCTCAAGGTTAACTGTCTCTACCGTTTCAATTGGATACGGTATGTGCCATCTTGGTCCTGGTAAGCTGACTTCGGTATTTTCACCAAATCTCAGCACCACGCCGCGTTGACCTTGGTCTACGATATAAAATCCTGAAGCCATCCACACTAAAAGCACAATAATTAAAATGGGCCCTATGGGCAAAGGGTCTTTTGGTTTGATGCTTTGAGGATTATTAAAATTTCCTCCACCCTTCTTTGCTGTTCCAGTAAACATGCGATCGACTTTATTCTTTAGGTCCTTGAACAATTCATCTAAATCGGGTGGTCCATCTTGTCCGGCAGCCAGAGGCTTTCTATTTAATCTTAATAAACTTCTAAGCATATTGTCCTTTTCTCTCATTCGTTAGGTTTTCATCGTATTCGACTAATGCCTGCTTTAAAAATTCAATTCCATTTCCAGTTTTTGCAGACAATTGAATCCTTGAAATAGTACCATACTCGTCTCGGTCAAACATGGCTTTCAACGGAATTTTATCAATCTGATTGAGTACTAATATCTGCGGTAAGTCATTCGCCTTAATTTCTTTTAAAATTTTGTCTACCTCGACTATTTGCTCTGATTTATTATTATTGCTGACATCAACAACATGAATCAAAAGGTCCGAATCGGTAGCTTCCTCTAGTGTCGATTTAAATGCTTCAACGAGAGTAGTTGGGAGATTCTTTATAAAACCCACGGTGTCAGAAATCACCAGCTTGTGGTTGGGTTCAAGGAACAGCTTTCTTGATGTGGTATCAAGGGTGGCAAACAGCTTATCTTCCGCTAAAATTTTTTCATGTGTTAACGTATTAAAAAGCGTGGACTTACCTGCGTTAGTATAGCCAACAATCGACACTGTTAATACATTAGACCTTCTTCTGGCACGTCTTTGCATACCTCTTTGTTTGTCGAGTTTTTTTAATTTTTCTTTTAATTGCTTAATTCTAATACCAATCATACGTCTATCTAACTCTATTTGCTTTTCTCCTGGTCCACCTCTTACACCTATCCCACCCTTCTGTCTTTCTAAATGACTCCATCCCTTTGTTAGGCGCGAAGCTAAGTGAGCTAAATGGGCTAATTCTACTTGTAATTTCCCCTCATAACTTTTTGCTCGTTGGGAAAAAATATAGAGGATGAGTGCCGTACGATCATACACACGAAGACCAGTAAGTTTTTCAATATTTCTCTCTTGCGATGGAGTTAATTCATGATTAAAAACAATGGTTGATGCCTCGGTAACTTCTTTTAGAGTCACTAATTCTTGGGCTTTGCCTGAGCCGATAAAATACTTTGCATCCGGCTGACTTTTATTACTTTCTATAATGTCTGCTACCTCAAAACCTGCACTAAGTACGAGCTGCGTTAATTCAGTGGTGTCTTCTTCATGATTAATATTATTAAAGTTAATATTAACTAAAATAGCTTTTTCGCCAACTTCAGGTCTATCAAACATTAATGGCTTTTATAACCCCTTTAAGGTAATTTTTTGTGAAGGAACAATCGTTGAAATAGCATGTTTATAAATAAGCTGGGGGGCTGATCCGTTTAAAACAATTACGTATTGATCGTAAGATTCAATATGCCCTTGGAGCTTAATGCCATTTAGTAAATAAATAGATACAGCAATATTTTCTGCGCTCACTTGATCTAAAAAGGTATCTTGCAAATGTGTACTCTTAATTGTCATAGTTGCTCTTAAAATCTTGCCATCGTTGATTAACCTCATTTTTTCCCATAATTGCTATTATACTCCCAACACTAGGGGTGTGATCAGTTCCAGCTAAAATAGTCCTAAGTGGCATGGCAATAATAGGAAACTTAATACCCTCTTCCTTAACGAAATCTTTTAGGTATTGATTAATGCTCTCATCATTCCAAACTTTCTCATTTAAGCCTTGCATAAAATTTTCCACCATACGCATAGCATCGGCATTAATGTATTTTGCTAATAATTCCTCACTAATAACAGGTGCTGAAAAAAAATAGTGGATGCTTTCCGCAATCTCATTTAAGGATTTTGCTCGATCTCGGTAGAGCATAACCGCACTTTTATAGAGTTCATTATCGTAGCTATTCGGTGGATTAAGCAATTCAGTTAGCTCATCAATAGCCATTGCTTTAATATAATGATTGTTTAACCAGTCTAACTTTTCATCATTAAATTGGGCTGCTGACGATGTCACATGATCAAAATCAAATAGAGTACAAAATTCCTTCATGCTAAAAATTTCGTCATCTCCATGACTCCAACCCAATCTGGCAAGATAGTTTTTTACTGCTTCAGGCACATACCCCATATCTCGATAATGGGTGACGCTCACCGCTCCATGTCGCTTAGATAGCTTTTGACCATCACTGCCTAAAATCATAGATAGGTGGGCATACTCTGGGACTGGTGCCTGAAGCGCATGAAGGAGGTTGATTTGTCTTGGTGTATTATTAATATGGTCGTCTCCACGAATGACATGGCTAATATTCATATCCCAATCATCTACTACCACACAAAAGTTGTAGGTTGGCGAGCCATCGGAGCGAGCAATAATAAAGTCATCAAGCTCTTGGTTTTGTATCGAAATCACTCCTTTCACTAAATCTTTCCATGAAATAGCCCCATCGGTAGGATTTTTAAATCGGATCACAGGCTTAGTGTGATCCGGGATGCTCGGCAATGTTTTGTTTGTTTCCGGGCGCCACTTTCCATCATATTTAGGTTTTTTTCCTAAACTCATCTGCGCTTCTCTTACCTTCTCCAATTCTTCTTTTGAGGAATAACAATGATAAGCAAGTCCATCCTTTAGCATTTGATTAATAACCTCAGCGTATCGTTCAAAGCGCTGCGTTTGAAAATAAATAGGGCCGTCATAATCTAGCTCAAGCCACTCCATCCCGTCCTTGATTGCCTCAATCGCTTCAGGCGTTGATCTCTCAAGATCGGTATCTTCTACCCTTAAAATGAACTTACCTTGATATTTTTTTGCGTAGGCCCATGAAAATAGCGCAGTTCTAGCTCCTCCAATATGAAGGTAACCTGTGGGACTTGGGGCAAATCGAGTAATCACTTCTTTCACGTCTCTATATCCTTCGCTTAATTAGGGCCTGCATACAAATCATACTCTTCGGAGCGTTTAATTTTAACATCTAACATATCCCCAACCTCTAAACCCTCAGGATTCTCCAGGAAAATATTTCCATCAATTTCTGGTGCGTTAGCATATGACCTTGCTTTTGCATAATCCTCACCCACCTCATCGATCAATACCGTATGAACGGAACCCACTTTATTTAATAGCTTCTTTTTACTAATAGCATTTTGTACCGTCATAAATCTTATATATCGGTCTTGCTTGACGTCCTCTGGGATTTGTTTGTCCAATAAATTGGCGGTTGCTCCATCCACGTCGGAGTAGGTAAAGCAACCTACCCTATCTAGTTGGGCTAACTCAAGAAACTCTAGGAGATCTTCAAATTGCTCTTCTGTTTCACCGGGAAAACCTACAATAAATGTGCTTCTTATGGTTAAGTTTGGGCATATTGCTCGCCATCCATTTATTCTTTCAAGATTATTTTCAGCATTCGCTGGTCGCTTCATAGATTTCAATATTGTAGGATTAGCATGCTGAAAAGGCACATCTATGTAAGGCAGTATTAACCCTGATGCCATTAATTCGATTAAGCGATCGACATTTGGGTAGGGGTAAACATAGTGAAATCTCACCCACACTCCAAGCTCACTGAGGCTTTTTGCTAAATTATATAGGTCAGTTTTTATAGGTCGGCCATTCCAAAAACCCGGGCGGTATTTCACGTCTACACCATAAGCACTGGTATCTTGGGAGATAATAATCAATTCCGAAACGCCAGAATTAACCAGATTTTCCGCTTCTTGCATAATATCGCCTATAGGTCGGCTTATCAATTTACCGCGCATAGAAGGAATAATACAAAATGTGCACTTATGATTACACCCTTCAGAAATTTTTATGTAGGCATAGTGTTTTGGGGTTAAGCGTATGCCTTGAGGGGGAATCAAGTCTATATGAGGATTGGTAGGCTTAGGTGCATGCAAATGTACGGCTTCCATAACCTCCTTGTATGCTTCGGATCCCGTTATGGCTAATAAATTATTGAATCGCTTTTCTATGACCTCTTTTCTTTCGCCTAGACAACCGGTTACAATGACTTTACCATTTTCATCTAATGCTTCTGAAATAGCATCAAGGGACTCCTCTACCGCACTATCAATAAAACCGCACGTATTAACAATAACCAGTTCAGACTCTTTGTAATTATTTGCAATCTCATAGCCTTCCGCTTTAATTTGGCTGAGCATCTTTTCCGTATCAGACCCAGCTTTTGGGCATCCTAAGGAAATAAATCCAATTTTTGGGGCGTGGTAGTCGGTAGGTATTGTCATCTAATGAAGGTAAAGATGAATAATGTAAATTATGCTGACACCAATCACTATCATTACCACTTGCATAATAGATTCATTGGGCTGGGTTTTTTTATGCAGGCCAGGGATCAAATCAGATACTGCAACATAAATCATGCTAGATGCCGCAAAAGCCAGTAGCAAAGGAAGTAATTCACTGACTGAATCGATTAAATAATAGGCAAGAATAGCCCCTACAACCATTGCCATACTAGCAATCAAATTAAACAAAATGGCTTTACTTTTCTTGAAGCCGGATTCTACTAATATGGAGATATTTCCCATCTCCTGAGGAATTTCATGGGCAAAAATTGCTAACGAGGTAACCAGGCCCAGTCTGATATCAAAAAGAAATGCACTAGCAATGAGGCTTCCATCAATAAAATTATGAAATAAGTCCCCTATCAGTACAAAGCTGCCTTTTTTATTTCTCTCGAAATGTACGTCAGGTGAATGATTTTCACAGTGACTTCCATGGCAATGACGCCAAATTAATAGCTTCTCTAAGACAAAAAAGATAAGTATACCTATAAGAACCGTTAAGGTGGTGAGGTGAAAGTCTGAGGATAATTCCAAGGCGTGAGGTAGTATTTCCAAAAAAACGGCACCCAGTAGAGTGCCTACCGCGAGACTTACCATGTTGGTTAGGATGGTCGCATTCGCTTTTCTTAAAAACAAAAAAGCAAAAATAAGGCTCAACGCCCCCCCTGCAAAACAGGTACCAATGATCCAGAAAAGTGTTGTCAAGTTAGCCATAATTTGCGCATATTATAGTTTGAAGTGCAGGAAGATGATAGACCTAGTTACTATCAATCCAAGCGAGTGTGGCCATTCTTCCTGTATTTTTCTCTCTTCGGTAGGAGAAAAAGGTATCCGCTTGCTGGTAGGTGCAATATTCTTGAGTAATTCCATTCCCATAAACCCAATCCACACCTAATTTTTTGAGTTTAAGGTGGGCTACGCCAGGAAGATCTAATAAAAATTTATTATTGTGTAATTTAAAAAAACCTTCAGTTGACGGATCATTTGCTACAAAACAGTTAAACACATCCCGTCCTACCTCAAACTTATTCGGACTAATGCATGGACCAAGCCAAGCCATTATTTTATTTCCATTAGTCATTTTTTTAATAGCTTTCTCTACAATGCCTAGCCCGAGACTCCTCCATCCAGCATGAATAGCTGCCACAAACGATCCTTTATCGTCGGTAAACAATATAGGGAGGCAGTCAGCCGTTCTTATAGCACAAACAACCTTTTCTTTTGTGGTAAAGGCACCGTCAGCATTTCGTACCTTCTCACTTGGGAGGTCTAGGATTTCTACCCCATGCACTTGATCCAACCATGACACTTTAGCAGGCAAATATTCCTGAAGGCGTTGAAGGTTTTGTGCCACAAAATGATTATCACCACCTACTTGATCGCTTAAATTGAAATCAGCATAGGGTGGGTTTTGACTTAAATCTCCTCTGCGAGTCGTTTGAATAGCTTTCACTTTTTGCGGTGCGGGCCAATCGGGTCTTATCATGCTACTCATCATCAAATACATCATCCAGATCTTCGTTTGTATAAATAACCTCACCATCGAAATCTTCATCGGAAAGCGTAAAAGGCTTAGGAGATTTGTTAGGTTCAGCCCTAATCAATTCTAATAATTTTTTCATATCATCTGGTAGGTCTATGTCCCAGCGCATAAATTCATTAGTAGCTGGATGAATTAGTCCCAAACCAATAGCATGAAGTGCTTGTCTTGGAAAACCAAAAACCTCATCTTTAAGATCTTGAGAGAGCTCACGTACGGGTATGATTTTTTTAATTCCGTAAACAGGGTCACCAACAATAGGAGCTTGGACGTGGCTCATGTGAACCCGTATTTGATGAGTGCGGCCTGTTTCAAGATTACAACGGAGGTAGGAGTGATGCCCAAATCGTTCTAACACCTCATAATGGGTTACTGATTCTTTGCCATGGATTTTGTTCACCGCCATCTTTACTCTCACAGTGGGGTGTCTGCCTATAGGCTCTTTCACCACCCCATTTTTCCATACCTGCCCCCAAACAATGCAACGGTATTCGCGCTTTACGGTTTTATTTTGTAACTGTTTAATAAGATGCTGTTGCGCCACCTCAGTTTTTGAAACAACCATAAGCCCTGAGGTGTCCTTATCCAGTCTGTGAACAATGCCAGCTCTTGCGAGCACTTTATTCTCTGGAAAATGATGCAACAAACCATTAAGAAGTGTTCCGCTCCAGTTTCCTGCGCCAGGATGCACTACAAGTCCAGCGGGTTTATTTATGACAAGGATGTGGTCATCTTCGTATACTGCCTCAATGATCATATCCTCAGCTTCAAACTGCTTTACCTCATCATCCGGCTGAAAATCGATGGAAATATTTTCCCCCCCTATGATTTTTTTCTTAGGTGCCAGACTTTGCCCATCAACCTTGATATGCCCATCCCTAATCCATGCTTGAATTCTTCCTCGAGAATATTCTGGAAAAATTTTATGGATAGCTGCATCGATTCTGAGTCCTGACAGCTCTTGAGGCATTAAAATATCTTTTTTGTTTGAAGCCATAATGTATAATTTGATCTAATTATGAATATTAACATTTCCTCTGTTTTAACCTCACTTTTATTGTCACTGATTTTATCTGGGTGTTTTATTTTTGGTGAACCCACTGAGTTTGATGAAACGATGGGGAGAACCGATGCTGAAATAGTCAGAGGGGCCGAAGTATTTTCTGCCAACAAGGACTGGCAAAGGTCTATTGAGTGGTTAGAAAAAGCAGAAAGACGATTCCCTAATTCACCATTGGCTCCGCAAATCAAACTTAATCTTGCTTATGCCTATAAGAATTTCTATCGAGATGAAGAAGCTCTTGCCATGCTCGATAAGTTTATTAGAACCTATCCCAACCATCCCGCTTTAGATTATGCCTATTACCTTAAAGGTGTGGTGCTATTTGTTGACAGAGGAATTATTGATGAACTCACCCTGCAAGACATAAGTGATCGGGACGTTTCTCAGTTAGAAGGGGCTTTCCAAGCATTAAAGCAAATGGTGAGACTGTTTCCCGAAAGTGAATATGCCGAGGATGCAACCAATCGAATGACCTATTTAATGAATAAAATATCGGAACGTGAACTCCATGTCGCAAGATACTATATGCGACGAGAAGCCTATGTTGGTGCGCTCAACAGGGCAAAATTCGTGTTAGAAAATTATTCCCAGTCGATCCATCAAGAGGAAGCGCTGGTTATTATGGTTAGTGCGTACAATAAGCTAGGTATATTTGACCTTGCAGAGGATACCAAAAGGGTGCTTGATTTAAATTTTCCCGATACGCAGTTTCACAAACAAAAGCAAACTGGGAGCGAGTCAGCGTGGTGGGAGTTTTGGGATGTTATTGACTAGTCGACCGTGCAAGCTTTCTTTCTTTAATCTTTTTCCTAAAATCATCGATTCTTCTTCTACGCGTCACTAAACCCGTTTTTTTCACTTTCTCATTTTCGTCTTGGTAAGGATTTTTACCATTTTTTAGTTCTACCCGTAACGGTGTTCCCACGAGATTAAAAGCTTTCCTGAAAAAGGTTTCCAGGTAACGGACGTAATCTTTTCGAATATCGGTTAAATGGTTGCCGTGAATAATGATGGTGGGGGGGTTGAGTCCGCCTTGGTGGGCAAATTTCAATTTAGGTCGTATACCTTTAATAATTTTAGGTTGATGACTTAGTATGGCGTTAGCCAGCACTTCATTAATTTGGGGTGTAGAAAACTTCCGTGATGATGACTCGTAAGCCTTAATAACCGATCTCATCAAACCCTTTAAGCCAGTTTCCTTAAGCGCAGAAATAAAAACTTTTTCCGCAAAATTAACAAAAGGTAGCTTTAAATCGATATCATTTTTTATGGCTTCTCTTTCATAGGCCGACACCGAGTCCCACTTATTGATTGCGATAACGATGGACTTACCTGTTTCCAAAATAAACCCTATGAGATGCATGTCTTGTGTCGCGATTCCTCCCGATGAATCAATTACCAAAATGATGACATCTGATGATTCTACTGCAGCTAACGTTTTTAAGACTGAAAATTTTTCTACCGTCTCAAATACCTTACCCTTTTTTCTAATGCCCGCCGTATCAGTTAATACAAAACGGTCACCATTGAAATCAAAATCAACCGATACCGCATCTCGCGTCGTTCCTGCTTGATCAAACACAATAAAACGCTCTTCTCCCACCAGTGCATTGACAAGCGTAGACTTACCGACATTGGGGCGTCCTACTATTGTTATTTTGGGGGCTCCCTTGAATATGGACTGAGGCTCACTGTCTTGATGGTTAAGATCCACTAATAACTCTTTTAGGAGACCTACTCCTTCTCCATGCGCTGAAGATATCGAGAGAATATTTTTAAAACCTAGGGAATAAAAGTCTGCTCCGACGATCTCATGTTGCATCCCTTCGGTCTTATTGATCAGAAGAATCTTCTCTTTATCATTTTTTCTAATAACATCAGCAATATGCTGATCAATCGGATGAAGCCCTTCTCTTCCGTCCACCACAAAAAGAATCACATCACACTCATCAATAGCCAGCAAAGTTTGAAGGGCCATTTTTTTGGCGATACCTATTTTTTTCTTGGGCTCAAAGCCTCCGGTATCCACTAAAATGAATTGGGCATCTTCTATCGTAATTTTGCCGTAATGACGGTCTCGCGTCAGGCCGGGAAGGTCTGCGACAAGCGCATCCCTGCTCTTAGTTAAGCGATTAAATAGGCTTGATTTTCCCACATTTGGTCGACCGACAATGGCTACAGAAATCATATTTAATCCAGAATGGCGTCTTTTAATTTATCAAATAGATTTGGGGACGGTTCGTCCTCATTCTCCAATACATCAGGAAGTACTTTGCTTTCATCGATAGGAATATCAATATCTATAAGGGCTAATTTATGGATGCTGCCCTCTTCATTCATAGCAATTATCGTGTCGTCTTCATTAATGATGATGTTGTTGGTTATGGGGCTGTTATCTCCCAACGATACTCTTCCTATTAGCTGACCATCTCCTATGCGAATCATGTGTAATAAGCCTTCATAATCACCTACGATAAACATATCATCGATAATGATACCTTGGGTTACATTTCTTCCTACCAAATCGGCATTTCTCCAATTTGTCTCTCCCGTAATTTTATCTAATGAGTAAATTGAATTACTTTCATGCACCACCAGCACTTCATCTAAATGGTCGGTTATTCCAACATAACTTGATAAAGGTCTTGACCATAGATTTTGTGCTGAACGCCTATCCAAACAGGCTGTATCACCATTCATAGAAGCACTAAAAATTAACTCATTATCGATCACAGGAGTGCTGGTGATGTCTATCACTCGGTCGATATCGGATGCCCCTTTGGATCGAGAGATAGATACTTCCCATATAAGCGCCCCTGATGCAGCCTCAATCGCAATAAGCTTTGCACCAGGAAGACCCGTATAAATCACCCCATCAGAAAACCGCATATTGCCTTTATTATTCACTGTCAATGGCGGTGTGGGGGCTTGATAAGTCCATCCTTGCCTACCATCCATGAGTTTTATTTCAATAAACTGATTGTCATTCCTTCTCACGATGACACTTTCATCCAGCACTAACGGTTGAACATCCACCATGCCGACATAGGATTTCCAGAGAAGCCCACCCTCTAAATTCAAGCACCACACATAGCCATCTTGCGACGTGAATATCAGGTGCTTATTGTTTCCTCCAAGGCCAGAGGTAATGACGGCATCAAATTGCTTTTCCCATTCAATTTTCCCTGACTCATGATTGATGGCAAGTAATTGCCCCTCTGCCGACAGTACAAACGCTTTTTCATTCTGCACTATAATGTTTAAGGGCTTGTTTGAGTCGATTTTGTTAGTATTCACTTCCCACAAGATCTGGGTACCTTTTTTTTGGTGAATTTGTTTTAACGGCGTTGGTTCGTTGACAGGCTTACCCTCATCCCAAGCATCCTCAATTTGATACTTCAGCTCTTTAACAGGTCCAAAAACACAGGAGCTTAAAAGAAGCACTATGCATCCTAACCAAAACGATCTCATTGACCTATAGCATCAAGTTTTGTTTGAATGACCTGAGCTAACTCGCTCTTATTTTTATAAAAATCAAGCGCTTGATTAAAAAACGAACGGGCTGCCTCGTGATCCCCATCCATCAGGGCAATATCCCCAAGAAGATCCGACTTTAAGCCTATATAACCAGGCGTTGCGATAGCTTCTGCAGCCAGCTTGGCTTTTGATGCATCTTTTTTTGCAATATACATGTATGCCAGCGCATAATGCGCTAATGACTGAATGGATAATTCGGTTGCATTTTCACCAGCCCATGAAAGCTCGGGAATGGATTTATCGTAGTCTCCGGTTTTCGCATAAAGTTGACCAAGATGCAGAGAAGCTCTCCCCGCATAAGGGGTATTGATATGGTCTTTTTTAACAAGATCGGTTTTCACTTTAATTTGTTCTAAATTATCTATCTTCTCCATCAATACCTCTTGGTAAAGCTGTGAAGCCAATTCATTTGCTTTATTCTTTTTATTGCTAATAAATGTTGCTGCTATATAAAGGCAGAGAAATATACCGATTGCAATGAATGCAATATTTTTATATTTTCTCCATAAGTTTTTCAAGTTTTCTTCTTGGTCTTGCTCTTCCATATCTAATGCCATTACTTATTTCCTTTTTTTTTATTATTTCCGGGGATAGACGCTAATAATTCCTTTGTGTATGCCGACTGAGGATTTTTGAAAATTATATCAGTTTTTCCCTCTTCAATTAATTTACCTTGCTTCATCACGAAAACCGTATCAGCTATATGCCTTACAATTCGCAAATCATGGGTAATGAAGAGGTAGGTTAAGCCTAGCTCCTTTTGCAAGGACTTTAACAGTTGAATGATTTGTGCCTGTACCGATACGTCCAGAGCTGATACGGGTTCATCGCAGATGATTAATTCAGGATTCAGGATCAATGCTCTGGCAATACCGATGCGTTGGCGTTGCCCTCCTGAGAACTCATGCGGATACTTTGTGAGATCCTCTGGACTCAAACCGACCTTCACAATCATGGCCCGAATTTTATCTCTCCGTGTTGATGTAGTTCCGATAGCATGGATAAGTAAGGGCTCTTCCAGAATGTTGTGTATTCTCATTCGGGGATTAAGCGAAGCATAAGGATCTTGAAACACCATTTGAATATTTTTTCGGGTCGCTTTTAATGCCTTAGCACCGATTTGATTTATATTTTCTCCATTGAATTGGATGACGCCCTCATCAATATCAATTAACTTAATCAGACTCTTAGCTAGGGTAGATTTTCCACTACCGGACTCTCCCACTACCGCCATTGTCTTTCCCCGCTCAATGGTAATAGAAACATCATCAAGCGCATGAATCGTATGTTTCGTTCTCGAGAAGAATCCTTGGGTTTGTGTGTACGTCTTCACTAGATTTTTCGCTGTCAGTATCGGGGTCATAACGCGGCCATCAATTTATCTAATTTTTCATAATCAATAGGTTTTAATGCTTTTTTTCCCTGCGCATCAGGCACGCAATTTAATAATGCTTTGGTGTAGGGGTGTTGTGGGGTGGAAAGCACTTGCTTCACACTGCCCTGTTCTACAATTTGCCCCTTAAACATCACCATCACCTCGTCTGCAATATCATGTACCACACCAAAGTCATGAGTGATGAATAACATAGTCATATTAAGCTGGGTTTTCAAGTCGTCTAATAATCGTAAGATTTGGGCCTGGACGGTTACATCGAGTGCGGTGGTTGGCTCATCAGCAATCAATAAGGTGGGGTTACATGACATGGCCATAGCAATCATCACACGCTGTCGCTGACCTCCGGATAACTCATCAGGAAAACTTGCCGCCCTATCGGCAGGAATACCCACTAAACTAAGCAATTCGTGCGTTCTTTTGCGCATCTGCTCTTGATCAAGCTTGCTATGTACCCCAATAGCTTCTTGAATTTGATAACCAATCGATAAAACTGGATTTAATGAAGTCATCGGTTCTTGAAAGATCATAGCAATTTCTTGACCTCTCTTCTCTCGCATAACTTCCTCGCTCACTAAGGTCAAATTTTCTCCTCGTAACAAAAAATCTCCCGATACTGTTAACTGTGAAGATAGTAAGCGGATAATTGCCAAGGCGGTAAGGCTCTTTCCACTACCTGATTCTCCTACAATGCAGGTGGTCTTACCTTCTCGTAACTTCAAAGATACACCTTTCACCAGCAATAGATCGGGATTGTTTTTTGGATGGATAGTTAAGTCATTAATTTCTAGTAGGTGTTTACTCAATTTATCATACTCGTTAAGTGGGTTAAGACGTCCTTATCTTCTACACTTACTTGAGACTCTTCTTGTCGTAGAAGTTTAATCTGAATACAGTTTTTTGCTACCTCGTCTTCACCGATGATGAACGCGATATTGGCATGGCTTTTATCCGCCTTCTTCATTTGTGATTTAAAACTCGCCCCTTCCATATTTACCGCTATATTGTAATGATGGTCACGCAACGATTCGGCGATCATCAATGCCTTGCTCCTAGCCTCATCGCCTAAGTTGACGATGTAGATATCCGGATTCATCCATCCGTCTAATGCCTTACTTTCTAACAATAAAATGATGCGCTCAATGCCAATCGCAAAGCCACAGGCGGGGGTTGTTGCTCCACCTAATTTTTCTACTAGATAGTCATAGCGTCCACCGCCTGCAACCGTCCCTTGGCTACCAAGGTCCTTAGTCACCCATTCATAAACGGTACGATTATAGTAATCAAGACCTCTAACTAAGCGATCATTTAGTTTATAGGGCACACCATGATTATCCAGTATCTGGCACAAGGAATCAAAGTGTGTGTGTGCTTCAGCGGAAATAGACTCTCGAAGTTTCGGTGCGCTATTGAGCATGTCTTGCATGGATGGATTTTTGCTATCCAGTATACGCAGTGGGTTGTCATACAGACGTCTTTGAGCGTCCTCATCGAGCACGGCTTTATTGTCCTCAAAATAGGCGATAAGGACTTTTCGGTAGGCTTCCCTGTCAGCTGGGTCACCAATGGAATTCAATTCGAGCGTAATATTGGTTAATCCTAATGCCTTCCAAAGCCGACTGAGCAAGAGAATCTGTTCGGCATCACTCGAAGCATCACTCAAACCAAAGGCTTCCACCCCTATCTGGTGAAACTGTCGTTGCCTACCCTTTTGTACATTCTCGTGCCGAAACATAGGGCCACGATAAAATAATTTGGTGGGTCCATTGTAGGTGAGACTTCCCTCAATCACAGCTCTCACACAGCCTGCGGTGCCCTCCGGTCTTAAGGTTAAGCTATCCTCATTGAGTGGGTCTATCCAGCTGTACATCTCTTTTTCGACAATATCCGTCTGCGTTCCCACACCTGAAACAAATAAATCCGTAGGTTCAACCATAGGCAAACCAATTTCTTGGTAATGGTATTGATCAAGAACTGATAATACTGTTGCTTCAAAGTATCGCCATAGCTTTTGACGCTCTGGGGCCACATCATAAAAACCTTTGATCGATTGGATTTTTTTAGCCATGCAGTATCCTAGGATTTCTTAGGGAAGTTATTGTCAATGTAAACATCAATAATTTTTTTAAATTCGTTTCCAATATTATCGCCCTTTAGCGTTATGGTTTTTTTTCCGTTTTCAAATACCGGGGCCACCGGTATTTCTCCTGTACCCGGTAGGCTGATGCCTAAATTAGCCATTTTGGATTCCCCCGGTCCATTGACCACGCAACCCATGACTGCCACCGACATCTCTTCCACTCCATTATATGTTTTTTTCCACTCAGGCATAGTGTTTCGAAGGTAGCGTTGAATATCACCAGCTAATTCCTGAAAGTACGTGGAAGTTGTTCTTCCACATCCTGGACAAGCGGTTACGAGTGGGGTAAATGAGCGTATGCCCATGGTCTGCAATAGTTCCTGAGCCACTATCACCTCCGTTGTTCTCGATTCTCCTGGCTCGGGGGTTAAGGATACCCGAATCGTGTCACCAATGCCTTGTTGTAATAGATAACCCATGGATGCGGCAGAGGCGACTATGCCCTTTGATCCCATACCGGCTTCTGTTAATCCCACATGCAGTGGATAACTACACCGTTTAGCAAGATTGGTGTATATCTCGATTAAATCCTGCACATCACTCACCTTACAGGACACAATAATTTTATTTTTTGGTAGGCCAATGGATTCGGCCGTCATGGCACTATCAATCACCGATCGAATTAACGTCTCTTTCATTACCGATGACGCAGGAAGAGGGTCTTTTAGGCTCGCATTCTCATCCATCAACACCTTTAATAGCTCTTGGTCTAAGCTTCCCCAATTTACGCCGATACGCACCGGCTTATCGTAATCCATAGCCAACTTAATCATGGTTGAAAACTGTTCATCTCGCTTCGTTCCCTTCCCGACATTGCCTGGGTTAATTCGGTATTTATCCAGTGCGGAGGCACAACCAGGATATCTAGTGAGTAGCTTATGTCCATTAAAATGAAAATCACCCACGATAGGAACGTCACATCCATTATCTAATAGTGCTTTTTTGATATCGGCTACTTGGGCTGCTGACGCCTCATCATTCACCGTAATCCTGACCAACTCTGAACCCGCCTGCCAGAGCTCAAGGATTTGGGTGACGGTTGCTTTTCGGTCAGCCGTATTGGTGTTGGTCATCGATTGAATCACCACTGGCGCTCCACCCCCAACGGCAACACCACCCACCATGACTTGCGTTGTATTTTTTTTAATCATCGTTGCATTATAATTTTAATTGTGCGATTAATTCTAGTATGGACTGCTCAATACTTGCGGTTTTGGTATCTATGATAATCTCAGGACACGTGGGTACCTCAAACACACTGTTCACTCCTGAAAAGTCTTTAATCTCCCCTGCTCTAGCCTTCGCATAAAGTCCCTTAGTATCGCGCTGTTCGCATACCTCCAAGGCAGTTGATACATAAACCTCAATAAACTCATTTTTATGGAATAGCCCTCGGATCTTTGTTCGCTGCTCAAGCGTAGGAGAAATAAAGCCAGCTAAAACGATAAGTCCAGCGTCGACCATTAGCCTTGCTACCTCGCCCGCTCTGCGAAGATTTTCATCACGATCTTTATTAGAAAAACTCAGATCATCACACAAGCCGTTGCGGAGATTGTCTCCATCCAAGACATAGGTGTGGTAATGCTTCTTATGTAAGTAGACTTCTAGCGCGTCTATGAGTGTGGATTTTCCCGACCCCGATAGTCCGGTAAACCATATGCACATCGGTTGCTGTTGCTTTTTTAATGCCCTGTCAGCCTTCGTTATCTTAAAGTCCTGGCTCCATGTATGGGATTTGCTCATACAGCTTTTAACCTCATAGTCCGTTTGGTTTTATCTTGAACCTGACCGGCAAGCTGCCCACAGGCCGCATCAATATCATCTCCCCGAGTCTTACGAACGGTAGCAACCAGACCAGCGTCCATCAACACTTGTTTAAATGCATTAATAACCGGTCTACTGGAGCATAAGTAACCACTGTTAGGAAATGGGTTAAATGGTATCAGGTTGAATTTGCAGGGCACATTTTTCACGAGTTCTACTAATGCCCTTGCCTGGTCAACCGAGTCATTAACCCCTTCCAGCATCACATACTCAAAGGTCACAAAATCCCTTGGTGCTTTTTCAATGTACCGGATGCATGCCGCCATTAGTTCTTGTAAGGGGTATTTTTTGTTAATAGGGACAATCTCATCTCTGAGCTTATCATCGGGTGCGTGCAGAGATATGGCTAATGATACCGGGCAGTCATCACGCAATTTATCGATCGCTGGAACCAGTCCGCTGGTCGATAAGGTCACCCTCCTCCGACTTAAGCCGTACACATGATCATCGAGCATCATCTCCAGTGCATGGACTACATGATTGTAATTCGTCAGCGGCTCACCCATCCCCATCATAACGACATTAGTAATAATGCGATCTTCCTGAGCTAGGATCTGATAGTTTGCTTGTTCGCGTAACATCTTGTTAGCTAGCCACAACTGACCGACAATCTCCCCTGAAGTGAGGTTGCGATTAAACCCCTGTCTTCCAGTAGAACAAAACGTGCATTCTAGCGCGCAGCCCACCTGAGAAGAAATACAGAGTGTGCCACGATCGGTTTCGGGGATAAACACCGCCTCAATACCATTTTTAGCCCCCACGTCTAGCAACCATTTTCGGGTGCCATCGGTAGATAAATGATCAAGCTGAATGAAAGGTGTAGCAATTTCTGATGTGGTTTGTAAGCTTTGTCGAAATGATTTAGCGAGGTCAGTCATTTGGCTAAAGTCATGCTCACCTGACTGGTAAATCCATTTGAGCAGTTGTTTTGCCCGATAAGGCTTATGCCCGAATTTTTCTAGGTATTCAGTGAGTTCACGCAGATTAAATTCGAGCAAATTGTCCAAAAAATATTAGCCAAAGAAGTAATCAATTTCAATTTTAGCATTTTCTAGTGAATCTGAGCCATGCACCGCATTCGCATCGATACTGTCAGCAAAGTCCGCTCTAATAGTCCCCGCATCTGCTTCTTTAGGGTTGGTCGCGCCCATGAGCTCACGGTTGGTTAATACCGCATTCTCACCTTCGAGAACTTGGATCATTACCGGGCCGGATATCATAAAAGCTACCAGGTCATTGAAGAAAGGACGCTCTTTATGGACCTCATAGAAACCTTCCGCCTCTTCTTTTGATAGTTCGATCATTTGTGCCATTACAATCTTCAGGCCAGCCTTTTCAAAGCGTGAATAAATCTCGCCAATCACATTCTTAGCAACGGCGTCTGGTTTGATAATCGATAGTGTTTGTTCTGTTGCCATGTTTATTTCTCCGAAACAATTAATATATTAATGAAAGAGCGTTAAAATAACATTTTTACACTATAAAATAAACGACATTTATCCAAAGTTATCATGTTTCTGACTATCGCTTTTTATCATTTTGTTGCCCTTGAGAATATCGCCTCATTGCAAGCGCACATTCAACAGTTCTGCCAAGAGCATGAGATCAAAGGAACAATACTATTGGCCGATGAGGGCATCAACGGAACTATCTCGGGTGTAGAAAACAACATCCGTCACTTCCTACGCTTTATTAAAAAAGATGAAGGGTTAAATGGGGTGTTTAGCGTGCTGGAGCATAAGGAGTCATGGGCGCAAAGCAATCCGTTTTACCGAATGAAAGTGAGGCTGAAAAAAGAGATTGTGGCCCTCGGGGTTGAGGGTGTGAGTCCAACTAAAAAAGTCGGCACCTACGTGAAACCTGAAGACTGGAATGCTCTGATCAGCGACCCTGATACGGTCGTTATCGATACAAGGAATAGCTATGAGGTCGATATTGGTACCTTTAAGCATGCCATTAACCCAAAGACCGAGACTTTTAGGGAGTTTCCCGATTATGTCGACGCCAACCTCAACCCCAAATCACCGAAAAAAATTGCTATGTTCTGCACCGGCGGTATCCGTTGTGAAAAGGCCACCTCACTGATGCTAGAAAAAGGGTTCGATGAGGTCTACCACCTCCAAGGGGGTATATTAAAATACCTGGAAACCGTGCCAGAGGAAGAGAGTTTGTGGGGTGGTGAGTGTTTTGTGTTTGATCAACGGGTAGCAGTGACGCACGGCTTACAGGAAGGCCAGTACGATCAATGCTACGCTTGCAGGCATCCTCTGTCTCCTGAGGAGATAGTATCCAATTATTACATCAAAGGGGTAAGCTGCCCCCATTGTCACGACAAACTCACTGATGATAAAAAAGCTAGCGTGATTGAACGACAAAAACAAATCGAACTGGCTAAACTGCGAGGTGAGGTCCATATCGGTAAAACATTACATAAGGAAAGCTATGAGTAAAATACGATGGGGTATTGTGGGAGCTGCAAGAGTCAATGAGCGATTAATGCCTGCGATTATCCATTCCACTGATGGTGAGCTTGTGGCCATAGGGAGTAGACGCCCAGGGGCTGCTAAGGAATGCCTCCTCAAGCACGCACCCGATCTCGAAGATCAAGTGCAGTGCTTTGATGGGTTAGATCAAGTCATCAATCATGAGCGTGTGGATGCCATCTATATTCCACTAGCCAACGAGGAGCATGTACCCACCGCTCTCAAAGCCATTCGAGCAAAAAAACATGTCCTCATTGAAAAGCCGATGGCACTGAAATCTCAGGAAGTGCAAATGCTATTTGATGAGGCCAAAAAATATCAGGTCAACCTCATGGAAGGATTTATGTATGCCTTTCATCCGCAGTTCGACCGTATCCAGAGCATTATTCACTCCAACATTATTGGGGAAGCGAATTATGCCCATTCCATGTTCTCGTTCCCTATCCAGCCGGCACGGTTTTACCGTATCAACCGACCGATGAAAAATGGGGGTGGCGCCCTCTGGGATATCGGCCCCTACGCGATTCATACGATCAGGCGGTGCTTTAAAGAGAACCCCCAAAGGGTTTACGCACAAGCGGAATTGAATGAGCATGGCGCGGATATCTCAGCTACCGGGATGATTGATTTTGGCAATCATAAGCGTGCGACCTTTGACATTAGCTTTAACTGCACCCGGCGCTCAGAATTTGAGGTATTTGGTCCTAATGGCCGAGTGAAATGTCCGACCGTATGGCAGCCCGAGGATCAGACCGCAAAAATTATCTATACGACCGAAAAGTCAGGGCTCACCGAAGAAATTGTACCCAAAGCCAATCACTTTGACCGAGAAATCCAGCACGTTAATGAGGTAATTTTAAGGCGCATAACGCCGAAGTTAGACGAACAAGATGCGGTGTGGAATGCTAAAACGCTTGAAGGGATACAGAAGAGTATTGAGGCCAATGCATGGGTTGATCTGTAAATGAGCAAGGCTTGGATCTTTGACTTTGACGGGACGCTCGTCCATTCGGAGGCCGCCATCACCCAATGTTTCCAAAGCATCACCCAAAAATTAGCTCCCCAACGGCTGGAGGTCGCAAAAGACGTCCTCATCGGCCCTCCTCTGCGGCAGACCGTAGCAGAGATCCTAGGTGACCCAAAGCACCCTCTGATCGATGAATTCATCAGTGCCTTTATTCAGATGCATGACGACGACGTGCTCAATCACACTACGCCCTACCCATCGGCGCATGAAACGCTCACAGATCTTTACAACCAAGGCCATAAGATGGCCATAGCCACCAACAAACGATTGGCTCCTACGATTAAAATCCTTCGCCACCTTCACTGGGAACAGTTTTTTACCTCTGTGGAGTGTTCGGACAGTGAGGCAGTGATGCGAGACAAACCCCAGATGATAGAAGGCATCATACAAAAGGATAATGATTTTAAAGGTGCTTATTTTGTGGGGGACACCGTGGGGGACGGTCTGAGCGCTAATATTAGTCATGTGCCCTTCATCAAAGCCTCGTATGGGTACGGACAGGCCCAGGACTGGTCAGGTGTCACTGTCTTTCAGACCATCAACTCGCTTGATGAGCTGTTAAAACTTTAAGCCTCGCCTCACGGCTATCTCACTCATTTAGCACCAGAAGTTCGTTTTGAAATTTAATGATTATAATCATTGTGAGCAATGACTTTTAGATCAGACTATTGAACTCAAGGGCGACATAAAGTCATCAGTCAGCTCTGCTTTTCTAGACAGTAAATCGTAAAAGAATGAATGAAGATAAATCAGAGACCAAGATCAAAGAATTTAGAGAAATTTTACCGATCGTGCAACAGGCTAATTTACCCAATCTCGATGTCCTTGATAAATTGATGCGTTATCAAACGAGCCTTAATAACCAACTCTCAAAACAGATGGGTGAGTTAATGGAGTTGGAAAATAAATACGGCAATAAAGGTTAGTGGCCACCGCCCTTAAGGATTAATAATATCCCACGCCAGATGATGGTTAGATCAAGCCACAACAGACCCAATTCGGATCGCTTAATGTATTGATCGATGTATTCGTACTCATAAATCGGGTTACCGAATTCGGGTTTGCCTTTCATGATGTGTCCTAGTCCCAACAAACCTCCTTTAAGGAGTTCGCGTGTGACATTGCCCTGAGCAAGATCACGTTCAAAATGAATCACTGCGAGAGGCCTGGGACCGACAATCGACATATCGCCTCGTAACACATTCCAAAACTGTGGGATTTCATCAAGGTAGAATTTTTTTACAAAAGCACCAACATAAGTCCTTGAATCTTCATTCCACTCAGCACTGTAGGCTATCCAGTCTCCTCGCTTGGCTCCTTCAGGTTCGATATATTTTGTTTTTATCAGACGAATTTTGTATTTTGGAAAGACTTTGCCTTGGGATACGGCGTTATATGAAAAAAACATCGGGCCTTTGTTTTCTGGAATGAAAAATCCTTCAACAATAAACGCAAGTTTTAAAAGAATAACAACTGGCGATGTGACAACCAATAAAACAAGCGCAACAACTTTATCAAAGAGCAATTTGAAAAATTTCTGCTTAATCGAAAACTGCTCGTGAAAAATATAAGAAAACTTTTGTTTTATAAAATCTGTTGGTGGTTTATAGGGAAAAGCCTTGCTTGAATAATTCATTGATGTAATTCTCATCTGGGTTTAAGTCTAAGTACAACAGATTTATTAAGTATTTTGGGGAGAAATTTAAATGGAGAATTGTATAAAAATTTTACATCGCCATAACTCTTTAATTCATCTAAGAACTTAAACAAATCAAAGCCATGACGAGGTGAAATAAATGTTCTTTTATCATACAAATCAAAACGATTATGTTTATCAATAATTTTTCCAAAAAAAACAGATAAAAATAATTCTTTCATGGAATATTCAGTTTTTCTGCTTTTAAGATATTTCCTTCCAAACTCTTTTAAAAAAAGAATTGGCCCATATTCAATTGGAACTTCAATGATACATGACCCATTTTTTTTTGAGATTATTAGAACATAACTTATAAAACTTCATACGCTCAGTCAAAGGCAAATGTTCTAAAACTTCTAAACACAAAATTAAATCAAATTTTTTCGATGAAATATTCTTGATATTTTTTAATGGAATACAATTATTACTGTTTGGGATCTTTTGAAGGTTTTTTTTGAGATCTTTAAACATCTTGGATTCAGGTTCAAATAAAATTATTTTACAAAGTTTATTTAAATCAAGATTTTTATATAACTCTCCGTCGCCTGTTCCGTAATCTAAAATAGTTTTAGGCTTAAGTGAATTAATTAATTTTTTCACATAAAAGTTACGTTTTAAGTGGGCAAATCTCACCATGAAATTTTTATGGTTATAGGTTATATCGGCATAAGAGGTATGTTTCATATAAAGTAAAAATTAAGGAATGTACTGGATTTTAATATTATTTTTATTGGTAAAGAAAATTTTTATAAATACAAAAGCTCTCAAGTACCTTGGAATATAGATACTAGGTTTATATAAACACCTTATTAACCATCCTAAATACAACTTATCAATAAACATTGGAATTGAAGCCTGCTTTCCTGTGTGGAAACTTATTGCGGCTCCGGTGCAAATTATTGTTACCTTGAAGTTTAATTTTTTCTTCAACCATGCCCCAAGTTTTTCTTGAGTACCACCGCCTAAATTAATAATAATAAAATTTGGTTTAATAGAACTAATAAAATTGAGTAAATCATAATCTTTTACATTATTCTTTTTATAAAAAGGAGCTATGTAAGATTTAAATTTTGAAGAGCATGCATGCTTTTTCATAAACAAATAATTCGCGCAATCCTCATCTTTTGATGGATTAATCAAAATATAGTTATCTACTTTATTTTTTTTAAAATATTTAACTATGTCTTTAAAAAATACCAGTCCTGAGTATTTTGTAACATTAATTCGACATATTCTTAAAAGAAGAGTAAATAATCCGCTATCAAAAATATTATAATCTGCGTGAATTAGTGCATTTTTATATTCATTATCGTATTTTATCGAAACTAATGCCGGGGCTGCTGGCGCACATATTAAAAGTTTTTTTTGTTTATTATGTTTAATAATTCTTTCAAAACCTACATTATGAAAATTAATATTACAAAAATTAATTGATTCTACAATTTTCAATTTTCAATATACTTTCTATTTATTAATAGGTAGTCAGCTTGAATTAGGCGGTCAGATGAAAAAATCTGATTTGAAACTGTCGTAGGAACAAAATCTCTCATTTCAAGATACCTTAATACTTCATCAAAGAGTGGCTGATTTCGGTAAAGCTCTATATGTGAGAGCTCGATAAAAATATATTTTATATATTTTATTTTATAATTAAACCCCTTCAAAACCTCTAACTCATAACCTTGAACATCAATTTTTAATAAAGAGCCTTTAAGGTCAAAAATTGAAAGCATTGTTGATCCAGTCAAAACATTAACATTTTGTGATGCTAACACGATAGCTTCATTAAAAATTGATCCAACCCTATTAGGTCTTAAAAACGATGAGGAATCAGAAGATTGAGTTATATTTATTTTTAAGGTACTTTTTTTACTGCCCAAGCCAACATTAATACATTTAATATTTTTATTAGCTGAAAATATAAGATTATATTTATCGCAACATTGTTTTAACGGTTCAAATGCAATAATTTTTTTTTGAGGGAAAAGATAGTTGGTTAAAAGGCTAAATTGACCATTATTTGCTCCAACATCAATTAAATTATTAAAAAACAGGGATGAAA